>Ga0187819_10001682_pt1 | contig 11455 bp, 10 predicted proteins | sample NC_wetland_sal_i_15_FD_132411 | JGI IMG/M metagenome (GOLD analysis project Ga0187819, IMG submission 132411) | Wetland sediment microbial communities from Neuse River Estuary, North Carolina, USA - SO4_4 | ecosystem: Environmental > Aquatic > Freshwater > Wetlands > Sediment | place: USA... | reverse complement strand
GCCTGCAGCTTCCCGGGCGTGACGCGGATCATGATGAGGACATCGGTTGCGTATCCGGTTTTCCGCGGGTTGAAGACCGCCACGACCTTGATGATGTCCTCCTCGAACAGCCGGTCCATCCTCTTGCGGACCGTCGGCTCGGAGATCCCCAGCGCCCTGGCAATCTGCGCTGTCGGCGTCCTGCCATCGGACTCGAGCAGCCGCAAGATGGCTACGTCAGTTGAATCGAGGTCGCTGAGCGTCCTGGCCTCGGTGATCAATTGCGCCTCCTCGCAGACAGGTTACAGCCGGTTGCGGATCCGGTAATGAAACGTAGTCAAGTCTTCGCAGATCAGCAAGTAGCGGTTGACATTACCTTCTGAAGAGGGCTACATATCTCTTACGGACTTCTTGTTTCGGGAGGCTGTCATGGCCGACTTCCAGCTGGACCGACCGGCACACGGGGAGCAGGAGCAGCCGTCTGTACCCGAAGGCGAGTACGCGGAGCGGCGGGCGAGAGCCGCCGCCGCGGCTCGCGACAAGGGCCTTCGCGGCCTCATCGTCTGGTCTCGCGGCGGCGCCGCGTACGACAACTTCGGGGATGTCCTGTACCTGACGAATCATTACGGGCCGTTTCCGTGGATCAATGACAAGCCGCCGCTGTGGAGCGGCCGCGGTCAGTCGGCGGTGGTCATCACGGCGGATGGGGATGCTGAGCTCTGCGTCGACATCCCTGACTGGCGTGATGACCTGGTTCGGATTGATCGGGTGCATTCCGACCGGAACCTCTACCGCGGCGTCGCCGACGTCGCCAGGCGCCACGGTCTTGCGGAGGGTGAGGTCGGCATCGTAGGCCTGGAGGCCATGCCTGCTTCCGCGCACCGTTATCTCGCCGCTGAGCTGCCCGCGGCTGCGCTGCGGGACGCGGACGACCTGGTGATGGAGCTCCGGATGCGCAAGAGCCCCGCGGAGCTGGAGATGCTGAAGTACGCCGCCAAGATCGGCGCGGAAATCTCGGCGGTCCTGATGGAGCGGGCCGTCGAGAACGCCACAGACGGCGATGGCGCGGCTGCCGGGCTGGCGTACGGCGCCCTGATCCCGAACGTTGCCCAGTGGGACATTCCGTACGCCTCCGGGCCATGCTCCGGGCATTTCCAGTGGCCGCGCCTTCCCCAGCACGATGCGGCGCGCCCGTACCGCGCCGGCGACCTGGTCCATCCGGACAACTATGGATACGTCAACGGCTACATCTACGACATCGTCCGCACCAGAGTCGTGGGCGATCGCCCTGCCGACTGGCAGAAAGAGATCATTGACGGGGCAGCGGGCTGCGTGCGGGCCGTGATCGGCCACCTGAAGCCCGGCATCACCGCAGGCGAGCTATTCGACGTAGGCAAGGCCTACCTGCTCGACAACGGATTCACTGACGAGGTCGCGTTCAACTCAAGCTTCCCCTGCTTCGGCCACCAGGATGGCCATGCCTTCGACGACCCGTGGCTGGCCCGCGGGACGCCCGACGAGGGCGTCGTCGTCACCGACAGCACCGTGTGGTCAATCGAGATCCAGGTTGGCCGGAACGGGCATGCGGCAGGCTTCGAGGACATGGTGCTGATCGACACCGACGGTACGACTACCATCCTCACCGCAGACCTGCCGGTCCGCTGGGGCTGGTAGCCAACTGATGCCGGAGCCCGCGATGAGAGTGGCCCTGCTGCAATTCGCACCCGCGCTGGGTGAGCTGACACCCAATCTGCGGCGGGTTCTGGACGGCGTGCGCGAGGCTGCAGCAGCGGGTGCCGGGTTGTGCATCGCACCTGAGATGAGCCTCACCGGCTGGACCCTGCCCGATGATCGGCTGCGGGCCCGGCTGGCCGACCAGACGGCAGCCGTGGCGCTGCCAGCCCTGGCCGACGCCGCGAGGAGCAATGGGATCACGGTCGTCGTGGGAGGCCCGCTCCCGGACCCTTCCGGCGCCGGCATCAGCAATTGCGCGGTCGCGCTCGGACCGGATGGCCGGCGCGCGGTCCACCGCAAGCTCCACCTCTTCGGGCCGGAGACGGCGTGGTGGACGCCCGGCGAGCACGTCGAGGTCATGACTGCCCCTGGCGCCGTTATCGGCCCGCTTATCTGCTACGACGGCGAGTTCTGCGAAGTACCCCGGCTGCTGCGGCTGGCGGGCGCGCAGGTGCTTGCCGTCGCCACGACCAACATGACCCCGTACGAACGGGATCAGGACCTCATCTTCGCGGCCAGGGCGCTCGAGAACGAGTGCGCGGTAGCGGTGTGCAACAGGGTTGGCTTTGAGGGTGACTGGCGGTACTTCGGGCGCAGCCTCGTTGCCGACGCACGCGGCAACGTGGTGGCGCAGGCGGGTGCCGACGACGAACTGCTGCTAGCTGACGTGGATGTTACCGGTGGTGCCGCAGATCCGGCGCTCGGTTATCTGGCGCACAGGCGTCCCAGGATCTATCGGGCGCTATGCGATGGCGAGCACGTAGGCAGCGCTCCGGCGGAGCACGAGGAGGTAAGAGCATGACCGATAGCCAGGCACACATAAGCGAGGAGGGCGTCAGCACGGGTTTCTTCGTGCGCAACGCGACCGGCCTGGTCCGGGAGGTCTCCTGGACGGATGCGGCGATGTACAACATGATCTGGGCGTCGGTCCCGTTGGCGATCGCGTTCCTGCTGCTGTTCGGGACCGGGTTCTACATCGGCGGGAATCTCTACCTGGCCTGCGTGTTCGCCTTTCTGGTAACGGTGACGACCGGCTTTCTGTACGCGATGCTCACCGGCATCATCCCGCGCTCAGGCGGTGACTACACCTGGATCTCCAGGATCCTGAGCCCGCCGCTCGGGTTCATGAGCAACGTCTCTTGGAATTTCTGGATCACGTTCTTCGTCGGCCTGTACGCGGCGTACACGACCGCGTACGGACTGTCCCCGCTGCTGCGCCTGTGGGCCGCGCGCACCGGGTCTGCGGGGCTGCTCAGTTCCGCGAATTACCTGGACACGCGCAGCGGTACGCTGATCGTCGGCCTGGCTGTCGTGCTGCTGTCAGCGGCATTGCTCTCCTTCGGCCACGGGCTGCGCGCGTTCTTGCGCATTCAGCGCTGGACATTCGTGCTGTGGTTCGTAGGCGCGATGCTGATCCCCATCATCGTGCTGCTCGTGACCAGCCGGACAACGGTGTACGCGCGCTTCGATGGCTACGTCGCTGCGCTAGGCGGCCCGCATCACGCGAGCGCACTGATACTCAAGAACGGCGCGCCCGCCGCCGCGCCGTTCAGCCTGCATCAGTCGTTCCTGATGCTGACCCAGCCGTTCTACGCCTTGGCGTTCATCTTCCAGTCCGTCTACTTCGGCGGAGAGATCAAGCGCGCCAAGCGCAGCGGCATCCTGTCGATCCCCGGCGCCCATGCGCTGGCCACGATCCTCATCCTGCTCGCCACCTTCGCATTCCTCACAGGCGCCGGGCACGGCTTCCTGGCCGGGCTTGCCCTGACCGCGCCGGGTACGTACAAGTTCGGGTTCACACCGCTATACACAGAGGTTGCCGCCGTGGCCTCCGGCAACATCGTGGTGGGAACGATCATCATCCTCGGCTTCACCTCTATGCTCGTGATCTTCGTGACCCAGACGATGCTGCAGTTGTCGCGCAACATATTCGCCTGGAGCTTCGATCACCTGCTGCCCGATAAGGTTGCCGAAGTGAACGACCGAACCCATGCGCCCATGACGTCCATCGCCGCGATCACAGTGGTCAGCCTGATCAGCGTCGTCATCGTGTCCCTGAACCCGCAGCTCACCTTCCTGGTCGGCCTCGTCGGGCTATGCCTCACCTACCTCATCGTGTCCGTGGCGGGGATGGCTCTGCCGTACCGGAAGCCCGACCTGTTCGAGGCTTCGCCGTACAACCGCCGGATCGGCCGGGTACCTGTGCTGACCATCGTGGCGTCGGCCAGCTTCGTTCTGATAGCCGTCGCCATGACGAATCTGCTGCTCGACCCGAACTCGGGTACGAACTGGCACCTGAACACTAACCGCGTGGTGCTCGTCGCGGCGATCTTCATTGTCGCGCTGCCGATCTTCTACATAATCAGGGCGATACAACGGACGCGTGGCATCAACATTGACCTCGCCTACACCGTGATCCCGCCCGAATAGCCGCACTAGCCACCAGGCAGAAGCTGGAGTGCGCATGGGCCTGCTGCACCGCAACCGGCACGAGGACGCGCTGAAGATCTTCTACGCCGCTGACATTCATGGCTCGGATACCTGCTGGCGCAAGTTCCTCAAGACCGGCCAGTTCTACGGGGTCGATGTCATCGTTCTCGGCGGTGACCTGACTGGCAAGGCGATGGTAGCCGTCGTGCGCGGCGCGTCAGGGAGGTGGCGGGCGCAATTCCTCGGTCGGGTCGCGGAGGCCGCCGACGACGACGAGCTCGCTGCGCTCGAGGCACAGATCCGGTTCAACGGCTTCTACCCTTACCGCTGCGACCCCGACGAACTCGAGCGGCTCCAGGATGACCCGGTCGGCCGGCAGGCCCGATTCGATCAGGTCATGCGCGAGGACGTGACGCGGTGGATGAAGCTTGCCGCGGATCGGCTGCATGACTCGCCGGTCACCTGCCTGATAATGCCCGGCAACGACGACGGGGAGTATATCGCGGACGTGCTCGCGGCATCGGCGCCAACCGGCAACGCAGAGAATCGCCTGATCGACGTCAGGGGATTCCAGTTCGTGTCGCTTGGCTACTCGAATGTCACGCCCTGGCACACCGACCGCGAGCTCAGCGAGGACGAGCTTGGCGAGCGGATCGAGCGGCTAACGAAGGAACTCGATCCCGCCAAGCCCGCCGTCTTCAACTTGCACGTCCCGCCGTACGACACCCGAATCGATGACGCGCCTGAGCTGGCCGACAACCTCCGGCTGGTCGGCGGAGCAAGCGCCCGGATGGTACCCGTGGGCAGCCACGCTGTGCGCGCCGCGCTTGAGGCGCACCAGCCGATCCTGTCACTGCACGGGCACATCCACGAGTCCAGGGGCGTGGCCCGGCTCGGCCGGACGACAGCCATCAACCCCGGAAGCGACTACAACGCGGGCGTGCTCCGCGGGGTGATCGTCACGCTCACGCCGGACAAGGTCGTTGGCCATCAGTTCGTCACGGCCTGAAGGGCCCGGAATGCGCGTCGTATACGACCCAAGCCACGTGCTGCACGACCCTGCGAGCGAAGTGCAGTACGGCATTCCGATGCCGATCTACGAGGTTCCCGCCAGGGCCGAGTCGATCCGCTCCGCCCTGCTGACAGACGCCGAGTTCACCTTTGCCGAGCCTACCCGGCACGGCCTCGCGCCCGTCCTGGCCGTCCATGACGACGGCCTGGTCCGGTTCCTGGCCGAGGCATGGAGCCTGTGGCGGGAACATGGCGGCGGAGGCGCCTCGATGGCACCGCAGTTCATGCCGGACACGGTCCTGCACCCAGCCATGCGAGAGGGAATGGGCCCGGCTCCCGAGCCGTCGGGCGCGGTAGGGCGGATCGGATACTGGTGCTGGGACACCATGACGCCCTTGGTCCCCGGCAGCTATCAGGCCGCATGCGCGGCCGCGGACGTCGCGCTGACGGCAGCCGACATGCTGCTGGCAGGTGATCCCGCGGTCTACGGCCTGGCCCGCCCGCCCGGCCACCACTGCCCGAGGTCCGGTTTCGGCGGCTACGGCCTGTTCAACTACTCCGCGGCTGCCATCGCTTACCTGGCGGAGCGCCTGGGCAAGGTCGCGGTGCTCGATGTGGACTACCACCACGGCAACGGCATCCAGCAGATCTTTTACCAGCGCGCCGATGTGCTCTACGTGTCGCTGCACGCCGATCCCGACCGCGCATTCCCCTACTTCATCGGCTGGGCTACCGAGGCCGGCACCGGCCAGGGCGAAGGCTGCAACCTGAACCTGCCGCTCCCGCCTGGCTGCACCAATGACCGCTACCTGGCGGCACTGGAGACCGCGCTCCGCCGCATCGCCGCTTTCCGTCCGGCAGCCCTGGTCGTCGCGCTCGGCTTCGACACCTACGGGCAGGATCCGATCGGTGACTTCGCCTTGACCACCGATGTCTACCACGAGGTCGGCAGCCGCGTCGCCGGGCTCGGCCTGCAGACCCTGGTGCTGCAGGAGGGCGGCTACTTCGTTCCGAAGCTCGGCGAGAACGCCCGCATTTGGCTCCGCGGGCTCGCGGGCCTGCCACTTGACCTGCGGGCGACGCCCGCTGATTCACGAGCCGGGCGAGAAGAAGGACCAGCGAGGAGGAACCATGGCCACTGACCGCAAGCCATACGCACTGGGACCGGAGGGCTGGGAAGGACCGGGACTGCCCCAGTCAGCGCGGGCAAGCTTCATGGCGTCGCCCTGGCTGGAATGCAAGGCTCAGGCGCTAAAGGACTTCGGGGCTAAGGCTGTCTTCCTCGGCGTGCCGTTCGACCAGGCGACCGTATACCGGTCCGGCTCCAGCTCAGCGCCACGTGCCCTCCGGTACGTTTCCGAGATGTTCCTGCCGTACCTCGGCGACTTCGACATCAACGTCTTCGACGAGTTCCACCTGGTCGATGCCGGCGACGTTCCCATGATCCCGGCCGACGCGGCGCGCTCGCGCAGCCATATCGAGCGGTACGTCGGCGAGATCCTGACTGCTGGCGCCCTGCCAATCTGCATCGGAGGTGATCACTCGATCCCCATCCCGATTGGCCGTGCCCTGTCCGCTGCCGTCACAGGGCGACTCGGCTACGTGCACTTCGACGCCCACATCGACTGCCAGCCCAATTTCGCTGGCCAGGATTTCACAAACTGGTCACACGTAGCCCGCATGATCGAGCTGCCGAATGTTGACCCGCACAACGTTGCGATCATCGGCGCGCGCGGCGCGCTCAACCCTCCCGAACAATGGGACTTCGTCGAGCGGCACGGAATCCGCGTCTTCCGGATGCGCGAGGTCAGCGAACGTGGGATCGAGGCAGTAGTACGCGAGGCGCTGGACATCGTCACAGATGGCACCGACGCTTTCTACTGCAGCCTGGACAGTGACGTAGTAGATGCCTCGGCCATGCCCGGCACAGATGCGCCTGAGCCAGGCGGCCTGCTATCGACCGAGATGCTGAAAGCCTGCGAGATGATCGGGGCCCGGCGGCCAGCAGTGCTCGACATCGTCGAGCTCATCCCCGCATATGACCAGCCGGCGATGATCTCACACCGGCTGGCCGGATACATGATCCTGCACGTCCTCGGAGGCTGGGCAGCGGGCGGACAGGTTGCCAGCGGCACTTTTCCCGCGCGGTGATCGGCAGGGCCTGCCAGCGCAACGCGATGACAGGGCAGCAACCAGGGCACGGTGGATGCTCGGCCGCCCGAGCGGATAGCCAAGCCGCGCCCTGCCGCGCATCGAGGTCCTCGAGTACTAAGGCCGGGTTCACATGGACGCCCGGCCCAAGCGTTCGAGCAAGGTCCTAGACGGGCGTGTCAGCCCAGCCTGCGGCCACCGGTTGTCAGCGTGAGCTGGCCATGAGACCAGCATCGCGAAGGCTAGGTCGTTGCCACCCGAAAGGTCGCAGTGTGCTTTGAGATCGCACACAAGTCCTAGCTCAACGTCTAGGCATGCCGGGCGAAGAATGTCCGTGCACAAAGCCGACCGGCACGTGACCGCTGGTTAGCTGGTAGCGGCTTGGTACTGCTCCACAACGCTCGCGGGGATACGCCCGCGGTCGCTTACCGGGATGCCCTCGGCTTTCGCCCACGCCCGGATGTCGCCGCTGCGCTCACGAGCTGACGACGGCCGGGCTGGGCGGCGACGCGGTCCTCGCCCGGCCCTGCGGGCGTGCTCTACGAACGGCCCGACACGCTTACGGAAGTTCTTCGCGTTCTTCTTGCTGAGGTCGATCTCGTACTCCGCGCCGCCGATCCCGAAACGCAGCGTCTCGTCGGCAGGACCCCCGTCAAGATCATCTTCTAGCGCGATCGCGATCCTTGTTGCCATCCTGGCCTCCTCGACGGCGATGAGCTCCTGACTGCACCGTACCGACCATCGGCCCTACAGCAGCAATCGCAACGCCGACGCCAGCTTGGTGCGGTGAGCCTCGCCGTGCTCCCCCGCACCCACCGTGCCCACTGGCAGGTGGAAGCAGCGGCGAGCGCTTCTCTAGGCTGCTGCCGAGTGTGCAGCGGCCCTCGCGGCGCTTTAGTACACCAGTTCGGAGGTCGCCGGCTCGGCGAACTCATCCGCCGGCTCGCGCCGCCGCCACCGCGAGGGTACGAACATCGGGACGATCATCACGGCACCAAGCAGCGCCAGCGTCCCGTCAGCCAGCATGGTGCGGAATCCGCTCGAAGCATCCAGCGCTGGCAGCGGAATCAGCCGCAGCGCCTGGTGTGCGCTGACTACCTCCACGGCGGACCAGCCGAGCAGGATCAATCCCGGCAACCCCGCGCCGAGCGGAGAGAGCGCGGGCGCGGCGACCAGGATCCCAACCAGCAGGCCGGTACCGAGCAGAGCCGCCAGGATCAGCCCGCCAGACATGCTGACCAGGCTCGTGCCATGCGCATGGGCGGCCAGAATCCTGGCCACGCCCCAACCCCCGCCGAAAAACACAGCTGCCGCCAAGGCCAGCGCAAGGACCAGTCCGACTAGGTGCCGCATTCGCCACTACCTCCGGTTGGCTCGTGAACTTAACCACGCGCCCTGCAAGGACATGGCTCCCCAGCGCCGCCCGGTCGCCCTGGCTGGCGTTCGCTCCACCACCCGGCACCCTACCGGGCGCCACAGCTGAGGGCCAGCCCGCAGCCGCCGAGGCACGCTGACTGGTCCATTCCGCGAGTCGCTGAGTTACAGGCCCGGCCGGACGCGCATCGTCGCGGGTCTGGCTTTAAGGCAGCTGGGCCGTTAGCTCGCGCCAAACTGACTGATCACGGCCTGGAATCCTTGCCATGTGGCGTCGAGGACGCGATCTATGTCCTGGTCCGTATGAGCTGCGGACACAAACCAGTTGTGCCGCGGGTGGACGATTACGCCGTGCTCGACCACCGAGTCGCAGAACGCGCGTGCCCTGGCGAAGTTCTCGTCATCGGCGAACCTGAGGCCGGGCATCTGGACGGGTCCTGTCTGGAACACGGTCAGCCCTGCTTCCAGCGCCTGGCGCTCGATCCCGGCCCGCAGCTTGGTACCGATGCGTTCCATCGCCGGAACAGCACCCTCATCGCGGATGGCGGTGATGGTCGCGATCGATGCCGCCATCGGAACGGCCTGAAACCAGAACGACCCGGTGACGAAGATCCGGGACGCAGCATCGCTGAGACTTTCCGTCCCGAGAACCGCGGCGAGTGGATAGCCATTCCCGATCGCCTTGCTCCAGGCGCTCAGGTCGGGCGCTACCCCGATCGGCTCCCAGCTGCCTCCATCGTTGAGGCGGAAGCCCGCCCTCACCTCATCCATGATCAGCACGGCGCCGATCCGGTCGCACAGCAGCCGAAGCCGCCGGGCGAACTCAGGGTCGACCATCTCCTGGTCGAAGCCCGCATCATGCTTGAACGGCGACACGATGATTGCCGCCACATCGCCATCGGCCACCTGAACTGCCCGCTCCACGCTGGCGATGTCGTTGAAGGTGTAGTAAGCCATGTTGGCGCGATCTTCCGGCGTCACGCCATCTAGCCGGAGGGTGCACCACGGCGCCGAGCCGTGGTATGCGCCAGCGGCAGCCAGCACTTTGTTGCGGCTGGTCGCGGCCCTGGCGACCATCAGGCAGGTCGTGGTGGCATCAGTCCCGTTCTTGGCGAACATCGCCCAGTCGGCGTGCGCAACTCGGTCGACGAGAAGCTCAGCGGCCTCGACCATGCAGGCTGCCGGGCCTGCCTGGGTGTCGCCTTCGGCGAGCTGGGCGGCGACGGCCTTCTCCACCTTTGGATGCTTGTGCCCGAGAATCACGGGACCAAAGCTGCACATGAGGTCGACGTACTCGTTGCCGTCGACATCCCAGACGTGCGCTCCCTCGGAACGCTGATAGAACTGCGGGTACTCAGCTGGCAGCGCGTTGGCGCTAAGGTGCCCGTACATACCGCCGGGAATCACTGCCCTTGCCCGCTGCCGCAGCGCGGCATCTGCGGTGCGAGTCCTGTGATGACTGATGACCTCTGTCACGGTTCAGGCTCCTTACCGTCCTAGTAGCTGCATTGCAGTAGCTTCGATCCCCGGCGCATCGAGCCGGTAGTGGGCGTACAGGGCCGCCGGCGGGCCAAGCAGGACATGCTGGTCGGGCACCCCATGCCGGAGCAGCCTCACGGCCAGGCCGGCGTCTGCGAGGGTCTCGGCCACCGCAGAACCAAGCCCGCCGGTGATGTTGTGCTCCTCGACAGTCAGCAAGGCGGCTGTCTGGCTCGCTGCCGCGAGGATCTCCGCCTTATCCAGCGGGCTGATGGTGTGCATGTCGATGACCCGGGCGGAGATTCCCGAGGCGGCCAGCCTTCCGGCCGCGGCCATGCAGGCATGCACCTGCGAGCCGGTTGTGATCAGGGCCAGGTCGGTGCCTTCCGTCAGGCGCACAGCCTTGCCGATCTGGAAGTCCGGCGGCGGCTCCGGGTAGACCTGCGGATCGCGGCCGCGCCCCAGCCGGATGTACATCGGGCCTGGATGGCTCAGCGACGCACGCAGGATGGCCCGGAGCTGATTCGCGTCTGCCGCGCACACCACCGTCAGGTCGGCGATCGTGCGCATGACACCGAGGTCCTCGAGTGAGTGATGGCTCGTGCCGTAGAAGCCGAGGCTCATCCCCGAGTGATGGGCGAGGATCCGGACGGGCATGCCGGGATATGCGCAGTCGGTGCGGATCTGCTCGCATGCCAGCAGCGCAACGTAGGCAGCGAACGTGGCAGCGAACGGCATCAGGCCAGCAGAGGCCATCCCGGCTGCTATGGAGACCATGTTCTGCTCGGCGACGCCCACGTTGAAGAAGCGACCCGGATGCCGCGAGGCGAAATCGATCGTCCTGTTGGCATGGGCCAGGTCGGCCGTGAGCACGACGACGCGGCCATCGGAGTCGGCCAGGTCCGCGAGCTCCGCTCCGGCGACGAAGGCGGGGACGGAAGTTACCGCGATGCCGGCGCCGGACCTGGCGTCCTTGAGAGCATGCTCATCACCCGTCCCGCGGAAGAGGCCGCTCAGCTCCTCGCCCGCTGAAGCTGCGCCAGCTGCGCCCGCTGCGCCAGCAACTGCACCTGCAGCAGCTGCTGGCGGCCGCGGACTCGGCGTCGCGTCAGGCATGGCTGGCTCCTGAGGGGGCTGGCTTCAGGCCGCCCTGAATCTCGGCAATGACTTCCTCGTAGTCGACGCCCGCCAGTCTGCCGACATGCCAACCGACGTTGGCTTCCATGCGCCGGACGCCTCGGCCCTTGACGGTGTCGGCGATGATGACCTGGGGACGGCCTACGCCATGAGGCTCGAG
>Ga0187819_10001681_pt1 | contig 11471 bp, 5 predicted proteins | sample NC_wetland_sal_i_15_FD_132411 | JGI IMG/M metagenome (GOLD analysis project Ga0187819, IMG submission 132411) | Wetland sediment microbial communities from Neuse River Estuary, North Carolina, USA - SO4_4 | ecosystem: Environmental > Aquatic > Freshwater > Wetlands > Sediment | place: USA: North... | reverse complement strand
CGTGAACCCGATGTCGCAGCCGATATTTGTAAACAGCTCTTCTCCCTTTCGACCATCTGAGCTGGCGGCGAGGCTCGCATCGCGCGCCGGAGGAGGTGTCTGACGGATTTCTTCCACCAGCCGTTGCAGCTCAGTCTTGCCCGTCTTCGCATTCGGGGTGTCAAAGGGGGTGGGGCTGTCGCTAGCCGTGTGCGTGGGATATTCGCCTGGGTAGAGACGGTTGCGCATCCCGAGTTCGTTGCGTAGTGAGTCCGCGCAGGAGGACATCAGGCTGGCGTGTTGGCTTTTCCAGCCGAAGCGGCCCACCTGCATCTCGGGCTTAGGTGTGATTGCTTCCAGCACGGGAGCGATGACGACTGTGCCGGCGATTCCCATGTTGCCCTGGGTCTGTTGCTTGGCGTTTCGCTCGATGTCGCCCCCATCAATGGCTTCGATATAGCCATCTCCCAGCAGGCTGAGTGAGATTCGTTCACTACTGGTTTGGCTCCCGGAATCTGAGCTTCGGGCAGATTCCCCGTGCCGGTGATGAATACCGCCTTCGCTGGCAGGCGCAAACTTTCCCGTGGACAAACTGCCTACACGCTGCACCGTCATGGAGCTGCCGCCGAAATTTGACGGTTCGTTGTGACATCGTTCGCAAGTCACGGCATTGTGCGGGTAAGGATCGGATTGGCCAAGCGCGACGAGCGACAACGCGAGAAGCAGTTGGCACAACGCACTTCTGCGGAACAAACATCGCGCCGTTCTCGTATGGCTTCTGCGGCATCCCATAAACGGGAATCTCAGGTCGCTAGCAAGAGCTATTTGCAGATCGCCGCTCGAACCAGTTTCCTCATTGCATGAAAAGCGAAAGACCAACTAACTTGGCTACGTTTAAGACGTGTCGTGCAATAAGAATTCCTCGTTTCAGAGAAGACGTAAGAAACGTCATTCCCTTCCAATGGACTCTGGAGCGATGACTCGTTACCGGCCTCGAACTTATATTTACGACGGGCTGCGTCCTCCGACATGACGTTCAGCGCTGGTGGGCGGCCGCCATGGCTGCCGCTGGCAGGGTATGTAAGTTCCCAAAGTCGATTGTCTACCGGATAGCGAAAAAGCTTATCCCATCCTCCACTTGACACGGCTACTTCTTTAAGCTCGTGTCGGACCAATGCGGTGATCCGCTTAGAGGTTTCGTCTTCTGTCATTCGTCCATCAACCAGCTTCCAACGTCCGACTAACTGTGTTTCGTGCGCTTTCAGATTCATGCTTGGATAGCTGGCCAAATCCTCTCAGAGCCAAACGAAGTGCGGAGTTTTTTGCCACGTAAACATACATGATAGACCACTTCGAAGAGATCAAGGTTTCTTGTCATTACTCTATGATCTCCTTGCAAATCGCAAAAAGATCCTCCACTAATCTTAGAAATTCCTGGTCGTTATCTCCTAGCGCAATCTCTCCTATCGACTCCATTCCGCCCAGCGCCCTTGCCGTTCGCTGTGCGTGACTCCGCAATTCAGCAGGGCTCAGGCGATTCTTGAGCTCGGCCCTCCAGGTATTCAAAGCGGCTGCCCATTTCTCTTGATGTCGAGCGGATAACATCGCTTGCGTTCTTGCGAGCAATTCATCATACCTAGAGATCGTTTTAGCCGACACCATGGATCACTCTTCTCCTGCATCACCTAGAATGGGAGCAACTGGGTTCCGGTTTGGTAGACCCCGGAGCCAGGCGACACAAAGATTTGTGTGCCGGTTCCTCCAGCTACAGGACCTTCATATACCGTCGTGCCCTGTGGGATCGTGTACGTGTTAGCATAATTCATCTCATTAGCAGGGTTAGTCGAGGAAATATTGTACATGCCGTCGGCCTCTTGAACAGAACCAGGCATTTCAGTACCGTAGAACGATGCGTTCCCATCGGTGAAGGCATACGTTTCGGCTCTGTATACGGCTGTATCCTCATCAAGAACCGTTGTGGTATATTGCCCGTCTTCGAAGGTGTTCGCCACCCAGTCGGGCAATGGTGCCGCCTCGGCTGCTCCCTCTCCGGCACCGGTGAGTCCAGGTACTCCGTCTGCCATTGCGCAACCTGTCGCAGCCGCGGCGGCCGATCCCGAGAGGATATTCCATGCCCCTGACCAGCCTCCATTCGGAACCTTCCTTCCGTTCATGAACGCGCTGAGCTCTTGCCAAACCTGATAGCCGTTGTAGATGATCACGCCCGCGGCAGCGCCAACTACACAGGGACTCTTCCCGCTCGGGTCTCGAAGATTGGTTGGACTGTTGGCAGCGTAGGCGTAAAGATTTGCGCCTCCGTCAAGTCCGATGGGGTCTTGGCTTACGAACCGGTGTAGGCTCGGGCTGTAGTATCGGGCACGATAGTAATAAAGTCCGTTGCCGTCATTCTCGCGTGCAGTGTATTGAGACGAGTTGGTATTCGACGCACCAGTGGAGGTTGTGCCTCCGAAGGGATCGTAGCCGTACTGAGTAACGATGGTGCCGGAGGAATTGGCCAGTGCCAGCACGCTCCCCAGGGCGTCAGTAATTGGACTATATGACCCGCTGGAATCGGAGCGGTTGAAGAATTCGTCCGTACTACCCACGATACGGTTCGCCACCGGAGTGCTGCCGGAGAGTTCTTGCGCTACGTCTGAGCCGTCATACAGAAGATTGTTCCCAGCTGGATTAAGTGTCCGCCTTCCGTAGGGATCATACTGGAAACTTGTGGATCCCCGACCGGTTAGCTGATTGCGTGCATTCCAGGTGTAAGCCGCCACACCATCGTTTTGAATGTTTCCGTTGGCATCGTAGCTAATGTTGGTTCCGTTCCACTGGGTCTGTTCATTATTGACATCGTAGACAGCGGAACTCACCGCTTGGGGGAAACCCGTGGCCGCTAGACTTCCGCCCAACTGGGTTCGATGACCAACTGCGTCGTAGGTGTACGTCAAGTTGCCGATCGCGGTCGTCCCCAACTGGTAACTCATGCTGTTGACACGGGAATCGCCGTCGTAGCCATATGTCGCGACTATGCTGTTGGGCAGCGTCATTGTGCTGCGCCGGTTGTCGTTGTCATATGTGAAGCTCGTGGTATTTGTGCTGACCGGGCAGGTGCCTTGCCCAATACCAGTAAGCCGGTTGGCATTATCGTAGGTGTAGCAGTTGCTGGGCTGTCCGGTAACTGTGGTGCTTGTTCTTCGGCCTCCATTGTCGTAGGTATAGGACACACTGCCCGTGGGCGTCGTCTCGGAAGTAAGGCGATTAAGGCCATCGAAAACGGGGGTAATTGTTCCGTACGCAGAGTCGACCACGTGGCTGAGGCGGTTACCGCCGTCGTAGGTGTAGGTGATCGTGCTCTCGTAAGTAGGTCCAGGCTGAGTTCCGAAGCCTGTAAAAGTGCGGCGGTTTATGCCGTCATATTTGTACGTGGTAACCTTGCCACGCCGATCTGTGAAGCTAGTCAAATTGCCCAGTTGGTCGTAGACATAGCTCTCCTGCCGTTGCAGCGGATCGGTTCGCGTCTGCAGATGATCGAAGCTGTCGTAGGTATAGCTGGTCTTGTTGTTGGTTCCTTGCTGGCGCGCATCCAGCACGGTTTGCAAGTTCCCGTTCGGGTCATACGTGAAGGATGTGATCCCCTGTAGCGGATCGGTAATTTGAGTAACTCTGTCGAGGTTGTTGTACTGGTACTTAACGACATGACCGAGAGCGTTAACCCGAGAAACGACACGTCCTGCCCCGTCGGCGAACATGGAGGTTGTGTTCAGCAAGGGATCGGTAACGCTGATCAGGTCTGCAAAGTCATACCGGAATTGCGTCATGTTTTGAAGGGCATCGGTAGCAGACGTTACCTGGCCAATACCGTTGTATCCAAATGTGGTCTGATGACCGAGCGGATCCGTAACTGTGGTCGCATTGCCATACGTGTCATAAGTGAAAGTAGTCGTGTTACCGAGGGGATCGGTTACTGTGAGCGGCTTGCTGAAGGTGCCGTCATACACGGTCGTGGTTGTGACGGCGTTCGAAGTGCCGCTGAGCCGCGTGACCGAAGTAGGGTTGCCATTCACATCGTAGGCATAGGTCGTGACCCTGCCAAGCTGGTCCGTAACAGTATTGATAAGGTTATCGGGATAGTAGGTGTAGGTTGTGGTCTGCTGTTCCGGTTGACCGAGAGCGCGAATGTCGCTGGTGGTGTATCCATATTGGTTGAAGATGACACGCCGCGTGTAGCCCCGAGGATCGATCACATCCACTTGAGCCATGAGCGGCGGGAACCCTTCACTGCACGCCGAGCAGTTGCGGAATGCCACGACTGCATATGGGGCGGGTCCGCCGCCGCCACTGACAGAACCGAATGTCACGTTTTGGGAATTCGCTGTGGGTGTCCAGTTGAACTGGTAGAAGCTGGTGCCATCCGCGAGGTACTGTTGATAGACATTGCCTGCGCTGTTGTAGACGTTGGTGAGGTAAGTGATGAGGCGAGGGTCCTGAATCGTGGTCATGCGATTCAGGGAGTCATAGCCATAGGTCCAGACTCCGCCGTTGGCGTCGGTGACGGTCTGCAGGCGGCCCGTAGCGTCGTAGCTATATTGCACATTACGTCCGGCGTTGTCCGTGGCGACCTTCACCCGATAGGAACTGTCATACTGAAACTGGATGTAACGTCCATTCGGGGATGTGATCTGCGCGATAGTGCAGTTGGCGTCGGTGTTGCGGGTGATCTTGACCTGATTACCGTAACGGTCGGTGATGCCCACCAGTGCCTGGCAGCCCGGATTAACTAGCCCGTCGGCCTCAGGGAAGCTGTAAATTGTCCCATCCTTAGTTTGGAGCTGCCACATGCCGGGGAGCGAATAGTTATTCGGGTTGATCGGCGTATTGGAGATCGAGGCTCCGTACCACTGGGTGCCAGCCGCCGAATGTAGGTACGTCGTGTACGGAGGAGTGGAGCCAACTCCCGTGAAATGAATACGGGTCCCATCGGGAAGGATCAAATCCACATATGCCGTCTCGCCGAATCCGTTGCCGTCACCTCCGATGAAGATCTCGTAGGGGTGCGTCGCACCGATTCCAAATGGCCTGGACCAACTGTCATTGGGGCGATAAGTGCGGGTCAGTGACAGTGGAATGACGTCAGGCAAGGCCAAGTCGGTTTTGTTGTAAACGAAGAGGCCCGTTGAAAGCATCACAGGTTCGCCGTCGTGTGAACGGTCTCCATCTCCGGCAGGGTTCTGGGTATTGGGGCCGGGGCTTCCCGACCCAACCATTGCTCCGGAAAAATCGTAGATAACGACGCCCGGATCTGGCACAACCTGCATGCGGTCCTTATTTACGTGTCCTGCCCCATATACAAACCAGCCGTTGTGGTCAGGGTTATAGTTCCAGAACGCATAGGGGACGCCAGCAGGCTTGTGCTCCGTGTTTGGATAGAAAAGCCGCGCGCCTTTTGGACCTGGACTATGTACTGATATGTAGGCACCTCCTGGCTGGATCGTGAAATATGTGGGAACCTGCACGAAGGGCAAGGGAAACGGAGGCCGGTCGAGCGGTATTGGCGTAATCGTAATCTTCGTAACTACCTTGCCGTGCGCGTCGTTTATAACCGTTCCGGCGGGTAGACGAAGTTCGAGCCCAGGCATTGTCGGTGTTGTGAGGATTGTTTCCTTCGTCGTGGGCGACGGAATCGTGACTTCGTGCGCCATGTCGAGCATCGTCATCCAGATTTTAAAGTCGAGTTTGTTCTGCACTCCTGGCTTGATTTCTGCGCCAAATTCAAAGCGTCCGTATTTCTTGGTGGGAGTATTAGCGGAGGAACCCTCGATGACCAGAACCTGATGCCCGGCAGGGATGTCGGCGAGCAAGAACCGACCCGTACTATCGGACTCAGCCCGACGGTTACCGATTTCGAGAGTGACGTGCTCCAGGGGTTCTCCGTTCAACTTAAGTACCTGGCCACCTAAAGCGGTCGTTCCGCGTGGCGCTTGCAGATCGGGTAACGACTCGTACTTCGAAGGTTCACGGTGCGTCTGCCAGTCAGACGTGGGCGACCAGCCTTCGTCGCCGAATGACGCTGGACCCGGAACGCCCGCGCCGGTTGTCGAAAAGGAAAACTCGGCGTAAGCAACAGTCTGATTCGAAGCATCCACAATTCCCGTGAGGGTTACCGTATAGTTCGTACCGGGCAAAAGTGGGACCGTGGGCGTTATGAACGCCAACATGCCGCCTTCTGCTGCAATTGTTTTGGCATTCACAGGACCGGCGGGTCCCTGTAGAGTCGTTGTTGCACTGGTGATGCTGGCCATCTGTACGGCTCGCGAAAAACGTACCGAGATCAATGTGTTCAGTGGCACGTTCTGCGCACCGTCCTGCGGCGAGGAGGCCCGCATCTCAGTCAGCGTACTGCTGGACTCCTGAAGAGATTGAGCGTCGTCAAGACCTGTAATTGTTTGGGAAAGTGGATCAAAAATCTGAGATGCAGTCAGCGGGTTTCCGTTTTCGTCCTCCCCACCTGAAAATAGTACGGTCCCGTCCGGCAATAGAGCTGCTTTATGGTTGCGGCGCGTCACGCCATTGGGGAGGATCGTGGTATTGCTTCCACGCGAATCCCAGAGTTCAATGGTTTCCGCGGGTATGGCATTGGCAAAAACACCCCCTGCAAAGAGCACCCGGCCATCAGTAAGAAGCGTCGCCGTGTGGAAAGCGCGAGGGGTAGGTGAAGGTACAGTAAGGATTTCGACTGTGTTGGAAAGCGGATCGAACCGTTCCGCAGACGAAACCAGCTTTCCGTTCTGACCGATCCCACCCAGCACTAGAACCGAGCCATCTGGTAGCACCGTCGCCGTATGTGCCGCGCGGGAGAAGTGCAGTGAGGCGCTAAGTACAATGACTGCTCCCGTCAGAGGGTCTCTGGTCGAGAGTGTCCCTTTCACTAGTCCGTCTTCGTCCTGCCCTCCGACCATGAGCAGACGTCCGTCGGGAAGCAGTGTCTCGCTGCCCCCCGCCAGCGTCGAAGCCTCCCCAGCCGCAAACGTGGCAGCGTGACGCATCGTTGCAAACGACGCGGGAACCATTAGCAATGCAACAAGTACAAGTGTCAGCGACGATTTCCAGACAATCTTGTTCATCTTTGTCTCTCGATTACGGAGTAGTCACGGTCAAACTCAACCCGCCCACGCTGTACGATTGGGGGTCCACGAAAATGTTGTACGTCCCGGAAGCGATTGTGCCTAAACTCACGCTACCGGTGGCGGTGTCGCAGTAACCGAACCCAACCTGGGTCGTGGAAGGACTTGGGCCGGTGACAGTCATGTCGCAAGTCGGCGTGGTTGGATAAGTTCCGCTGGTCCAATGCACCGTCACTGACTGGCTCGTCGGATTGCTGAACTTGATATTCGCATTCTGGCCAGCAACAGTGGAGAACTGGTACGCCGCGCCCCCGATAGTCACGGTATGGGAGATATCAGCTGGCACAGTTTTAATCTGCAAAGTCTCCTTCCCAAAATTCGTTCCGCTGTGCTGCACCCACAATTGATACGTCCCGGCCACCAACGTCTGTGTGTCGATGAAGAAAGTCTGCCCGGACGGGTTGTTGGTGATGCTCACGGACGCTTGGTTCGTGCCGCCGGGCGTGACCAGATTTAGAGTCGCCGCCGGGTTGGTCACGCTCGTCGCAAATACGACGACCCGCTGACCGGCCGTTGCTGTGAAGCTCAAACGCACGTCTTGCCCGGCCACAGTCGTTTTGGGCGTGACTGCTCCACCTCCAATCGAAATCGCCGGAGTAGTCACGTCCTGAGCGTTGTTGATCGAGGCTGAAAGACTGCCCGTCGCCGTCCCCACCGGATTGATGAACACCGTGTAGTTACTGGTCGTTGCCAGCTTTATTGTGTCGACGTAGCCGTAACCGGCGCCGACGGCTCCTGTTCCACAATAGGTTGAACCGAGCTGATTATTATTCGAGTCGTAGACGTAAAAGGCGCACGCATTATAGGAACTCCCGATGGTTGAATTTAACGCATTGAAACTCAACTGTTGTCCGGCCGTCCCGCTGAATGTGAGAGTCGCATTTTGACCGACTGCGAGGGTTCCACTCGTGGGAACCCTCGTCGCTGTGCCCGTATTACCCGCCGTAGGCACCGCAAGAGATCCTGTGAAATCCGGCGGCACGCTGACGATCTGTAGAGTTTCGCTCCCGAAGTTCGTCCCGCTGTGCTGTACCCAGAGTTGATACGTCCCCGCTGTTGCCAATGTTTGCGTATCCATAAAGAAAATCTGACCGGGGGGGCTGTTGCCGATGTCCATCGACGCTTGGGTCGTGCCGCCCGGCGTCACTAGATTCAAAATTGCTACAGGATTGCTCACGTTTGTCGCATATACCACAATCCGCTGATTAGCCGTTGCTGTGAAACTCAACCGCACGTCTTGTCCGGGTACAGTTGTGGCGGGCGTAACAGCGCCGCCGCCAATCGAAATCGTTGGCGTGGTCACGTCCTGAGCGTTGTTGATCGAAGCTGAAATACTGCCCGTCGCCATCCCTGCGGGGTTGATGAATACAGTATAGTTACTGGTCGTTGCCAGCTTTATTGTGTCGATGTAACCATATCCGGCCCCGACCGCTCCTGTCCCACAATACGTTGAACCCAGTTGGTTGTTATTCGAATCGTAGACATAAAAGGCACATGCGTTGTATGAACTCCCGATGGTCGAACTCAGCGCGTTGAAGCTCAGCTGTTGTCCGGCCGTTCCGCTGAATGTCAAACTTGCATTTTGACCGACCGCGAGGTTTCCGCTCGCGGGAACTCGGGTGGCCGGCCCGGTCGTTCCGGCCGCAGGTACTGTAAGTGTTCCCGTGAAATCCGGTGGTACGCTGCTGATCTGCAAGGTCTCGCTCGCACCCGCGATCCCGTTGTTCGGTACCCACAATTGATATGTTCCAAAGCCTAAGACCTGCGTGTCCATGAAAAATGTCTGTCCCGGCGGATTGTTGTTGATGGAGACGGTAGCCTGAATGGTCTGAGTGGGCGTCACCAACGAAAAGGTTGATCCGGCATTGGTCACATTTGTGGCATATACGACCACTCGCTGACCTGTCGCCTCGAACGTCAGGCGTGCCTCCTGCCAAGGTGTGGTCGTGGTCACTACCACAGGAGGCCCGTCAATCGCGATCGTTCCCAGGAAATCCTCCGAAAGCGACACAGTGAGACTGCCACTGCTCGATCCCGGATCAATTCCGATAGTGTAAGTACCGCTTTGCGGAAGTAAAGTCGGCTGAAGGTAAATTGTTCCGTTACACGTCGTGGTAGCGGTTGTCGTATTGTTTGGCGCAATGAGGTATAGGTTGCAAGTGGAGAATGTGGAACCAGTCACTCCTATACTTGCCCGCTGCCCTTCGACAGCGTCGAACAGCACTAACGCGATCTGGTTCGCCGCCAGCGTCAACGGTTGGCTTCCGCCCGGCAGAATCCTGGCCGTGAACCCGATGTCGCCTGGGACATGTGTCCCGAACGGTATATAAAAATCCTGCGAGCTGGCGGCATTCCCCTCCGGGGTAAGCAGAGTGAAATGCCCGGAGGCGGTGGCTGCGGGAACCGTCGTAGCAATGCTCGTAGACGTCACACTGCTTACTATCGCCTGGCTTGCATTTAATCGCAGTTTGTCATTCGCGAGCGTGGGATCAAAGTTCGTACCTACCACATTGACGCCCGTAGCTGCGAGTCCGCTGCCGGGGCTAAAACTGGTGATCGTTGGCACACCATTACTGGCTGTGACTGTGAAACTTCCCGTGCTGGTGGCAGAGCCGTTCGGGCTTGTCACCGAAATCGGCCCGGTTGTCGCGGTGCCGGGAACGGTCACCTCAAGCTGAGTGTTCGTCGCGGATGAAACCACTGCGGTGAAGCCGTTGAACTTCACGGTGTTCTGGCTGGCCGTTGCGCTAAAACCCGTGCCGTTGATCGTAACGGCGGTACCAACTGGACCATTTTCGGGAGTGAAGTCGATGATTGAGACTTGGGTCGAAGTGAACCGCGATATGCTCAGGATATTGCCTACCGCATCGTATGAATACTCGGCTGCGTTGCCATTCACGTCGATCACAGCAGCCAACCGCCCCAGGTCGTCATAGACGTAGCTCACGGGCCCGTTGTTAAGCGTGAAGGGGAAGCCGTTACTCGATTGCCCGCTAACGGTGACGACGACATTGCCCGTTGTAGCTCCCGCGGGAACGGTTGCGACGATGGCGGTCGCAACCCAACTCGTGGTTGAGGCTGTCACTCCGTTAAACGTGACAGAGCCTGAGCTTCCAAAATTGGAGCCCGAAATAGTCACCGACTGGCCGATTCCCCCCGGATTTGGGGAGATCGAAGAAATCGTGGGTGCTTGTGCCAGTGCAAAACCGCAAGCAAGAATTGCAAGAGTGGCACTCAGGCCGAACCTACGCATGGATCGCAGCACGCCGGGAACCTCCTGAAGAGATGAGTACCCAACCGCGACCAGAATCCTGACAGCGGTTCGGGCCGGTGATCGCACCAGTCGAAACTGTCACCGTAATCGAAGTCGAAGTCCACGTCCTTGCGCCGGAGCTCCCCTTATCTTCAGCACGCCTCAACCGTAGGACTATCTCCGCTATAGGCATGCCCACCGCATCAGCCGGTGTCGACAAGGTCGTGATGTGGGGAGTGGCAATCCGGAGTGCAGTCAGGCTCACTACGATCAACAAACCGAGAATTGTGGGAAATATCAATCTGCCTACGAATGCGCGCATCAGGCACACCTCGACGCTTCTCTACCCAGGTCCTTTTCGATACAGACCCAAGCTCAGAGTTGAGCGAATTTACGTTGTTGCTGATTGGCTGAGAATTTGACCGTCGTTTCGGTCGCACTCTGCGAGCCGCCGAGCCCCCCTCGGTGCTGCACTCGTTGGCCACAGACCATACAGATGGCTCCGCATGGTGTCAATCAAAATAGTGGTGGAAAACTGGAATGCGTTACCGCATGGTGTTCCAGGCACACAACACGTCTCAAGAAATCACGTTAAAATGGCCGCCAATTGGAGGATTTGTATCTTCGGATAACTCACAATGCCCACCGTCGAACGGACGTATGGGCGGTTTGATGATGTCTGGAATTCAGACTTTTTTCATTTTGCGGAAGCTGTTCGGAAGCGCGTCACCGAACTGTTACGGGTGATACCTTTTGCACGGAATCATAGCCTATCTTGTTTGTCATCCCGAATCAGACATTCCTGCAACCCACAATACGACCCACAGTAAGGATGACTTGCACGTATTTAGAAGGACTTACGCAGCCGTCCGTGACCTGCAAGTGGTTGAATGTATAAGATAGCCACACTCTGAAAAGGCTGGCGTCGGCGGTTCAACTCCGTCCCTGGCCACCACCTATTTTAACCTTGTAATCAATGATTTAACGTAAGTACCAAAATATCCTCACACAAAGCGCACACATTCTGGCTATACTTTTACCGCTATGGTCGG
>Ga0187819_10001680_pt1 | contig 11472 bp, 9 predicted proteins | sample NC_wetland_sal_i_15_FD_132411 | JGI IMG/M metagenome (GOLD analysis project Ga0187819, IMG submission 132411) | Wetland sediment microbial communities from Neuse River Estuary, North Carolina, USA - SO4_4 | ecosystem: Environmental > Aquatic > Freshwater > Wetlands > Sediment | place: USA: North... | reverse complement strand
GCAGCCCAGCCGGAAGCGGCGGTAGGGTGTCGCAACCATCGGCTCAACTCAACGCCTTGGCCATCCGGTAGTTGTGAATGGGCACGCCGCGGACGACCATGTCCTGGCGCTCCAGCACGATGAAGTCCTTCCGCTCGAAGAACCGCCGGGCTAGCTCGCTGGCTTCGGTATACAGCCGCCCGATCCCTTGCGCGCGAGCCGCCGCCTCTAGTTCGGCGTATAGGCGCGAGGCAACATGTTGGCCGACCGCTTCCGGCGCGCAGAACAGGCGATCGATGTGCCCGTCCGGCTCGAGGTCGATGAACGCGACGACCTGGTCCTGCTCGTCAGCGGCGACCAGAGTCAGGCGGCCGTCCGTGGAGCGCAGGTGCGACCGCTCCACGTCCGGGCGCTCGGGGACCCACGCCCTGACCTGATCCGGCGTGTAATCCGAGATGGCCACCTCGCGCACGGAGCGATAGAAAACATCGGCGACACCGGCCGCGTCACGCGCCTCGTAGGCCCTGATCGTCACCTTCACCAGTCGAACGTACCTGGCGTGATGTCCGCTCAGTCCGGCGGGAAGGTACTGACGTCGTCGATCGCGTCGGGAAAGCGCATATTCGTAACTTGTGCCCGGATTCAGCCGTCGATGGCCGCGGCGAGCACGCGGCGGAACTCCACGGAGATCCGGTCGGCCTTGGTGTGCAGCTCGGCGGCGGGGTCGAGCGGGAACTCCAGGCCGGATAGGGCCCGCCGCTGCAGGTCCAGGTCCTCCTCGACGATCGACATCTCGTACTTGGCGGTGCTTTCCGCCTCGTCCGGGTCATCCAGGCCGGGGCCGGTCACGGTCATGTACAGGCGGCACGTGCGCGCGTCTTCGGGCTGCGCGGTAAAGGTGAGGAACTGCCACCCTCCCGCGTCGAGGAACTCCAGGAGCAGCGTCGCGGTCAGCGGAGCCTGGTACCCGTAGGTCATCCGGCGGCGCTGGATCGCCGGCCGGGAGCCATCCTGCACCGCCGGGTCGAGGAGGTTGGTGAACGTGTGCTCGCGGACCGCGGTGAACGACAGGCCCCGGCGGTCGATCTCGGCCCTGGGGATGGGCTCGGGGCCCGCGCCCCCGATCGTGGCCGCGTGGACGAACGGGAAGTGCGCCTCGTCGAGGAAGTTGTCGACGAGGATCGCGGCGTTGGCTTCCACCCGGACGACCGGGAGGATTACGGTCGCGATCCCGTCACCGCCCAGCGGTCCCGGATCCAGGTCAGGCCGCGGGGCGCGCGGCGCCTTCGGCGTGAGCCACACCAGGCCGCCGGTCTCGGTGACCTCGGCCGGGCGCTGCAGCGTGGCCCGGTCCGGGATCGACGCGTCGTCCTCGAGCGCGGGAATGTGCACGCACCGGCCGTCGACGGCAAACCGCCACCCGTGGTAGGTGCACTGGAGGGTGCCGCCGTCGATGACCTGTCCCGCGGACAGCCTGGCCCGCCGGTGCGGGCACGCGTCGGCGAAGGCGGTCACCTGGCCGTCGAGGCGGGCCAGCACCCAGCCCTGGCCGGCGATACGGACCGCGACGGGCTCCGGGCCGATGTCGGCGGACAGCGCCACCGGGTGCCAGAATTCCGCCAGAGCCGGGTGCGCGTTGGTCAACTCCTCGGACGCCACGGCACTATCGTCGTGGAATGCTCTCACGCTGGCAAGGCGGGGCCGCCGCGTTCGTCGTCACGCTGGTCGCCTGTGCGCTGGTCATCGGCGACCTGGCCGACGGCGGGATGCGGCGCTGGTGGGACGGGCACGCGCTGACCACCGACACCGTGGCGGGGCTGCTCGTGCTGCTGATCACCGTCCTGGTCGTCGACCAGGTGGTCAGCGCCAGGCAGTTCAACGACCGGGCCCGCGCGGTCGGTGCGCAGGTGGCCATCATCGTGGCCCAGGCCGAACGTACGACGCGCGAGGTATCGCAGGCGGTGGCGCAGGGGCTGGGCCCGGGTGACCGCCAGGCGGCCTCCGATGACTTCCGGACGTACATGATCATGCTGATGGTGGGTGCGCCGGTCCTGATCGATGCGAAGGTGTCGCGGGCTTTCCTCGAGCAGGCCCAGGCGCTGGCCGGAGAGATGGCTCGCGTGCTGGGGGTGACGGCCGCGGCGCATAGCCGGACGGCGTTGCCCGATGCCCGGCTCGAGGACGCGGTGAAGCGGCTTCGCGCGGCTTCGGACCCCCTGCTCCAGGCGCTCCATCCGGAAACCCGGGCCGCCGTCCGCGGCGAAGAACCGGCGTGACCTCCGCCCGGTGCGGGACATGGCGGGCGGATCGGGGCGCAGCTGGTCACACTACGCCAAAGATCGCGTTGGGCGGACATGCGGCCGGCTAGGCTGCCGCCGTCTTCGGGGCGATATGTGCGCGTGGGGGTGGAGGGATGGGCGACTTCGAGGAGGTCGAGCGGCTCCAGGCCGGGATCCGCGAGTGGCTGCTGCGGACCTCGCGGAACGGCCGCCACGAACTGCGAGACATCCAGGCCCCGGCCGTGCTGCCGCTGCTGTGCGCGGCGGCGTTCGGGTCGGCGCTGGCCACGTCCGGAGACCTGGCCAGCGCCTCGGCCGTGGCCAGGATCGGGGTCCTGTCCTCGGTGGGCGCCGCCGCCCTCGGTGACGTGCTCGCCGGCGCGCTCGAGCACGCCCGGTCGGCGCATTCCCCGGCTGAGCACTCCTCGGCCGGCCCGTCGCGCTACGACGTCCAGCGGGAAATCAACCTGAGCCTGCGGCAGATCCTGGCCTCGGCCGACGGCCAGGCCGACAGGGCGGCGCAGGTGCGATCCGACATCGCCATGGTCCTGCGGGAGATCGACGCGGGCGGCACCGTCTTCCGCGCCGCGATCGAGTCGGGCAGCGAGGAACTCCAGCGCGAGGTGCTCGCCGCGGTCGAGGCGGTGAGCGCCGAATTCGGCGAGTTGGCCTTCCTGCTGGGCGACCTGGCCCGCGCGGCCGGAGAGGTCCAGGACGGCCTGCGCGGGCAGGGGACCGAGCTGCGGACCAGCAGCGAGCAGGTCGAACGGCAGTCGGCCGACGTGCGGTTGATCCGCGAGGAACTGGCGGCCATCGAGCGCCGCTCCACCGGGTGGCTGCCCGGGGTCGACGGTCATCTGACCCCGCCGTGGACCGGCGGGTGTCCCTACCGCGGGCTGCTCCCGTACGACCGGGCGCACGAAGCGGTGTTCTACGGCCGGGAACGCCTGACCGCTGAGCTCACCGGCCTGCTGGCCGAGACCGGGATGGTCATGGTGACCGGCGCCTCGGGGGCCGGCAAGACCTCGCTCCTGCAGGCCGGCCTGGTCCCGGCGCTGGCCAGGGGCGTGCAGGTGCCCGGATCGTCGTCCTGGCCCGTGATCAGCATGACCCCGACCACCCGCCCGCTCACCGAGCTGGCGGCCAGGCTGGCGGAGCTGGACGGGCGCGATCCCGCGTCGATCCGGCCCGGACTGGCGGAGACGCCCGGCAACGCCGACCTGCTGATCAGCGAGCTGACGCACGCCGTGGCAGGGCACGGCGGCCTGGACCAGGCGGTCCCGGGTGAGGCGGGCCGACTGGTCCTGATCGTCGACCAGTTCGAGCAGGTCTTCGCGGACGCAGGTGAGCAGAGCGGGCAAGAGCGCGCCGCGTTCATCGACGCGCTGTGCGCGGCGGCGACCAGCCCGACCGGGCCGCGAGGTGAATCGCCGGCGCTGGTCGTCCTCGCGGTCCGTGGCGACTACTGGGACCGGTGCGCCGGATACCCCCAGCTCGCCCGTGTGATGCAGCACGATCAGCTCGTCGTCGGCCCGCTGCCGGACGCCGCCCTGCGCCGGGTGATCACCGGTCCGGCCGAGGCGAGCGGGCTGCGCCTCGAGCCCGGCCTGGCCGATGTCATCCTGGCCGACCTGCGCACGGCCGGCGGAGAGCAGAACGCCGGGGTTCTGCCGCTGCTGTCCGAGGCCATGGTGCTGACCTGGGAGAAGCGCGAGGACGGGCAGCTGACCAGGCGAGGTTACGAGGGTGAGGAACGGCGGGCCGGCGTGACCCGGGCCATCGAGGTCAGCGCGGAGGCCACCTACGGCCAGCTGAACCAGACCCAGCAGGCGGTCGCCCGGGGCCTGTTCCGGGCCCTGACGGCCCCCGGCGCCGACCTCCGGGTCGCCCGCCAGGCGGTGACCAGGAGCGATCTGCGCGCCGGCTTCCCCGCCCGTGAGCGGCCCGAGGTGGACCCAGTGCTCGAGGCGTTCGCCCGCGGGCGCCTGGTCGTGCTGGACGGCGACCGGGCCGAGATCGCGCACGACGTCGTCCTGCAGGCGTGGCCGCGGCTGCGGGGCTGGCTGGCCGAGGATCAGACCAGCGTGATCCTCTACGGTCAGCTCGCCCAGGATGCGGCCCGGTGGAACGGCAGCGCGAAGGACCCCGACCTGCTGTACCGGGGAGTCCAGCTCGCCGCGACCGGGCAGGCCAAGCGCGTGTGGGAAGCCGACCCGGGCCGCTTCCCCGCGCTGTCCGCGGGCGAGGCCGAGTTCCTGCGGGTCAGCGACTGGGCCATGGCCCGCAGCCGGTGGCGGCGCCGGGCCCTAGCCGGCGCGGTGGCGCTGGCGCTCATCGCCGCTCTCGTCGTGGCCGTGGTCGCGGGTCAAAATGCCCGGACGACCGCCGGGCAGCAGAACGCCTCGGCCCTATCGGAACGCCTGGCGGCGCAGAGCACCGCGCTCGACGCGACGGACCCGGTGACGGCGGCGCTGCTGGCCGCGGCCGCCTGGCGGATCGCGCCGACCGCCCAGGCCCGGTACGGCCTGCTCGAATCGGTCGTCCAGCCGGTCCGCGGCGTCTTGACCGCGCAGTCCGGCGTGGTTACCGCGCTGGCGTACAGCCCGGGTGGCGGGACCGTGGCCGCCGGGTACCAGGACGGCACGATCCGGTTGTGGAACGTGGCCTCGCACCGCCTGATCGGCACCGCCAGCTGGGGACCGGCGCCGCTGGCCCTGGCTTTCACCGCGGGCAGCACCACGCTGGAGGTCGCCGATTCGGACTCCGTGGGCTCGTGGAACCTGGCCAACGGGGCGCGGGTAGCGGTCCAGGGGCTCCCCGGCGAGTCCGCCGGGGGTTCGGTCGCGTTCGGCGCGGACGGCAAGACGATCGCCACCGGCGGCCACGACGGGATCATCAGGCTCTGGGATACAGCCACGCGGCAGGAGATCGGCACGCCGATGAGCTCGGACGCCAACCCCGTGGACGCCGTGGCGTTCAACGCCGACGGCACCGTGCTGGCCAGCGCCAACACCGACGGGAACGTCCAGCTGTGGAACGCGGCCACCCAGCAGGTGACCGGCCCCGCGCTGACGGGGGCCGGCTCGGCGCAGGTCAGCGCGCTCGCGTTCAGCCTGGACGGCACCGTCCTCGCTACCGGCAGTCAGGACGGGACCGCGCGGCTATGGCAGGTCGCGACCGGCGGCCAGGTCGGCGCGGCCATGGCCACCGGGTACCCGGTGAGCGCGCTGACCTTCGGCAACGGCGGGACGACGCTCGCGACCGCGGAGGGCGACGGCTCGACCGAGCTATGGGACATCGCCACGCAGACCCAGAGCGGCGCGGCCCTGACCGGGCCGGGTTCGGCCAGCGTGAGCGCCCTGGCGTTCGGCCCCGTGGCCGGCACGCTGGCCACCGGGGCGAGCAATGGCACCATCAGGCTGTGGAGCCCGACAACCTTCTACCAGTCATCGGCCCCGCTGGTCATGGATGACCAGTACCTGGCCACGGCCGCGAACGGACGGGCGTCCGCCGTGCTCAGCGCCAACGGCGGCGTCCTGGCCACCGTCGGCGGCCTCGGGACGGTCCGGCTGTGGGACGTGGCCGCCAGGCGGCCGCTCGGCGTGCAGCTACGTAACCAGGACGCCGTGACGGCGGTTGCCCTCAGCCCGAACGGCGGGACCGTGGCGGTCGCCGCAAACGGCGTGCGGTTCTTCACGGCGGCTACCGGCGTCCCGGTCGGTCCGGGATTGCCCGCCTCCGGCGGCAACGGCTCGTACGGGTCGATCGCGTTCAGCCCGGACGGCGCCCTGCTGGCCACCGTCGGCGCGGACGGCACGGCCCGGGTCTGGCAGGTCAGCACGGCCAGCCAGGTCGGCCGCCTCATGAACGTCGGCCGGGCGGGCACGTTCACCGGGACGGTCGCGTTCAGCCCTGACGCCAAGACGCTCGCGACGGTCGGCGCCGACGGGTTGGCGCGGCTCTGGGACGTGGCCACCGGCCAGCCGGTCGGCCGGCCCATGGCCGCGGGCGCCGCGACGACCGTGCTGGCGTTCAGCCGGGACGGGCACACGCTGGCCACCGCCGGCGCCGACGGCACCGTCCGGCTCTGGAGAGTCGCCACCCAGCAGGAGATCGGCGCCCCCCTGACCGCCGACACCCAGCCGGTCTACGCGGCCGCGTTCTCCCCCGACGGCACCACGCTGGCCACCGCCGGCGGTGACGGCACCGTCCGGCTCTGGGACGTCGCCACCCACCAGGAGATTGGCGCCCCCCTGACCGCCGACACCCAGCCGGTCTACGCGGCCGCGTTCAGCCCGGACGGCGGCACGCTGGCCACCGCGGGCGCCGACGGGTTCGCGAGACTCTGGGACGTAGCCTTCCCCGCGGAGCCGGTGCGGGCCGCCTGCGCCATCGCGGCCGCCTCGCTCACCCGCCAGCAGTGGGCGAGCTACGCGGGGACCCAGCCGTTCCAGCAGGTGTGCGCGGCGAGTTAACGCTTCGACCGGATCGTGTCAGGATGGCGCTATCGGCACCAGGGGCAAACACAACGACCGCGGACCGGCCGCGCGCGCTACGGCCAGGCTCGCGGCGCTGAGCGCTGTCGTCCTGGTGGCGGGCGGCCTCGTGGTCGGCTTGGTTCTCCACGGGACGGGGGCCCCGGCCTCGTCGGCCCCCACCGCTCCCCCGAGCCTCAGGACGACACCTTCGCCCGCCGCGTCTGCCGCTCCCCCGGCGCACGCCGATCCGTTCGGGACGGCGGCGGCCTCGTACCTCGCGGCGCGGAACGGTACCGTGCTGGCCGCCGTCTACGACCTGCGCACCGGTCAGACGTGGAGCCTCGGCACCGGGCCTCCGCAGGCCGAGGCGAGCGTCGTCAAGCTCGACGTCCTCGAGACGCTGCTGGCCCAGCGGGGCGGCGGCAGCGCCGGACTGGCGTCCGGCGACCGGTCGCTGGCCCAGCAGATGATTGAGGACAGCGACAACGACGCCGCGACGAGCCTGTGGTACGAGGTCGGGGGGCCGGACAAGATCCGCGCGTTCAACGCCGAGGCCGGCCTGACCCAGACCTCGCCGTCGTCCTGCGTGGTCTGCCCGGGGTTCGCGTGGCCGGGGTGGGGGCTCACCACGACGGTTCCCGCCGACCAGATCGCGCTGCTGCGGGAACTCGTCGAGCCGGGGCCCCTGCTCACCCCGGCCGATCGCGGCTACGCGCTATCGCTGATGGAGAACGTGACGGAGTCGCAGCGGTGGGGGGTTTCCGGCGGCGTCCCCGCCGGGGTCACGGTGGCGTTGAAGAACGGCTGGCTCCCGCTCGACAGCTCGGACACGAACTGGCAGATCAACAGCGTCGGCTGGATCTCGGGCCACGGCCGGGACTACCTGATGGCCGTGCTGGACACCGGGAACCCGACGGAGCAGTACGGGGTCGCCACGATCGACGCGCTAGGGGCCCTCGTCTGGCGGGGCATGAGCTGACCTACACCGCTCGCTGCCTGGCCAGGGCCACCGGCGTCAGGCCCGCGAGCGTGCGGCACTCCCTGGTCAGGTGCGCCTGGTCGGCGTAGCCGGCCCGCGCCGCGATCGTGGCGAGATCGACCGCGGGGCCACGCGAAGGCCCGGCGGCGGCCTCGTCGATCTGCGCGACGAACCGGCGGAAGCGGAGCACCCGCTGCAGGGTCTTCGGGCCGTAGCCGACCGCATCGTGGCAGCGGCGGCGCAACTGCCGCTCGCTCAGCCCGATTTCCTCCGCGACCTCCTCCGTGCGGGCCTGCGGGTCCTCCAGCAGCTCGGCGGCCCAGGCCAGGGCCCGGTCCGGTGCGCCGTCGGCGACCAGGCCGGCCGCCACGTCCAGCGCGCGGGCCATCGCGGTGTCCGGGTCGAGCGTGCCCGGCAGCCGCCCGGCCTCCCCCCGCCTCAGCTCGGACAGGTCGACGCGCTGGTCGCGCAGCTCGCTCAGCGGTACGCCGAGCGCCGGGCCGCCGGCGCCCGGCCGGAAGCGGACGCCGAGGATGATCGTGCCCCCCGGCATCTCGGTCGGGGCCGGACCCGTGTCCGGCCCGGCCACGTAAGCTCCCCGGCCCGGTTCCCAGATCAGGTCGGTGCACGCGTCGGGGAGGACCAGGCCCCGCCTGGTGCTGCCGTCCGGGGTGACCTGCGCCCACAGGCACGCGATAGCGTGCCGCAATCCGGCCGGAGCCGGCCATTCGGTGTACCCGGGCAGCAAATCGCGGACGGCCGGTCCAGCCCCGATGTCTGCCTGCGATCCCACCCTGCCAGCTTGCCACGCGGATGGCCGTTTCGTTCAATACGGCCGCGGGCCGGACGTGGTGCGATGGGCCCATGAACGCTCCTGACTTCGATGCCGCCGCCACCTTTATCGCCGGGTACGCGCGGGTGGTGGACCGGCGCAGGTTCGGCCGACTCTTCGGCGAAGGCCCCGCCGGTCCGGTGCGGGACGCGGTGGCCGCGTACCGTAACGACGACGGCGGGTTCGGCCACGGGCTGGAACCGGATTGCCGGGCCCCCGGTAGTCAGCCGCCCGCGGTGGAGATGGCCCTCCGCATCATGGATGAGGCGGACGCGTGGGACGACACGCTGGTCCGCGAGGCGTGCGATTGGCTGGCCTCGGTCGCACCCGCAGAGGGCGGCGCGGCCTTCGTCGAGGCGGGCCCGCAGGCCCTGGACGGCTGGCCGCACGCTCCCTGGTGGGTGCCCGAGGGGGGCCATCCCGCTTCGCTCACCCCTACCGGCCTGATCACGGGCACGCTGCACAAGCGCGGCGCTCGCCACGCCTGGCTCGACCGGGCGACAGAGGTGATGTGGACCAGGATCGCCACGCTGACCGAGCCGGGCGCCTACGACATGTTCGGCGTGCTCAGATTCCTGCAGTACGTGCCGGACCGCGACCGGGCCGCGGAGGCGTTCGGCCGGGTCGGCCCGCTGATCCTCGAGCGGAACCTGGTCACCCTCGATCCCGAGGCGGCCGGTGAGACGCACTCCCCGCTCGACTTCGCGCCCGAGCCCGGCTCCCTGGCCCGGAGCCTGTTCGACGACGCGACGATCAAGGCGCACCTGGACCACCTGGCGCACGCCCAGCGCGAGGACGGCGGGTGGACATTCAACTGGCCGGCCTGGTCGCCCGGCGCCGAGCGGGACTGGCGTGGCTTCCTGACCGTCGACGCCCTCCGCGTCCTGCGCGCCAACGGCCGCTGGTAACCGGCCGGCCTCAGCCGCGGCGCGGGACGATCGCGGTCGTGTAGTTGGGGCCGTAGGTATCGTCACGCCCGGCGACGAGCGGCTTGGCGGACAGCGTCACGGCGTCGACCAGAAAGGCGGATCCGGCTCCGGCACCCACGATGAGACGCGCCCCGTCGGGCAGCCAGCGCGCCCAGGCGATGTCCATGCCGAGCCCGAGCGCGGGGGCCGGGACCACCCTGACGGCTCCCGTGACCGGATCGACCAGCGCCAGCCGGGCCGCCTGCCCGGTACCCGCGTTCAGGAACGCCGCCAGGCGGGTGCCGGTCGGCGAGAAGGCCCCGCCCATGGCGAATCCGCCGGGCAGCGGGCTGCGCACCGTCCTGGTCGACAGCGTCACGGTGTTGGTGATCTTGACCGGGCAGTTGCCGGGCAGCCGACAGGCCGCCGGGATCCAGGCCAGGAGGCTGTAGCGGGCGCCTGGCGGGGTATAGGCGTCGATGACCGCCAGGGCCCGGCCGACCACGACCACCCCGCCGCCGTCCGGGTTCCAGAGGCCGAGGATCGAACCGCCCGGGTCCCAGCCCTCCCGCGACTGGACCACGATGCCGTTCGCCGTGGCGAGGCCCGCGCCGCTGACCAGGTCGGCGAGGCCGTCACCGCCGGGCAGGTACCACCCGTCCGGGAGGGTCAGCAGCCGGGCAGCCCCGCTGGCCGTCACCGGTGTCTCCGTCACGCTGATGGCGGTCTGCGACATGAACAGGTCCCGGCCGTCGGCCGAGAGGAACACGGTCTGCCCGGGTCCCGCGGTCCCGGCCCGCCCGGTGGCGACATCCAGGTACTGGACCACCTCGGACCAGTGGCCCAGCGCGGGTACGTAGGTGCCCGCCTGATCGACCCAGTAGACGCGCCCGCCCGCCGACACGAGAGGCAGCGTGTCGGCGTTGGCCTCGGCCGCGATCCGCTGGGTCACGTCGCCGTCGGGCTGGATTGACCCGACGCGCAGGTGGATGCCGTCGTACCAGACCGCGGTCACCGGCGAGAGGGTGGCCGGGGCGGCCCCGGCTCGCCCGGGCCGGCCCTGCTCGTGGCCGGATGGCCCGTGGGTCCCCGTCGCCGCGAACAGGACCGCCACCGCGGCGGTCAGCACGATCGCGGTGGCCCCCGCCAGCCGCCGCCGGCGGCGCCGGCGCCGGGCCTCGCGGAACAGCGCGTACCCTGCGCCAGGGTCGGCTGGCCCGGCGCGCCGGGCCAGCAGCGTGCTCACAGAGCACCTTGCCCGGTTCGCAGCATGGAACTACTATGACTAGAACCATGTTGGATGTCAACGTCGACCGGTCCGCCCCGGTCCTGCTGCACGATCAGGTCGCCGCCCAGATTCGCCGGGCCATCGCGGAGGGCGAGGCCGGCCCCGGCGAGCGCCTGCCGCTGGCCAAGGACCTGGCGGCCGTGCTGGGCGTGAACAAGAACACCGTGCTCCGCGCGCTGCACGTGCTCAGGGAGGAAGGCCTGCTGGAGTTCCGGCGCGGGCGCGGCATCACTGTAGTGGGCTCGCCCGAGCGCGGAGCGGTGCTGGCCAAGACGCGAGATCTCGTGGAGTTCGCCCGGCGGCACGGCTTCGACCGGCGCGAGGTCATCGAGATGATCGAGAGCCTGCCCTGACCTAGTGGCGCCACCGGCAACGTTGCCCGTTGGGGCGCTCTCGGCGCTGCGCGAGACTATCCGGGCGGCCTGATGGTGACGGGCCTGGTCCGGCACCCGGGTCCCGCCCCTGATGGCTGCTGGTCACCGCCGTACGGGCCGCTCAGGAAGCAGGTGACTGGCAGGCCCGGCTGCTGCTGCAGGAGGTGACCCGTCGTGGCCGTCGCGAACAGCTCGTGACCGGCCGGCAGATCCAGGTTGTACCCGGCCCACTCGAGCATGTCCCGCTTCTTGTTGTCGTGCGCGATCAGGGCAATCCGCCGCCCGGCGGACGCCGGCGCGTGGTCGGGCCTGCTCGACCGCGTCCGGCTCGCCCCCGGCTCTACGCCGCACTGGT
>Ga0187819_10001678_pt1 | contig 11476 bp, 9 predicted proteins | sample NC_wetland_sal_i_15_FD_132411 | JGI IMG/M metagenome (GOLD analysis project Ga0187819, IMG submission 132411) | Wetland sediment microbial communities from Neuse River Estuary, North Carolina, USA - SO4_4 | ecosystem: Environmental > Aquatic > Freshwater > Wetlands > Sediment | place: USA: North... | reverse complement strand
TCGATCGCGGCGCCGCCGTGCTCGGCGTCGATACGGCAAGCGTGGACCACGGGCCGTCGAAGGACTTCCTCGTAAAGCCATGCCGGCAGACCGCCTGAGCACCACCTTCGCCGCTCTTGCCGATCCCACGCGCCGCGCCATCCTCGCGCGCCTCGCGCTGGGTGAGACCTCGGTCACAGAGCTGGCAGAGCCCTTCCGCATGAGCCTGCCGGCGGTGTCGAAGCACCTGAAAGTCCTGGCGCGGGCCGGCCTCATCGCGCGCGGCCGCGAGGCGCAGTGGCGCCCCTGCCGGCTCGAGCCTGAGGCCCTGCGCGCCATCGATGAATGGCTGGAGAGCTATCGTCGACTGTGGGGAGAGCGCCTCGACCGCCTCGACAGCTACCTGCATCGTTTGCAAGCGAAGGAGAAGAAACGTGGCCGCAGGAAGTAGCATCGATTTCGACAGCGACCCGCGCATGATCATCGCGACGCGGGTGTTTAACGCGCCGCGCGAGCTCGTGTTCGACGCGTGGACCGATCAGAAGCACCTCGCGCAGTGGTGGGGACCCGATGGCTTCTCGACCACGACGCGGTCGATCGACATTCGCGCGGGCGGCGTCTGGCGCTTCGTGATGCACGGGCCCGACGGCCGCGACTATGAGAACCGCATCACCTACGTCGAGGTCATGAAGCCCAAACGTCTCGTCTACCGCCACGGCGGCGGCGAAGATGTGGAGCCGGTGCAGTTCGAGGTGGAAGTGACGTTTGAGGACCTCGGGGAGCAGACGAAGCTGACGATGCGGATGGTCTTCCCGTCGGCGGAAGAGCGGGCGCGCGTCATCAGGGAGTACGGCGCCGACAAGGGTCTTGCGCAGACGCTGGCGAGGCTTGCCGAGTACGTGAAATCGATGTGCTAACCAGGCTGGGTGCCGGGGCGCCTACTGGTGGTGCCCCCGATAGCCGCCGCCACCACCAATGCCGATGCCGATGGTGATGTTCGGCACGACAGGAGTGTAGCGCGGATAGCGCCGGTAGCGCGGCCTAGCATAGCTTTGTCTCGATCCGCGCGGCGTGTAGCTCTTCGGCTTCGCCGGCCTCTCGTCGGGCTCATAGTCGGCCTTGCGCACCTTCAGCTCCGGACAGCGGCCGAGCTCGATGTCCTCGCGCGAGAAGACCGGATTGGGGTCGATGCCCGGCGGCTTCACCACGAACGGAAAGGCCGTATCGAAGCTGATGTCACGCGCATAGGGTAGCGCGTTCCAGGTACCGGGTTCGGGCAAGCTGCCGCCCGCGCCGATGCGCATCATTCGGCAGGGATCATCGAGCTCGCGGCACTTGCCGGCATTGTTGCAGACCGTGACAGCGCCCTCATGCAATAGGATCCAGATCGCTTCGTTTCCCTCGATGTAGACGTCGAACACGGTGCCGCGCACCGTAATCGAGGCGACGGGGGTGCGGATCGAATAGACGGGCTTGGCGGCTATGCCGGTGATGAAGCGGAAGCCGCCCTTCACCAGATTGAGGACGATCGAGCCGGTGGTCCGGTTGGGATCGTAGATGAAGCGGTCGAGGGTGAGCCGGGCGCCGGGTCCCAACGCTACCTTGGTCTGATCGCGCAGCATCAGCTCGCCGAGGGAGTCGTCGGCGACGGCGATGATCTCTTCCTGGCGGACGTCATCGCCGGTCTCGAGGTTTCGCAGGTTGCGGTTGAACTCGCCGGTCACGTGGTTGACGATGGTCACCGCCGCGCCGATGGCGTCGCCGGGCTCGGCCGAGGCCGACGCCGCGAAAGCGGCCGCGAAGCAGACGCAAACGAGTGGACGCAAGTACGGCATGCGCGTCACAATATGCTTTATTGGTTAGGCAAAGCTAACGTAGTCCGCGACCTGGCACAACCGGCGCCCTTGGCGGCTAATTCAGCATGCAAACGACCGTATTTCCGGACCGATACGAGCCTCGCAATTTCCTTTACAATTAGCGCTACAGTTGACGGCTCAAGGACGCGCGGGCCTGAGAGGCTTGGAACGTCGTGACCTGCTGCGACATGGCACATCGATCACCTGCAAGCAGAGCGATGCTCGTTTCTGCCGCGATCGCGCTTGCTGCATGCGTAGCCTCAGGCGAGGCGTGGGCGCGCGGGCGCGGAGGCGCGAGCCAGGGCGACATCGCGAGTTGCGCCGATTCGCCCAAAGCGGAAGCCGCGGTCGCGGCCTGCACGCGGCTCTACGAGGACGGCGGCCTCGATGCCCGCAACAAGGCGATCGCGCTCGGCAATCGCGGGGCGGCCTACAAGCTCATGGGCCGTTACGACGAGGCCATCGCCGACTTCGACATCGCCATTGGGCTCGATCCGAGGAACCCGCAGTATTGGTGTCAACGCGGGGACCTGCGCGCTAAGAAGCAGCAGTATGCCGAGGCCATCGCCGACTACACGGCGGCTCTCGACAAGGTACCCGATTATGTCTGGGCTTTCCGCGGACGCGGTCAGGCTTACCTTGGGCAAGGCAACGCGAAACTGGCGCTTGCCGATCTCAACGCGGCGCTGCGTGCCAAGCCCGATGATTTCAATCTCACGCTTCTGCGCGGGCGCGCCAACAGCCAAGCCCAGAACTACGAGGCGGCTGTCGTAGATTTCTCGCAGGCGCTCAACTCCAAGGGAGCGGCCAATCTGCTGCCAAGCGAGCGCGCCATGATCCTCAGCCAGCGCGCGTTCGCGCGGCTGAAGATGAGCCGCACCGCGGACGCCAAGGTCGACGTGGACGAGGCGTTGCGCATCGCGCCGAAGAGCGCATTCTCGCTCGCCGTATCGGGCCTGATCGAGGAGGAGCTTGGCCACAAGCCGGACGCCGCCTCGCTCTACTCGCGGGCGCTGGCGCTCGAGTCCAATCTCGAGTTCGCGCGCCAGGGCCTGGAGCGAACGAAGCAGGCGGAAGCTGCGGCTACACCTCCTCCGCCGCCGGCCGCGACTCCACCGGCAACACCGGTGCCGGATGCTCCTGCGGCCACTCCGCCGAGCCCGCCGCCCACGGCCAAAGCTGAAAGCACCACCAAGCCCGTCATGGAACCGGGGAAGGGTCCGGCCGAGGAGCTTTGCGCCCGCTACGTGCCGACCGTCGGCACGACCGTGCTCGTCGCCTGCTCGAAATAGCGGTGCTCACGCGTAGAAGGCCGGATGATCCGAGAGGCCGAGCAGCACGAGGCTGCCGGCCACATGCTGGCTGCCTTCGCGCGGCGCCGGGCATGGGCGAAGCTCGAAGCGCTCAGCTGCGGTAGGACGCATTGATGTCGATGTAGCCGTGCGTCAGGTCGCAGGTCCACACCTTGGCGCGGCCCTTCCCAATGCCGACGTCGACGCGCACTACGATCTCCGCGCCCTTCATGTAGCGTGCGACGGTGGCTTCGTCGTAGCTCGCTGCCCGTTCGCCGCTCCCGGCGACGAGAATGTCGCCGAAGCGGATCGATAGCTTGTCGCGGTCGGCCGCCTCGCCGGCCTTGCCGACCGCCATGACGATGCGGCCCCAATTGGGGTCCTCGCCCGCGATCGCCGTCTTAACCAGCGGGGAGTTCGCGATTGAGAGCCCAATCCTGCGGGCGGCGGTGTCGCTCTCGGCGCCCTCGACCTCGACGGTGACGAACTTGGTGATGCCCTCTCCGTCCTTGGCGACGAGAATCGCCAACTCCTTCAAGAGGTCGTGCAGCCCGGCGGCGAACGCCGTGACGCGCTCATCGCCGGCGTCCTTGATGCGCGGGCAACCGCGCCGCTCCGCTGCCCCGGTCGCAAACGCGATCAGCGTGTCGCTGGTCGAGGTGTCGCCGTCGATGGTGACGCAGTTGAAGGTGCGGTCCGCGGCCCGCGCGACGAGCTCTTGCAGCGCTGCGCGCTCGATGGCGGCGTCGGTGAACACAAAGCACAGCATCGTCGCCATGTCGGGCTGGATCATGCCGGCGCCCTTGCAGAAGCCGTTGATCACGACCTCCGCGCCCCCGATCTTGGCGCGGCGCGTGGCGAGCTTGGGGAAGGTGTCGGTCGTCATGATCGCGCGCGCCGCCGATTCCCACGCGCCGGGCGCGGCCTCGTTGGCGAGCCGGCCCAAGAGGTGCGCGAACTTGCCCGCGTCCATCGGTTCGCCGATGACTCCGGTCGAGGCGATGAAAACCTCGCCCGGCGAGCAGCCGACGGCCTTTGCCGCGGCTTCCGCCGTGATGTCGACGGCCTCGCGGCCTTTTTTGCCGGTGAAAGCGTTGGCGTTGCCGGAGTTGATGACAAGCGCACGTGCGCGTCCCGCCTGCAAGCTCCTTGCGCACCACTCGACCGGGGCCGAGCGCGTCTTCGAGCGCGTCAGCACACCGGCCGCCGTCGTACCGGGATCGAACACGGCGAGCAGGAGATCCGTGCGCCCCTTGTAGCGGATGCCGGCCTCGGCGGTGGCAAAGCGCACGCCTGCCACCTCCGGCACATCGGGCAGCGATTTCGGCGCGAACGGAGAGATGGCGGTGGCCATGGCGTCGTTCCAATTGTCGGCGAGCCCGCACCTAGAAACAGATCGGGCCGCTGAGATCAAGCGGCCCGATGCGGTAGCACCGAGGTTCGCGCTATTGCTTCGGTGCGGGCGCGGCGGCCGGTGCCTCGGGCTGAGCGGCGGGGGCCTCGGCGGGCTTCTTGGCGCCCTCCTCCTGCTTCTGCTTTTGCTCCTCGACCTGCTTCTTGATGCCGGCATCGACGTACTCGATCTGGGCTTTGCCGCGCATTTCCGTCGCCGCGTCCTGCGCCTTGCGCACGACGAGCGAGTTCATGATCGTCTCCTTCACCGCCTCGTAGGAGGGTGGCTCCTTCTTGCGGCGGTCGTCGACCTTGATGATGTGCCAGCCGAAGCTCGTGTGCACCGGCTCGGAGATCTGCCCCTTCTCCAGCTTGAAGGCGGCCGCCTCGAATTCCGGCACCATCTGGCCGTGGCCGAAGTAGCCGAGCACCCCGCCCTGGTCCTTGGAGCCCGTGTCGGTCGAGTTCTCCTTTGCAACCTGCGCGAAGTCGGCGCCGGCGGCGATCTTGGCGCGCAGCTCTTTGGCCTTATCCTCGCTGTCGACCAGAATGTGACTCGCTGCGATCTCCTCCTCGGGCTTCAGCTGCGCCACCCGGTCGGAGTAGATCTTCTTGGCCTCGTCCTCCTTGATGGTGTCCTTGAGCGTCTTATTGAAATAGAGCTCGCGCAGCACACGGCGCTTCAAGTAGCCCATCTGCTGCTCATACTCGGGCGTGGCCGAGAGCTTGGCGCCCTCAGCCGCGTCGGCGAACAGCGTGTTGTCGATGAGGTACTCGGCGAGCGCACGGCGCTTCACCTCCGGCGGCAGGTTGGCGAGCTCGCCGCCGAGTTCGTTCTCGGCATAGCGCATGTCCGCCTCGGTGATCGCCTGACCATTCACCTTCGCCACGACCGTATCGGTCTTCTCTTCGGCGGATGCAACGTGCAGGAAGGCGCCAGCCGAAACGGCGGCAACAATTGCGGCGGCGAGGAGGACGCGCCTCTTCAGGAAGACGTTCTGCATTCTCGATCTCTGATGGTTTGGCGGGCGCGCGAAGTTGGACAAGCCCGGTGCTGCTGAAATCGTGTCGCGATTGCGTGGGGAGGTTGCGGCCCATGGATAGTCGGCCCAGTTGGTTCTGCCAAGTTACGAATTGGAGAGTCGCCGAATGTTCTTGGCTCCGGCGCGTTCCCGCGAATGGCTTCAATGCGTTGACAAGGCGAGGGTGCGGTCCTTATCTCTCCCCCGGCGGCGTCGCCCGCTCGCGGCGCTTTCAGCACGAGTTCACGGCGGCCCCTGAAGGCATCCTCCGGCGGATACGGTGGCTTTTTAACGCGGGCGACTTTCACCGCTCGGGCCCCGTGTCTGGCGGCGGCACGTTGCAATTAAGGATACGACTGATGCTCTCCACGATCGGCGGCTTTGCGGCAAAAATCTTCGGCTCCTCTAACGAGCGCCGCGTCAGGAGCTACCGGCCTCGCGTGGAAGCGATCAATGCGCTCGAGCCCGAGGTCGCCAAGCTCAGTGACGCGGAGCTGAAAGCGCGCACGCAAGAGTTCTGCCGCCAACTCGAGCAGGGGGCAACGCTCGACGATCTGCTCGTGCCGGCGTTCGCAACCGTGCGCGAGGCGGCCAAGCGCACGCTCGGACAGCGCCACTTCGATGTGCAGCTCATCGGCGGCATGGTGCTGCACGAGGGCAAGATTGCGGAGATGAAGACGGGCGAAGGCAAGACGCTCGTCGCCACGCTCGCCGTCTACCTCAACGCGCTCGCCGGCAAGGGCGTTCACGTCGTTACCGTCAACGACTACCTCGCTCAGCGCGACGCGGAGTGGATGGGCGAGATCTACAAGTTTCTCGGGCTCAGCGTCGGCTGCATCGTGCATGATCTCAACGACGAGCAGCGCAAGACGCAATATGCCTGCGACGTGACCTACGGCACCAACAACGAGCTCGGCTTCGACTACCTCCGCGACAACATGAAGATCCACAAGGAGGACATGGTCCAGCGCGGGCACGTGTTCGCGATCGTCGACGAGGTCGACTCGATCCTGATCGACGAGGCGCGCACGCCGCTCATCATCTCCGGTCCGCTCGAGGATCGTGCCGATCTCTACGTTGCCGTCGACGAGCTGATGAAGGGCGTGGTGGCGGAGCACGCCAAGATCGAGAAGGAGGTCGAGCGAACCCACGGCAAGGAAAAAACCAAGGAGGTGCTCAAGACCGAGGGCCTCATAGAGCTCGACGAGAAGCAGCGCCAGGTCTCGCTCACCGAGCTCGGCAACGAGTATGTCGAAAAGGCTCTCGAAAGTCAGGGCGTGCTCGCGGGCTCGCTCTACGACATCGAGAACGTCTCCTACGTCCACCACGTCAATTCAGCGCTCAAAGCCCACAAGCTGTTCCAGCGCGACCGCGACTACATCGTCAAGGGCGGCCAGGTCGTGATCATCGACGAGTTCACGGGCCGCATGATGCCGGGCCGGCGGTACTCGGAGGGCCTGCACCAGGCGCTCGAAGCCAAGGAGCGCGTGGAGATCCAGCCGGAAAACCAGACGCTCGCGTCCATCACCTTCCAGAACTACTTCCGCCTCTACGACAAGCTCGCGGGCATGACCGGCACTGCGGCCACGGAGGCGAGCGAGTTCCTCGACATCTACGGCCTCGACGTGGTCGAGATCCCGACCAACGTCCAGGTCCAGCGCCTCGACGAGGACGACGAGATCTATCGCACTGCCAAGGAGAAATACGCGGCCATCGTGCAGTCGATCGCCGACTGCCGCCGCCGCGGCCAGCCGATCCTCGTCGGCACCGTCTCGATCGAGAAGTCGGAGCAGCTCTCTGAGCTCCTGAAGGACAGGAAATACATCCAGGACCTAGGGCGCACCGCGCTCGCCCAAGCCGATAAACTCAACGACGGCAAGGAGGGCGAGCTCAAGTCCTACCTCTCCGACATCGGCGCCTATCTGACCGAGATCAGCTCGCGGCCGAAAGCGAACTCCGATCCGATACCGCATCAAGTGCTCAATGCGCGCTACCACGAGCAAGAGGCGCGCATTATCGCCCAGGCCGGAGTGCCGGGCGGCGTGACGATCGCTACCAACATGGCGGGGCGCGGCACCGACATTCAGCTCGGCGGCAACGCCGACTATCGGCTGAAGGATTGGATCTCCGAGGAGACGCAAGCGGGGCGCGCTCCGGACGAAGCGCAAATCGCCAAGACGCGTGCGCATCTGCAGGCCGACGTGACCGAGAAGAAGCGGCAGGCGCTCGAAGCCGGCGGCCTCTACGTGCTCGCGACCGAACGTCACGAGAGTCGCCGCATCGATAACCAGCTCCGCGGTCGTTCGGGCCGTCAGGGGGACCCGGGTCGCTCCAAATTCTATCTCTCGCTGGAAGACGACTTGATGCGCATCTTCGGCTCCGAGCGCATGGACAGCGTCCTGAAGACGCTCGGCCTGCAGGAGGGCGAGGCGATCACGCATCCCTGGATGAACAAGTCGCTGGAGATGGCGCAGAAGAAGGTCGAGGCGCGCAACTTCGACATCCGCAAGCAGATCCTGAAGTACGACGACGTGATGAACGACCAACGCAAGGTTATCTTCGAGCAGCGCCTCGACATCATGGGCGAGGATAACGTCTCGGAGACGATCAAGGATTTGCGCCATCAGCTCGTGCGCGAGCTCGTGCGCCAGTACATCCCCGAGAAGGCCTACGCAGAGCAGTGGGACACCAAATCGCTCAAGGAAGCGGTTGCCAGCGTCTTTGGCATCGACCTCCCAATCAACGAGTGGGCGAACGAAGAAGGCATCGCCGACCAGGAGATCGAGGAGCGCATCCTCAAGGCGGTCGCCGAGAAGGCGGAGACCAAGGAGCGCGAGCTTGGCGCTCAAAACTTCCGCCAGATCGAGAAGATGGTGCTCCTGCAGACGCTCGATCACCTTTGGCGCGAGCATCTCGTCACGCTTGAGCATCTGCGCCAGGTGATCGGCTTCCGCGCCTACGGGCAGCGCGATCCGCTGAACGAGTACAAGAGCGAAGCCTTCGTGCTGTTTGAGAGCGTGCTGTCGCGCCTGCGCGAAGCCGTGACCGGCCAGCTCATGCACGTCGAGCTGGCGCCGCCCGATGAGCAACCGGAGCTGCAGGCGCCGGAGCTGCCGCCGATGGAAGCCCACCACGTTGATCCGTTCTCGGGCTACGACGAGCTGGCGCTGGCCGATGCGGCCATCGCGGCGGAGGGCCGCGCCGCGCCGCCGGCGGAGAAGCGGCCGCCGCTGCAGACGCGCAAGAAGTCCGACGCCGTCAATCCCAACGATCCAGCGACCTGGGGCAAGACGATGCGCAACGCGCCGTGCCCGTGCGGATCAGGCAAGAAGTACAAGCACTGCCACGGCAAGCACGACTGACGCACCTCGTGTGCGTGGGGCGTCAGCGCCTTTGCACGCGGCAGGCGATGTCGAGGTTGGTTACTTCGGCCTCGAAGTCGGCCAGCGTGAAAAGGGCAAAGCACGGCCGCGCGCCGGGCGCAGGGCCCGCCCCCGCGGCAAGCCGCTTTGCCAGGATCACCGAAGCCATCGCCGGCACGTAGGGGCCGTCGTCCGAGCGCGCAATGAGCGTCCATTCGAGCGTGTGCGGCTGGTTCTGCGCATCGCGGCCGCGGAGCGTCACGAACATGCCGCCGACGATGCTGGCGAGAGAGTGTAGCCGCCGCTTGGCACTGAGAAGTGGAGCGGCGAGCGCAGCCGGGTCGCGGATGAGCCCTGCCCGCACCAGCCATGATAGGCCCCATAGCGCCAGGTGGAACGCGTCGACTTCGACCCCGGCGCTGAAGCGCGCCGTCTTCAGCGAAGGAAGGTGCATGGGCAAGAGATCGAGATCTGGCACCTCCACGTTGCTCATTAGGCGCGCGCCGATCTCGGGGAAGCGGTGCCGGTGAAGCCCCTGCCAGCCGTAGACGGTTTGCCGCTGCCCGTCCGCCAACACGGCGTGCGGCTTGCCCACCGCTCCGAGGATCGAGGCGACAGTGGCGACGCCGGGATCGAAGCTGTTGCCCGGCGAGATGCCGATGTCGACGGAATCAAGCGTCTGGAACTCGCCTGCGTAGGCTTCGACCACGGCGGAGGATAGCCCCGGCACCGAGCTTGCGCCGCTGATGACGCTGACGCCCGCGGCGCGCGCCTCGCCATCGAGCTGCGCGATGCCCATGACGAACGCGCGCGCATCCGCGAGGTCGAGGTAGTGGCACCCGGCCTCGATGCACGCGCGTGCGAGCCCGTACGACTGCGTTTGAAACGGGCCCGACGCGTTGATGAGCACCGCGGCGCCAAGCGCGCTTATGTCTTGGGGGCGCGCCGTGGCCGCATCGAGGACCGCATGGCTGACCTGGGCTCGCGCCGTGCGCGCGAGCTCGGCCGCGTACGCCCTAGCAGTATCTTCGCGGCGCCCGGCGACGATGACTTCGAGGTTTGGCTCGAGGCTCAGTCGTTCCGACACCCGCGCCCCGAATGCGCCGTAACCGCCAATGACGAGAATGCGGCTCACGTTGTCCTACCGGAGGGCCAGCCCGCCGCCCGCTCGAAGATACGCGGAACGCGGGCGCAAGGCGGTCCGGTAGCGATGCACACGCTCACGCTCGGCGCAACTAGCGGCTCGCGGTGTGCCGCCGCTTCTTGTGGACCGCCGGGCGGTTCGCGTTGATCCGTTCCTCCGCGGCCGCGATCGCCGCTTTCTCCGCGAGCTTGTCGCGCAGCGCCGCATACTGGCGGCAGCTCGACAGGGTCAACGAGCAAGGAAGACGCCGCATCAGGTTCGCGCTCACGCCTGCGCGTTCGGTCTCGCCCGAAGGCTGCTGATAAGAGCTCAAGCCGATCCTGGTCATGTTCATGAGCGGCGGACGCACGAGCTGCAGGAAGGCATACGCCGGGGCCGGCTGCCTCTCCTCCGGCGGCGGACCGGTCTGCTCGGCGACGCGCGAATTTAGCTCGTCAAGTTCACGCAACATGGCCTCGGTACGCGGGCACACCGCAATCGGTCCCGGGTTGGCGCCCTCGATCTCGCTCACCGCATCAAAGACATAGGAATTGTCGCACACGCTGATGCGCGGCGGCCTATGCGTTCGCTCGAAGAGGTCGTATCCCTCTTTCAGGTTACGCCAGAAGTCGCGCCACTGCGGTACGTCGTAGCGATTGAAATTTTCGCTCGTCATGCGGAAGGGAAAGACGTGGATCTGCACGTAGGCCTGACCGGCATCGAGCGAGCGCAATACGAGCTTGTCCAGCTCGTCGTTGACGGGGTTGGTCACGGCGAAGCAGCCGATCGAGGCACAGCCGCCGTGAATCAGGATCGCCGAGCCGGTGCGCGCGCTCACCTTGTCGAAGGAGTTGGGGAAGCCGAGGTCGAGCGCCACCGGCCAGCGTGTTCCCTCGCGGTATGCCTGCGGCAGAGTGACGGTATAAAAGCCCTCGGGTGCCTGGCGATCACCCTCCTTGAGCTTGGGCCCGAGCGTGCCTGACCAGAAGCACACGGGATAGGTGGCAAAGAGAGTGTAGGCGCCCGTGTTGGTGGTCATCCACACTTCCATCTCTGACTCCGCCTTGAAAATGCGGATCATGATGGAGGCATCTCGCGTCACGTGGTGCGTGGCGAGGCGCTCGTCGAGCTTGGTGAGGTCGGGCGTGCCGGGCAGCGGCAGCTTGCCTTCGGACGCGAGCCGCTTGTGCTCGCCGCGGTCGACGGCGCCTGCAGGAAGGTCCGGCGCAAGTGGCACCCCGGCTTGAGCTTGGCCGATCATGACGACCGCCGCGCACAGCCCACAGAGCCAACAGCTCAAGTGTGCAGAAAACTGACGCATCAGCCACCTTTCCAAGATCGACCCAGAGGGCGCGCCGACCGACAAGGGTGGCTGCCCGTTTTGGGGCCGGAATTGAAGGGCTGAAATGGACATCATCAAGTCACCACAGTGAGTCGCGGCGATTCGCCC
>Ga0187819_10001677_pt1 | contig 11478 bp, 11 predicted proteins | sample NC_wetland_sal_i_15_FD_132411 | JGI IMG/M metagenome (GOLD analysis project Ga0187819, IMG submission 132411) | Wetland sediment microbial communities from Neuse River Estuary, North Carolina, USA - SO4_4 | ecosystem: Environmental > Aquatic > Freshwater > Wetlands > Sediment | place: USA... | reverse complement strand
TTCCTACGACTCGTTCCGTTCGCTCAGCCAGCGCGAGACCGCGGTCACCAGTTTGCGCGGCGTGATGCGAGTCGACTCGGCGAGCAGCCAGTTGTGCGCGCCCGAGATCGCGAGCGTGCGGCCCTCCATCACCGCACGATAACCGTCGAGGGCGACTTTTTCGACAGTCATCGCGCCCAGTTGCTTGAACAAGCGTGACTGGTCATTGCCGGCACGCTTGGCGAATCCGGTGTGCGTGGCTCCGGGACAGAAACATGTCACGGTGACGCCGGAATCGCGGACTTCGTTGGCGATCGCTTCAGAAAAGGAAATCACATACGCCTTGGTCGCGTAGTACACGGCCATGAGGGGACCAGGCTGAAATCCCGCTGTGGAAGCCACATTCATGATGCGGCCATTGCGGCGGGCCAGCATCGGCGGCAGAAATAAATGCGTGAGTTCGGTCAAGGCCGTGATGTTCAATTGAATCTGTCCGAGGATTTCTTCCTCGGGCATTTTCGCGAATTCTCCAAAGGCGCCGAAGCCGGCATTGTTGATGAGGATGTCGATGACGGTTTCTTCGCGCTGGAGTTGATCGAACAGAAACTTTGGCGCAGGCGGTGCGGCCAGGTCCAGCGCGATCGTCTTGACCGTGACTCCCGGAGCCAGCAACTCGGCAGCGACTTGTGCCAGCTTGTCTGCGCTGCGGGCGACGAGTACGAGATTGTGGCGATCGCGGGCAAATAGTTTGGCGAATTCGTATCCGATGCCGCCGGAGGCGCCGGTGATGAGAGCGGTGGAGGCAGGCATAGAGCTCCTTCCGTTGATCTTTACGTCCTAGGTTGCGGCTATCTGAAGTCGAGGAAGGACGTCGGCAAAAAGAAAGCCGTCGCGTGTCACGCATTCTCCTGCCTCGATCGGAATTGGTTCACGAAACATCGGCCCGGCGTAGGCGAAGGTGTGAAACTCTCCGTTCTCGCCGCAGGGGTCCACGGCTGCGGGTAAGCAACGCAATGTCTCATAGTCGAGATCGCGACCGATGAGATCAGGGGGACACTGGGAAGGATCTGCGCAAACAATGCGGGCGCGCAGACCGGCATCGATCATCTCTGAAATCAGTTCTCGCGTGTTTCGTCCCCACACAGGGAATACGGGATCGAGACCGGTCCCGCGCAGGCGGTCTTCGCGGTAGCGACGAACATCTTCAAGGAAAAGGTCACCAAACGCGATGGCGGATATGCCTTGCTGAACTGCCGAGGCGCACGCCGCCGACATCGCTTGCTCATAGACCTCGTTGCTGCACGGCCAAGGCAAGGGAACTTCCCAGAGCGGAAGTCCGGCTGCATTTGCTTGAGCCTTCACCAGCGCGAGGCGCGTGCCGTGCATGGCGACGCGCTGGAAACGCGTGTTGATCGTGGTGAGCAGCCCGACCACTTCCGTTTCATTGCGCTGACGAAGCACGTGGAGGGCCCATGCGCTGTCTTTGCCGCTGCTCCAGGAGAGAAGGATTCTTGGTTTCACGATGGCACGCACTTGGACAATCTAAGAAGAAATGGCGCGGGCATGAGCACCCGCGCCATATTCATAATCGATCCGTCTACGCGTGCACCAGTTCCACCCCGTAGATTGAATGCCAGCTCGTGGCCGCCTTCAGCTTGCTATTGACGTTGTTGATGTTCTTCACGCCTTCGGTCTCCAGCCACTTGCGAAACGCCGCGGCTCCATGCTTGGCGTAAACGGGGATGCCGTCTTTCCAGGTCGCGCGGCCGCAGAGTACGCCGTTGAACTTCACGCCCGATTCACCGGCGAGTTCCAGCGTCTCGCTGAACTCCGCGTTACTCACGCCGGCAGACAGGTAAATGAACGGCTTGGTGGCAACGTTAGCGGCTTTGTGGAACAGGTCGATCGCTTCTTTCTTTGTGTACGCCTTGGTCCCGCCAAACGACTTTGTGCCTTCGACAAACTTCATGTTTACCGGCACTTCGACCTTCAACACATCGACGCCGTAGCGATCTTTGCTGAACTTTCGCATGCTCTCGGTAACGATGTGGGGTTTCTTCTTGGCGTATTCGAGGCCCTTTTCGTCGGCGCCTTCTTCGTAGCCGACAAACTCGAGGAAGAACGGGATGTCGTTGGCCCGGCATTCGTCGCCGATGCGCTCAACCCAGGCATGCTTGATCTCGTTAACGTGCTTGGGATCGTTGGGCGTGTAGTAGAGCAGAATCTTGACGCAATCCGCACCCGCTTCCTTTAGGCGGCGCGCCGACCACACGTCGAGCAGGTCGGGCAGGCGGCCCGGGCCGGTCTTGTCGTACCCGGTCTTTTCATAGGCGAGCAGCAGGCCGGCGTTTTTCGCGCGCCGCTTCGAGGCTGGCAGCCCCCACTCGGGATCGAGCAGAATGGCGGTGGCGTGTGGGGTTAGAACCTCGCTGACCAGAGTCTTGAATTCTTCCATCATCTGGTCGGTGACTTCGCCGCCTTTTTCCTTGGCCAATGATTTCTGCAGAGAGCCGCGCTGATCCATGGCAGCGGCCGCGATAACTCCGTGATCGTTTGAGACTTTTTTGAGTCCGGCAAGTTTGCCCGGGGTGAGCTTCATGAGAATCCTCCTAGAGCGGATAGATGAATGCTTGGGAACTAACAATTGTAAACCAAGGAGGCGGAAAAACGGCGTCCGGCTTCCGGCATCGGGCTTGCGAATTCCGGGTTCAGGAAGTGAAGAGACCAGACGAGGCTACGCTGCCCAATTCTGCACCTTCAGGCCCCGGACCCGACGGAATTCCTTCTCGTTATTTGTGACCAGGGTTAAGCCCGCCGCCAGCGCGTGGGCGGCGATCCAGAGATCGTTGTTGCCGATCATTTCTCCCTTCGATTCCAGCTCGGCGCGAATGGTGCCGTAGGTCTGGGCTGCCTGCTCGGGCAATGGAAGGGCTGGGAGTGCTCGGCTCAACTCGCTTAATCGCTCCAGCGCAGATTCGCGCTGCGAACTCTTCATCGCTCCGTACAGGAGTTCGCCGTATGCGATGACCGAAATGGCAGCCTCTCCGGGCCGAAGCCGGGCGAAACGACGAAGTACGGCCTCCGGCCGCTTCTGGCGAATATAGATCACGATGTTCGCGTCGAGCAGGTAACGCGCGTCCATCTAGAGGCCTTCCCGTTCCTGAGGCAGATCCTTCTTGCGATCGGGGAGCACTAGGTCGTCGGGCAGGCCGAGAATCAGGTCAAAGGCATGTGCCAGATTGTCGGACTTTTCCCGCAAGACGACTTCATTGCCTCGGCGGAAGATCTCAACTTCCTTGCTCTTGAAGCGGAATTGCTTGGGCAAACGGACTGCCTGGCTGTTCCCCGAGCGGAACACTCGCGCTGTCCTCATGGCTACTTCCTCCAAAAGTATATACAAAGAGTATATACAATTTCGGAGAACGGCTTCAAGCCGGAGAAGCGCGCCGGTGGTGGTATAGTGGTATGACCACCGAATTTCGCTACCTGGCGGGAGCGGAAAGAGGGTCCCCCTGTCCAAGCGATAAAATTCTGGATCGACAGATTCACTTCATACGAAAGGCATAGTCATCATGCCCATTGCGACGATTAATCCTGCCACCGGTGAGGTCATCAAGACGTTCCAGCCGCTCTCTGAAGCCGAGATCGAGAAAAAGCTGCAGCTCGCCGTCAATGTGTTCAAGTCCGAGCGCAGGACGCCGTTCTCAGTCCGTGCCAAGCGCATGATGAAGGCTGCCGAAATCATGGAGCGCGACAAAGATAAGTTCGGGCACCTGATGACGCTCGAGATGGGCAAGACCTACAAGTCCGCTGTCGCTGAGGCGGTCAAATGCGCCACCGCGTGCCGCTTCTACGCGGAACATACCGAGCAGATTCTGGCTGACGAGGTAGTTGAGACTGGCGCTAAGAAGAGCTTCATCCGCTACCTGCCGATTGGCCCAATCCTGGCTGTGATGCCGTGGAATTTTCCCTTCTGGCAGGTGTTCCGCTTCGCCGCCCCGGCGCTGATGGCGGGTAACGTTGGCCTGCTCAAGCACGCCTCGAACGTGCCCCAGTGCGCGCTGGCGATCGAGCAGGTTTTTCTCGAGGCCGGATTCCCCGAAGGCACATTTCAGACTCTTCTGATCGGCTCCGCGCAGGTCGACGCCCTGCTCAACGACCCGCGGGTCGTCGCAGCCACGTTGACCGGCAGCGAGCAGGCGGGCATTCAAGTGGGGATCGGCGCGGCCAAGCGCATCAAGAAAGTCGTGCTCGAACTGGGCGGCAGCGATCCGTTCATCGTGATGCCGAGCGCCGATCTCGATGCCGCGGTGACGACGGCCGTCCAGGCCCGCATCCAGAACAACGGGCAGTCCTGCATCGCCGCCAAGCGCTTCATCGTGGCCGAGCCCATCGCCGACGAATTCGAGCGCAAGTTCGTGGCGAAAATGGAAAGTCTGAAGGTCGGCGATCCCTTCGACGAGAAGACTGAACTCGGCCCGCTCTCCACGCCCGACGCGGTGAAAGATCTCGACGCCGACGTGCAGAAGTCGGTGCAGGCCGGCGCGAAACTACTCACCGGCGGACATCCTCTGAAGAGGCCAGGGAATTTCTATGCCCCGACAGTCCTGACCAACGTCCCAAAAAACTCTCCGGCCTACGGAGAGGAATTCTTCGGACCGGTCGCGTCCATCTTTCGCGTGAAAGATCAGGACGAAGCCATCGGCCTCGCCAACGACGTGCGCTTCGGCCTCGGCTCCAGCGTCTGGACCAACGACGACAAAGAGCGCGAACGCTTCATCAACGAAATCGAAGCCGGCATGGTCTTCATCAACAAGATGGTCGCCTCCGACCCGCGTATCCCATTTGGAGGAGTGAAGGCTTCCGGCCACGGCCGAGAGCTGGGAATCGTAGGCATCCGCGAATTCGTTAACGCAAAGACAGTGTGGATCGCGTAAAAGCAGTGATCAGTGGTAAGGGGTCAGTCCGTAGCGTCGGCAGCCTGCCCTGAGCGCGGTCGAAGGGTCCTCGCCGGCTGTCGCGAGAGCGTCTCGCTCTCGCACTTGACAGTGCATGGACACCCTGTGAGATTATTTGCGCCCGCGCATTCTAAGGTAAGGCGGTGTCCCTCGGCGGCGGACTAGCGGCCGGTTCGTCCGCCAGCAAGTCCTGCCAGGGGCAGACATCCGGGTCGACGCGGTGCACCGCGACTTGCATCTTGTCTCCGGCCTCATCGTAATGGACCCACACGACGCGGTAACGCGCCTTCCGGCTGCCGCAAAGAACGCCAATCACGTCGCCTGATCTCAGATCAGCATCCAGTCCAGTCAACAATGCTCCGCTCCGGCTGATGTCGTGGGCGCGCGCCTCTTGTAGAAAACGCTCTCCCCTGGTATCGACTCCCCATACCCTGAGTACCAAGTCGACCTCGGTACGGGGCTCGCGACGGCGCTCAATTCTCCGCAGGTTTCCCATATCAGTTTCCTCACCCTATCGTCGCCAGCGAAGAGCGTAAAGATTACGGCGCCCTCTTCCGCACGCAAAAGTCGTAGGGATAATTCCAATTCGGGAGAAGTCCAAAATGGGAAGAGAATGGCAGTTTCCAGAAGCAGGGTTATGTGGGGACAGCCGCCATCGGCTGTCCGTCGAGCGAAGCTCGACAGCTTGCCCCCGCGGCAGAAACACACAAGCCAGAACCACGAGGCATCCGCCGAGTAGCTACTGCCGCAGCGTCAGCCCGCTCAGCACCGCCTGCTGCTTGGCGATCAGTTGCTGCACGCCGTGCCGCGCCAGCGCGAGCATCTTCGCTAACTGGGCGTCGTCGAATACCTGATGCTCCGCCGTAGCCTGCACTTCGACCATCTTGTGCCCCGCTGTCATCACGAAATTCATGTCCACGTCGGCGCGCGAATCTTCTTCGTAGCAGAGATCCAGCAGAATCTCTCCTTCGACCATCCCCACACTCACGGCCGCGAGGAAGTCCTTCAGTGGTACTGAAGTCAGCGTCCCCGCATCCACCAACTTCTCGAGCGCCAGCCCCAACGCCACGAACGCTCCTGTGATCGAGGCGGTCCGCGTCCCTCCGTCCGCCTGGATGACATCGCAGTCGATCCAAATCGTTCGTTCGCCCAGGCGCGCCAGATCCGTGACTGCCCGCAGCGAGCGCCCAATCAGGCGCTGGATCTCGTGTGTCCGCCCACTCTGCCGCCCCTTCGACACCTCCCGCGGCGTCCGGGTCAGAGTCGACCGCGGCAGCATGCTGTATTCGCTGGAAATCCAGCCCTTGCCCGAGTTGCGCATGAACTGCGGCACCGCCTCTTCGATCGACGCTGTGCAAATCACGCGCGTATTGCCCACCTCAATCAACACAGACCCTTCGGCCGTGCTGATGAAGTCGGGCGTAAGTTTGACCGGCCGCAGTTGGTCCAGAGAGCGGTTATCCGAGCGATAGAACATGATCCCCGATTGTAAATCATTGAACGGGAAGGGAATCGAGCGATTGACAGTAGATATATCTATAGATATAGTTAACGTAACATCGAATGAAAAACTGGCTCTCAAGGTTCCTGAACTCAGCTTTGAAACCTTGAAACCCTTGAAAATTCGAGAACCTTGAAACTTACAGGAGTTTGAATATGGACGGACGATGTGGAACGTGGTGGCGTGGAGCGATGGGCTCTCCGTTTGTGGGCGCTGCTTTTCCCTGGGGCCGCGGAGGCCGTTGGGGACGATTCTTTGGCCCCGGCGAAATCCGCCTGGCGCTGCTCTCGATGCTCCAAAACGGGCCCAAACACGGCTATGAACTGATGAAAGAGCTGGAGACGAAGTCCGGCGGCATCTACAAAGCCAGTGCGGGGGCGATTTATCCCGCATTGCAGCAACTGGAAGACGAAGGCCTGGTGATCTCCGACGCGACCGCAGGCAAGCGAACCTACTCGCTCACAGACGCGGGCAAAGCTGAACTCCAGCGCGAAGCAGAAACCGTGAAGCGAATCTGGCAACGTGCCGAGCAGGCCGGTGACTGGGCTCCGTGGATCGGTCTGGAAGGCGCGGAAATGATGCGCCCCGCCGCCGAAGTGATGAAGGCAGCCTTGAGGGCCGCCACTCGCGGTTCGCACGATTCGGCGAAGATCGCCAAGATTCGCGAGATTCTCGAACGCACGAAACGCGAGATCGAAGGCCTCGATAAGGCGTGAGACGGGGGTCAGGCGTCAGACCTCAGGTAGACTCTTCAGTCCAATTGCCGAGGTCCGACGCCCCTACTGTCCCGGTTGCAGTTCTGTCGCCAGCTGATTCACTGCAGAGACGTCGTAGTAGGAAGAGAGATCCGCGTGGCCAGCCAGCGTGTCGCGTTCTTTCCCGTCGACCAGAATTTTCACCTTCAAGATTCCAGGAGTATTCACAGTGACCGTCTGGATCAACGACGTCACAGTCAGTTCCTCGACGAGCACACCCGATCGATGGGTGTCGGCGAATGCGGCGTTCACGTCGATCACCGCGACTCCCGGGTCCACAAGATACACGCTGCGAATCTCCGAGCCGGCCCCCAGCACGTGTGGCGAAGACTTGTCGAGGTAGTGCGAGAGCAACGCCTGCAACAATTCTTCGGCGCGTTGCTGCCGGCCGGAGGGCATCGGAATCAGCGCCGACTCGCCGCGCAGCGTGCCATCGTCATCGTGCGCCACAAACAGCACGATTCGCTCCGTGGGGCCAGCAATCGGAGGGGCGAGCAGCCGGCTGTCCACCGATGCCACTGGCGTAGTCGTAGCTACCGTTCGCATGTGCCAGGCGTATATGCTCAGCCCCAGCGCGGCCGCCAGCAACACGCCCATCGCGATGACCAGATGCCGCGGGATCATCGGCTGCACCTCGCGCGTCCGCTCATGGCGCGCCTCCCAACTGATCGCGGCTGGCTGCAATGGCGGTCGCCACGGCGCTGGTCACGAGCTGTTGATAATCGGGCGCCGTCAGTTGATTAACATCCGATCCCTGCGGTGCGACCTCGACCGCGATGGCCGGCCCGGTGACATTGTTCAGCGGGCGCAGCGGCGCAATCAGCGACCGCACCGGAATCTGCCGCTTCTGCAACTCACTGGCGACGGCCGACGCAGTGCTCTGGCTTAGCGGCAGCGAGGCGTGCTGTGCCGTCGTCCAGGAGCGGAACGGCCCGCGATCATCATCTCCAAAAGGCAGCAGCGCGGTATAAACCCGCACCCCACGCCCGCTCGATGCGGCATGCAGCGCGATGTAGATCGCCGCATGATCGGCGTTGGCAAAGACGGCGCGTTGGTCCACCGGAAGATTGGCGTCAGAATCGCGCAGCACCAGCGTCGTGATGCCGCGGCTCTCGAGTTCCTGCCGCAAGCTGCGCGCCAGCGCGACGGTCACGTCTTTTTCCAGCAGCGAGTTGCTGAGCGTTTCTCCGTGATCGTCTCCGCCATGGCTGGCGTCGACCACGGCAAAATAGCGCCGCGCGGCCGGGGGCGTTGCCGGTGCGGGGGTGGCAGCTGGCGGGGCCTGTGCTGAAGCCGGTTCCGCAGTTGTTGGTGACCCGGAAGGTGCGGAATTCTGCGCCGTCGCCGCAGTCCCGGTGACCACAATCGTCCGCCCGTCGTTTCCGAAGGTGGCCATCACCGGAACCGACGAACTTACCGTCACCACTGCGGCGCCATTGCTCTCGCTGTAACTGGCCGACGGAATCGCCTTGCTGCCAAACGTCAGCGTCGGCGACGCGGGACCGACCACCGGCTCACGCGAGAACGTCATCCGCAGCGCCCCCGGTTCGGTGGCAATCGTCGGATTTACCGGTGCAGTGAAATGAAAGACCAGCCGCGGCGGATTGTCGCCTGCCAGCGACGCCGTGAAGTGCGTCGCCACACTCCCGATCAGCAGTCGCCCCGCCTCTTCGTGCAGACTCACCGGCCCGCCCAGAATCCGGGGCAGCAGAGAACTGAGCGACCCGAGCGGAACGAGCCCCCTCTTGTTCTCCATGAGGAATTTTCCGCCCAGGTCGGCTTCGCGATTCTGCACCCGCGCGCGTGTCTTGCCCGCCTGAAAGTCGCCATCGAGGTTGTTGAAGCGCAACCGCCAATGGGAGCCCTCCGTCCTGGCGCTCACCCTGCCCAGGGGCTCGAGCAATTCGAGCAGCCCAACGTAATTGCGCCCATCGCGCTGCAACAACGGCAGCGAATAGTTCGCCGCCACGGAATAAACCGCAAGATGCTTCTCGGGTCCGGCCCCGGATGAGAGCAGTGCGAGGATCAAGATCAGCGCGCCCGCTGAGACCAGGCGACGGGTGCCCCATTTCTCGCGCGTTCTTGGCGTGAGAAGTGAGGATTTCGCGATCCTGCTAGTCCACCGCATAAGCAGCCAGCCCACTCAGCAGCTTGGGATAAAAATCCGTCGACTTCTGTGGCATCACTTCTCCGGCAAACGCAATGTCGCGCACTTTCTGCACCGGACAGGGATTCATCAGAAACGCGATGGTCGCTGCGCCCTTGCCCCCGCGCACGGCCGCCAGCGCCTCATCTGCTTCACGCACGTAAGATAAATTCTGCTGGTTGCGAATCGATTCCTCCGACAACTTCAGCACTCCTTCGAGCAAGCACTTGTGCAACTGCACCACGTCGAGCGACTGCTGCCGAGCCGAAAGCCCGCCAAGATACTTCGCGCCCGCTGCTTTGGGAGAATGCAGGACGAATGCCCGATTTGCCGTGACCGCCAGCAGCGCGGTACCTCTCTTTCCGCGCTCACGCAAAAGCTCCGTCGCCCGCGCCGCATCCAGCGCAGCGTCAACCTCCTCTACTTCAAACAGCTCGTGGCTGGCTTTCAGAAAGTCCTCCACCGAAAATGATTCCAGCGAGTGCACCACGCGATGCGTCGGCAGCACCAGCAGCCCGGGATCGTTCATGTTGACGAACGTCATCATGACGTACTCGTAAGGAGCCTGCTCATCCTTCTTTCCCACCGCCGCGCGGCATTCGTTCCGAAAGTTGAGCGCCGTTTCGTAGCGATGATGTCCATCCGCAATCACCAGTTTCTTCACCCTCATCGCATCCCGCACCGGCGCAATGAGCCCAGCATCCGCAATCTGCCAAACCCGATGCGCGACTCCATATTCGTCCGCCACATCGATTGTCGGCTTCGCCCCGCACCCGGATGCCAGCAGCGAGTCAATCTCCCCCGCGTCCTCGTACAAGAAGAACAGCTGCTCATAGTGCACCCGGGTCGCCCGCAGCAGATCCAGACGATCGGCTTTCGGCTTAGCCAAAGTCTGCTCGTGACGAAACACGACTTTGGCGGAATAATCCTCTACCCGGCCCAGCGCGATGAATCCCCGCCGCTCAAAGCTCGCCCCAGAGTGGGCCTTGAACGTCTGCGAATAGGCGTAGATTGACGGCGCAGAATCCTGCTGCAAAATCTCCTGAGCGCGCCAGTCACGACCGTAGGCCGCCGCCCGCGTATATACATTCTCTGCAGTATTGTCCCCAGCCTCGCGCCGGCCCAGAATAATCCTGACGAGGTTGTAAGGGCTGGCAGCGTAATAGCGTTCCTGCATGGCAGGGGTGATCTTGTCATACGGTTGAGTGACGACCTGCGACGCCGAAACCTGCTGCAGGTTGTAGCGAAGAGCACGAAAAGGACGGATGTCAGCCATAGGAAACCTTTGATTGTAACAAGTTAGCGGAGGACGCCGGGAAGCGCGTCCGGCGGGTGCTTTCAGTGGGCCGATTTATGCACACCGTTTTGGAATTTTGTCTCTGAAATTTGACAAAAACTGTGCGCCGTTCGGCAAAACCTGTGCTAACATCCGCGGACAACGAGGTATTTATGGCCCGCCTGGTTCAAGGGCGCCGGTCATTTCGCCCTGAGGCCTTAGTTCGAAGTGCCTGCCCGGTTCTTTCCCCAGGACCGATCAACGGGGTGCGGCAAAAAAACCGATCCACTCCTATGCGACGGCCGTGGCTTCTCCTCACTCTGCTGGCCCTCGCCAGCTTGTGCGTTCCTGCACTTTCACAGACCGACGTCAATGACGTCCACATTCAGCCGCGCGAAGTCGAGAAGCCACCCGAGCCTCCGAAGGAGAATCTCGCCAAGGATAATCTGGTCGCCAAAACCACCGAGTTCAGTGCCCACGTGCGCCCGCTCAAAGTGGATGTCGATCTCGTTCTCGTTCCCGTTACCATCACCGACCCCATGAACCGCCTGGTAACCGGGCTCGAGAAGGAAAATTTTCAGCTCTTCGAAGGCAGTTCCGCTCAGGAAATCCGCACGTTTTCCAGTGAAGACGCTCCCGTCTCTCTTGGCGTGATCTTCGATTCCAGCGGCAGCATGAGCAGCAAGATGGACCGCGCCAAAGACGCGGTAGTGGAGTTCTTCAAGACCGCCAACCCGCAGGACGAATTCTTCATGATTACCTTCTCCGACGAACCGGAGGAGGTCAGCGACTTCACCAGTTCTGTGGATGAAATCCAGAATAAGCTGGTCTTCGCCGTGCCTCGCAAACGGACCGCGTTGCTC
>Ga0187819_10001676_pt1 | contig 11483 bp, 14 predicted proteins | sample NC_wetland_sal_i_15_FD_132411 | JGI IMG/M metagenome (GOLD analysis project Ga0187819, IMG submission 132411) | Wetland sediment microbial communities from Neuse River Estuary, North Carolina, USA - SO4_4 | ecosystem: Environmental > Aquatic > Freshwater > Wetlands > Sediment | place: USA... | reverse complement strand
CCACCGTGCTCGCCAACGGAGAGCACTACATCCTGCACGCCATCCTCGACTTCATCGTCGACAACTACATGCCGGTGGTGCGCACCGTGCACGAGGAGGTGGAGGAGATCGAGGACCGCGTCCTCACCACCCCGCTAGACCAAACCGACATCGAGCGGCTGCACATTCTGCGCCGTGATCTCCTGCGCCTGCGCAGCGCCGCCACGCCGCTCGCTGAGGTGTGCCGCCGACTCGAGCACGCGGACGTACTGCCGATCGCGCCCAATATGCAGCTCTACTTCCGCGACGTAACCGACCATATCCACCAGGTGGCGGCGGAGATCGTTTCCCTGCGCGAGCTTTTGGCGTTCGTGTTCGAGGCGAGCGTCATGATCGGGCAGATGCAGCAGACCGACATCACGCGCCGCCTCGCGGCCTGGGCCGCCATCCTCGCGGTTCCCACCGCGGTAGCCGGCATCTACGGCATGAACTTCCAGAACATGCCCGAGCTCAAGTGGGAATACGGCTATTTCGCCGTCGTCGGCCTGATCGCGGTCGTGGTCATCGCGCTGTACCTCGGCTTCCGCCGCAGCAAGTGGCTCTGAGCGTCTACTCACCCACCAGATAATCGTGCAACACGCGGCCGTAGGGCAGCGTCAGGTCGGCGATGAAATGGTGCGCGCCGAGGATGCGCCGCACGAGCAGATCGGCGACGGGGGCGTTCACATGCGGAACCAGGTGGAGCCGCCCCGGCCCGATCCATGAACCCTTCACCGTGATGTCGGCGAGGTTGTAGGCGACGAGCTGGCAGATGCCCGGCTTGCCGTCGACGCCTGGGATGAGCTTGAGGTTGACCTGCGTCTTCGACAGCATGGCCGTGGTCTTCTCGCCGTTGCCGGCCATGCTTTCGTGCTTGTAGCCCATGGTCCCCATGGCGACGAGCTGGCCTGCGTTACTCGAGCGTTCCCGTCAGCGTGTCTTTGACGATCTCGAGCTTGGGGTGGGCATACTTCTTGGGGAAGCCCCAGATCTCGCGGCCGGCGGCGATCGGCGGATCGTCGTCGAGGTACATCTGCGAGACGAAGTTCATCTCCTCGCCGCCCAGCCGGCAGGGGATGACGATGCCCGATTCCGTATAGCTGCCGAAACCGGAGGAGTCCGGCATGCGGCTCCATTCGTAGTGCACGACGGGTGAGGCGACCGGCTCCAACGGCTCGGGCAATTGCGCGCGCACGATGTCGGGATCGGTCTCGTAGCTGATGACCATGTACTCGCGGTCGATGAACCGGTAGGGCCCCTTGGGGTAGCTCGGGCCGGCGAGCGGCATGGAGGAAAGATCGAGCACGTCGGCTGAGCGCATGGCGCACTCCTTCGATGGGCGAGGCGAACCGTCAGCCGACTTTGTCGCCGATCAATCGTTAAACCGGCGTGTTGGAGCCCAGGCACGCGCTAGCGCGCGAAGGCGTCCCAGGCGGGTGCCTCGCCGAAGCGCTCGACCAGGAAATCGATGAACACGCGCGTCTTCGCTGCGAGATACCGGTTTGGTGCATAGAGGGCGTAGATGCCAAGCTCAGTCGGCGGCGTCTCAGGCAGCACCACCTTGAGCCGCCTTGCCGCGATATCGGGGCCGACGATGAAGGTCGGCAGGTTGGTGATGCCGTTGCCGGCAAGCGCGGCCTCGCGCAGCACGTCGCCGTTGTTGGAGCAGAGGCTAGATGCGATCTTCACTGCGAGCGTCTCGGCACCACGCGTCAGCGTCCAGCGGTGCGTGGCGGCCATCTGACCATATGTCAGGCAGCGGTGGGTGGAGAGGTCTTCGGGCTCCTTTGGCGCGCCGTAACGCGCAAGGTAATCGGGAGAGGCTGCGAGCACGCGCCGCGCCGGCGCAAGCCGCCGCGCGATGAGGCTTGAATCCGGCAGCTCCCCGATGCGCACCGTCACGTCGACGCCCTCCTCGAGGGGATCGATGTAACGGTCGTTGAGCGTGAGCTCGATCTTGAGGTCCGGGTAGCGCGCCATGAACTCGGCCACCGCGGCGCCGAGATAGAGCGTGCCGAACGACATCGGCGCGTTGATCTTCAAGACGCCCTTGGGCTCGTCGTGCAGACGCGAGACCTGAATCTCCGTCTCCTCCACGTCGGCGAGGATCGACACGCAGCGCTCGTAATAGGCGAGTCCGGCTTCGGTCGGGGTGACGCGACGCGTGGTGCGGTCTAAGAGGCGCGCGCCCAAGAGCCGTTCGAGTTCCATGACCGCCTTGCTGACGGCGGAGCGCGTGAGGCCGAGGCGCCGCGCAGCCTCGGCATAGCTTCCCGCCGCCACCACCTTGGCGAAGGCGTTCATGGCCTCGAGCTTATCCATTGTATCCTATATGGAACCAGTATGGCCTCAGGATGCTGTATTGCTACCGTGGCGTCAACGCTCCACATTGCTGGCAGAAAAAGCCGGTCAGCGCCGGCCAGAAAATCGGAAAGGAGTTCGCCATGCTTACCCTTCGCAGAGCCGAGGAGCGCGGCCGCGCCAACTTCGGCTCGCTCGACAGCCGCCACACCTTCTCCTTCGGCTCCTACTTCGATCCCGCGCACATGGGCTTCGGGCCCCTGCGCGTCATCAACGACGACCGCGTCGCCGGCGGCGAGGGCTTTCCCCCGCATCCGCACGCCGACATGGAGATCGTGTCGTACGTCTTGGACGGCGCGCTCGAGCACAAGGACAGCCTCGGCACCGGCTCGGTGATCCGCCCCGGCGACGTGCAGCGCATGTCGGCGGGTTCGGGCATCCGCCACAGCGAGTTCAACGCTTCGGCGACGGAGCCGGTGCACTTCCTGCAGATCTGGATCATTCCCGAGAAAAAGGGGCTGAAGCCGGGCTACGAGCAGAAGACGTTCTCGGCTGAGGAGAAGCGGGGCAAGCTGCGCCTCGTCGGCTCGCGCGACGGGCGGGATGGCTCGGTGACGATCCACCAGGACGTCGATCTTTACGCGACGGTCCTGCGTGAGGGCGAGACCGTCACGCATGATCTGAAGAGCGGCCACAAGGCCTGGGTGCAGGTTGCGCGCGGCGCGGCCACGCTCAATGGCGAGGACTTGCGCGAGGGCGACGGCGTCGCCCTCGAGCAGGCGGGCGCACTTGAGCTCACGGGTGGTTCGAAGGACTCCGAGGTCCTGCTGTTCGACCTCGGCGCCTGACCGGAGGCGATACGACTGGACGTAACTTTCACGTCGAAGCTCACGAGCGCGCTTATCGCGTACGTGCCGAAGTCCAAGCGCAGCATGCTCTACGCCGGCTTCGCCAGCTACCAGGATATGCGCATGCGCCGCTTCTTCGCCGAGCTCGAGAAGGTGCCGGGGCTTGCACGCCAAGCCGGCGGCCCTCCTCAAGCGTCCGCGTATTCGATGTCGTCGCGATAGCGCTCGTAGGCGCCCGCATACTCCATCACGCGCGCCACCTCGCCGATGAATGCCTCGTCGTAGCCGGCGCGGCGCAAGAGATGGAAGCCCATCTCTATGCCCGACGCGATGCCTCCTCCCGTCACGATGCGTCCGGCATCGACGACGCGCGCGCGGCTGATGCGGGCCTTGGGCGCGATTTCGGCTAGCCGGTCGATCGGCACCTTGCCGAGGTTGGAGGCCTCGAGCCGATCCGGCTCCTTGCGGTTGGTCGCGCATTTGCCGTCGAGCAGGCCCATGGCGCCGTAGATCCACGAGCCGGTGCAAACGCTGGTCAGCAGCGTCGTCTCAGGGAGTGAACGGATATACTCGTAGAGGCGCGCATTGCGCGTCTCCTGGCGCGTGCCAAAGCCTCCGGGGATCAGAAACGCATTCATCGCCGGGCGGTCGGCGAACGCGTAGTTCGGCACCACCGTGAACCCGGCCTGGGCTTGCACGGGGCGCATCGCGTCGGCGATGAGAAAGGCGTCGAGCTCGGGATCGAAGCGGCGCGCCACCGAGAACACGCCGTACGGGGCCGCGAAGTCGACGATCTCGGCGTCCTTGAACACGTAGATGCCGAGGCGGAAACCCGCCGTCTTCGCGTAGCTACGGTGGGCAGCCATTCACATTCCTCCCTGTCTTTCGTCTCCGCCCTGCGCGGCGCGCAGCGCTGCGTTCTCCTGCTCGAGCTGCGCGATGCGGTCTTTCAACTTGTCCACCGCCTCCTTGATGTCCTCGGCAAAGAACATCTGCGGAATGTGCTGCGGGCAGTTCACGTCCCAGGCCTTGAGCGTGAACACGATGACCTGCTCGGGCCGGCCACGGTAGCCCTCGACCGTCAGCCGCCGCATGAGCTCGGGGTCATCCTCGACCACGCGCGCCTTTCCCCACAGCTTCACCCGCCGCCGGTTGGCATAGTCCATCAAGAAAATGAAAGCTTGGGGATTCTCCGCGAGGTTGCCTGTGGTGATGTATTGCCGGTTGCCGCTGAAGTCGGCGAAAGGCCAGCGTCTTGTCGTCAAGCGCGTGCAGGAAGCCCTTAGGTCCGCCGCGATGTTGGACGTAGGGCTGCCCGTCCTTGCTCGCCGTGGCGAAGTAGAATGACCGCACATTTGCGATGACGGCCGCAAGGTCCGGCGACACGGTCGTCGCCCACCCACCTTTCATTTCCATGTGCGCGTAGCCCTGGCGCGAGCCGCGCTTTTCCTGCAGGGCCTTCACCGACGGCGTAAACGCAACGTCCGAAGAAGATGCCAATGCTGCCGCTCCCGAGGTTCATACCTTCCGGCGTTCCCGCTTGCACAAATATTGCTTCCGAAAAAATGCAGTAGCCGTTACTATTGGCAATCATCCTTCCATTTTACGGGATACCAGAATTGGATCGGCTCGGCGCCATGCGGCTCTTTGCGGCGATTGCCGATGCCGGCAGCCTTTCGGCTGCCGGCCGGAAGCTTGGCATGCCGCTGACCACCGTTAGCCGCAAGCTCGCGGCGCTCGAAGAGGCGCTTGGCGCTCGCCTTGTCACGCGCTCGACACGCCGCCTAGTCCTCACAGAAGCTGGCCGGCACTACCTCGAAGCCTGCCGCCGCATCATCGAGGAGCTGGACGAAGCCGAAGCGCACCTCGCCGGCCAGCAGAGCGAACCGCAAGGCGAGCTGGCGATAACCGCACCGGTTCTGTTCGGGCGGCTGCACGTGCTGCCCGTCGTGTGCGACTTCCTGCGCCGCTACCCGCGCGTCGACGCGCGCATGCTACTGCTCGACCGGCCGGTGGACCTCGTGGAGGAGGGCCTCGATGCGGCTGTGCGCATCGGGACGCCGCCAGATTCCTCATTGATCGCGACGCGGGTCGGCTCCGTGCGCCAGGTCGTCTGCGCTAGCCCGCAATACCTCGCGGATCACGGGACGGCCAAGCACCTCGATCAGCTCGCCGCGCACGATTGCATCGTGTTCTCCAGTCTCGATGCGCGCGACCGCTGGACTTTCTCCGCCGGCAAGAGGCAGGAACGGGTGCGCGTGCGCACGCGCCTCATCGTCAACACGGCCGAAGCAGCCGTCGACGCCGCCATCGCGGGGGTGGGGATAACGCGCGTGCTGTCCTACCAAGCCGCCGCCGCCCTGGCCGAGGGGTCGCTGAAAGAGGTGCTCAATGGGATGGATAGCAGCGAGATTCCGGTGAGCATCATGCACCGCGAGGATCGACTGGCGCAGACGAAGGTGCGGGTGTTCGTGGCGTTCGCGGCGGCTGCCCTGCGCAAGCGCATCGTGGCACTCGCGAAGGCGGCAACGCGTGCGGCGCACTAATCACCGGCGCCGTAACAGCGCCGTCATTTCACCTTAGCGAGTTGTCATGTCCGACGAGGACGACGAGATCCGCAAGCTCCTGCATCACCGGGCAACCACAAATCTCATGTTGCTGTTCGGGCTCGGCTTTGTCCTCTTCGTGGTGCTCCTAGTGGCACTCGGCCGCGCCGACTGAGGCGGCACCTCACGCGATCGTGCATCGATTCTGCGGCGCGCTCCTCAAGGCCGCCGGCTCCGCCATGTAACAGCCCAGGGCTCCCGGCCGTATGCCTCGGTGAGACCAAGTCGGGAGTGACCGATGACCCAAGACTGGACCCCCACTACGAACGTCCTTCGCGCCGCTGGCGCCGTACTTCTCGTCGTGGCGCTACTGGCAGCCGGCCGCTATGCCGTCTCCCACTCGGCGGCCGAGGAAGCGCACGTCATCCCGGCGCCCGCGCTCGATGAGCCGGTCGCGACGGGCGCGGCATCCGAGGTCGCCGTGTTCGCGGGCGGATGCTTCTGGGGCGTGCAGGGCGTATTTCAGCACGTCAAGGGCGTGACGAGCGCCGTTTCCGGCTATGACGGCGGCGCCAAAGAGACGGCGCACTACCGGGTCGTCGGCACCGGCACGACGGGCCACGCGGAATCCGTCCGCGTGACCTTCGATCCAAGCCAGATCAGCTACGGGCGGCTCTTGCAGATCTATTTCTCGGTTGCGCACGATCCGACCCAGCTCAACCAGCAAGGTCCGGATGTCGGCACACAGTACCGTTCGGCAATCTTTGCAATGAACCCGGAGCAGGAAAAGGTCGCCAAGGCCTACATCGCGCAGCTCGACGCGGCACGCGTATTCCAGGCGGCGATCGCGACCAAGATCGAGCCGGACCGCGGCTTTAGCGCGGCCGAGGACTACCACCAGGACTATCTGACCTTGAACCCGAATAACCCCTACATCGTCTTCAACGATCTTCCGAAGGTTGAGAACCTGAAGAAGCTGTTCCCCGAGAGCTACCGCGCCGAGCCGGTGCTGGTGTCAGCGGGCCGCTCGTAGGTTCTATCCATTCTGCAAATGACCACGTGCCTCCCCGCCTGAGCCGACCCCATAGGCCGGCTCTTCTTTTTTGGGCGATGCCGATTGAAATGGCGGAGGCTCGTGCCTCAAGCGCCGTCCTCGGACAGCACCTGGCGCTTGAACTCGTCGGGGTCGGTCACGCCCGCGGCGGCCACAATGCCCATGCGCCGCGCGAGCTGATCGCGGTCGAAGGGTTTGTTCTCGAGCCGCGCTTGGGCCATGAGCGCGTCCAGCATGCCCTTATACTCCGGCAGCTCTGCCACAGATGGGAGCAACATGGGTGCCATAGCCGACTGCTAAATGCTCGAGCCGGAACCTTAGTTCCTCGCGATGTACGTGGAGTTTAGGGAAGCAATGGTGATGAACGGGGTCTGACCAAAGTCGCGAGACTTTTAATTGCAGATCATCGAGGCGGCGGCATGGTCTCGAACTGCGGGACGCCTTCGGCAGCGGTGTCCCAGTCGTGTCGGCTGCGAGTGTAGAGCGCCGCCTGCGGCTTGAACCAGCTGCTGTCGTCGAAGGTGCCAGCCGCGAGGATGATCATACCGGGGCGCCGGGTGTTAAGTGCAAATATCCGGCTGCCGCACGTCGGGCAGAAATGCCGCGTGAGCGTATTGCCGCTATCGGCCGTCACGGCGTAGCTCGCCGTATGGCCCGAGACCTCGACGCTTGCGGCTTCAAACAGCGCGTTCGACGTATGCCCGGCGCCGGAGACACGTTGGCAGTCGCGGCAGTGGCACTGCGCCATCCTCACGGGCTTGGCGTTAGCGACGAAGCGCACGGCGCCGCAGAGGCACTGTCCGGTGGCGAAGGGTTCGCTCGTCATCGCAGCTCCTGTGTGTCGGATGATCCGAGTGAGGCAGCGGCAAGCTCGCGGCCGTCTGAAGGCTAGCGCACCTTGACGCGCTTCTGGCACTCGAGCCACTGCGCAATGACCGCGCGGTCGTGGAACTGTATCGCCCCGCAGTTGGTGCAGACGATCATCAGCACATCGAGAGGCGCACTGTTGGAAGGATCGCTGCAAGAGGCGCGCTGACAGGTCAGCGCGTGGACGTCGACATCAGACGCATTGCGGAAGCGGCCGCAGACGGCGCAGGCCGTAATGTGCTTGCCGAAAAGGAAGCGGTCGACCTCGGCCTTGCAAATATCGCGAGAGGTGGTGTCCGCCATGGCGCTCACCGTGGAAATACGTGTTGGAGTTCAAGGTACGCCGCGAGCAGCACTCTGGCAAGCCAGGAGCCATCGCGCTCTGCCTCGAGATGCGCACCATGGCGAGCCTTGTTGCGCGTAACCAGAACCGGGCGGAGAAGACCCGCCTACGCGACGAGCTGAAGCCAGCGATCGGCAGCCGCAGTGCCTCAGCTAGCCGCCTCGCGGACGTCACGGTAGCACGCCGATCACTTTCGCTCCCAGACGTAGTTGTCGCAAACGATCATGCTGCAACCGCAGTCGCACGGCTCCGACCCGAGGAACGGCAATTCCACCGTCCACCTGCGGCAACCCTTGGTCAAAAGCTTGTCGCCGGACGGTTTCTTGAAGCAGGAGATGGCGCCGAACCCCGAGGACGGCGAATAGCTGTCGCCCGCATACGGCCATTCGCTGTCGCCCGTCTTCCTGATGTTCCACATCACCGGCAGACCGAGGATCGGCGCGGCACGCAGCTTCTGGCTCGGATTGCAGACGTCTTGGGTGCGCGCGGACTGCGAGGCGCGCACTGCGGCGCATAGGCCGGTGATAGTCTCGGAATAGAGGCGATGGCCCTCGGCCCGATAGATCGGGTTGACCGAGCGTATGAACTCGAGGATGCGCGCCTTATCCGCAGCGTGATTTGGGTCGTCGCACGAGAAGACCTCGACCTCGCTTTCGGCGACCTGCTGGGTCTCGGTGTCGGCGTTCCTTTGACACTGGTCGCTCATGCGCATCCGCTGCTGCTGGAAGGGCGGAACGCGCCAATTCCCCACGAGGGCGGCGGCGTCATCGGCAGCGCTCGGAGCGCCGCGCAAGCTCAGCACGACCGCTGCGAGCAAGAGCAGAGGGAGGAGGGATCGAGTGCGAAGATTTGATAGCATCGGCGAGCCCAATCATAGAGTTCGGAAGTGCGCGATTCCCTAGCACATCCGCACGCGGGATGGCAGCAGCCGGCCTTGACGCAGCGCCGCGATGCCGCGCGATGCCCGCAGGTCTCAATACGCTCAAAATACCGCCTTTTCCCAGTTGCGCGCCTTTTCCCATCCACGCACGGAGCTCATCCCTTTGACGTCGGTAAGCACCGCCCCGTCGAGATCGGCGTCCTCCAAATTGGCTCCGGCAAGGTTGGCGCCGCTAAGCACCGCACGCGAGAGATCGGCTCCACTCAGATCTGCGCCCATAAGATCGGCGCCGGATAGATCAGCAAAGACGAGGTTGACTCGCCGCATCGAGGCGCGACGCAGATCGGCACCCGCGAGCACGGCGCCCGAGAGATCCGTCTGCTGAGGCGTCTTCAGTTCGTTGCCCGGCTCCGGCGGCCCCAAGCGGGCATCGGTGAGTTTGGCTTCGCGTAGATTGGCGCGGCTCAAGCGAGCCATGATGCGGGCGCCTGACAGGTCTGCGCCGGCGAAGTTTGGTGCGCTGTCGGACGACGTTTCCAGATTGAGCGGGCCCACCGCGTGGTAGAGGCTCGCACCCGAGAGGTTGGCATTGGCGAAGTTGGTGCGGTTGAGACGCGTGCGGTCGAGCTTCGCCCCCTTTAGGTCGGCGAACGAAAGATTTGCATCGGATAGGTCGGCGCCGAGCAGATTGGCTCCCGACAGGATGGCCTGCTTGAAATCGAGCCCGCTCAGGTCGAGCGAGGAAAGGTCTTTGCCCGCGAAATTCGGACGGCTGCCAGAGGGGCAGCCTTGTAAAGCGTTTCCACGATTTGCCGCAGCGCAAGCTCGGCGCTATAGGCCGGAGCGGCGGCGAGAGCGACGGCCAACAGCGCCATCGCAGTCCATTGAGTTCGCGCCATCGTTCAGAAATCGGTCATGCCGAAGCCACGTTGGGCTGACCAGCGCCAGGGCTGGAATGCGTACAATCGGAGGCACCATACCTGCCGTCAACATTGCAGACGGCCACCGCCCTATTTCTTCTGGATTATCTCGCGAATCTTGCGCAGCTCGCTGCCGACCATGTCGTTATAGGCCGGCGCGGCGGACGGCTCGTAGTAGCAGTCCTCGCTCTCTTTCCCTGGCTCGTGACACGAGCCCTTCTGCAGTTTCTCCGTCGTCAGAAATGGCTTGATTGCATCGACGCTTCCACACTTGATCCGGATCGCGTCCACACCACGGTCTGTCAGCAGGTCCTTTTCCGAGTCATATATGCGCTCCTCGATACCGAGCGCGCCCAAGCCGAGCAGCCGGCTGAACGCCTCCCACTTGGTTCCGTCGGACGCATCCTCGATTGAGCACTGCTCGATCCCAGCGTGGGCGAAGAAATCGCAGTGCCCGCTCGATACGACGAGATAGACGATCTTGCGGTCGCGCAGCCACTGCAGCCCGTCGAGCGCGTAGGTCGTGAAATCACCCTTCTCGTCCTGCACGAACAGCCGCTCGTAGCAGGCCGCCTCCTTCAGCACGGGCGTGAATTCGTCGTAGGTCTTGCGGTCGAAATTCATGAACACACCGGGGTATGGGTAGTCATCGGCCGCCGCCGGAAGCGCCGCGAGCACGTAGCCAGCCAAGACCGCCAGCGTCAGCGGGATTTTCGTTGCGGCTCCTTGCATGGCCCCAATTGCCCTACCGCTTTGCGCACGCACGATGGCAACGAGACGCGGCAGACGCAAGGGATGAGCGGGCTTGAGTACTGCAGCGGTCCGAGCGAAACGAAAAAAAACCGCCGGGGGGACCGGCGGTTCCTGTTTCGTCTAGTCGAGCGTTAAGCCGAGCGAGCCTCAGCCCGCCTCGCGGTCGCGGCGCGGCCCGCGGTGGCCGCGGCCGCCACCACCCTCGCGCTCGCGCCGCGGCGGGCGCTCGGAGCGGAACTCGCCTTCCGGCTCGCCCTCGCCCTCGGCGCGCGGGATCTCTTGGCCCGTCGTCTGATCGACGATCTTCATCGACAGCCGCGTCTTGCCGCGCTCGTCGAAGCCCAGAAGCTTGACGTAGACCTCCTGGCCCTCCTTCACGACCTCGCCGACGGTCGCCGGACGCCCCGGTGCCAGCTGCGAGATGTGCACGAGGCCGTCCTTGGCGCCGAAGAAATTCACGAAGGCGCCGAAGTCCATGATCTTTACCACCTTACCGCGATAGATGGTGCCGACCTCGGGCTCGGACGCGATCTCCTTGATGCGCTTCAGCGCCGCCTCGATCGACTCGCGTTTGGCGGCTGCGACCTTCACCGTGCCGTCGTCGTCGATGTCGATCTTGGCGCCAGACTCCGCGACGATCTCGCGGATCACCGAGCCGCCCGAGCCGATAACCTCGCGGATCTTGTCGGTCGGGATTTTGATCGTCTCGATGCGCGGAGCGTGCTCGCCGAGCTCGGTGCGGGCGCTCCCAAGCGCCTTTGCCATCTCGCCCAGGATGTGCATGCGGCCCTCGCGCGCCTGGTCGAGCGCGACGCGCATGATCTCCTCGGTGATGCCGGTGATCTTGATGTCCATCTGCAGGGAGGTGACGCCCTTCTCGGTGCCGGCCACCTTGAAGTCCATGTCGCCGAGGTGGTCCTCGTCGCCGAGGATGTCGGAGAGCACGGCAAAAT
>Ga0187819_10001675_pt1 | contig 11484 bp, 10 predicted proteins | sample NC_wetland_sal_i_15_FD_132411 | JGI IMG/M metagenome (GOLD analysis project Ga0187819, IMG submission 132411) | Wetland sediment microbial communities from Neuse River Estuary, North Carolina, USA - SO4_4 | ecosystem: Environmental > Aquatic > Freshwater > Wetlands > Sediment | place: USA... | reverse complement strand
TCCACCTTGGCTTTGTCCTCGGCGTCCTGTGCCACCTGGAAATCGTTCAGGGAAATGGCGCCTTTTTCATAGAGAATTTGAGCACGCTCGAATTGTTTCCCGGCCAGAATTTCATCCGCGACTGCTTTCCGATAGTCGGAAAACGCTCCGGCAATGTCCGGGCTCTGCACGCGCAGCAGCACCTGCCCTTTCTGCACCGTATCGCCAAGCCGCGCGCGAATTTCCACGACTCGCCCGGAGGCCAGCGAAATCACCGGCACCGTGCGGTTGATATCGGGAATCACCGTGCCGGTTACGCTCAGCGTGGGCGCAGCAGAATATTCTCCCGCCTTCACAAGCGGAAATTGTTCCGGATGGTCCACCGTCAACAAGCCCGAGTCTTGTTCTTTTTCCACCGTGGCCGGTGGTGGCGCCCCTCCACCAGACTCCGATTTGCCGCCGCAGCCGAAGAGAAACACGCCCAGAACAACCAGGGATGCCGCTTGCAGAAGCACTCTGCGATTCATTGTAGGACCTCGCGTCCGACGGCAAGATTCAATTGGCCCGCCGCAATCAAGTAAGAACCGATCAGGTTCAAGTAATTCAGTTCCGTGTCACGGTATTCCTTCTGCGCGTCTAGAAAATCCAGCAGGGAGGCTCCTCCGTGTTGGTAAGCAAAAGAAACAGTGTCACGGACACGGACGGCTTCGTCCAGATATCTCGCTTTGTAAGGGCGAAGCAGGATCACATTACTATTCACCATGGCGTAGGCAGAATCTACGTCGCTGAAAACCTGCGCCTGCGTGGCATCCAGGAGTTTTTGGCTGCGGTCGATGTCCAGTTGCGTGCGCAGTTTTTCTCCCTGGTTACGATCGAAAATGCGGAGCGGGATGCTCATGTCGACGCCGATGTATTGGTCGATCGGTGGATTGCGGCCCACGTCGAAGCTAAAAGTGGGATCGGTCGAGCCATTGGCGACGGCGAGTTTGTGGTCCGTCTTCGCCTTGTCAACCGCTTGCGTCGCCGCCTTCAAGTCTGGCCGGTTATCAAGCGCAATCTGGCGGAATTCATCCAACGGAGAGAGCTGATCGCTGAACTCGAATAACCCGGTTACGTCAAATTGATCGACGGGTGTGCGGTCATCCAGAAGCATCAAGAGCTGAATCTTTGCGGTTCGAAGATTGACCTCGGCAGTCTGCAGGTCAGATTCAAACTGGACGCGCTGAAGCTCCAAACGATCCAGATCAATTCGCGCAATATCGCCCACCTGGAACCTGTCACGGCTAATGCTAAGTACCTGGTCCCAGTAGGCCAGGTTATCCTTGGCTACCCTTAAGACTGCCTTTGCTTGCAGCGTCCCCACGTACGCGCCGCGCAGGCTGAAGAGCAGCCCCCTCTCCAAGTCGGACTGGCCAGAGATTGCGATCCCGGTTGCTTCCTTCGCGCTTTCCAGCCGCAGCTCCCGCTTGTGCTGACGCTCATGCAGATAACTCACGGTGGCCGATGGCAGCCAGTAGGCAAACGGCCCGTGCGAAGGCCCGCCCGGAAACGGGTCGATCTGGTCCGAAAGGATCGTGAGATTCGGATTCGGACGCAGATAGGCCGTGGTCTCGTTGGCCCTGGACTCGTCGATGCCAATCTGGCCGGCGCGTAAGATCGGGTTATTCGCCTCAAATCGCGTTTTCACTTCGTCCCACGTCAGTGCTTTCTGCGCCCGGGCTTGCCCCGCAATTCCCGCCACCAACAAGGTGGCAAGGCATACACCCCTGATAAAACGCCGCATGACTCTACCCTCACATCCTCAATCTGTGGTGAATACGGAGACTGTATGATGCCAGTATTCCGCCCGGTTTAAAGAATCACCGCCCCGATGGACGCTCGCCACTTTGGATTGGCCCCTGAGACGATAGCCACACCGCCCTTAAGAATCTATAACAGGTCGGTGAAGGAATGATTACTAGAGGGCTACAGGAAGTGGCGGGGAGCGGCCCAAGCGTGAGTGGAGGACCTGTCGCGCTGTAGTCTGATCTTTTGTGAATGAGAAGCAATCCGAAGAGGGAACGGTGTGGTTGTCGTACACCAGCGCGTGTGCTTCGCCGAATGACGAGCGCAGCGACGCAAGCGTTGTTCGGTCCGCCAAAGGCCCGGCGGGGCCGTTCAGGAGCACAGGGGATTCATTTTCCAGCTCGGCGTAGGTGCCCGGCGCTGCCACCGAAAAATTGCCGTGGCCATCGTTTAGCAGGACCTCAATGAAGCTCTCATCCAAATTCGAGGTGACGATCAAATCGATGTTGTCATCTCCGTTGACGTCACGGGCGGCAACACGCAATCCTCCGAACGGCGCGCTTACACCGATCGCAGATTCCGCTCCCGCGCTGAACCGAAAACGGATGGAATAGTTAGTCTTCGCCGATCTTTGGCTTCCGAGCTCCACTAAAGCCAAATCTGGTTTCCGGTCTCCATCGAGATCGGCGATCACGAACTGCACTTCGGCAGGGCGCAGAGGTAATGTCCTTGAGGAGGACCGCTTCAACGCGCTATTGGAACGGTGAAAAGTACTTCCCATAAAGAGACAAAGCAGAGACACCAGCGCCACTTGGAACTGTGGCCCGAACTGTGTGGCAGTCCCTCTCACTGTCGTCTTTAGGAGTCTCCAAGCTGTGCTGCGATTACCGCATTGCATGCAGATTTAGTAGGATACACGGCTGGCGGAAACCGCGGAAGGGGTTCGCAAGTGTTGTGACATATGTCACAAAGAATTGTGACGCGTGGCGCGGCGACCTGTGCAGCTAACCACCTACCCTCTTTCCGTAGCCACTGCCGTTTGGATACTTCGGCTGGGTTCGCGGGAACCATGGTGCTTGCAGCAGGTCTCGGCGGGATTCTGCGGGCGCATTGTCTCTAGCTCAACTGTTTACAAATCAATGAGTTAAACTGGAGCCTAGGCTGAAGCTGGAATCGGACCAAGAGTCAAATCAGGAGCGACATGCATGACCACCCCATCCTCGTCTACTTCCTCTAGCACCCGCCCCGGGTTGCCTGCGGAACATGTGTACGTGATCGCCGCCATCTGTTTGCTCTTGGGCCTTTTGGTGGGTTTCTTCTTGCTGGGGAACAACGCCACCCCCAACGTCGCTCGAACCCAGCCCGCAGGTAACACGACAACTCCATCCGCCGCCTACAGTGGTGGCCACCCGAAACTGACACTGCAGCAAATGAAGCAGATGGCCGATGTACAGGCGTCCACACTCATCGAAAAATCCAAATCCGATCCCAAGAACGCCGCTATCCTGTTCCAGATTGCCGCCATCTACCAAGCCACGCATCAGTTTAAGGAAGCCACTGACTACTTTGAGCGAGGACTCAAAATTGACCCGAAGAACATATCTGCCCGGACAGAGATGGCTTCCTGTCTCTATTATTCCGGCGACGTGGATGGCGCTCTGAACCAGCTGAATCTGGCGCTGAAATACAACCCTAAAGACGCGAATTCCTTGTTCAACCTTGGCATGATCAAGTATCGAGGGAAGAAAGATCCGGCAGGAGCGATTGCGGCATGGCAGGAGCTTCTGAAGACCAATCCGAATCTCGATCGCAAACCCATCGTGGAGCAGATGATTGCTGAGGCACAGGCCAGCACCGCCGCAAAGAACTGATGAATTTGCCACCCCACGGCAGGAGTGAGAGGACGTGACGGAACTTAAAACAACGAGCAGCAATTCCTGGACAGTCGCGCAAGCCTTCGCGCTCGCTGCGGCTTCTCTTCTGCTGGGGGTGTGCGGCGGATGGATGATTCGAAGGTCTTTCGCGGCGCCGGTTCCAGCGACGGCCCAGGTCGCATCGCCGATTGCGCAGGCTGTCGCACCCAGCCAACCTATGCCGCCAAACTTCGGCTCGCTGGACGGGCAGCCGCCTCCACAGGAGCTCAAGCAGGCCGCCGACGCTCAGGCCGTTCCGCTGCTTGAACAACTGAAAGCTGACCCCGAGAATGCCGCCTTGCTCGCCCAATTGGGCAACCTCTATTACGACGCCAAGCAATACCCCATCGCCATTGACTACTACGAGCGCTCAGTGAAATTAGAGCCCGCCAATAGTTCCGTCCGCACTGACCTGGGCACCGCCTATTGGTACAACAGCGACCCAGATGCCGCGATCGCGCAGTTCAACAAAGCTCTGTCGTATGATCCCACCAAGGCCGACACACTTTTCAATCTTGGTGTTGTAAAGTGGCAGGGTAAAAAGGATGCGCAGGGGGCCATCGCCGCCTGGAAGAAGTTGTTGGACACAAATCCCGGATATGCCAACAAGGAAAATGTGTTGCAACTGATCGCACAGGCCCAGAAGCATTGAGACCACATAACTCTTCCACTTCAAGTGCAGCCCTCGCTTTAACACTGCCTTTTAGGCTACTAGTTCCATGAGCGACCGCCAGAACAAAGCCATCATTGTCGGAGCCGGACCTGCTGGGCTGACTGCCGCGTATGAATTATCAAAGCAGGGCGCGTCCGTCGTCGTCCTCGAGAGCGATCCCGAGTATGTTGGTGGGATTTCGCGCACGGTCAGCTATCACGGTTATCGCTTCGATATCGGCGGCCATCGCTTCTTCTCCAAATCCCGCGAGGTGGAAGACCTTTGGACGGAGATTCTCGGTTCGGATATGCTCCAGCGGCCCCGTTCATCCAAGATTTACTATGGCGGCCAGTTCTATTCCTATCCGCTGAAGCCGTTCGAAGCTCTATCCAAGCTCGGTTTTATCGAATCTACTCTGTGTGTCCTGTCATTTCTCGCGGCTCGCGTCAATCCCACACGCAATCCGAAATCGTTTGAAGACTGGGTGGTGAATCAGTTTGGCCGCCGCCTGTTTCGCATTTTTTTCAAGACCTATACGGAAAAAGTCTGGGGCATGAGCTGCCGCGAAATCTCCGCCGATTGGGCCGCACAGCGAATCAAAGGGCTGTCCCTCGGCTCTGCGATCAAAAACGCTTTCCTGCCAAAACGAGTGTTGGGGGATCGCAGCCAAATCGTCAAAACTCTTATTGATACCTTTCGCTATCCTCGCCTCGGCCCCGGCATGATGTGGGAAACCTGCGCGAAAAGGGTCCGCGATATGGGTGGTGAGGTTCTTCTTGGGCGCAGCGTCATCGCCTGCCGCTTCGATCCTGCCACGACCTCTTGGACCGTGTCTGCGCGAACACCGGATGGAACACTGGAAGAGTATCGCGGGGAGCACGTCATCTCTTCTATGCCCATTCGCCAATTGGTCTCCCAGATCACGCCAAGACTTCCTGAGGCCGTCACCCGCGCCGGAGAATCCCTGCGTTGCCGGGACTTTATCACCGTTGGCTTGATCCTACGCGAGCGAAATCGTTTCAACGACAATTGGATTTACATTCACGATCCGAAGGTGAAAGTCGGACGCGTGCAGAACTACAAATCGTGGTCACCCGAAATGGTGCCGGATCCAAACTACTGCTGCTATGGGCTGGAGTATTTCTGTTTCGAAGGCGACGGCCTCTGGACCATGCTAGATGAGGATCTGAAAGCCCTCGCGCGGAAGGAACTCGAACAGGTTCAGCTCGCCGCCGCCACGGATGTCGTGGACGGCTGCGTGATTCGGCAAGCCAAGGCTTACCCGGTCTATGACGACGATTACAAACGCCATGTCGACACCATTCGTCAGGGACTGGACACACATTGCCCCAACCTCCACCTCGTCGGGCGCAACGGCATGCACAAGTACAACAATCAGGACCACGCCATGATGACCGCGCTGCTGGCTGCGCGAAACATCCTTGCGGGCGAAAAGAAATACGACGTCTGGGGCGTCAATGAAGACGGCGAATATCACGAATCCGGGGCGGCGGGCACGCAAACCAGCAGTGACTGGAAAGGCGTGGCGGCCCCTGCTGCAAACTCATGAACTTTCCTCGTAATCGGTGGGTCCAGCTCTCTGCCCTCACCGCATTCCTCGCTGGCATCGGCGTAATCGCACTGCGCCTGAAGTACTGCATCCGCGACTACGACATCTGGTGGCATCTTAAGGTGGGTGACTGGATTGTTCAGAACTCCGCCCTGCCGCACACGGGCATCTTGTCGCGTACCGCCGCGAATCGCCCTTGGGTCGCTTACAGTTGGGGTTATGAAGTGTTGCTTTCGCGCGCCTACGCCTGGTTCGGGCTTATGGGCATTGGCACCTTCGGCGTTGCGCTGACCATCGCAGTCGCCTACTCCATTTTCTGGATGGTGCGGCGTCTTTCCGGGCGCTTCTGGCTGGCTTGCATCCTTGCGGCCATCGTATGCTCCGCGTTCCTGTTCAATGGAATGCCTCGCCCGGTTTTCTTCTCTCAAATGTTCTATTGCGTCACGCTAGCTTTGCTACTCGAAGCGCAGCGCACGGGCCGGATCCAAATCCTCTATTGGCTGCCGCTGGTGTTTTTGCTTTGGACTAATCTGCACATTCAGTTCGTTTACGGCTTGTTCGCCGTCGGTCTTTTTGTCAGTGTTCATCTCGCTCAGCACCTTCTCAGTTCGCTTGGCTTCGACCCCGAGCGCCTCTTGCAATCCACTCTGCCGGCGAAGCCTCTCGCGGCCATTTTCGCTGCCTGCGCGCTGGCCACCATTATCGGGCCCAATTTCTATCGTCCTTATCTTGTTGTGCTAGCCTACTCAAAAGCGAAGTTCGCCTACACCATCATCAGCGAACTCCAACCCTTGACCTTTCGCGGTTACAGCCATTTCGCCGAACTCTTCCTTGCCGCAGCGGGTTTCTATGCCATCGGTTGGCAGAAAAAGCTCGACCTCTTCAAACTGGCGCTTCTCGCTGCCGCCAGCATGGTGGCGTTCCGCACCATGCGCGATGCCTGGTTCATTTGTTTCTCCGCGGCCGCGTGCATCACAGACTTCTCTCCTCCAGAACCCAAACTGGATCGCGCCGAATCCTGGCGAGAACTCGTTGCAGTAGCCGCGGCCGTCATCCTTCTTTTAGTCCTCTCCACTCCCGCGACCAATTTCAATACGCGCGGACTTGACCGCACCATCAGCGCCGATTACCCCGTCAACGCCATCAATTTCCTGCGCCGCTATTCTTTCTCTGGCCCGCTCTACAACAATCTAAATTGGGGCGGCTTCTTGATGTGGTATCTTCCGGATCTCCCCGTCGCAGTGGACGGCCGCAACGATCTCTACGGCGATGATTTGGACCGGCTCTTCTACACTTCCGAGTCCGCGTTCCCATCGTACAAGACGGATCCCTATCTCGAGGAAGCCGGCGTGGTCGTGCTCGATTCGCATCTCCCGCTGGCCAAAGTTTTGACGATCGATCCTCGCTTCACGCTGGTTTACCGGGACGAAATTGCTACCGTCTTTGCCCGGCGGTGACAAACACACAAATGAAATGACCTAATCGTGACCGACTCCACTCCGAAAACGCGACCCGCTTCCCGCTGGCGCTTCTGGCTTCCCCGCCTCGCGGCCGCTATCGTCGTTCCCGTTCTTCTTCTTGCGCTGACCGAAGGTGCACTTCGCCTCTTCCATGTGGGCTATTCCACCAGCCTCATGGAACCCTGCACAATCCATGGGCGTCCTTCCTCTTGTTACAACCTCTTTTTCGTCGCGCCCTTTTTTCCGCCCGGAATGATTAAGACACCCCAGTTCTTTTCCATCCCTTCAGAAAAACCGCAAGGCACCTACCGCATTTTTGTGCTCGGGGAATCTGCGGCCATGGGTGATCCTGATCCTGCTTACGGCTTCAGCCGCTATTTGCAAGTCATGCTGCGGGAGCGCTTCCCGGCCATGAAGTTTGAGGTTGTCAATACCGGGATGGTGGCCATAAATTCCCACGTCATTCTGTCCATGGCCCGCGAACTCGCGAATTACAAGCCCGATCTCTTCATTGTCTACGCCGGCAGCAATGAAGTCGTCGGCCCTTACGGCCCTGGCACCGTGCTCGCTGGCTCCTCCATGAGTCCCCCTGTGATCCGCGCAAGCATTTTGGTGCGGTCCTCACGCATCGGCCAGTTGCTCACGGAAGCCGGCAAGCCGCGCTCGGAGTGGCGCGGCATGGAGATGTTTCTCGACAAACAAGTTCGAGCCGATTCTCCGCGAATGGAGCCTGCTTACAGGAATTTCGCAAGCAACCTGAGAGATATCGTGGAGGTCGCGCAGGCTTCCGGCGCCCGAGTGCTGCTGAGCACTATCGCCAGCAATTTGAGAGATTCCGCTCCTTTCGCGTCGCTTCACCGTGTGGGCCTGAGCGCGGAGGCTTTAAGCTCATGGTCCTCCCTCGTGCAACAGGGCGCCGCTCTCGAACGCACTGGATCCTGTGCGGAAGCCCTGAAGCTATATAGCGCGGCGGCACAGATCGATGATCAGTTTGCGGAACTTCACTTCCGCATCGCCCGGTGCGATTGGGCCCTGGGTGATTATGCCACCGCAAAAGAGCATTACGTCCGGGCGCGGGATCTGGACACCCTTCGCTTTCGCGCCGATTCTCGCATCAATGAAATCATCCGTTCGGTCGCCACTTCCTCCGGCCCAAATGTGCAATTTCTGGATGCGCAATCCCTTTTTGCCGCTGAGAGCCACAACGGCGTGACCGGGAGCGAGCTTTTGTATGACCATGTGCACTTCACTCCCCTGGGCAATTATCTTTTGGCGCTCGCTGCCTTCGAGCGAATCGTCAACATTCTCCGGGCCAATGCCCAGAGTTCTGTGAGCAGCACCGAACCTCTCTCCGAAACCGAGTGCGAACGCCTGCTCGCGTTCACTGGTCATGACCGATCCCGCGTCGCCGCCGAGATGGTTGATCGCTTGCAGCGCCCGCCATTCACAACCCAGTTGAATCATGGCGAACAGTTGCAGAGCCTGATGTTTCGAGCCGCAGGTTCCACGGAAAGCGTTCTCGATACGGTCTCACAGTATCAGTGGGCCATCGCACGATCCCCTGACGATCTGACACTGCATTACAAATTTGGATTTTTCCTTTTCGACTACGACCGCGCGGCTGCCGCGCGCCAACTAATGCTTGCCCGGCCAAATGACGATTTCCCCGTCTTTCTGCCCGACGGCACGCGGATTGAATGAAGCCAGGCCGGGGGTGAGAGTGATTTCTCGACCGAATTCTGCGCGATTAGAATTGGGAATAGATGAATTGGGTGTTGTGTTCGTCGAAAAGCAGGAAGAGCAGTAGTCCACAGAGATACGCGATAGGGCGGCCAACGATCCGAAAGAGAGAAGGACCGTTTGCACCTGCGCTCTCCTCGATCTCACTGAGTTTTCGTAGCAACAGCGGTTCGATGGCGCAGAACAAGAGAATGACCAGAGTGAATGCATAAAATCCGGTACCGTAAGCTCTGCCGGTACCGAAGCGATAGAACATGGAAGAGAGGATCGCGCCTGCCTTCGTCATGCTGGACGCGCGGAACACCACCCAGGCGCCCGCGATCGCCATCAAGGTCAGCACGCGACCGATCCCTGCAAGGACGCGGGATTCGGCCAAGATTGGCAACACCGCCTTCCTGCTTTCGTACACCCGATAAATGACGAGATATGCCCCGTGCAGGAAGCCCCAGAGAATAAAGTTCCAGCCGGCGCCGTGCCATAGCCCTACAAGCGCCATCACGCAGAAAAGGCTGAGATACAAGGGTAATGGCGCGCCAAGCCACTTGGCATTGATGGGGAAAAAAAGGTAATCGCGGATCCACCGCGACAGTGTCATGTGCCAGCGAGCCCAGAACTCCGGCGGGGTCGCTGCGTGATAAGGCTGGCGAAAATTCTCCGGAAGCGTGACGCCGAGTAAGCGCGCGGCTCCAATGGCCATATTCGTGTAGCCCGCGAAATCAAAGTAGATCTGCAAGCCAAAGGCGATCGCCAGGAACCAGCCATCGATGGTGGAAGGGATTCCCGCCACTGTCGGAGCGAATCCTCTATCCACCCATATGCCAAGCAGGTTCGCGACAACGTTTTTTTGCACCAGCCCCCAGATCACGCGATCGAAGCCTTCAAAGAAAAAACGCGGCTCAAGCGCTTTGTGAAAATTCAGCTGAGGGACAAGTTCGCGCGCACGAACGATCGGCCCGGACAGGATGTTGGGCCAAAACAAAAAGAACAGGCACAGGTCCAGGAATTTGGGCATGCTCACACGGCCCTGGCGAACGTCGACGAGATAGCCGATGGCCTCAAACGCATAAAACGAAATCCCCATGGGAAATGCAATCGCAGTTGCTAAGGAGAGGTGGCGTGCTCCAAAGGACGTTGCCAGGAGATTCAGGTTGGTCAGGAGGAAACCGCGGTATTTGAAATAAAGCAGCAGGGCCAGTGCGCAAGTGATTCCCAGCCACATCCAGCTCTTCGCTTTGCCGGAATCGGCCACCATCCGCGTGCCGATCAGGTACACCATTCCAGCAACGACGAGGGGGACGCAGACAAAAACAACACCCCAGGTGGCATAAAAAGCCAGACTGGCCACCAAAACAAACACGCGCCGGAAACGCGGCGGCAGCAGCCAATACACGGCCACGGCAACCGCAAGGAATGCCAGATACGGCAGAGAGTTAAATGGCACGAGCAGGTCTCACAAGTGATGGTCACTTAGGTAGCAGGTTTTGCCACACGCTCGATGGTTCGAACAATGAGATCTACTTCGTCAAAATCCTCCGGCTGGAGAGTCTCCGGAGGAATTCGTACATGGAGTTTCTTCTCCAGGAGAGAAATCAGCTTCAGGACGGACAGCGAGTCAATCAGGGCGGACGTCACCAGCCGCTGCCCGTCCCTGATGGGCTGGCCGGCGACTTCTGACGCGGCTTCACGAGCGGCGTGACGAATTGAAGCGTTATCGGGTAGCAATGCAATCATCTCCTCTAAGTAAGATTGAGCCTTTCGCGCAGGAACCTTTCCCGGGTCTCCCGCCGCGAGATCTTTCCTGCGGTACTCTTCACGATCCATCTCCGTGGCACGACCGCCACATGGCGCGGGGCGATACCGATCGTGGTGAGCACGAGCTTTCGAATGGCAGCTTCCAACTCCAGCGCTGCCTCCTTACGAAAATTACTCTGCATCTCAGCAACCACAGCAAGGCTCTGCGTGCCGTAATCTTTGTCCTCCACGCCGAATGCGACAACACGTCCCGGATAGATGCCGCTGATGGTGTTCACCACGGCTTCCACATCCTCGGGAAAAATATTATTTCCTCCCACAATCACAATATCCTTAAATCGTCCAATCACGAAGAGTTCTCCGCCCGCCAGGAATCCATAATCGCCTGTGGCATGCCAGCCATCGCGCAGCGAATGCGTTTGGAAGCCGCCGGAGCCCCAATAACCGGAGAACAGCGAGGGCGTGCGCACGTGAATTTCGCCGGTGACCGCTTCGGGACAAGTGGAACCATCCGCGGCAAGGATCTTGACCTCCGTGTCCAGGATCGGCCGGCCGGAAGATACGTACACGTCATCAATCAAATCGAAGGCAAGTTCGGAATAATCCAGGCTGCCGTGCTTCACGCGGTTTCGC
>Ga0187819_10001674_pt1 | contig 11484 bp, 10 predicted proteins | sample NC_wetland_sal_i_15_FD_132411 | JGI IMG/M metagenome (GOLD analysis project Ga0187819, IMG submission 132411) | Wetland sediment microbial communities from Neuse River Estuary, North Carolina, USA - SO4_4 | ecosystem: Environmental > Aquatic > Freshwater > Wetlands > Sediment | place: USA... | reverse complement strand
CATGGGCGGATATACCGGCCCGCAACATAGAGATTTGGAGGACGCTGAAGCCCGGCTATGACGCGATTCTCGAAAAGCATTCGAAGCTGGATCGAGGGAATCATGCGAACCACCTGGGCACACTGGGCACTGGTAACCATTTTATTGAAGTGTGCCTTGATGAATCCGATTCGGTGTGGTTCATGCTCCACAGCGGTTCGCGGGGGGTGGGCAATCGAATGGGCAGCTACTTCATTGAACTGGCTCGCAAGGACATGGAGCGCATGTTCATTCACCTTCCCGACCGGGATCTCGGCTATTTCCCGGAAGGCACCAAGCATTTCGACGATTACGTCGAGGCGGTTGAGTGGGCGCAGGATTTCGCCCGTTGCAACCGTCGCCTCATGATGGAGCAGATCGTGGCCGCCGTTCGCAGTTGCGGAGAGGTTCGGCCGTTTCAAGCCGAACTGAAGGCGATCAACTGTCACCACAACTACGTGGCCCGCGAGTCGCACTACGGTGAGAACATCCTCGTGACTCGCAAAGGTGCTGTCCGTGCGCGCGAAGGGGATATGGGAATCATTCCCGGCAGTATGGGAGCTCGTTCCTATATTGTGCGTGGCAAGGGCAATGCAGAAAGCTTTCACAGTTGCAGCCACGGAGCCGGCCGGGCAATGTCACGCGGAGAAGCAAAGCGACGGTTCTCCGTCGAAGATCACGAACGCATGACGGCTGGCATTGAGTGTCGCAAGGATGCGGGTGTGATTGATGAAACTCCCGCAGCCTACAAGCCGATTGAGGCAGTCATGGCGGCCCAGGCTGATTTAGTCGAGATCGTCCACACTTTGCATCAAGTGGTCTGCGTGAAGGGATGAACGCGTAAAGCTCGGAGGAGGGGAGCTGCACCAGGATCGTGTTGGCAGAGGCAGAGCGGGACGTCAATGTGAGCCTGAAGTACAGCGCGGAGGCGTCTGCCGCGAGGTCGGACGGCGCGTCGGGAGACGGCGATCATAGTCCCAGAGCGCGATAGTGCCGCCCGGGCGCATGGCCCTTCGCGCTTTTTGTAGCACGCGGATGGCATCATCTCTCTTCAGCTGCTGTGGGGAGTAGGCAGGCTGGAGATGTCCGAAAAATCGGCGAAGACCGCCGCTGGACGAGTAACGTCATTTTATGAATTGGTGCAGCCCCACGATGCGATGCTGTCTTATCTGAAGACGGGACCGGAGAAGGTAGCAGGCTATGCGTTTTCCATGGCCAGTGACAACGGAACAAGGCCGTCCACACTACATTAGATTGAAACTTCACGATTTGGGCCAACTCTTCAATTCAATGGACCCCTCCCCGTTTATTGAGAAAGATCTTGATGATGATGCGGCGGAATACATCGTGAGCTGGGCCCAGGAGTTTCCCTCTGACGCTAGAATCAGGCTACATGTCTACCTGGATCAATGGCCTGCTGAAGATCCTACGGAACTGATCACGACTGCGGTCCACAACTACTTTGCATACCGCGCCGAAATTACGAACTTGGAATTCAAGGGCCTCTTGAAACAAGGTCGTACCAGTCTTTTCATCGGCCTGCTGTTCCTCTCTGTGTGTCTTGGCCTCAGTAAGGTGTTGCTGGGTAATAAGGCGGGAACTTGGGCCGCCATCACCCGGGAGAGCCTCACAATCGCCGGATGGGTCGCCATGTGGCGGCCCATGCAAATCTATCTTTATGATTGGTGGCCGTTGCGGCGACGCGGCCGGGTTTACAGGAAACTCAGTCGTATGGCTGTAGAAGTCACGCAGAAGGAGAAAAGTTGAATTCCCTGGGGGAAGACAGCGCCGTCGGCTTCAGTCTCGCTCTGCGCGCTTGCCCCCGAGACGCACAGTTGCGCTAGAGCGCCGCCGAAAATTCTTTCCACGGCATCGCAACCAAGCTTATGACCTTCGCCACACCTACGGAACCCGAGCAATTGAGGGCGACAATTTCTCTCCGCATTTGGCCCTCAAGAGCGGGACCAGTGTACTCCACAGGAAGATGGTGGTCAGTGGCTGGATGGCTCTGGAGTAGCGGCGGTGGCACCTCCATCGTCAGTGCGTAGGTACGGAAAACAACGGCAGTTCTATCTATTCAACGTGGTCGTCCCCCGCTTTCGTGGGGGCCGCACTGCTCCAAATGGGGTAGGGTAATCCCGCGAGCCGATTGATCGCCAAGGCCTGAGCAACGAGCAGGAAGACCGCGACTTCGATGATCACCAGTTCCGACGGCTTCGAAATGATTCCAAGAGAAATGATCAGCGTGGTGGCACCTGCCGGCGGGTGGCTGACGCCGAGGAGAACCATAAACGCGCCCGTCGCCGAAAGCGAAAGCGCAGCCGCCAAAATTCTTGGCCAGAAGACACCTGGATGCACTCCAAAGGGTGGCGCTGCGGCTCCTGCGACTACGTAGGCTCCATAACCACAGATGATTCCGATCGCGTGGCCGAAGATCGTGTTGCGCGGACTGCTCTGCTTGGCGAGCGGCGCGAAGAACAGGAGATATGCGGTCGGGCCGAGCGACGGAAAAACGAACGGGTTCCGGCTTACGAGCGCCAAAAGGGCGAGCAGTCCAATCGTGACGAATCCGTTTATGAATACATACACGGACCGCACCAGACGCGGCGGAAAATGATCCAGCAGCCAGTCCAGACGGAGTCTGCGAAGCAAGGAGAGGATGTGGTCTGAGCCAGTATGGTGTGGATCGATCGAATCAGCCCTCCGCATCAGATGTTGGGCAGCAGGTCGAAATACTCGTCGTCCTCGTTCTTGCCGCCTTCTCCCTTGCCGAGCATTTTCTCCGATTCGATGAAGTCAATGCGCTCGATCCATTTCACCATTTTGTAGCCAAGCTGGTTTTCTACGCGAAGGCGCAACGGCGCGCCGTAGACGTCCGCGAGTGGCTTGCCGTTCATGTGCGTGGCGAGCAGACATTGCGGCTTTAGAATGTTTTCCAGGCTCTGCGTATCGTAGTAAGGGCCGCCGTAGAGCGCTTCGCCAAACGAGAAGAAGGCAACGACTTTCGCTTCGGGTTTCGGACGTACCAGCATGATCAGTTTGCTCATAGGAATCCCACCCCACTTGGCGATGCCGCTCCAGCCTTGGATGCAATGGTGCATCGTGATGTGTTGGACTTCGCCCAGGCGTTCCAGATCCGCCAGAGAAAGCTCGACCGCGTTTTCGACCAGTCCGCCGATTTTGAGCCGGAAATCTTTGAACCCATTTTCTGCCATGCGCTTCCAGTCATCGCGGATGGGCATTTTCCCATTTGGCCAGAAGTAGGGCGAGATGTTGTCTTCCGTGTATTTCTGCTGCGGCATCAAGCGATTCAAGGTAAGAACCTGCATCGGGTACGTGACGGATTTGAGCGCGTGCTGCAGAGGCCGCGGGTGGTACCAGGAGATATAGTGTGCGACGACCCATGTGAGCACGACTGCTCCGATACCAACGAATCCCAGATACATGCCCGTCGGATTGCGGTCGTCCGTGCCCATTACGATATGGTTCATGTTACGCGCGAAACCGGTGATCACAATCAGTGTGACGTGCACGACAAGAAACGCGAGAAAGCTGAGCATCGTAAGAAAGTGGATCGAACGCGCCGATTGCCTACCGCCGAAAATTCGTGCGTACCAGGGAAAGCGGTTCACGACAGCAGGCGACATCGCAATTCCCGTTGCGATTGCTAAGGGTCCGAACACAAGAACGACTGTGAAATAAGCAATCTGCTGCAATGCGTTATACCCATAGAAACCGTTCGGCTCGGGCGGCAGGTGGAACGTGGCGTAATGCACGAATGTGTTCCAGGCCTGGAGCAGAACGAGAGAAGACGTTGGCACGATGCGTTTCCACTGGTCCGTACTGAAGAGCATGGTGATGAAGGCGATCCCAGTCGCGATGAAACCGTGCACGTCGATGAAATGCCAGACCCGCGCGACGCCGATTGTGTGCCGGTAGCCCGGAGTGCCAACGAGTGGCGAGATATATCGAGCGTCGTCCTTGGCGGTCCACAGCCGGTTGCGCGGGACTTTTACTGGAGTAAACCGGATCCATTCGCTGCCCGGCGTGCACCCGTCATTAAAGTAAAGGCGAGGATGATCGACCAGGATGGAAAGGCCGCTGCGAATCAGGAGCATCACAAAAAGGAAATTGAAAAAATGGCAGTAGCGCACCCACACGGGAAAGCCATGCGGACCGGCAAAGTTGTTGGGATAAACCTGAGGGATGGCCGGAACCGGCGGCAGTCCGGCCACGGCGACCTCGATCCACGCCGCGGCAACGACACTTACGATCGCAATGGCGATTCCAATCAGAATTGACGCCCTAATCCAAATGCGAAACCTGCGGTCTTCGGGATAGTGAACAGCCCTGTGCGCCGCGTCGAATGGAATCATGTTGCCTTCGCGAATGCTTCCTTATGAGTTCGGGACCGTTCCATCGTTGCTGTCGGCGATCGACGGAACAACGAGCGATTGCTTGTGGAAATGGCTTGGTTCAAGAATGAAAGTGCCAAAAACATTCATCGCAAACACGGTGATCCCCGCCAATTCAACAACGGCTGACGCTGGCAGCACGGACCATGCCCAGTTCGCGTAACCCTGATACGCGAGAATCTCGCACGGAACGCGGAGGGCGCATCCTATGGCGAGAAACGCAACCGAGGCGAACATCAGCCGCGTGCTCCACAACAGGCGCATGCCGCCAAACGCTGGCAGGACCCGCTGGCCCACGCATAGCACCATCATGGCGATAAAGCCCACCGTCAGCGCGTGACGGGATGCGCCCCAAATTCCTCCCGAATGATCCCACACGGCAGCGCCGACTCCCAACACCGAAGCCAACAACAACGAGCCATAAGCTGCGCGGACAAAATATGGAAAGCTCGAATGAACGCCGCGCGTCTTCGGTTCTTTTTGCGACGGCTCGAAGACGCGCAATGCCGCAATGGCGAGAACACCGCCAATCACAAAGAGCGCGGTTGCTTCGTTGGCGAATCCTGCGAACGTCAGGATGATGCCCGCGAAGTTCAAAGAGAGGGCCGCGAAAAGCAGTTTTGGGCGGGTGGGTTTCAAACCGAGGAACACGGGCAGCCAGTTGGCGCTAAAGCCCCAAACGAATGGCACCAGAAATCCCCATGCAACGAGCGTCAGATAGTGCTGATCGAGAACGTGCGGGAAGGCTGGGCCGATGCCGCGCAGTGCGACGTAGATTGTGCCGCCCGCGTTCAGTATGAGCGCGGCTAGGAATCCGATGCTGGCCCCGATCACGACCCAGACCCACAGGGCTAAGCGATTGTTGCCGGGACTTTCGGGACGATGCCGCGAGACCGCGCTGAAGAAGATCAGGAAGGCAGCGAGTTCAAGAACGGCGGAAACCGCCAGTAGCGGCCGCCACTCCCATCCGTAGACGTTCGCAAACCAGCGCAATGCGACTCCTAGTGTCCACATCACCCAGCAGGTCCAAGCCCCAACGAGAGTGCTTTTCGTTGTGCCGCGCCGCTTCGGAATCGAGTAGAAGCCGATCCCTAGAATGAAGCTGCCGATCCAGCCGAATACTTGAGCGTGCCCGTGCGCCTGCAGCCATGCGGGTGAAATGAACCCCGCGCTTTGGCTTCCGCTGATTTGGAGCAGGTTCCAGACTCCTAGGAACGTGCCCGGCAGCAACATGAATACGAGTCCCGAACTGACGTACGCGATGAGGAGACGCGAGAGAGAGGCTTCGCGCGAACGCGCTATTTCCATGACTTCGGCGGGCGACGGCGAAGGGCCGTGCACCGCGGTAACTGTCGAAAGTGGCGTGATTGTAGTTGGCATAGGCATCGCTCAAGCGGCCGCAGCAGCTTCGGCTTCGACGGCACGAGGGAACAGAATGTTGTTTTCGAGATGTACGTGCAGGTGAAGGTCTGCTTCAAACTGCTTCAGCTCTTCATACAGGGCTTGGAAACTTGTGCAGGCGTCGGCAGGCGCCGCGTAGCCAGTGCTGGCTTCCCGAATCTGCCGGACAAGATCGCCGGCCCCATCGTGCTCCTTCATCATGGCTTGAATTGGATTTCGCACCGTCTGGAAGAACGGCGGTTCAAGGAGTCCATTTCCGCTGGCAGCCCGCTCCATCGCTTCAATATATGGAAAGAGAATCTGTTCCTCTTTCTGCATGTGCATGGTCATCTCCCGACCCACATGCGCAAACAGCTCTTGTATTGTGGTGATCTCGGGGTGAGCCGGTCCATGCTCCGCCTTTACCCTGTTGAGCAGCGTTTGAATACGCGGTATGGCCGCACGGACGTACTGATGATGCTTTTGGCGTATGTGGCGCGTTAGGTCGCTGAGAGGAGCGGAATTCCAATTTGCAGTGTCGGGACCTACGTGCTTGCTGTTTTCTCTCAATCGTTCTAAGAATTCTTCGGCAGAGACACCGGCGTTCAGGCACGCGTCGTGTAGCGATTTGCTGCCACCGCAGCAATAGTCGATACCGGCACTTTCGAGAACTTCCCTGGCTTGCGGCGTTGAAAGCGCAATGTCTTTCACCTTGGTTTCTGTTGTAAAGCTCATGGTCACCTCCCTGGCACTCGCGATTCTGCATAGCAGAACGAGCGGCCACAGTGACAAAAGTCACAGGGTGCGGGAGGTTCCAAAATGGAACACATTACTCGGAGGAAGCCTGCTCTCGCCGTAGGGCCGCCACGTCCCTTACAACGACCGTGCGGCCGTCCACTTCCAGAAGTCCCTCGTCTTGAAGTCGGCTGAGATTTCGCGAGACGAGTTCGCGCACGGTGCCCAATTCGGCGGCTAACTCCTGATGGCTTTTCGTCAACTCAACGCGGACGCCGTGCTTGGTCCCGCTTCCAGTCTCTTGTACCAAGCGGAGCAAGACCGAAATCAATCGCTGCCTTACGGTGGTGAAGGACAACTCTTCAATGATTCCCACCAGCCGCCGCAGTCGCGCGCCGACCACCGCAAGTACCTTGAGCGCCACTTCGGGATGCTCACGGCAGTAGTTCTGAAAATCTTTTCGCGAGATGAAAAGCACTTCGGCATCCTCCAACGCGGATGCCGAGGCCGGGTATTTGCCTCCGTCGAAAACCGGCAGTTCGGCAAAAGAGCTACCGGGCCCCTCCACGGCTAAAACTTGCTCGCGCCCCGCAGGCGAAAGCTTGAAGATCCGCACCTTTCCAGAAGCAACGAGAAACAGTCCTAAACATTGGTCTCCTTCGCTGAACAGCAACTCGCCTCGCCGGAAATGTCTCTTCGCTACACAGGCGCACAGCGCACCCAGCTCCGCTTCGCTAAGACTCGCAAATAGGGGAGTTTTTCTGAGAATGAACTTGTTGTCATAAGTCATTCGTTCTCACCATCCAGATGGTATTTCAAAGGTATTCCCGAAGTCACGCTGTACTGTCCATACGTAGACGGCATGCACGACGCGCGCCTGCTCGCTAGGCAGGAGTGCTGCTCAGTATGAGCGTCTGCTTTCCGCGCCGTCTGCTTTCCGCGCAGATGGTCACTGGTGACAAGCGATTCTTCTTGTTCTCTTTAATTCAATGAGATGGCGCGCCCGGCGGGACTCGAACCTGCGGCATTCTGCTTAGAAGGAGCGCAGTGCAAAATTCTAAGTGCTGCCTCCGGTGTCGCTTGCAAGGGAATGCGTCGTTTATCTCGCTCTTGACTAGACCGAAGTGGACCCAAATCACTTAGTTGAAGCCCCGGCGTCCGAGGTTGAGCCGCGAAGGAGCGTCTGACTTCTAAGCCCGGTAACGGGCGTGAACTTCGCTGGCGGAACACACGTATAAAGCCTCTGATAAGCGTGCTAGAGTCGACTCCGTGCGACGCGATATCGAGCAGGTTTTAGAACTGATCCAGCGCAAGGACCCTCAATCACTCGAAGAAGCGCTCGCGCTGCTGCAGAACACTGTCTTCTCGTTCAGTATGAAAGTGTGCGGGCAAAGGCAGGATGCCGAGGACACCATGCAGGAGGTGCTGCTCAAGTCGGTGCCAAACTTGCCGAAGTTCGACAGCCCGAAGGCACTCGTCGTTTGGCTATATAAAGTGGCGAAGAACCGCTGCCTGATGAGCCGGCGCAGGAGCAAGTTCGCACCGAAGGAGGCGCTCTCGCTCGAAGAATTGATGCCTGATCGCCGGGAGTTGCAAACCCTGTCAGCGAGTAGTGAGGGAACGCCGGAGAGTTCGCTGGTGCGGCGTGAAAGCGCAAAACGTTTGCGAGAAGCTGTGCAGAAACTGCCGCCGGAGTACCGCCTGATTCTGGTTTTGCACGACATGGAAGAGCTCGGCGATGAGGACATCGCGGAAATCACCGGGCTGCGCACGGGGACGATACGCGTGCGGCTGCACAGGGCGCGGCTGTTCGTGCGCAAGGAACTGGCGAAACAGCAGCATCATGCCACTGGCCGCCGCGAACGAATTCGCGGCGCAGTTTCGGTCGAACCGCGGACGCGGCACTGCAAGGAAATGTTCGCGGAGCTTTCCGATTATCTCGATGACGAGTTGGACGATTCGTTGTGCGAGGAACTCGAAAAGCACATGCAAGGCTGCCAGCCGTGCGAGGCGTTCCTGTCGAGCCTGGAAAAGTCTATTCAAGAATGTCGAAGGATGCCGGACGAATCGCCCGCCCCAAATGTTGCCGCGAGGCTGAGACGAGAATTGCTGGCCGAATATCAGGATGTGATGGCGGGAATCACCAGCCGCCTTGCGCGCACCTGACGCCCTCCTCGAAACCCTTCCTCACTTGTCCCCGATCCTAAGCACACCGCCTGGTCCGAACCGCTGAAATTTTTGTAACAAATACCGGTGGAGTGCATTTCTTCGTCTGGCACGGGACGACTGGGCAAGCGAGAGGACATCATGATTACAGCTAACGTTGTGCTTACGCAGCCACTTAGGGTGAACCGGCAATTCGTCGCGACGACTAGCACGGACCACCACCTGGTGCTCGACGATGCGGCGGGTGGCACCGGCGCAAAGCCGATCGAGTTGGTCGCGGTGGCATTAGCGGGCTGCACGGGATTCGACGTGATCACGGTGCTGCGGCAGAAATACCACCAGAAAGTCACCAGCTACGAAGTTCGCGTGGAGGCGGACCAGGCGGAACGTCCGCCGCAAGTCTTCACAAACCTGCGCATCCATCACGTCGTGACGGGCTACGACATCGATCCGGCGGCGATCGAAGAAGCGATTCGGCTGTCGGAAGAGAAGTACTGCTCGGTGGGGGCGATGGTGAAGCAAACAGCGACGCTGCACACGACGTACGAGATCGTCGAAGAGATGACCGCGTTTGCCGCGCCCGTTCCAGCCGCCGTTCAGGGGTGAGCAACCGCGATGCGATACCTTGGATCACAAGCCGGCCTGAAGGTGACTTCCGCTTCGCGTGGAGGCATTGGCTCTCTCGCGCAGGCCATCGCGGCATTTTTCACGGTACTGCTGATCGCGGGCATCGCCGCTGGGCAGGAAAAAACGTGGGCATCGCCGCTGACGCTGGCGCAGGCGGTGAATGTCGCGCTGGAGAAGAGCCCACAGCGGAAAATGGCGTTAGCAGAAACGCGTGCAGCCGCTGCCGACGTGAAGGAAGCACGATCGGGCCTGCTGCCGCGCATCGGATTCTCGGAGACGGCAACCGACGGTAATGATCCCGTGTATGTGTTCGGCGGCGAATTGCGGCAGCAGCGATTCACGGCGGCAGATTTCGCCTTGAATGCGCTGAACAGGCCGACTCCATTCAGTAATTACGCCACGCGTTTCGACGGAGACTGGAACCTCTTCGACTCGTTCGCAACCTGGCACAGCGTCACACGGGCCGAGCGCATGAAGGATGCCGCCGGACGCCAGCTCGAGCGAGCAGATCAGGAGATTATTTTTCGCGTGGTGGATTCCTACTTCCACGTTCTGCTGGCGAAAAAACAGTTGGAAGTTGCCGAGCAAGCCATGAAGACCGCGGAGGCGATACTCGGCCGCAGCAAGGACCGGTATGAAAGCGGCGTGGTCGTGCAATCGGATTACCTCAGCGCGCAAGTGCGCATGGCGGCCCGAAAACAGGAACTCATTCTGGCGCAGAACGAACTCGCGCTGGCGCGGGCGCAATTGAGCACCGCGATGGGCGTTCCGACGATGAATGAATTCGAACCCACGGACACGCTCGCCGAGAAAAGCTTTCCGCTCACATCGCTCGATGAAATCGAGCAAAAAGCTGTCGGGAACCGGCCGGACCTGAAGCGCATCCGCGCTGAAGAATCTGCGCAAAAGGAAAGCGTATCGATGGCGAAGTCTGCGTTTGGGCCGCGAGTCAGCGGGTTTGCGGGATGGGAAGCAGACAACCCCACATTCGCCGCGGGCGGAGGCGGGAGTAACTGGGTGGCGGGAATCCAGCTTCAGATCGATCTGTTTCAGGGCGGCGCAAAGCGCGCGCAACTCGCGCACGAGCGGGCCATTGAGGAAAAGGTTGCAGCGGCGAAGGAGATGGCCACGGATGCGGTTCGGCTGGAAGTACGCCGCGCTTACTACGATGTGGATGCGGCCCGGCAACAGGTTGACGTCGTGCGCGCGTCGGTCACTGAATCGCAAGAAAGCCTGCGCATCAATCAGAACCGCTACGATTCGGGCTTAGCCACGATCACGGACCTGCTCGCGTCGGACGAGGCGGCGCGGCGCGCGCAGGCAGATTACTGGGAAGCGCTCTATCGGTATTACACGGGCTACGCGAACCTGGAACTCGCGAGCGGAACTTTGGATTCTCAATCACCGGCGGTGACGCAATGAACGGCATGAGTAGAACGAGCATTCGATTCGCGGCTATCGGATTTGTGATCTCGACCGTAGCTCTCGGGGCGGCGCTATCGGGATGTTCGAACGAGCATCCGGCAGTGCCGGCAAAGCCCGAATTCGTGAGTGGAGTCGAGATTGCCGTCGCGCAAGCAACGAATGTTCCGGACTGGCTCGAGGGGGTCGGAACGGTGCGCGCAGCGCAGACGAGCACGGTTGCCAGCCAGGCGATGGGCAACATCGTCGAGATTCGCGCGCACGAGGGTGACCGCGTGGCTGCCGGGCAAGTGCTCGCGGTCATCGACGACACGCAGCCGCGCGCCGCGGTTCAGCAAGCGACGGCTGCGGTACTCGCGGCGGAAAAGGAAGTCTCCGCCGCGGATTCGGAATTCACGCTGACTGAGACAACGTTGAAGCGGTATCAGCAACTCTACGAAAAGAAGTCGGTGAGCCCGCAGGAATTCGACGAAATCAAGGCGCGATACGAATCGGCGGGAGCGCGGCGCGACATGACGCGAGCGGGACAAGCCGAAGCGAACGCTGCGCTGACGCAAGCGCAAGCTTCACTTAACTACACGCGAATCCGCGCGCCGTTCGGGGGCGTGATTACTGAAAGGAAGGCAGACGTGGGAACGCTCGCGGCTCCGGGCACGCCCATCTTCACGCTCGAAGACACACACAAGTACCGGCTCGAAGCAACCGTGGACGAGAGTGATAT
>Ga0187819_10001672_pt1 | contig 11487 bp, 9 predicted proteins | sample NC_wetland_sal_i_15_FD_132411 | JGI IMG/M metagenome (GOLD analysis project Ga0187819, IMG submission 132411) | Wetland sediment microbial communities from Neuse River Estuary, North Carolina, USA - SO4_4 | ecosystem: Environmental > Aquatic > Freshwater > Wetlands > Sediment | place: USA: North... | reverse complement strand
GTGGTGAGCGCAGTGGCCTAGAGTTGGATCGGAACCGCCGAGCTCAACCGCCGGGTTCAGGTGACTGCGACTAATGCCTGGCCCAGCTTCTTTCGAAGAGATGGAAGCCAAGGTCGATTATCAGGTAGCAGCACCTGCTGAAACGAGGACGCCCAACTTGCACCGAGCGAGAATCGCTCAACAAAAAGTGCGGATGGAAGGATGGCGACAGAGGCGGCTCGGCTCAAACACAAAACCCCTCTAGGGAGGAAAAGGAAAAACCGACTTGACACTAACCGGCCTTCTCATGGAAGGCACTTGGCTGAATTGGCTAGCCGTTGGTGTGCTTTCGGCAAGCGTGCGTAGCGGATCTGGCGTCCACGAACTAACTGCACTACTCGTATCGCAGCGCCTGTATTGGCGCAATCCGGGATGCTCGTCGCGCGGGCACGTAGGCCGCCAGCATGGTCACCAGAAACATCGACGGCACGACGATGATATAGGCCAAGATGTCTACGCCGCCGGCATTGAACAGCTTGGAATTGAAGAACTGCTCAACGGCGAAACCCATCGCCAGCCCGATCACCGTTCCAATCCCGACCAGAACGAGGCCCTTGCCCATCACCAGGCGCAGCACGTCCGAGCTTGCCGCACCAAGGGCCATGCGAATGCCGATCTCGCGGGTTCTGCGGCTCACGTTGTACGCCACCAGTCCATACAAACCGGCGATGGCCAGCAGGAGGCCCACCGCGCCCATGGTACCCACAAGGTCCATCGCAATTCGTGGCCCTTCCACGGCCCGGTTCAGGTAGAAATCCTCGTAAGACCTCGTCTCCAACATCGGCAGGTTCGGATCGAGGGTCCGGGCAACGTCCTTGACGGTCGGGACCAACTGCAGCGGGTCGCCGCTCGACCGCAACATCAAGACCATTCGCGCAATAGGATGTTGGGCCAGCGGCATATACACGAAATCCATCGGCCTTTCGAAGGTCAGTTGATACTTGATCGTCTGCGCGACACCTACGATCTCCACCGGCGTACCGTCGCGGCTATCGAGCCGGATGTGTTTGCCCACCGCATCCTCGCCCGGCCAATAGTGTTTCGCGAACTGCTCATTCACGATGGCGACACGCGGCGCACCCGCGGTATCGGACGCCAGGAAGCCGCGGCCACGCAAAATCGGAATCCCTATCGTCTGGAAGTACCCTTCATCAACCGTATCCATCGTCGAATTAAAATTCTCGCGATCGCGCGGCATCTGAAATCCTTCCGGCACGAAGGCGACGCCGTCAAAGTGGTCCACTCCGAGCGGAACGTTCTGGGTGAGAGCCTCGCTCTCAACTCCGGGCGCTTCCCGTACACGTTCGGCCAGCAGCTTATAGAACTGCTGCGTCTGAGCTGCGTTGTACTGCACCAGACGCGGATCGAAGCTGGTCATCAACAGATGGTCTTTCGCGAAACCCGTTCCCTCAAGCGCGCCATGCTGGAAACCCCGGACCATCAGGAAAGACGCCGTTAGCAGCATTAGCGACGTGGAAACTTGGGCCACCACCAGCACATTCCGGCCCCACAGGCGTTTGCGTCCGGGCACATCCACGTCGGCCGACTTGAGTCCGTTCACCAGGTCCGTGCGCGTGCTCTGCAGCGCCGGCACCAGGCCGCAAAGAAGCGCGCTCAACACAGACAGCGCCAGGCTTGCCAGCAGCACGCGCGTGTCCATCCGAAACGGGAGCGACATCGGCAAGTCGGTCAGAACTACTATGCTTTCTTTAGTGTGGAACCACTCTACGAAGCCGTACCCGATGGCGATCCCGGCCAATCCACCCAAGGACGCCAGAATCAGGCTTTCCGTCAACAGCAGCCGGATGAGCCGGAAACGCCCGGCGCCGATCGCCAACCGTACGGCGATTTCGCGCTTTCGCGCTCGCGCACGGCTCAGAAGAAGTCCCGCAACGTTGGTGCATGCTACCAGCAGGACCGCCAGCGCAAGGGTCACAAAGATCACGCCGAATTTCCAATTCACGTCGTCCCCTCGAGTCCGCATTTCGAACTGCGTGTGTACCGCCGCGCCGCGGCCGTGATTGACCTTCGGATACTCGCGCTCGAAGTTTTGCGCGAGCAAGGCGAGTTCATTCTGCGCCTGCTGGAGGGTGGTGCCCGGTTTCAAGCGCGCCTTTACATTCAACTCGCGATCGTCGCGGTCCTCAAAAAAATTCTTCTGGCGGTTGGTCGAAAAGACCCGCGCCATCGCCAGCGGCACGTAGAAGTCGGGATGCCCGAATATTTGCATTCCCGGGAAGGTTTCTGGAGCGACGCCAATCACGGTGAACTCCGTGCCGTTCAGGCGAACCGTCCTGCCGAGGACGGAAGAGTCGCTCGCGAATTCGTGCTTCCAGAACTCCGGCCCGAGCACCACCACGGCATCGCGACCCGGCACCTGATCTTCGTCCCCCCGAAAACCGCGCCCCAGCCGCGGCTCCACGCCGAGCACGTGGAAGTAGTTACCGGAAACCATCATTCCGCCCCTGACCCGTGGCGTGGCTGCGGGTTCGGCGCTGAAGCCGACAGCCTCCATGTCTGCGTTGGCGATCACGCCGTCGTAGCTCTTCGTTTTGTCGCGGATGTCCAAGTATTCGCGATAGGAGAAATCATCGAAGCTACTATCGTGTGTAGTGCTCACCAGAGTGACCACGCCGCTCGGATGCGGCACGGGGTAAGGCCTAAAAATCAGCCCATCGACCATACTGAATGTCCCCGAGGTCATCCCGATCCCCAGCGCGAGCGTGATCACCACGAACGCGGTAAGTCCGGGCGTGCGGCGCAGGCTCCGGATCGAGTAGTGCACGTCGTCGATGAAATCCGTCAACCAATGGACGCGTCGCATATCTCGCATCTCCTCTTTTCGTTGTTCCAGTCCGTCCATTGCGCGCATCGCCGCGTAGCGCGCCTCTTTTGGGGAAAGCCCATTGGCGGTGCCTTCCTCGATTTTGCGCTCCAGGTGGAACTGCAGCTCCTCATCGAGCTCCCGCTCTACCCGGCGGCCGCGCAGAATTGACCTCAGCCGCAAGCGCGCCGTGAACCACCAGTGCTCCATTCGCATGGCTCTTACTAAGCCTCCGAAATCTGGATGACGTGCGAGATGGCTTTAGATAGCCGCCGCCAGTTCGCCGCCTCCGATTCGAGTTGCCGCCTTCCCAAGCGTGTGAGCGAATAAAACTTCGCCCGCCGGTTATTCTCCGTCTGCTTCCACTCGGCCGTGATCCAGCCTTCCTGCTCCAACTTGTGCAATGCAGGGTAGAGGGATCCTTCGCTGACCTGCAGCACGTCTCCGGAGATGGATTTCAGGCGGAGACTGATGGCCCACCCGTGCAAGGGCTCCAGCGCGAGGATTTTCAAGAGGAGCAGATCGAGGGTGCCTTGGACGAGGTCGTTGGGTTTACTCATATCGCTTGTACAAGATACTTCTCTCGGTAAGCAAGGGGAAAAGTTTCGGCAAGGTTGCGCAGACGGACGGGGCCGGTCCGGCTGGCGATTGCTCAGGCTAGAGAATGCGAAAGCTCCACCACAGGGATGATGACTTTATCTGCACGATCCATTGGCTTTTCTAGGAACGAGACGACGGCGTTGTGAGAGACAGATGCGTGTCCGAATACCTGCAGCACCTTGAGACTTCAGCTAGGTACCAATCGTGGGAATCTAGTGTTTCCGCCGAGTCACGTAACCCTTACCTCACCGAAACACGTAAATCACACCAGAGAAATATTTCCGTAATCTACGACGTTTGAAACTCTCACCATGCCTACAAACGCTGTTTTGGTCCAAGACTGCGAGAGCCTCGCGGCATCAACGCCGTTGTTTCGGCTCTCCTTAGCCCAATCCATGGAGGACCTTACGCAGTGCCAGCGCTTGCGCTACCTGGTGTTTAATTGCGAGCTGGGTGAGGGTCTGACCGATTCGGAGGACTGCGGGCTCGACCGCGACCGCTTCGACCTGATTTGCGATCACCTGATGGTGCACGACGCAGCCTCGGGCAAGCTGGTCGGCACCTATCGGATGCAGACCGGATACCGCGCCAAAGGCAACCTGGGCTACTACAGCGAGCAACTCTTTGATTTCAGCCCCTACGAGTCTCTCCGAGGTGAAATCTTGGAACTCGGGAGGGCTTGCGTTCACGAAGACTATCGCAATACCACCGCGCTATTCATGCTATGGAAAGGGATCGCGTCGTACGCAGCGCTGTGCAATGCGAGGTACCTGATCGGGTGCAGCTCGATCAGCTCGCAGGATGAAAACGAAGGGATGGCGCTGTATCGCGAGTTGCTCGGGAAGTACCTCGTCGAGGCTTCGCTGCGGACGGAGCCAAGACCTAAGTTTCAGTGCAAAGAAACCGGGTTAAGTGTCGCGCCCCCGCCTCCGCCCAGGCTTTTCCGCGCGTATCTCGACATTTCCGCGCGCTTGTGCGGTCCGCCGGCCATTGACCGGGATTTCCGGACCATCGACTTCTTGACCCTCGTGGACTTACAAGCCATCCCTGAGCGCGTCCGGGCTCGGTTTTTCTAGCGGGCGCGAAGTAGACCTATACGACGCCCGGGCGCCGCTTGCCGACGTTGGTGGCCTGCTCAAACGCGTAACCCATCTGCAGAACTCCCCAATCGTCATGGTGCCGGCCGACGATCTGGATCCCGATGGGCAGGCCTTCCGCGGAAAACCCGCAAGGAACAGACATCGCGGGATTTCCCACTGCGGAGATGTAGTAGGCGGACTTCATCCAGGCGAGATAGTTCTCCATTTTGACCCCGGCAATTTCGGTGGGGTAGTGCATGTTCACATTGAATGGCGGCACTTGGTTTACCGGCAGAACGAAGAATTCGCATCTCTCCATGAACTCGCGCACCCGCTGGTACAGCGCAGTACGCTTGGTTTCGATACGCGCCAGATACGGACCTGTGAGCTTGCGGCCCTCTTCCACGTGCCAGTGCACGTATTCGTTGAGCTGGTCACCCTTTGTGGCGAGCAGGTCGCCGAAGCCGACTTCGAGCGACCAGTGGCGCCACGCCAGAAAGCATTCGTTGGCGTCGCGGAAGTCCGGTTCGGCTTCTTCAACGATGCACCCCAACGACTCGAACACCTTGCGCTGGGCCAGCACGGTGCCCTTGACCTGAGCGCCCCAGGGCAAGCCAAGATCCTTGAACATGGCCACCCGCGTACCTTTGAAGCTGCGCCCGGCAAGCGGCTGCGCAAACTGGCTCCCCGGCTGATCGATGGCGATCGGAGACTCCCGGTCAAAGCCCGAGAGCACGCTCAAAAAAAACGCGCAATCGGTGACATTTCGCGCCACGCCACCGGCGACCGACAGAGTCTGCCAGCCCAGGCGAGCAGGAGTGTTCGGAACACGTCCGGGTGACGTCCGAAGTCCGACGATATTGCAAAAGTTTGGAGGGTTCCGCAGCGAGCCGCCCATGTCGCTGCCGTCGGCAAGCGGCACCATTCCACACGCGACCGCCACCGATCCCCCGCCGGTGCTGCCGCCGCAGGTCTTCGTGACGTCGTACGGATTGCGTGAGGCACCAAACACGGGATTGAACGTCTGAGAGCCCAGCCCAAATTCCGGCACGTTGGTCTTGCCGACGATAATGGCTCCAGCGTTCTTTTCGCGTTGCACGAGCAGGCAATCGAAGTCTGGTACATCGTCGCGGTGCAGCGGCGACCCAAAGGTGGTGCGAATTCCTTTGGTCTCGTGCAGATCCTTGACCCCGACCGGAAGCCCATGCAGCGGCCCCAGCCACTTCCCTTTCGCCAGCGCCTCGTCCGCAGCCAGCGCCTGCGCCATCAATTGATCTTCAGGAACAAGCGTCACTATCGCGTTGACCTTAGGATTGACGCGTTTGATCTGCTTCAGGTGCGCTTCCATCACTTCACGTGAGGACAGTTTTTTCCGGCGAATCATCTCCGCCATGTCCACAGCTCTCAGGTAGCAAATGTCGCCCTGCGCGTCGGTGGGCACCGAGTCTGCTGACACTGGTCCGGCAGGAGCCGCTTCCCGCGGTGCGCCGGCGGCAGCGTGTGGCCGCGTGAACTCGCCGGACAAGAGCGGCGTCACCGCTGCCGAAACCGCTGCATTCGTTCCCAGCTTAAGTGCGTCGCGACGCGTGATTCTGTTGGTCATACCGCTCCTATTCACAACAGCCCGACGGGGGCAACTACACTTTAGTCGCGAGTTCTCTGCCGCGCGCCAAAGCCATTTCTGTCTTGGACGCTTCGCTGAGCCGCCCGCGCGCGAAGTCGCGCGTCCCGCCGCCTTTGCCTCCAAACTCCTGAAGGACCTGTTTGAGCAAGCCGTTCATGTCCTTGCCGGCCGACGGGTGCTGCGCGAAGACCAAATGTCCTTCCGGGATTCTCGCCAGCAAAGCAATCGTCTTTTCGGATTTGGCGAGGTGCGTCGCGAAATAGCCCAAGTATTCGGCTTGCATGTCTTGCTGGAACACGCGGTCAACGAGCCGTATTCCCTCCGGGCCCACCGGCGTTGCTTGCAAGACAAGAGCAGCTTCGGCCTCCGCGAGCCGCTCCAACGTCGCGCGAGCACTCTTGAAATGCGCATCGCGCTCGGCCACGACCCGCTCCGCGGTCGCAACCACGTCGCCAGGGGCGCAACTCAAACGCTCCGCAACGCGTCGAAGCAGGAGAAAGTCCTGGCGTGCGGCTCGTTCCGCGCGGCCACCGCACACAAACTCGACGCGCCAATCCTGCCGAATCTTACTGCAGCGCCGCACCAAGATCATTCCGATTTGCGCCGTTCGCTTGACGTGCGTCCCGCCACAGGGCTGCAGGTCCGCCCCGTCGATTTCAATCGCGCGCAGGATTCCGCCCCGCTCCACTTCCTTGCGAACCCCAAGCCAGGCAAGCTCCTCCGCGGTGCCATAGCGCACGGTAACCGGCCGGTCTTCGGAAATCACCTGATTCGCGGCGCGCGCCGCACCTTCCAGAATCTCCTCCGAAGGCTCCTCGCCGCGCAGATCGATGGTGCAGATCTCTTCACCCAAATGGAAGGAAACCGTCGGGCGCCCGAAGCGTTCGTGAAACATCGCCGAAAGCAAGTGCTGGCCGGTGTGCTGCTGCATGTGATCGAAGCGCCGGGTCCAATCGATGCACCCGTGCACGTCTCCAATTGCGACCTCCCGGTCCACGACGTGCACGATTTCCGCCTCTTCGTCGCGTACGTCGAGGACGTGCGCCTCGCCGAGCCGCCCTACGTCGCAAGGCTGCCCGCCAGACGCCGGATAAAACGCCGTACGGTCGAGTACCACTTCCCAAGCGGGCATGCCTGCCAGCAACGTTGGGTCGCAGCTCACCACGTCCGCCTCGAACTCGCGCTCGAAGGAGTCATCGTAATAAAGTCTGCGTGTCGCCATAGCTCTAGACGCCTGCGGCAAGAGCCCGAATTTCAGGGGGTCGGAGCTTCAAGCTCCGACATAAAGTGCTTGCTTTGGATTGGCTTTAGCCCCTGAGGAATTGCCTTTGGCATTTTCCGCAACCTCCTAAGCTTGCAGCGCCCGCTGCCACGCTTCCGCGTACTTGTATCCGGTTCCCGTATTGAACAGCACCACGGTTTCCTGCGGCTTGATCCAGGCCGAAGCGGCCAGCTTCCGCGCCGCGCTCACGGTCGCGGCTCCTTCCGGCGCGGCGAAAATGCCCTCGAGCGACGCCAGCTCCTTCCCTGCTGCGAGCATCTCGTCGTCCGTCACGGTTAGCGCCGTGCCTTTAGTTTGTCGCAGCATGCGCAGAACCAAAAAGTCGCCTAGCGGACCCGGTACGCGCAGGCCGGACGCCAGCGTCGCCGCATTGGGAAAAAATTCCGCCGAACTACGCTGCGCTTCCCAAGCCTTCACGATGGGTGCGCATCCCTGCGCCTGCACCGCTACCATGCGCGGCCGTTCCTCGCCGATCCAGCCCATTTCCTGCATTTCATCAAACGCCTTGCACATGCCGATCAAACCAACGCCTCCGCCCGTGGGATACACGATCACATCCGGCAGCGTTCCGTCGAATTGCTCCCACAGCTCGTAGCCCATCGTTTTTTTGCCCTCGACGCGGTACGGCTCCTTCAACGTAGACACGTCGTACCAACCTTCGCGATCCTTGTGCTCCGCCACGTACTTGCCGCAATCCGAGATCAGGCCGTCCAGCAGCACTACCTTGGCGCCAAACGCCCGGCATTCCATCACGTTGGCCGCCGGCGTATCCGCCGGCATAACGATCACAGACGCAAGCCCGGCCGCCGCCGCGTATGCCGCCAGTGCCCCGCCCGCATTCCCTGCCGTCGGCGCCGCCAGCGTCTCGGCTCCGAGTTGCTTCGCACGCGTCACCGCCGCGGTCATGCCGCGCGCCTTGAACGACCCAGTCGGGTTCAACCCCTCATCTTTCACATACAGCCGTTCCAATCCGAGGGCCGCTCCCAAGCGTGGAGCAGCGAGCAGCGCCGTCATGCCCTCACCGAGCGTGACCCGAGCTCCGTCCGGCAAAACTTCTGCATAACGCCAAAGCGTACGCACGCGACTCGCCAAATTCTTCAGGCGGAGTGTCGCCTCGGCCTTTTCCAGGTCGTATCGCGCAAAGAGAGGCTTGCCGCACGTGCACAGATGCTGCTCCACCGACGCATCGAATTTCTTCCCGCAGGCGGAGCACTCCAACTCCACTACATTGTTCTTTGAAATCATGAACGAAAGAGTCTAGCACAGGCCTTTTTGGCTATTCTTTCGCGTCGCCGCCGCGTTCCTCCCCCCAGCGAAAACCATGTTTCACGCTACAATACACAGACCGATGGCCGTACGTCTGATTGCGCTGGATATCGACGGCACGCTGCTGGACAGCGAATGGAAGCTGCCTGAAGCGAACCGCTCCGCCATCGCGGAAGCAACGCGCCGCGGCATCGAAGTCGCCCTGGTGACCGGGCGGCGCTACGACTTCGCCATGCCCATCGCGCGCAAGCTCGATTCCCCGCTGACCATGATCGTCAGTAACGGCGCGCTCGTCCGCACCCATGACGGCGAGACCCACTTGCGCCACCTCCTCCCGCGCGCCACGGCCGAGCGCGTTCTCGGCCTCACGCTGCCGTGGCGCGAAGGCACTGGAGTCGTCTTCGACCGCCCGCGCGAGAATCAGATCGTCCTCGAGGTTGTGGAAACGGACGAGCCCATCCGCTCGGCGTACTACGCGCGCAACAAAGAGTTCATCAGCCAGGCCAAGCCATTGGAAAGCTGCCTCACCGAAGATCCCATTCAGGTTATGCTGTCCGGAAAAGTGGAGCCGATGCGCGCCGCGGAAGCAACCCTGCGTGCCGCGCCGTTCGTCGAATCCTTCGGGCTCGCGGTAACCGTCTACGAGAGCCGGGATTTCGCGATGATCGATGTGATTCATCCCCAATGCTCGAAGGGCGCGTCGCTCGAAGAGTGGGCTGCGCTGCGGGGTTTTGCGCGCGAAGAAGTGATGGCTATCGGCGACAATCACAACGATCTTGAGATGCTGTCCTTCGCCGGCATTCCCGTCGTGATGGGCAACAGCGTTCCGGAGCTGAAGAATTTCGGCTGGCACGAGACCGGCACCAACGACGAGAATGGTGTGGCCTTGGCCATCGAACAGTTCGCCCTGCGGGAGGCCGCCCCGTGCGCATAACGCGCCCCGCGCAGTTGTTCCCGCTGCTGCCGGTGCTCCTTGCGGCGCTCGCGGCGCCTGCCGCGCGGGCCGAATACATCGTCCTGCGCAGCGGCCAGCGCCTCAACGTTACTGGCTATCAGCTCCTCGGCGACACCTACCGCTTGCAAATGAACGGCGGCTACGTCGAAATGCCAGCCAGCGATGTCGTTGGCATCGAGCCCGAGGAAGTCTTCACCCCCACACCCGTTCCGGAAGCCGCCAAGGCCCCCTTTCTCGAATTGATCCTGGCTGCTGCGGCGCGTTACAGCGTCGATGCCGATCTCATCACCAGCGTCATCGCCTCCGAATCCAACTTCGATCCCAAAGCCATCTCCCGCCGCAACGCCCGCGGGCTCATGCAGCTTCTTCCGCAGACCGCCGCCCGCCTCGGCGTGCAAAACATCTTCGATCCCGGCGAAAACATCGACGCTGGCACGCACTACTTGCGCGACCTCCTGCAACGCTACCGCAACGACCTCGTTCTCACTTTAGCCGCCTATAACGCCGGACCCGAGCGCGTCCAGCAGTACGGCCGCGTCCCTCCGTTCGCCGAAACCCAGTCCTACGTCCGCCGCGTCAAGCGCGCTTACGAGCAGCGCAAATCCGCCGTTCGCCCCACCGGCAAGACCCCGGCGCAACCCCCCGCCGTCTCAGTCACTGCCGATACATCCGCTCCCCTCGGCCAGTAGAACCGGTCTAGCCTCGATTCATCACGCGCGACTCGTCTTCACCCCTGCGGCCAGTTTGGATTGTTTCCGGCTGCGTGACTCGGGAACAAGGCCAGTCCCATAATTCTTTTCAGTTTTGCTAAAGTAGCGGACCCGGCATGAGTGGCCAACCGAACAGTCTCGAGCCCATACTCTGTGCTCACTTGCTGCACCGAGTGGACGAAAAACTGATCAATCTGCTGCGTTCGCTGGAACCTAGCGAATGGGATCTTCAGACTATCGCGCCATTGTGGAAGGTCCGCGACGTCGTAGCGCATTTGCTCGATACGGCGGTTCGCAAACTTTCCGTGGTTCGAGACTCTTGTTCGGTGGAAGCCGTCGATATGCGTTCGCCGCAAGATGTAGTCACGTTGGTGAATCGTTTGAACCGGGAAGGCGTGACCGTCTATCGGCGCCTTAGCCCACACGTTCTGATCGACATGATGCAAATGGCGTGTGAACAGAGCGCCCGTTTTCACGAGTCTCTCGACCCTTTTGCGCCAGCTGCATTTGCGGTTAGCTGGGCAGGAGAAGAGAGGTCTCTAAACTGGTTTGACACCGCTCGCGAATTGACGGAACGCTGGCTTCACCAGCAGCAGATTCGACTAGCCACAAATCGGCCTGGCATTATGACTCCAGATCTATATCACCCGGTCCTTGACTGCTTCGTGCGGGGACTGCCGCATGTCTACCGAGATGTCGATGCGCCCTTCGGAACAGTCCTTCTGCTGGAGATTTCCGGAGAATGCGGCGGGCGATGGTTTCTGTCCAGAGGATCGACGGGATGGGGTTTCGTAGGACGATCAGACGAGGGCTTCGCGTCCCGAGTGACGATACCGGAGGCGTTGGCTTGGCGTCTTTTTACAAAGGGGGTTGACCGTGATTCGGCTCGGGCACAGATTGAAGTCGAAGGAGATAGAGATTTGGGCGAAAAGGTTCTCCATCTGACCGCGATCGTCGGTTAGGTCTCGTTCCGAGTGATTGGTCAGCTTAACTGGCCAATCGTGATGCCCGCGCGAGGTTAACTCTCGCGGAATCTAAGGTTTGAAGGCGCGTGCACAGATTGGACCAGTTAAGCCGAAAATAACCGGCCAAACTGTTTGATTTAATT
>Ga0187819_10001670_pt1 | contig 11492 bp, 8 predicted proteins | sample NC_wetland_sal_i_15_FD_132411 | JGI IMG/M metagenome (GOLD analysis project Ga0187819, IMG submission 132411) | Wetland sediment microbial communities from Neuse River Estuary, North Carolina, USA - SO4_4 | ecosystem: Environmental > Aquatic > Freshwater > Wetlands > Sediment | place: USA: North... | reverse complement strand
CTCGCAGGCCAGCCGGAGCAGTGCGCTGTCCGACAACGCCGCACTCGGCCCGGCCGCAGTGTCACGACCGGCCGCCAGCGCGTTTGCGGCCATCAGACCGGCCACGATCGCGGCGGCCGACGAGCCAAGGCCGAAGCCCTGTGGCACTTCGTTCCGGCAGCTAATCGAGATGCCAGGCGGCTGTCCGTCCATCGCGGCGAAGGCCGATCGCATGGCCCTGATGACCAGATGCCGCTCGCCGCGACCAACCGACTCAGCGCCGGCGCCGGAGACGTGCACCTCGACCCCGGCCGGCCGTATCTGTGCCCGCACGGTGTCGTGCAGGCTCAGCGCGAGGCCGAGCGAATCGAAGCCGGGGCCAAGGTTTGCGCTGGTCGCCGGGACCTGCACGGTGACCGGCTTGGCCGGCCAGTTCACCGGCGGGGCTCCGCTACCGCCGCCAGCCGCGGCAGCGCCAAGCGAGCCGTTACCGCCAGCGCGACTGGCACCGGCCACGCCAAGAGAAGCCGCACCGCCAACCGCACCGGCACCGTCAGGGGAACCGTCACCGCAGGCCCAGAGCGGCAGCCACAGCCGAGGCGTCGATGCCGATCGTTGCCGCTGCCGCTGCCCCGCGCACCGCGGTTTCCGGGTCCTTGAGCCCGTGCCCGGTGATCGTGCAGACCACTACCGAGCCTGGCTCGACGTGCCCGGCCGCACATGCCTGCAGCAAGCCGGCCACGCCGGCTGCCGAGGCGGGCTCGCCGAACACCCCTTCCCGCTGCGCCAGCAGTCGGTATGCGGACAGGATCTGCTCGTCGGTCACCGCCGCGATCAAGCCGCCGGACTCATCCCGCGCGTCCTTGGCCAGCTGCCAGGATGCCGGGTTGCCGATCCGGATCGCGGTCGCGACCGTGACCGGGTCAAGCACCGGGTGCCCCAGCACAATCGGCGCGGCGCCGGCCGCCTGGAAGCCGAACATCCGCGGGGCCCGCGTCGCCCGTCCAGCCGTGAGGTACTCGCGGTAACCCAGCCAGTAGGCAGCGATGTTGCCCGCGTTGCCGACCGGCAGGCAGTGCACGTCAGGAGCATCGCCGAGGGCGTCCACGATCTCGAACGACGCCGTCTTCTGGCCCTGCAGCCGCTCGGGGTTGACCGAGTTCACCAAGGCCACCGGATAGTCGGCGGCAATCTTGCGCACCAGTTCCAGGCAGTCGTCGAAGTTGCCGTCGACCTGGAGCAGCCGGGCCCCGTGCACGAGCGCCTGGGCCAGCTTGCCAGTCGCCACGCTGCCGCATGGCACCAGGACAGCGCACTCCAGGCCGGCCCGTGCCGCGTAGGCAGCGGCGCTGGCGCTGGTATTGCCGGTAGACGCACAGATCACCGTGTGCGCGCCACGGGCGGCGGCGAGGGTCACAGCGACGGTCATGCCCCGGTCCTTAAATGACCCGGTCGGATTGACCCCCTCGACCTTGAGATAGACACGACAGCCCGTTAGCTCGGACAACACCGGAGATGGCAGCAGCGGGGTACCGCCCTCACCGAGTGAGACCACCGGCACGTCGTCTGGGACTGGCAGCCGCGACGCGTACTCGGAGATGATGCCGCGCCACGGTGCCGACCCGGTCATCGAGCCGGCCGGCCTGGATACGGGCCCTGTCATTCGCCCTCCAGCGCCTCGACGCGCATCACACTGTCCACGTTCCGCACTGCTTCCATGGCACCGAGCACCGCTACCGTCTTCGCCAGCGCTGCCTCGCGGGCTGAGTGCGTCATGATGATCAGGTTCGCATCCTCGCCGCGGCCTTCCTGCCTGACCGCCTTGATCGACACGCCCTGCTGGGCGAACGCGTCCGCCACCGGGGCGAGCACGCCGGGCCGGTCGGCAACGTCAAGCTGCACGTAATAGCTGGTCCACGCATCGCCGATCGGCACCAGCGGCAGCTGCGCATAGGTAGAAGAGTCTGGGCCGCGAAGGCCGGCCAGCAGGTTCCTGGCGATCGCGACGGTGTCCCCGAGCACCGCGCTTGCGGTCGGCTGCCCGCCGGCGCCAGCCCCGTAGAACATCAGCCTGCCTGCCGACTCCGCCTCCACGAACACCGCGTTGTACGCCTCCCTGACCGCGGCGAGCGGGTGCGTCCGCGGGATCATCGCCGGGTGCACCCGGGCCGAGATGCCACCATTGCACCGCTCGCAGATGGCCAGCAGCTTGACCACGCAGTCCATCGCCCGGGCGCTGGCGATGTCGGCCGATGTGACCGAGAGGATGCCCTCCCGGTAGACGTCATCTGCGGTTACTTCGGTGTGGAACGCGATGCTGGCAAGGATCGCAGCCTTCGATGCAGCATCGAAGCCCGCCACGTCTGCCGTCGGGTCGGACTCCGCGTAACCGAGGGCTTGTGCCTCGGCCAGGGCCGCGCTGAAGTCGGCTCCCGAGGTATCCATCCGGTCCAGGATGAAGTTGGTTGTGCCGTTCACGATGCCAAGCACTCGCCTGACCTCATCGCCGGCCAGTGACTCGCGCAGCGGGCGCAGCAGCGGGATCGCCCCGGCCACCGCAGCCTCGTAGTACAGGTCCGCGCCAGCCTGGCTAGCCGTCTTGTGCAGGACGGCCCGATCGGTCGCGACTAGCGCCTTGTTGGCCGTGACGACTGACTTTCCGGCGCTCAGCGCGGCAAGCAGCAAGGTCCGGGCGGGCTCGATGCCGCCGATCAGCTCGATCACGATGTCCACATCTGGCCTGGTCACCAGGGCAAGCCCGTCGGTGGTCAGCAGCGCCGGGTCGACCGGGACCTCGCGATGCCGGTCCGGGTCGCGGACGGCGACGCCCGCTATCTGCAGCGGCGCGCCCGCTCTGGCGCGCAGGTCGGCGGACTGCTCGGTGAGCAGCCGGTACACCTGCGAGCCGACGACTCCGCAGCCGAGCAGCGCGACTTTCAGTGGCGCCCGTTCCGCATTGCCTCGCAAAACCGCGTTCCGCACGACCGGCCAGCTCCCCTCACCAACCCCTGCTGGGGAAGCTAACTCCCCGCGCCTGCCCCGGCAGCGTTCAGCCGTCAGGGATGAGCTGACCTCGCTAACTGCCAGGGCTTCAGTCGTCCAAGCTTAGCGAGCGGCGGCCGTGCACTGCCCGCCTCGGGCCCTGACCTCGCGGCGCAGCACGTACAGACCGAGCAAGGCCGGCATGCGGTAAGTCCGGTTGAATAGCACGCGAAGGCCCGGCAGGCGGCCGCGCGGACGCCGACCGTCACGTTTCAGCAAGAGGAGGCAGCGGCAGATGGAACCGATGGCCGAGGACTGGACCAGGGCCGTGGCTGTTGTGGCGCATCCTGACGACCTCGAGTACGGCGCCGCGTCCGCAGTTGCCCGCTGGACCGGGCAGGGCAAGCAGGTCGCTTACGTGCTGGTCACCAGCGGTGAGGCTGGGATCGCGGGCCGGGACCCGGCCGAGGTGGGGCCGTTGCGAGAGGACGAGGAGCGGCGAAGCGCGGCCATCGTCGGAGTGTCGGAGGTGATCTTCCTTGGTCATCCGGACGGGCTGGTCGAGTATGGGGTGCCGCTTCGAAGGGACCTCGCCCGCGCTTTCCGTGTGTTGCAGCCTGAGGTTGTAATCACCATGAGCTTCGACCTGACCTGGGGGGAGGACGGTCCGGTCAACCACTCCGATCACCGGGCCGTCGGCCTTGCCGTGCTAGATGCCTGCCGGGACGCGGCGAACGAATGGGTCTTCCGGGAGCTTGGAGAACCACGTTCCTGTAACTCGATCAAGCACGCCTACATCGCAGCTACCGGCAATCCGACCCACTTCGTCGATGTGACGGCCACCATCGAAGCCGGCATCGCCTCGCTCCGCGAGCACCGGGCCTACCTTGACGGGCTCGGCGGCGAGTTCAATCCGGACGAGTTCCTCCGGAACATGGCCGGCTACGTGGGCCTCGGCGCCGGCTGCGACTACGCGGTGGGCCTGCGCCGCTACCCGATGGGATAGATCGTCTGCTCCCGCGGCATACTGAGCAGCCATGCCGCCCCGGACAGTGACGAATGGGATCGGGCCGGCAACCATGGGCTGGCTTGGCGCGGCGCTGCCGCGCCAGCGCGTGACTAGCATCCAGCTGCTCGCCGGCGGCTACCGCAATCGCAACATGCTCATTCGCACGGCTTCTGGCCAACGCTTCGTGCTCAGGCACTATCTGCAGCCAAGCGCCAGCCGCACGTGCGAGATCGAGGCTGCGCTGACTGCCTTGCTGGCAGACCGGGTGCCGATCCCTGAGCTCATCGGCGCCGACACAGATGGCGCGGCCGCAGGCCAGCCGACGCTGCTGTCTCGCTTCGTGCCTGGCGTCATGCTGAAGTCCGCGCTGGCTGGCAGGTCGGCGCCCGCCTTGGGTCTTGGCCGCAGTGTGGGCCACGTTTTGGCTGTTATCGGGGCGGTGACCTTCGATCGTCCTGGCCTGTTCACCGACGGGTCTTTGCGGCCGTCAGATGCTGGCCTGCCGGGCAGGCTGCCGGAGTTCGTAGCGCGCTGCGTGTCGGCTTGTCCGGCCGCCTGTGTGCTGTCCGCTGCCGAGCAAGCCGCCCTCGGCCAGCTGGCCGAGACTGCCCAGTCATGCCTTGACCGGCTTCCCGGCGCCAGCCAGCTCGTGCACTCCGACTTCAACCCGAAGAACCTGCTGGTACTGGAACAGGCTGGCCAGTGGTCGGTCAGCGCAGTACTCGACTGGGAATTCGCGTTCAGCGGCAGTTCGTTGTGCGACGTGGGCAACATGCTGCGCTTCGGTCAGGACATACCACCCGAGTTCGCCGCTGGCTTCATCGCCGGCTTCGCCGAGGCAGGTGGGGCACTGCCACCGGACTGGCGCGAGGTCAGCCGGGCCCTGGACCTGTACGCGCTGGCCGACCTGCTCAGCAGACCAGCCGACCACCGGTACTTCGGCAGGGCGCTCCGCGCGATCAGGGCACAGCTCGAAGCGCAGCCGGATTAGGTGCGCGACGCCTGTCCGCCCGATTTGCCCGGCCGAAGCCAGGGAAATGTCGCGGTGAACTGGGCTAGCGAGCGCCAGGGCCGCTCCGCTCAACGCGAACGGTCTCACAGCCGAGGAACAAAGAACCTCCAAGTTTGCTTATAGCCTCGTAATCACGTAAGCAATACTCACCTACCCTTCGGGAAGTGACCTCTGTTATGGCCGAGACCCTCTCGCTTCCGGTGCTGCCGCTGGACGACAACGTCGTGCTGCCCACGATGGTGGTGCCACTTGACCTGTCTGCCGCTGAGCCGCGTGCCGCTATCGAGGCGGCGCAGCTCGCCGCCGCGGCCGAAGGCGGGGACGCCACGGCCCGCGTCCTGCTGGTGCCGCGGCCCGACGGCAGTTACTCCCCCATCGGCACGCTGGCCACAATCGAGCAAGTGGGCCGGCTCCCAAGCGGAGAGCGCGCGGCAGTGGTGCGCGGCATCTCCCGGGTCCGGATCGGCACCGGCACCGTCGGCCCTGGCCGGGCGCTCTGGGTCGAGGGCACGGTCATTGACGAGCCCGAGCCAAGCAAGCAGGCTGCCGATTCTGCCCGCGAATACCGCGGGCTGGCCGCCAGCATCCTGCAGAAGCGCGGCGCATGGCAGTTCGTCGACGTCCTGCAGCGCCTCACCGACCCGTCGGCCCTGGCCGACAGCGCCGGATACGCCGGCTACCTCAGCCTGGAGCAGAAGCGCCAGCTGCTGGAGATCATGGACCCGCAGGCGCGGCTAGAGCTGCTCATTGGCTGGGCCCGCGACCACCTGGCCGAGCTCGAAGTCGCCGAGACCATCAGCAACGACGTCCGCGAGGGCATGGAGAAGCAGCAGCGCGAGTTTCTGCTGCGCCAGCAGCTCGCCGCCATCCGTAAGGAACTGGCCGAATTGGACGGCAAGCCCGCCTCGGAGGAGGAGGACTACCGCGCCAGGATCGAGGCCGCCGACCTTCCGGAGAAGGTGCGCGAGGCAGCGCTCAAGGAAGCGGCCAAGCTGGAGCGCGGCTCAGACCAGTCGCCCGAGGCCGGGTGGATCAGGACCTGGCTGGACACGGTGCTTGAGATGCCGTGGAATACCCGCACCGAGGATGCCTACGACATCACCGGCGCGCGCGAAGTGCTGGACGCCGACCACGCTGGCCTGGACGACGTCAAGGAGCGGATCGTGGAGTATCTCGCCGTGCGCAAGCGCCGGGCGGACCGCGGACTGTCCCTCGTCGGCGGGCGGCGCAGCGGGGCGGTACTGGCGCTAGCCGGTCCGCCTGGAGTCGGTAAGACCTCGCTCGGCGAGTCCGTCGCTCGCGCGATGGGCCGCAAGTTCGCCAGGGTTGCGCTCGGCGGCGTGCGCGACGAGGCCGAGATCCGCGGTCACCGGCGCACCTATGTCGGCGCGCTGCCCGGCCGGATCGTCCGGGCCATCACCGAGGCCGGCTCGATGAACCCGGTCATCCTGCTTGATGAGGTGGACAAGCTCGGCGCCGACTACCGGGGCGACCCGACTGCGGCCCTGCTTGAGGTGCTCGACCCGGCGCAGAACCACACGTTCCGCGACCACTACCTCGAGGTGGAGCTCGACCTATCCGACGTGCTGTTCATCGCGACGGCCAACGTGGCTGACGCCATCCCGGCGCCACTGCTTGACCGGATGGAGCTCATCACGCTGGACGGCTACACCGAGGACGAGAAGGTGACCATCGCGCGCGGGCACCTGCTGCCTCGCCAGCTCGACCGGGCAGGGCTGGACGCGGCCGAGGTCACGCTGACCGACGACGCGCTACGCAGAGTGGCTGCCGAGTACACCAGGGAGGCGGGCGTCCGGTCGCTGGAGCGGACGATCGCCAGGGTGCTGCGGAAGATCGCGGCGCAGGCCGAGTCCGGCACGGCCGCGACGCCGGTGACCGTCGGGGCTGATGACCTGACCGGTTACCTTGGGCAGCCGCGGCATACGCCGGAGTCGGCCGACCGGACCGCCGTGCCTGGCGTGGCCACCGGCCTCGCCGTAACTGGAACGGGCGGGGACGTGCTGTTCATCGAGGCATCCCTGGCCGACCCGGAGACCGGCACGACCGGGGTCACCCTGACCGGTCAACTCGGTGATGTGATGAAGGAGTCGGCGCAGATCGCGCTGTCCTACCTGCGCTCGCACGGGGCCGAGCTTGAGCTGCCGGTCGGCGACCTCAAGGACCGCGGGGTTCACGTGCACGTGCCGGCCGGGGCGGTGCCCAAGGACGGGCCTAGCGCCGGCATCACGATGACGACCGCGCTGGCCTCGCTGCTGTCAGGCCGGCTGGTCCGCTCCGATGTGGCGATGACCGGCGAGGTCTCGCTTACCGGGCGGGTGCTGCCGATCGGCGGGCTGAAGCAGAAGCTGCTCGCCGCGCACCGGGCCGGGATCACGACCGTGCTGGTCCCTAAGCGAAACGAGCCGGACCTGGAGGATGTGCCGGAGCACGTGCGCTCGGCGCTCGACATCCATCTGGTCAGCGACGTTCGCGAAGTGGTCGGGCTGGCGCTGGAGCAGGCAGCGACCCGGTCGACCGTAGCGGCCTAACACCGCCGCTGGCGGCTCAGGCGGGGACGTCTACGGCAGGGCGTCCCCGCCTTGCTTGCGTGCGCGGCGCCGGAGCGAGAACGGCATCATCGCCGACTCAAGCTGAACCTTCAGGCTCATCTTGCTTTCGCCCTCTAGGCGGTCGGCAAAGTGAATCGGCAGTTCGACGATCTTCAGACCGTGCTGGACGCACCGGTAGTTCATTTCGACCTGGAAGCTGTAGCCGTTGCTGCGGACGCCCGCCACGTCGATCGCGGTGAGCGCTGAGCTGCGCCACAACTTGAAGCCCGCCGTCACATCGCGGACGCCAAGCCGCAGCAACACCCGCACGTACATGTTCGCGAAACCTGACAGCGCCTTGCGGTGCCAGGCCCATTCCTGCGCCAGGCTGGCGCCGCAGACATACCGGGAGCCGATGACGACGTCGGCGTCGGTCGCCAGCAACGTCCCGAGCATCTGCGGCACGTACTCGGGCGAGTGCGACAGGTCGCTGTCCATCTGCACGACGAAGTCAGCGCCGGCCTCCAGCGCCCGTGTCATGCCATCGACGTACGCGCGACCTAGGCCCTGCTTACCCGGCCGGTGGACGACAGCCATGCGGTCGGCGCCGTACTTTTCGGCCAGCTCGTCAGCGACATCGCCAGTGCCATCGGGGGAGTTATCGTCGGCGACCAGGATTCGCAGGCCAGTCAGCCGAAGGGCGAACAGCGCCTCGACAATGACGGGGAGATTAGCGGCCTCGTTGTAGGTCGGCAGCACGACTGTCAGCGCCGCAGCACGCCAGGGCTCGGGCAGCTCTACCACGTGCCCGCTCAGCGCGCGCTCCCGAAGCGCCATCTCCTACCTCCGCCGTGCCGCTGGAACCCCAGGGGCTCACTCGCGGAACGCTAAGAGCCCGCAGCCTGCCTGGCTGCCCTGGCGCTCATCCTGACCGCCCTATTTTACCCATTCCGGGCGACATCCTGGCCGACTTCGGGCCGCTGCCATGGCAATGTGCGGAAAGATCATGCTGACCGTCGGCCGACCCGCCCATCATCCGCAGCATAGGCAGTCCGCCAGTTCGGACGAAGCGCACTATCAGGGCGATCGCCAGCAGCAAAAAACCAACGTTCAGCCACGTGGTGTAGTTCCAGGAGACGCTGGTCACCCCGACGCGGGCACTGGCCCGGCCCGGGACCAGGCCGAGACCGCCGAACACCACTTCCACCAGGTACCCGGCCAGCACCATCGCCGCGTAGAAGGTCGCCAGTATCACCAGCATCATCCGGACGCCGTAGTACTTCCGGTAGATGTTCAGGATGGGCAGGATGATCAGGTCGGCAAAGATAAACGAGGTGACACCGCCGAAGCTGATGCCGGCCTTCCAGAGCACAGCGGCGAGCGGCACATTGCCCACCGAGCAGACGAAGCTGAGCATCGCGACAATCGGCCCGATCAGCGGGCCCCACAACTTGGACGCCAGCGGGTGGCCGACCAGGAAGAATCCGCGCCAGAAGCTGTCCGGAACCCAGGCGCCGACGCAGCCAGCGATCAGCAGGCCGATCAGCACGTCGCGGATGATCGCTGCCCACTCCATGATGAACACGTGCGATACCGACGTCAGGCCCTCGCCCGACAGCAGCCGGCGATGCAGCGGACGGCCGGGTCGAATTGACATGTCCATGGCGGCGTGGCCCTCCATCGAGCCCTTCAGGCCACGTTGAGCCTGCTCGCGAGCCTCGCCAATCAGGCGCTGCCCGACAAACAGCCTGAAGATCAGCGCTACAACAATGATCATCACCGGCCCGCCGGTGAACTCGGCTGCGGTGAATTGCCAGCCCATCAGCAGCGCTAGCAGCACTCCCAGCTCAATCACCAGGTTGGTCGAGGCGATCTCGAATGCCATGGCCGCGACGAAGCCGGCGCCCCGGCGAAACAGCGCGCGGGCTAGCGCGACTGCCGCGTACGAGCAGGATGACGATGCCGCGCCGAGCCCAGCGGCCACGGCCAGGGTCCTCGGTCGGTCGTTGCCGAGCAGTCGCTGTACTGACGACTTCGGCACCAGAGCCTGGACCACGGCCGAAAGCGTGAATCCGAGAATCAGGGCCCAGGTGATCTGCCAGGTCATAGACCCCGCGACTGCCAGAGCGTGGCCAATTGCCTGCATCTCGGCGTGTACCTCCCACTCTCTGGCTCGTCCAACCATACCCCTGGAGGGTATCGAACAGGTCAAGGCGCTGGCGGATCGGGTGTGCTGGCCGGGTGGCGACGGAGCAGGCCGGCCTGCAACGGCCACGTTCCCTCTTATTTTCGGTTGATAAAACTAAATTAGTCCTGCAATAGGTCGAAGGCGGCCGAGATCGAATCTGGGCCGCCTTCGGCGTTTCTGTGCCGTTTCCTTGAGATGCACGCAAAGTTCGGCAACTATTCGGGGATGACTGATCAACTTTCCGCCGTCCAGCACATCGTGCAGCTCATGCTGGAGAACCGGTCCTTCGATCACATGCTCGGCTTCCTCTATCCGGGAAAGCAGGGGCCTAACGGGCAGCCATTCGAAGGACTGCTGGGCACCGAGTCGAGTATCGGCACCGACGGTAAGCCGGTCACGGTGTTCCAGATTGACGTGAGCAAGCCTGGCGCGTATTTCATGCCGGGCGCCGACCCGGGTGAGGGATACGCGAACGCGAACTCCCAGTTGTTCGGCAGCGGCAGCGAGCCAACTCCGCTGGTGGCAACCAACAGTGGTTTCGTTGCCAATTTCGATGCGGCGATCGCGTACGACCAGCGGATGGGCCGGGGCAGTCAGCCGGGCACCACTGCGCCCGACATCATGGGGATATTCCCGCCCGCCGCGCTGCCAGTGCTATCGGGCCTCGCCCGCGGATTCGCTGTCTGCGACCACTGGTACAGCTCGGTGCCAACCGAGACATTCCCGAACCGCGCCTTCGCGTGCGCGGGCACCAGCCAGGGGCACATGAACGACAGCACGTCGTCCTACACGGTGCAGAGCATCTTCGGCCTGCTGACCGCGCACGGCCTGAGCTGGAAGATCTACGGCTACGACCAGGAGCCGCTGACCCGCGGTAACTACACCGACACCACGAACGCCCCCGAGACCTGCTTCGGCAGATTCGCCGACTTCCAGGCCGACGCGGCGGCCGGCAAGCTTGCCGCCTACTCGTTCCTGGAGCCGAGCTGGGGGTCAGCCGGCAACAGCCAGCACCCGAACTATGACGTCGCCCTCGGCGAGGTGCTCATCCAGCAGGTATATGAGGCAGTACGCAACGGGCCAGGCTGGGACCAGACCCTCCTGATCATCACCTACGACGAGCACGGCGGATGCTACGACCACGTTCCCCCGCCCACCGGGGCGACACCGCCAGATAGCACGATCGGCGAGTTCGGGTTCGACTTCACCAGGTTCGGCGTACGCGTCCCTGCGGTGCTCGTTTCGCCGCTGATCCCGGCTGGCACGATCTATCGGGTGCCGGCGGGCACAACTCCAATCGATCACACCTCGGTGCTCAAGACCATCGAGGTGCGATGGGGTCTGCCATCGCTGACCGCCCGGGACGCTGCGGCGCCCGACCTTGGCGGAGCGCTGACGTTGACCGCGCCGCGGACCGATGACCCGCTGGCCGGCGTTACCGCGCCCACCTCATCCGGCGCCAACCCGGCGGCGGGCCAGGTTTCCCATCTGCAGCAACTGCATGCGCAGCAGATCGCAGATCTGCCCGTGCCGGACGAAGTGCTCCGCAATGCGCCGCTCCTGCACGAGCAGCACACGCCGACCGACTACGAGAACTACATCGCGGCCAGGACCGACACGTGGAAGGCGGCATTGCAACGCGGGCAGTCTCCCGGGGCGGCCGGCTGACGGTGCGCTGCGCGGCGCTGCCGGCGGGCGGGCGAAGACGACGACGACAGGGCACGGCCGGGGCGCCGCGACTGCGGCGGCGGCGGCAGCAGCAGCAGCAGCAGG
>Ga0187819_10001669_pt1 | contig 11494 bp, 10 predicted proteins | sample NC_wetland_sal_i_15_FD_132411 | JGI IMG/M metagenome (GOLD analysis project Ga0187819, IMG submission 132411) | Wetland sediment microbial communities from Neuse River Estuary, North Carolina, USA - SO4_4 | ecosystem: Environmental > Aquatic > Freshwater > Wetlands > Sediment | place: USA... | reverse complement strand
GCCGACCCTCATAATCGAACGCCTCGCCCCCAGCCGGCATCTTCTGCAATCTCGAAAGCAGAAAGCCGGCAAGCGTCTCGTAGCCTTCGTCCTGGGGAAGCGTCAGCTCATGTTGGGCTTCGAGGTCGCGGATGTTGATGGTTCCGTCGAGCGCCAGAGGCGCATTCGCATCGGTGACCGCAGGCTGGGCGGAAGCGACGTCGAATTCATCTTCCAGTTCACCCACCAGTTGCTCGATCACATCTTCCACGCTGATCACCCCTGCCGTGGAGCCAAATTCATCGACTACAACCGCCAGGTGCCGCTTGCGCTGCTGGAATTCACCCAGCAACTCCAGCAAGGACTTGGTTTCGGGCACCACCAGCACATCGTGCATAACCTGGCCAATCTTCATCTGGGAAATGCGCATAGCGGCGGGAGGATCGGCGCTGTGGCCGAGGCGCAGCCGCGTCCAGCGCATCAAGTCCTTGGCGTACAGCACGCCGACAATATGTTCGGGACCGCGCTGCGGATCATAGACCGGGACGCGCGAGTGTTGATCGTCGGCCACCCGCGCCAGGGCTTCGTCCAGGTTTAGGTCGGAAGGCAGGGAAAAGATTCTGGTCCGCGGCACCATCACTTGACGCGCGGTAATGTTGTCGAGTTCGAGCGCATTGAGAAGCATCTCTTCCTGCGGGGGAGAGAGCTGCCCCGAGTGGTGGGCTGCGGTTACGATCAGCTTGAGTTCGTCGGGAGAGTGAACCGAGCCGTGCCGGATCTCACGGCTCCCGAAGGCGCGTAAGACAAAACCAGCGACGCGGCTCATGCCTGCCGTCAGGGGACGGGTGACGGTCAGAAAGACGTCCATGGGCGGGGCGACCGCCAGTGCAACCCGCTCAGCCCGCTGCAGCGCGAGCGACTTGGGAACCAGTTCGCCGAGGATTACGTGCAGGCTGGTGATCATGACGAACGCCACCGCGACGGCGATGGCGTGAGCGTAGATCAACGCATGCGGCACGCTTCCGATCCAGCCCTCGAATAAGCGCGCCAAAACCGGCTCGCCCAGCCAGCCCAGGGTCAGGCTGGCAACGGTGATTCCCAATTGCACGCCGTTGACGACCCGGCTGAGTTGCTGGTGGAGTTTGAGGACGGTGCGGGCGCCCACACGGTGGGCTTCAATCAGCTGCTGGATGCGCGTCTCGCGCACGCTGACCAGCGCGAACTCGGCCGCGGCGAAGAAGGCATTGACCGCCACCAGAAGCAGGACAACGAACACCCGCAGCAGCACGGATGCAATCATGGAAGTCTAATTCTAACATTCCAAAGGGATAAGCGTTGGGCGGACGAGAATCCCTGGCGTGCGATCTCCCGCCTCTGAAACTCGCCGGCGGTACAATTGTGACCAAACCCACCACGCCTAACATAAACTGATCGCTTTCTTTTTTGCGATCCAGCTGTCTAAGCATCGTGCACAGGGTGGCTGAGCACAATTTTTCGAGGAACTATTCCGAGGTTCCTCGCGTAACAACAGTTGAATGACAGTTCGTAAGACTTTAGTTCCAGCAGGAGGCGGTCGTGCAAGGCAACGGCAACGGTAATGGTAGAAAAAAGCGGCGTAAGCGAATCATCATCTGGAGTTCGATAGCGGCAGCCGTTGTGGTTTTGGTCGTCGCCGGTGCGTTGATCGCGGCCAGCACCGGGACCAAGATCGATCCCTCAAAGCTCGCCAAGGTTGAAAAGGGAGACCTGGCGAAAAGCGTGGTGGCCACGGGGAAGATTGAGCCCATCACCAAGGTTGAAATCAAGTCCAAGGCCAGCGGGATCGTGAAGAAGCTCTATGTCGATTACGGCGACAAGGTGAAGAAGGGCGAGGTGCTCGCCGAACTTGATAAGGAAGAGATTGAGGCCCGAGTCGACCAGGCCCGCGCGCAATTGGAGGCTTCCACCGCTAGCCTGAACGGCACGCGCGCTGACCTGGTGCGCGCCAAGGTGGATGCCGAGGGTCCTGACGTGCCGCTGCTGAAGCGCGCCTATGACCGCGCCCAGGGCATGGCGAAGGATGGCGTGGTTTCGGCCTCCGCGCTCGACGATGCGGAGAAGAATTATGAATTGGCGCTGAACAAGCAAAATGTCGCCAAAGCGCAGTTGCAGGTATTGCAGGCCAAGATTGGACAGGCTCAGGGGCAGATGTCGCAAGATCGCGCAAACCTGAAACAACTGGAAGAACAGTTGGGCTACACCACGATTGAATCGCCGATTGACGGGATCGTTCTTTCGCGCGATGTGGAAATTGGCGACGCGGTCAGCTCCATCCTGGTGTTGGGGTCGACGGCCACGCTGGTGATGACGATGGGCGACACCAGCGAGGTTTACGTCAAGGGCAAAGTGGACGAGAGCGATATCGGCAAAGTCTATCTGGGACAACCCGCCCGGATTAAAGTCGAGTCGTTCAAGGACAAGACCTTCACCGGCAAAGTGACGAAAATCTCTCCCATGGGAGTCGAAAAGGACAACGTTACGACCTTCGAGGTGCGCGTCTCGATCAACAACCCCGAGGGTGTTCTCAAAGCCATGATGACGGCCAATGCTGAGATCATTCTCGAAGAGCACAAGAACGTTCTCCAGATCCCGGAAGGCTCGATCATCTATGACAAGGACAAGAATGCCTCGGTCGAAGTGCCAGACTCGAAGGCCAAGGAAGGCAAGAAAAAGATTGCTGTCAACATCGGGATATCGAATGGTGCAAAGACTGAGTTGCTGAAAGGGCTGAAGGAAGGCGACCAGGTGGTGCTGCAGTGAGAAAGGCAGGTCGTAGGTCTTAGGTGTCAGGTCTCAGGAAAAGATTGAGCCACCTGAGACCTTCCCTCGGGAGCAAACCGCTATGAATAATACTTTCTGGTTTCGACGTCGAGCCGTTCGAATCCTGATTTTTATCTTGACAACCTCGCTAGCCGGCTTTGCCTCGGTCATCGGAACCTTCGACCGCTCGTTTCAGGTTAGTGGTCCGGTGGACCTCGAGGTACTGACTCGCTCCGGCGACATCACGGTTCGGAACGGCGCTGCGGGAACGGTGTCGATCCACGCCAAGATCCACTCGGGCAGTTCCTGGTTCGGAGGCGACCACAAGGCCGAGGTACAGGAGTTGCAGAACAATCCCCCGATTCGCCAGAACGGCAACAGCATCCGCATCGATTATGTGAACCTCAACAACATCTCGATCGACTACGAAATCACTGTGCCAGAGAACACAGCGATTCGCGCCCACTCGGGCAGCGGCGATCAGACCGTCGAAGGACTCAAGGGCAACGTGGATCTGGAGAGCGGGTCGGGAGATCTCCGACTGGCGCGGCTGACCGGTGAGATGCACTTCCAGACGGGATCGGGAAATGTGAAGGGGCGCGAGCTTTCCGGCTCCGCAAAGATCAAAGCAGGAAGTGGTGACATTGAAATCGAGGAAAGGGGCGCGGGCGACGTGGAGATCCGCACCGGCTCGGGGAACATCACGGTAAACGGCATCAATGGCGGATTTCATGCCGAGGCGGGGAGTGGCGACATTCACGGCAATGGTTTGCCGAAGAACATGTGGAGCGTCCGTACCGGCTCGGGGAACGTGACCCTCCGCGTTCCCTCCGACGCCGCCTTCGATGTCGATATCTCGACGAGCTCCGGAACCGTCACGCTAGGCCATCCAGTGACCACAACCGTCCAGGGCCGCATTCAAGAATCGCGGAAGAGCGTAATTGGAAAAGTGCGGGGCGGTGGTCCTGTGGTTTCCGTTCACACCGGTTCGGGCGACGTACAAGTGGACTAAAACAGCAGTTAGCACTTAGCATCTAGCCGAAACTTGCCCGCTGGTGGTTTGGCCAAGTGCTAAATTCTGACTGCTCCTTGACGTGCCCTCGTGCCGCGTCCGATACTTCGTGAGTTCTTGAAAACTTGCAGGCTCAACGAGGTAACGGATTGGAACGCAACGCGATCATCACGCTTACCACTGATTTCGGACTCAACGATCATTTCATCGGCGCCATAAAGGGGGTCATCCTGGATATCGCCCCGGAGGCGCAGATCATCGACATCTGCCATGCGGTGCAGCCCTTCGATATTCTGGATGGCGCGCTGGCCATTTCGCAGGCCTACTCCTACTTTCCTACCGGCACCGTGCACATGGTGATCGTGGATCCCGGCGTTGGGACGGCGCGGCGCCCGATTATCCTGACCAGCGAGCGCCACATGTTCGTGGCTCCCGACAACGGCGTGCTTTCTCTGGTCTACGACCGCGAAGAGCGGCTTTCGGTCCGCCATGTCACTGCCGAGCATTATTTCCTGCAGCCCCGCAGCAACACCTTTCACGCCCGCGATATTTTCTCGCCGGTCGCGGCCTCTCTCGCCAAGGGAATCGAACCCAGCCGCTTCGGCGACGAGATCACCGACTACGTCCGTTTTGCCGCGCCGCGGCCCAAGCCGGTAGACGAGCGCACGTTACGAGGCGTGGTGCTGAAAGTGGATCGTTTTGGAAATCTCATCACCAACATCACTCCGCAGGATGCGCCCCAACTTTTCCAGGCCACGCCGCCCACCTTCAAGATTGCGATTGGAACCAAGACGCAGGCGACGCGGATGTGCACCAACTACGCTGATGGCGCTCCCGGCGAAGTCTTCGGCATCCTCGGCAGCATGGGTTTTCTGGAAGTCGCCGCCAACCGTGGGTCAGCCTTCCAACTGATGGCCGCGGGCAAGGGCAGCGAAGTCAATGTGGTGATGGGCTAGCGGTTAGCATTTAGCACTTAGCGTTTAGCCAAAACACTTCGCAAGTTGCTCTATTCCCGGCTTAACGCCCAAAAACCGGTGGGCCGGGATCTGATGCTTTTGAGCTAATTGCTAAATGCTAAGTGCTGTTCTTTGCGCCAGGATGGACGTAGCGATCCATCTCCGCTGTCCACTTGAGGAAGCGCCACAGGTTGCTTCGCTCCGTCCACAGGAATTCCCAGAATTCCAGGAATCCAATGTGGGTCATTTTGACGCCGGTGTAAGTCTCGATGCGCCACAGAAGATAGGGACTGCGCCAGGGGGCAATCCGGTGGCCCCGGGTAGAGTTCCAGAGAAAGCGCAGCATGGGCCGCATCGCGTTCCAGTATAACGCCGGCGACGGGGCAAGCCCCGTCTCTACTTGGTGATTTCGACGCTGGCGCGAGTGTTTTCCCAATCCAGGCGCAGCGTGCATTTGCTGCCTGCCTCGTCGAACGCGATGGTGAAGTTCTCCACCGGCGCCGCAGTTTTCGAGACCTGCATGTCAACTCGGGCCAGTTCGTCGGCTTCGTACTTGTACGGAATGCCCCACTCGGCAGTCTTCTTGTTGATAATCAGTGTCCACTTGCCTGCGTTAGGGATCGTGAAGATGGTGTAGCTGCCCGCGGGCAGGGACTTGCCGCCCACTTTCAAGTTGGCGTCAGTGACGAACGTCGTCGCTTCATTCGCGCCCGTGCGCCAGATCTCTCCGTATGGCACCAGCGCCTTCTCACTCGCGGTGCCGAAAATTTTCCGTCCCTTGGCGCGCGGACTGGAATAGTCCACCTTAATGGTTTTGCCATCCGAGAACTTGCACGCCGCACTGGCCGCCGGGCTGGGCCGCTTGGATTTGTCCTGCGCCATGCTCATTTGCGCCGGAGCCAGAGTTGCAATGGCAAAAAGTGATGCCGCGAGCAATGCGAATTTCTTCATGATTTATTTCCTCCTGAGATGCACTGGCGATTGGCTCTCGGCTTTAGCTTTTGGCTAAGAACTAGAGGCTAGGAGCTTAAGAGCTGCACGAGAATTATACCCACTTCCCCGCTACAATCTGTCCATGGCCGTCTTCCACGAAAAACAGGCAGAACTCGAACACTACGAAATCCGAATGGGCGTGCCCCGGGGACGCCTCGCGGTTACCATGGACCTGGTCACCGACGCCATGGCATTGGTGGGACAGCATGGCGTTTACTGCCGGAGCCAGCGCTGGCCGGGAAAGCCGGTCATGGATGTGCAGCTCATTCTGAAAAACCTCACCGACGCCAAAGAGCTGATTCAGAGTGTGATGGAAGAACTCAAGCCCAAGACCTGATTTCGGCGATTAGGATGGAGGGGGAAGGTCAAGCTATGGAGCGCAAGATTTTCTGGATCTCCTTCGCCGTACTCGGACTCGCCGCCGATTTCATTCTACCGCTCTGGTGGGCCCTGGGCGCGACCATTCCTATTGCGTACATCTCATGGTGGGTGGCGTACCGCAGCGGGTGGTTTGAATGAGCCTAGCTAAACCAACTGAGATTGTCACCTGAGCAAAATGGCTGCTTCGCAAAGCGAAGCAGCCATGTAGTCGAAGGCCCCCTACTCCTCCAGCACTTCCGATGGAGCGTCAAGGCATTCTCCCCGTGAACCCTGCGGCACTCTCGATGTCGTGGTGAAAATGCCTCGACGCGATTAGGAAGCGCGTTTAAGGTGTAGGGGTCCTTCGACTTCGCGGGAGGATTCGCTTCGCGAATCCTCCCGTTCCGCTCAGGATGACAAACATTGAACCTTCTACGCCAGCGTGTACTTCCCTGCCTCAAGCGTTTTCTGCGCGATCTGTTGGCGCAGGGCAATCGTGTTGAACGGCTCGTGCTTGGCCAAACGCCGTACGATTGCCAACTGCGTGCGCAGCATGTCGCCTTCGGCCACGTCGGCTATGACTTTCTTTGCCGCGGCCTCGACCTTCTCCAGCGCCTGCGTGAGATAGACTCGCGCCATAGCAACCGGTAGCGCCGCAGATGCCTCTCCTTTTTGCTCGACCATCTTCTGCGCACGCAGCACGGCTGATTCCATCGCGTAGATCTCGATCGTCATATCGGCGATCGCACCCATCACTTCCTGCTGATCCTGAATCGTCATCATGTATTTCTGAGTTGCCGATCCAGCGATAAACAGGCCCAACTTCTTCGCCTGCGCGACCAGTTTGCGCTCTTCCGCCAGCGGTCCTTCGATTTCCTCGCCGACGGACGGACCGCTCAGCACTTCGTCCATCAGCTTCTTGATCGCCGGCATCAGCGGCAATTGGCCGCTCATCGCCCGCTTCAGCAGGAAGCCAGTGATGATCAGCCGGTTGATCTCGTTCGTGCCCTCGAAGATGCGGTTGATGCGAGCGTCGCGGTAGGCGCGTTCCGCGGGATACTCTTCGACAAAGCCGTAGCCGGCGTGGATCTGCATCGTCTCGTCGACGACGTAGTCGATCATCTCCGAGCCCCAGACCTTGAGGATCGAGCACTCCACCGCGTATTCCTCGATCGCCTTGCGCCGTTCTTTGGCGGCGTCGGAACTCGCGGAGTCGATTTCGGAGAGTAGCGCGTCCATCATCCCCACCGTGCGATAGACCAGAGACTCGCCCACATAGATCAGCGTGGCCATATTCGCGATCTTTTCCCGGATCAGACCGAACTCGCCAATCGTCTTGCCGAACGCCTTGCGCTGCTTGGCGTAGGCCACGGCACTTTCGATCGAAACCCGGGCTCCGCCCACGCACATGGCGCCGAGTTTGAAACGTCCAATGTTCAGAATGTTGAAGGCGATGATGTGCCCCTTGCCCATCTCGCCCAACAGATTCTCGACCGGCACCTTGCAATCGTTCAGGATGATGGGGCAGGTGGAAGATCCGCGAATGCCCATTTTGTGTTCTTCGGCGCCGGTGGAAAATCCCGGGAAAGTTCTTTCTACCAGGAACGCTGAAAACTTCTCGCCATCAACCTTCGCGAACACCGTGAATAGGTCGGCAAAGCCGGCGTTCGTGATCCACATCTTCTCGCCGTTCAGGATGTAGTGCTTACCGTCCGGCGAAAGCACGGCTCGGGCGCGGCAATTGAGGGCGTCGGAGCCAGAAGTCGCTTCCGACAAGGCATACGCACCCACGATTTCCCCCGTGGCCAGTTTCGGCAGATATTTCTTCTTCTGCTCTTCGGTACCGAAATAAACCAGAGGCAACAGGCCGATGCCGCTATGCGCGCCCCAGGTGGTGGCAAACCCGGCGTACTTGGCGATGCGGTCGGCAATGACGGCGGCTGTAACTTTGTCCATTTCGAGGCCGCCGTAGGCCTCGGGAATTTCCACCCCGCTGAGGCCGAGGTCACCCGCCTTCTTCAGCAGAGCCCGAGAAATCGAGTAGTCCTTGTGCTCGATCTTCTCGGCCTGAGGCAGAATTTCGTTGACGGTGAAGTCTTCCGTCGTTTGCCCGATCATCTGTTGCTGTTCGGAAAAATCTTCCGGGGTGAAGACATCGGCAGTCTGCCGCTCTTCGAGCAGGAAGCTGCCGCCGGAAATCTTGGTCTTGGGTATTGCGGTCGTCGCCATGGACACCTCAATAGAGTCAATTACACCACGGAGCCACAGAGACACGGAGAAAATCTTTCTGTGATTCTCCTCGCTCTGTGTTTAAGAAAGGTTCTCGAAAATCCCTGCCGCGCCCATACCGCCGCCGACGCACATCGTAACCATGCCGTAGCGTCCCTTGCGACGTTTCAGCTCCCGAATAACACTAGCCGTCAGCTTGGCCCCCGTGCATCCCAGCGGATGCCCCAAAGCGATCGCTCCTCCGTTCGGATTCACGCGCTCCGGATCAAGCCCGGCTTCCTGAATGACCGCCAGCGACTGCGCCGCAAACGCCTCGTTCAGCTCGATTACGTCGAGATCTGAAAGCTTCAACCCCGCCAGTTTCAGCGCCTTCGGGATCGCAAAAACCGGCCCCAGGCCCATCTCTTCCGGCTTGTATCCGGCGGTCGCGAACGCAACGTAGCGCGCCAGCGGAGCGATGCCCAGAGCCCGGGCCCGTTCGGCCGACATCACCACCGCCGCCGCCGCTCCATCCGACATCTGCGAAGAATTTCCCGCCGTGGTCACGCCCTTCACATGAAACGCGGCCTTGAGCGCACCCAGAGCTTCGAGCGAAGTATCGGCGCGCGGGCCCTCGTCGACTTTGAAAGAAATTTCCTGCCGCTTCGGCTTGGATCCATTCGGCGTGGTAAAGCTCACCGGCACGGCCACGATCTCATCTTCAAACTTACCGGCCGCAATCGCCGCAACCGCTTTCTGATGGCTGCGCAACGAAAACTGGTCGCACGCCTCGCGCGTGATGCCAAAACGCGCCGCCAGTCGCTCCGCCGTCAGCCCCATCGAAAGATAGGCATCCGGATAATGATCCACCAGCCACGGGTTAGGTGAAATCTTGTTGCCACCCATGGGAATCATAGTCATCGATTCAGTCCGGCCCGCCACCATCACCTCGGCGCGGCCACTCATAACGCTCTCAGCCGCCATCGCAATCGCCTGCAAGCCGGACGAGCAGAAGCGATTAATAGTCACCGCCGACACCTCAACCGGCAGCCCCACCCGCAGCGACGCAATGCGGGCCACGTTCATCCCCTGTTCGCCCTCAGGCATGGCACAGCCGAGGATGACGTCTTCAATCTCTTTGGGATCCAGCTGCGGCACCCGATCGAGCGCCCCCTTGATAGCAACCGCAGCCATTTCATCAGGACGCGTAGCCCGCAACGTCCCCTTGAACGCGCGGCCTACCGGAGTGCGAACGGAAGAAACCACAACGACTTCACGCATAGGTCAATTCTAACCGCAGAGCGCGCGGAATGCGCGGTGACGCTCACTACTTACTTCCCTTCTTCAACTCCCGCTTCCACCCCAGTACTCGCGCCTTGTTCCCTTCCGCCTCGGCCTCGGGAACCATTCCCTTCTTCTGATACAGGATCGAGAGGCTGGTGTGCGCCAGGATGTCGTCGGAATCGATTTCGGAAATTCGCCGGGAGACTTCGATGGCTTCGTCCAGGCGGTTGATGTCCTGTAGAGCCCGGCTCAGGCCATGCAGCGCATCAGTGAACCTGGGATCGGCCGCCAGTGCCTGCCGGTACTGTTCGACCGCCTGCTCGTGGTGGCCCTCGAGAACGAGATCGAGCGCGACGTAATAGTGATGTTCGGCCAGTTGGCGTGTGTTTGCTGTGCTGGCGGGATCTTCGGGCATCGTGCTCATGGCTTGGCTGGCGTCAGTCTAGCACGCGGCTTTTCGCGGACAAGAGTGTCCGCGGGTGTGGGTGCCCGCGCCACACCTGGCCAACTCTCTCTACTTCTGAAGCTGGGCGGCCGCGCTGGCTTCGGCATTCGCGTCCGCCATACTGCCAATGGCATTGCCGGAAACTACCAGCTCCACGCGGCGGTTTTGCTGGCGGCCTTCCGGAGTATCGTTGGAGGCCACGGGCTCGCTCTTTCCGAAGCCGCTGGCGGTAATAGCGTCGGAACTAATCCCTTGCTGCACCAGGTAGTCGCGGACGGCGTCGGCGCGCTGCTCCGAGAGCCGGCGGTTGTATTCATCGCTGCCGATGCTGTCAGTGTGGCCTTCTACCGCCAGTCGCAGACCTTGATAGGCAAGCACGATGCCAGACACTTTGGCGAGCCGCTCACGCGCGCCGGGCAACAACTCGAAGCTGCCGCTCTTGAACAGAACATCCGACATGTTGGCGATCAGACCGCGCGCCGTATCGCGGGTGGCCAGAACGGAGTTGAGCTGTTGCAGCAGCCGGGCGCGCATTTCCTGCTTTTCCTTTTCAGCTTGCTCGCGAAGCTTGTCGGACTCGGCCGCAGCCTGGCGCGCTTTCTCAGCTTCCGCCGCCAGAGCCTGCTGCTGGGCCAGAGCCTCTGCCTTAGCTTTCTCAGCCTCTTCGCGTTGGCGCGCAGCTTCCGCGGCAGCCTTCTGCGCTTCGGCCTTGGCGGCCTCAGCCTGGGCTCGCGCGGCTTCCGCTTCGGCACGCGCGCTGGACTGCGCTTCGGCGTCGGTGCGGGCTTTGGCGGCTCTTTCTTCAGCCGCTTTCTTTTCTGCTGCTGCCTGAGCTTGCGCTTCTTCTTCTGCCTTCTGCTGGACCGCCATTACCCTCGATTCCTCAGCGGTCTGAGCCGCTTCCCGCGCCGCCGCTTCGATGGAACCGCGACTTTGTTTCTGACGGTAAGCTTCCTCCGCCTGGCGCAGCTGCTGTTCCGCCTTCGCGAGGATAGCTGGCGCGTACCGGTCCGCCTGCGCCACATGCGCGATGCGGACTGCATTGCGCCCTTCAAACAGCGCCAGCGGAGTCTTCGAGTCGATGCCGAAGATCGCATCCTGAATATGGGTATTGGCGGATGAGTAGGTTCCGCTGCGGACCAGTTCGTACTTGGCGCTGATCTCCTCGCCGCCGGCGTCGGCCGCGAACACATTCTCCATCACCACCATGTTGCCGGGCTGGGTAACGGCGGAATAGGGCTCGGCGGTCACGATCATGCCGAAGGTCTGGAGGTCGGTGAAGGCCTTCAGGTGTCCTTTGCCATGGTCCAGAACGAGTTCGCCCAGATTAACGGCACGGCCCTGTGGAGAAACCGCCCACGCCACGTAAGTCAGATACTCGAGGCCAAACTTGGTGGCGGCTTCCATGCCTTCAAACTTGGCGTCCACTGCGATGTTGGTTTTCTTGGCTTCAACCTT
>Ga0187819_10001667_pt1 | contig 11505 bp, 12 predicted proteins | sample NC_wetland_sal_i_15_FD_132411 | JGI IMG/M metagenome (GOLD analysis project Ga0187819, IMG submission 132411) | Wetland sediment microbial communities from Neuse River Estuary, North Carolina, USA - SO4_4 | ecosystem: Environmental > Aquatic > Freshwater > Wetlands > Sediment | place: USA... | reverse complement strand
TCAATCGTGTCGATGCCGTTGCGGATCACCCGGATCCGTTCGGCCGAAATCTCGGGGTAAGCCGCGGTGATGTCGGCGCGCATGCCGTCCGACACGGCCACCACGGCGGCGGCTGAGGCCGCCGACACCCGCTCGCACCAGGTGGAGAGCTGATAACCCCCGCCGAGCTGCTCGGCCTTCCACGGCCGCAGCGCCTCGAGCGAGTGCATGGTCATGACGTGCGGGATGCCGTACAGCATGGCCGCCAGGTGGCCGGCCAGGTTGGCGTACCAGGTGTGCGAGTGGACCAGCTGGGCCCTGCCCATTTCCGGCCCTACCGCGGCGGTCATGGACAGGTCGGTGGACATCACCTGGAGTGCCTGGTTGGCGTCGGCCAGCAGGTCCCAGGGCCGGTGGGCGACGGCGCCAGGGCGGTCCGCGCCCTGGCAGTGCACGGTCAGGTCGACCAGCGGGGCCAGGTAGCGGGCCAGGTAGGTGACGTGCACGCCCGCGCCGCCGTACACCTCGGGCGGGTACTCGCGGGTCAGCAGGGCGACCCTGAGCGGCTGCGCGGCGGCTTGTCCGATGCGCGCGCTCCCGGAGACACGGCGCCGGCCGGTCACGGGATGACCTCCTGGCCCTTGCCCACCACGGTGATGCCGCCGGGAGAGACCACGAAGCCGCGGGCCCGGTCGCGCTCCTTGTCCACTCCGACCTGAGCCCATTCGGGCACGGTCACGTTCTTGTCGATGATCGCGTCTCTGACCACGGCGTGACGGCCGATCTTGGTGTTGTGCAGCAGCACCGACCGCTCGACAGCGGCCCAGCTGTTCACCCGCACCCCGGGCGAGAGCACGGACTGGCGTACCAGGCCGCCGGAGATCACGACGCCGGGGCTGACCAGGCTGTCCACCGCCCGCCCCACCCGGTCGCCCGCGTCGTGCACGAACTTGGCCGGCGGTAGCGACGGGACGTGAGTCAGGATCGGCCACTTGTCGTTGTACAGGTTGAAAACGGGCTCCACCGCGCACAGGTCCATCTGGGCGTCGAAGTAGGACTCGAGCGAGCCGACGTCGCGCCAGTAGCCCGCGTCCCGCGGGGTCGCGCCCGGAACCTCGTTGAGCATGAAGTCGTAGGCCTGGGCGCTGCCGTTCTGCACCAGGTTCGGGATGATGTTGCCGCCGATGTCGTGCCGGCTCGAGTCGTCTTCGGCGTCCTTGCACAGCGCGTCGACCAGCACGTCCGTGTCGAACACGTAGTTGCCCATGGACGAGTAGCTCATGTCGGGGTGGCCCGGCATGGGCGGCGGATCGGCGGGCTTCTCCAGGAACGCGTCGATGGTCCGGCCGTCGGCGCCCACCCTGACGATGCCGAACGCCGAGGCCTCCGCCCGCGGCACCGGTATCGCCGCGACCGTCACCCCGGCCCCGTGCGCCACGTGGTGGTCGATCATCTGCTGGGGATCCATCCGGTATACGTGGTCCGCGCCGAAGACGATCACGATGTCCGGCTGCTCGTCGTTGATCAGGTTCATCGACTGGTAGATCGCGTCCGCCGAGCCGGTGTACCAGTGCGGGCCGAGCCGCTGCTGAGCCGGGACCGGCGTCACGTAGTTGCCGAGCAGGGAACTCATCCGCCAGGTGGTGGAGATGTGGCGGTCCAGGCTGTGGCTCTTGTACTGGGTCAGCACGCAGATCCTGCGGATGCTGGCGTTGGCCATGTTGGACAGGGCGAAGTCGATCAGCCGGTACAGCCCGCCGAACGGCACCGCCGGCTTGGCCCGGTCCGCGGTCAGCGGGCTCAGGCGGGTGCCCGCGCCGCCGGCGAGCACGATTCCCAGTACTGACCGCTCCGGCATGACCACTCCTGTCACGGTTACGAGTTAACTGCCATGCTCCCGCGCCTCCGGCGCGGCGGGGAAGAGCTCAGCCGGCCGGGCGGCCTCGAGCGCGGCGGGCGCAGGCGGGGGCTTCGGAGCCGTGGCCTGCCACGCGTCGCGGACCACCACCTGCAGGGCGCCGGCCACCGGGATGGCCAGCAGCGCCGCGACGAAGCCGCCGAACAGGCCGCCGACCAGGCTGCCGAGTGACGCGCCGACCAGCACCGCGACGAGCACCAGCAGCGGGCTGATCTTCACCGTCCGGCTCATGATCACCGGGTTCAGGATGTGGTTCTCGACCTGGGTGTAGACCAGGAAGACAATCAGGGTGACCACGCCGGCGGTCACGGAGTGGGTGAACGCGAACAGGACGGTGGGGATGCCGGCCAGGGCCCCGCCGATCATGGGCAGGAAGTCCACCAGGGCGACCCACACGCCCCACAGGAACGGGAACGGCACGCCGACGATCATCAGCGTAACGAACACCACGATCCCCGCGATGAGCGAGGTCAGGAAGTTCCCAGCCATGTACCCGATGACCGACCGGTTCACCTCGCTGGCCACCCGCGTGACCCCGGCCGCGCGTTGCGGCGTCATCTGGCTCAGCATCCAGCGCCGCATCTTCGGGGCCTCGAGCAGCAGCAGCAGGACCAGGATGAAGATGGTCAGCAGCTCGATGACCAGCGAGACAGCGCCCTTGCCGATGGTCAGGGCCGGCTTGGACAGCGACTGCGCGTAGCTCACCAGCTTGGGCGTATTCCGCTGCACCCAGGTCACGATGTGGTACTTGCGCGCGATGTGGCCGATCCAGCCCTGGCCCGACTCCGCACTGGCGACGTAGCTGGGCAGCTTGTTCGCCAGGTTGGTGATCCCGTTCACCAGCGGGTGGCCGAAGGTATAGGCCAGGACGAGGAAGGCCCCCGCGGCCAGCAAGCTGACGATCGTCACCGCGAGGCCCCGGCGCAGGCCCAGCTTCTTCTCGCCGAAGACCACGATCGGGTTGAGCAGCAGTGCGAGGAACCCGGCGACCAGCATGAGCAGGACGATGTCCCGCAGCCGGTAGATCAGCTTGCCCGCCAGGTAGGCAGCCGCCACCACGGCCACCGTGACCACGATGGTCCGCAGCGGGACGTGCCGCGCGTCGGCGTACTGCCACAGCCGCGCCAGGCGGCCCTGCGGCGGAGGCTGATCGCTCACCTGACCAGCATGCCAGGTCCGCGTCGCTCCGCAATGCGCCGGCTGGTGACCGGCCACTAAGATCACCGTGCGTTCGGAGTAATGAAGGATCTTTTTACCGAACGGTCCGTGGGGTCAGCGGCCGTTCCGGTGGATGGTCAGTGGTAGCGTTCGCGGCCCGCGGACCTGGCCGGCGGACCAGGTGACGGCGGCAGGGTGGGCAAGCTCGAAGTCCGGGTAGCGGGCCAGCCACTCCTCCAGGGCGACCCGCAGCTCCATCCGGGCCAGGTTGGATCCCAGGCAGCGATGCCGCCCCAGCCCGAAGGCGGCGTGGCGGTTCCTGGCCCGGTCCAGCTGCACCAGGCCGGGGTTCTCGAAGGCGGCCGGATCGCGGTTGGCCGCCGGGAACGGCAGCAGCAGCCAGTCGCCCTCCTTGAACGGGTGGCCGTGGAAGTCGAAGTCCTTGGCGACCAGGCGCGCCATGGTGACCGGCGCGTAGGCACGCAGCAGTTCCTCGACGGCGGTGTCCATCAGCGCGGGTTCGGTGGCGAGCCGGCGGCGGTCCTCCGGGTGCTGGGCCAGGTGCCAGAGGGAGGCGCCGATCGACGACCAGGTGGTGTCGATCCCGGCGATCATCAGCAGGATCATGGTGCCGCGGACCTGCTCGACCGGCAGCTTGCGGCCGTCAATCTCCGCCTCGATCAGGAACGAGGTGAGGTCGTCCCTGGGGTGGGCGATATGGTCCTCGATCTGGGCGTTCATGTAGGTGTCGACCTCGGCGAACCTCTCCTCCCGCTCATCGGCGGGCAGGTCTACCTCCTCCAGGACCAGGCGGATGATGCTGCGGAACATGTCGGCGTCCTCCTGCCGGAAGCCGAGGAACCTGACGATGACCCGAACCGGGATGTGCTGGGCGTACTCGACGGCCGCGTCGAAGCTCGTCCGGCCGTCCGTCGCCGCCAGCAGGTCCCGGCATAGCTCCCGGGTGAAGGGCTCGAGGGCCGCGATCGGCTTGGGCGTGAACGCGGGCAGCAGCATCCGCCGCACGATGCTGTGATAGGGCGGGTCCGAGGTGATCGGCGGGGACAGCCCGATGGGCGCGGGCAGGTCGTCGGGACCGGGCCGCTGCTCGCTGACCACGACCGAGCGGGAGGTGAAGTGCTCGTGGTCGTAGGCGACCTGCGACACCAGGTCGTGGGTGACGGGCAGCCACGCTCCGCCGTACCGGTCGCTGTGCGCGACCGGGCAGCGCTGCCGCAGGTCGTCCCAGATCGGGTAGGGGTCGGCGACCCACGCCGGGTCGGTGTGATCGAAGTCGGTGGCGAAGTCCCCTACCGGAGGGTGGCGGTTGCTCACGACTGCACCTCGGCCGCTTCGGTCAGCTCCGCCTCGGTCAGCTCGGTCAGCGAGATCGCGTGCTCAGGGCAGTTGGCCACCGCCAGGCGGGCCAGGCGGGCCATGCCAGCGCGCACGAGGCCCGTGCCGACCTCGCTGGACATACCCAGGTCGTCCAGTTCGAACAAGTCGGGGGACACGCTGTAACAGCGGTTATGTCCCTGGCATGTGTCCGGATCGACGTGGACGCGGTAGCTGGCGTGGGTCACGGTGCCCCCTGGGTCAGCGGCTTCCCTCCCTTAGGCTAACCCGGCCGGCGAAGCCGGCGATCTGCTGGATGGCGTTCGCGGTTTCGGGGGTCTCGAGTACGCCGTGGTGGGAAGCGAATACTGGTAGCAGGACGAGCGGCCCTGATGGTCGGGAGGGACAGGCTCAGATGGCAGCGCAGCACGGTGGGGCGGGACCGGTGGGCATAGTGGGCCTGGGCAACATGGGCGGGCGGATCACCCGCCGGATGGTGGACGCCGGGCACCCGGTCTGGGGTGTCGACCGGGTCGCGGCCAGGATTCCCGCGAGCGGCGCCAAACCCGCGCCGAGCCTGGCCGAGCTCGCGGCCGCCTGCGACGTCATCATGCTCTCGCTGCCAGACAGTTCGGTGATCGAATCCGTGATCCGAGGACCCGGCGGGCTGCTGGAGCGCGCGCGCGATGGACAGGTCATCGTCGACCTGAGCACTGCGAACCCAACGTCCACCCGTTCGCTGCACGACCAACTCGCGGCCAGGGGCAACCGGGTCGTCGACGCCTTGGGCGACCTGGCCGGCGGCGTCCGGGTCGCGGGCCAGACCGCGGGCGAGAAGGAGGACTGAGCGAGATGCACGTGTCACACGGCCGGATTCCCGGCCAGCCGTCCGAGCAGCGGACCGCGACCTTCACCGGGATGGTGCACATGGACCCAATGCTCGATACCGGGCAAGTCGTAACCAACACGGTCATCTTCACTCCCGGGGCCCGCACCTACTGGCATAGTCATCCCGGCGGCCAGCTTCTCATCGTCACGGCTGGACGGGGCATCGTGGCAATCCGCCGCGAGGTCCATGTCGTCAGCGGCGGCGACATCGTCTGGACGGAGCCAGGCGAAGAGCACTGGCACGGCGCCTGCCCCGACTCCCTGATGACGCACATGGCGGTATCCCATGGCACAACCGAGTGGGGCTGCGAGGTCGCCGAGAGTGACTACACCACAGCAACCGCAACGACCGAGATTTCCTGAAATGTCTCGCGCCGAGTGTTGGCCATGAGCGAAACCTATGAGGTGCTGGCAGTCCGGTATGGAACCCGGCAGGCCAGCGCCTCAGACGTATTCCTGAATTTCGGGACCTATGGTGAACCGGACCGTCCGCTGGGCATGGACTACTTCTTCTGGGTGATTCGGAGCGCGGGTTCGGGCCGTTCCGGTCCCGCATGCACCGTCGTCGACACCGGCTTCTCCCCCGCGGGCGGCGCCGCGCGCGGGCGGACCACGCTGATGGACCTGGCGTCCGCGCTGCGAGCGGCAGGCGTGACCCCGGACGACGTGGCGCAGGTCGTCGTCACGCACGCGCACTACGACCATATCGGCGGGCTCCCGGCGTTCGGTGCCGCAGAGGTCATCATGACCCGGTCGGAGTACGACTTCTGGACCGGACCGCTGGCGCACCGGGCGCTGTTCGCTCATTCCGTGGAAAACGAGGAAATCCGGTACTTGCAGGCAATTCGTGACGCGGGGCGGCTGACTCTGGCTGGGCGTTCCCATCGGGTCGCGCCGGGAATCGAGCTCACCGAGGTCGGCGGGCACACTCCGGGGCAGGCGATCGTCACGGTGCGCACCGGTCCCGGGCGGGTAATCCTCGCCTCCGACGCCGTCCATTATTACGAGGAGCTGGAGCGGGACCGGCCGTTCTCGACGGTGGCGAACCTCGCGGACATGTACGCCGCGTTCGACCAGATCAGGGAGATGGAGCAGGACGCGGGCACGTCCGTCGTCGCGGGGCACGACCCGGCGGTGGCCGAGCGCTTCCCGGCGTTCGGGGACCGGGACGGGGTGTTCCTGCTAACCGCGGCGATCGACGCCCAGGGGGGTCGATGCCGATGACTGAGATCCTGCCCGGTGCGGAGATCGGCTTCTTCGGGCTCGGGAAGATGGGCACCCCGATGTCCCGGCGGCTCGCCGAGGCCGGCTACCGGGTACGCGGGTACGACATGAGCGAGCCCGAGCTCAGGTCCTGGGCTTCTCTTGTTCCCGGTGCCGTCGCCGCTTCCGGCCCGACCGCCGCCGTCGACGGCGCCGCCGCGACCATCCTCATGCTGCCGGATTCCTCGGTCGTGACAAGCGTGCTGGCGGAGGTCCTGCCGGCGATGTCCTGGGGTGCGATGGTCGTGGACATGAGCTCCTCGCAGCCGCAGTCGACCCGAGAACTGGCCGGCCAGGCGGCCCGGCACGGTGTCGTACTGATAGACGCGCCGGTCTCCGGCGGCGTCACCGGGGCGGACAGCGGCCGCCTCACCGTGATGGCTGGCGGCGCCACCGACGACGTGGCGCGCGTCAGGCCGTTGCTGGAAGTGCTCGGCTCACGCGTCATACGCGTCGGCGATGTCGGCGCCGGGCACGCGGTCAAGGCTCTCAACAACCTGCTGTCCGCCACCCATCTGCTCGTGACGTGCGAGGCGATGTCTGCGGCGGCCGCGTTCGGACTCGACGTCCCGGCGGTACTCGACGTCATCAACACCTCCAGCGGACGCAGCGGCTCGACCGAGAACAAGTGGCCGAACTACATCGTCCCGGGTACGTACAACTCCGGCTTCACCATGGAGCTGATGGTCAAGGACATGCTCATCGCCCTGGGGATCGCCGAGACGGCGGGCACGCAGTCCCGCCTGTCGGCCTTCGCCGTCGGCCTGTGGGCCGAAGCCGCCGCTGCGATCGGCGGTGACGCCGACCACACGCAGGTCGCCCGCTGGCTGGGCTGGCCGGTGGCGTCATGAGCGGGTTGTGGCTGCGTTTCCTGTCCGGGCCGGACATCGACTCGCTCGGCCTCTCGAACGCCGACATCCTCACCGCGGTCGAGGAGGCCGTGCGCGCGCACGGCGACGGCAGCGTGGTGGTGGAGCCGAGGGTGCACCTGGTCCCCGACAATGACGGCGCCGGCCACTTCAACGTGCTCCGCGGCCACCTGTCGGTGCCCGGGGTGAGCGGCGTCAAGGTGGTCGGTGACTTCGTGTCGAACTATGCCGCCGGGCTGCCCAGCGAGCTCGGGCTGCTGACGCTATACGACCCGGGGACGGGCGTTCCCTTGTCGATCATGGATGCCACCATGATCACGGCCTGCCGGACCGGCGCGATGACCGCCGTGGGGGCCCGGTACCTGGCCCGGCGGGACGCCCGGGTGCTCGGCCACCTCGGCGCCCGCGGCACCGCGTTCTGGAACGTCGTGTTGCTGGACGAGCTGTTCGACCTGGACGAGATCCGCATCACCAGCCGGCGGCCTGAGTCCCGGGAGGCCTTCGCCCGGGAGCTGGCCGCGGTCACCGGCACCCGCATCCGGGTGGCCGCCTCCGCCGAGGAGGTCTTCGAAGGCGCCGACATCCTGGTCGAGGCGTCACGGCTGAGAGCGCCCGAGCCGCTGCTGCGCACCGCCTGGGTCAAACCCGGCGCCTTCGTCATCCCCTACGGCACGGTCAGCGCGGTAGAGCTCGACCTGCTCGACGTGATGGACAAGGTGGTGGTCGACGACTGGCGCGAAGCGCAGTCGGGACGCTTCGGCGCGCTGCGCCGTCACGTGGACACCGGCCGTCTCTCGGCCGCGTCGCTGCACGCCGAGCTGGGCCAGGTCGTCACCGGCGCGCGGGCCGGCCGGGAACGTGACGACGAGCGGATCCTGTTCTGGCACCGCGGCCTCGCCATCCTCGACATCGCGGTCGGCCTGGCCATCTTGCGCCGGGCCGAGCAGCTGGACGCCGGGACCATGCTCCGCTACCGCTCGTGAGGCCCGTCCTGCAGATTACCGGGGCCGGTGCCCCGGATCTCGGCCTGATCCGGGCCGTGGCCGCCGGCCATGCGGTCAGCATCGGGCCGGAGCTGCTGGCCGCGGTGCGACGGCAGCGCGCCGAGGCCATGGCGGCGCTGGCCGACGGGCGGCTGGTGTACGGCGTGAACACGGGCATGGGGGCGCTGTCCTCGGTTCGGCTGACTGAGCAGCAGCAGCGTTCTCACCAGCGCAACCTGCTGCTGGCCCGGGCGACCGGCGGTCCGCCGTGGCTGGAGGGGCCCGAGGCGCGGGCGGTCATCACGGTCAGGCTGCTAACGTTCCTGTCCGGCGACGCCGCCGTGTCGAGCGAGCTCTGCCAGCGGCTCGCCGATGTCCTCAACCACGGCCTCGTGCCCGCCGTGCCGCGGGCCGGCGCCGGGGCGGCGGGCGAGATCATGCAGCTGGCCCACGCCTTCGGACCGGTGGTCGGCATCGGCCGGGTCCTCGGTTCGGGCGGAACCCTGGTCCCGGCGAGCCGGGCGCTGCGTGATCGCGGGCTCGGCGAGTTCACCCTCGGCCCGAAGGAGGGCATCGCGCTGATCCAGGGCGTGCCCGGAGCGACGGGCCTGTGCGCGCTCCGCCTCGACGAGGCCGCCGCGCTGATCTCACTGATGGAGGGGGCGGCGGCGCTGTCTATCGTCGCCGCCGGGGCGTCGCGCGATCCCTACCGCGCGGCCTGCGCCCGCGGTGACGACCTGCTGGCCGCGGTCCTCGGCCGGCTCCGCGCGGCCATCGGCGACGACCCGTCGCCGCGGTCGCTGCAGGCCCCCGTGTCGTTCCGGGTGGTCGGCCCGGTCTTCACCCAGGTCGTCCGGGCGGTCGGCCTGCTGGAGGCGGCGGTGCAGCGCGCCCTGACCGGAGTCACCGACTCCCCCGCCTACCTCGACGGGCAGTTCACCGGTACCGCCGGGTTCCACGGCGTCGACCTGGCCGCGCACTGCGACCAGCTCACGGCGGCGCTCTGCCACGCGGCCGAGGTAGCGGCGGCCCGCGTCCACCGGCTGCTGGATCCCTCCGTCACCGGTCTGCCCGCGCAGCTGGCCCGTGAGCCGGGTCCGCAGGCGGGCCTGACCCCGGTGCACAAGCGGGCCGCTGGGGAGGTCCACGCCATGCGGCCGCTGGCCACCGCGACCCCGGTCGGCCTGATCGAGACCTCCGGCGGCCAAGAGGACGTGCAGTCCTTCGCCTGGGAAGCCGCCGAGAAGCTCGCCGCCGCGCTGCGGCACGCCCGCGCGGTCGCGGCCTGCGAGCTGCTGACCGGCTACCAGGCGGCGGCGCTGACCGAGCGCCCGCCGCCCGCCGGATCCCGGCCGCTACTAGGCTGGCTGGCGGGCATTGTCGGCCCGATCGATGGCGACCGGCCGTTCGGCGAGGACATCCAGCACCTCATCGAGGCGCCCTGGCCTCCCGCCTGACCCGGGGGGGCCCGCCACCGGGCATGCTCCGCTAGCGATACCAGGAGGTGGGTGGTACATGACGGGCGAGACGATCCGCGGCCTGCTCGACCCTCTCATCGGCAAGTCCGGATCCATTTTCATGGTGGTCAGCGGGATCGGCCCGATCGGGTTCGCCACCGCTGAGCACAAGAAGCTGACCGCCGTCGAGATCCGCCCGGACGGCCTGGTCCGCCTGGAGCGCGAGACCGGCTGGGCCGTGATCGACCCAGGCGAGGTCGTGGCCGTGGTGTGGAACGGCGACACGGAGAGCTCGCCGGGCCAGTTCCTGTGAGCGTCCCTGGCCGGGCCGCGAACAAGCAGCCTCACATCATTGGCATGACCTGCGGCTATCAGCGCACGTCCAGGCCGGTGACGGCGCGGCCGATGATGAGGCGCTGGATCTCCGAGGTGCCCTCGAAGATGGTGAAGATCTTCGCGTCGCGGTGCCAGCGCTCCACCGGGAACTCCCTGGTGTAGCCGTTCCCGCCCAGGATCTGGATGGCCTGCTCGGTGACCCGGACCGCGGTCTCGCCCGCGACCAGCTTGGACATCGACCCCTCGGCCCGCCGGAACGGCCGGCCCTGCCGCGCCATCCAGGCCGCCCGCCAGGTCAGCAGGCGGGCCGCGTCGACCGAGGCCTGCATGTCCGCCAGCATGAACGCGACAGCCTGGTTCTGCCCGATCGGCCGGCCGAACTGGACCCGCCTGGTCGCGTACTCGGCGGCGTACTCCGCCGCGGCCCGGGCGATTCCCACCGCCATGGCCGCCACACCGGGCCGGGAGGCCTCGAACGTCCGCATCGCGGCCTGCTCGCCCGCGCGGCCGCCCTCCCGGACCCGGGCCAGCCGCTCCTCGAGCCGGTCCCGGCCGCCGAGCACGTGCCGCCCCGGCACCCGGACATCGGACAGCACGACCTCGGCGGTGTGCGAGGCCCGGATGCCGTGCTTGCGGAACTTCTGCCCCATGGACAGCCCGGGCGTGCCCGGCGGCACGACGAAGCTGGCCTGCCCGCGGGACCCGAGCGAGGGGTCCACCGACGCCACGACCACGTGCACGTCGGCGATGCCGCCGTTGGTGACCCAGGTCTTCACCCCGTTGAGCACCCACTCGTCGGCCGCGGCGTCGTAGGTCGCCCGCGTGCTGATCGCGGCCACGTCACTGCCCGCGTCGGGTTCGGAGGAGCAGAACGCGCCCAGCTTGACGTCCCCCGGTCCGCCGAACATCTGCGGGCACCACTCCCCGACCTGCTCCGGCGTCCCGTTGGCCACCACGGCCAGCACCGCCAGCGTGCTGCCCGCCAGCGACATCCCGATGCCCGCGTCGCCCCAGAACAGCTCCTCGAAGGTGACCGGGATGCCGAGCCCGGACGGGTCCAGGTACTGCTGGGTGTAGAAGTCCAGCGAGTACAGGCCGATCTTGGCCGCCTCCTCGAGCACGGGCCACGGGGTTTCCTCGCGCTCGTCCCATTCCGCGGCGGCCGGCCGGATCACCGAGGCGGCAAACTCGTGCAGCCAGTCCCGCGTCTGCACCAGCTCCTCCCCCAGTTCCAGCGAGAATCCCTGGCTCGCGGGGCCGTCCTCCGGCGCGTCGCTCATGCCGCCCTCCAGCGCAAGTATGTTACTCGAAGGTAACAT
>Ga0187819_10001666_pt1 | contig 11506 bp, 11 predicted proteins | sample NC_wetland_sal_i_15_FD_132411 | JGI IMG/M metagenome (GOLD analysis project Ga0187819, IMG submission 132411) | Wetland sediment microbial communities from Neuse River Estuary, North Carolina, USA - SO4_4 | ecosystem: Environmental > Aquatic > Freshwater > Wetlands > Sediment | place: USA... | reverse complement strand
CTTCTAAGAACCCGCTGAGAAACCTAAAGTCTTGTCACTCCATGGTGTAAAAGCGACGAGGAACCTGCAGTTTTCCTTGGATTGCGAAGAACTGCAGGTCCCTCCCCCTCGGCTTCGCTCGGGGGTGGTTCGACCTTCGGTCTCGGCAAAGATCGCTCGCGACGACAACAAGATAGGATTTCTTGACAAGCTGCTAAAATTCTCGGTTATTGTTAGGAAAGCTCCCCGCAATTCAGAGCTGCGCCATCCCGACGGGCCAAGCTGCTGCCACTGTGCTTCACCTCACGTCCGTCCGTGACGAATGTCACACCCAGCTGCGACTGCCCCACCGCATAATCGAAGGTGAATTCCGGGAGTGCCGGTCACTTCCGTCAGGGTGGGGGATTTGTGGCAAAGGGTCGTGTTTCGATCGTAGTGGAGCGCTGCAAGGCCTGCGGCTTTTGCGTTGAGTTTTGCCCGACCAAGGTTCTGGCGCTTTCTTCCGCATTCAATTCCAAGGGCTACCATCCGCCGCATGTCATACATCCGGAAAAATGCAGCGGCTGCGACCTCTGTGGCATGTACTGCCCGGACTTCGCCATCTACGGCGTCAAAGTGCCGCAGGCCGCCGGAGGTGAGAAATGAAAGCCGATCCTCACGGCGTGCTCACCGGCGTGCACTTTATGGATGGCGACCACGCCTGCTGTGAAGGCGCGCTGGCTGCCGGCGCGCGATTCGCCGCCGGGTATCCGATCACGCCCTCCACCGAAGTTGTGGAGCGGTTTGCTGCTCGCGTGCCGACTGTGGGTGGAAACTTCATCCAGATGGAAGACGAACTGGCGGCTTCGATCACCCTGCAAGGCGCAGTGTGGGGAGGAGCCAAGGCTTTCACTGTGACCTCCGGCCCCGGCTTTTCCCTGATGATGGAGCACATCGGCTATGCGGCCATGACCGAAACGCCGTGTGTGTTCGTCGACGTACAGCGCGGCGGACCCTCTACCGGTCTTCCCACGCTTCCCGCGCAAGCCGACATGATGCAGGCGCGCTGGGGATCGCATGGAGACTACGAGATCATCGCCTTGTGCCCGAATTCTCCGCAGGAGTGTTTCGATCTCACCATTAAAGCCTTCAACCTGGCGGAGGAGTTCCGCGTGCCGGTCATGTTCATGATGGATGAGGTCGTGGGACACATGACCGAAAAGGTTGTGATTCCGCACGCCGACCAGATCGACGTTGTGCCTCGAAGGCATACCCACAAGTCAGTCGACGACTACCTGCCCTTTGCCACCAATGGCGACATGGTTCCTGAAATTGCGCACGCTGGCGAGGGCTACAAGTTTCACGTCACCGGATTGACCCACGATGAACGCGGCTATCCCGACATGACTCCGCAGACGCAGGACAAGTTGGTACGCCGCTTGCAGAACAAAATTCGCGCCGCCGCCGAGCGCATTGCGCTGTTCGAGGAAGATCGGCTCGATGATGCCGATGTGGTCGTTGTCGCCTACGGAATCACCTCGCGCGTGGCTCAGCGGGCCATTGATCTCGCCCGTGAGCGGGGACTGCGAGTCGGCAAGCTGCGCCTGATCACCGCCTGGCCCTTCCCCGATAAAAAGATCGGCGACCTGGCCGCGCATGTGAAGGCATTCGTGGTGCCGGAACTTAATCTGGGCCAGATGGTGCGCGAAGTAGAACGCGCCAGCGCGGGCAAAGCCAAGACGTTTTCCGTGCCGCACGCTGGCGGCGGAGTGCACAACCCCGAAGACATCCTCAAGACCATTGTGGAGGCCAGCCGATGACTAGCAGCCTGATGAACGACCTGGTCAACCCGGTAGAGCCTTTTCTGCGCAGCGACCGCATGCCGCACATCTGGTGCCCGGGATGCGGCATCGGCACCACGGTCAATTGCTTCGCGCGAGCGCTGATCGAATCGAAGATCGATTTGGAATCGCTGGCCCTGGTGTCTGGCATCGGCTGCACCGGGCGGGTCGCCGGCTACGTGAAACTGGATTCGTTCCACACCACGCACGGGCGCGCAATCCCATTTGCCACGGGTCTCAAGCTGGCCAATCCCAAACTGAACGTGGTGGTGTATTCCGGGGACGGCGATCTTTGCGCCATCGGTGGAAACCATCTGATCCATGCCGCGCGCCGCAACATCGATCTGAAAGTGATCTGCGTCAACAACCTGATCTATGCCATGACCGGCGGGCAGACCGCGCCTACCACGCCGGATCATTCCATTACTTCGACAAACCAATACGGCGTGTTTGAGCCTTCATTCAATCTGCCGCACCTAGTCGAAGCGGCCGGTGCAGTGTACGTGGCGCGCTGGACGACCTTTCACGTCCGTCAGCTGGCGCGCTCCATCAGCGAGGCGTTTCAGAAAAAGGGATTCTCCTTCATTGAAGTGATCTCGCCCTGCCCGACGCTTTACCAGCGGCGCAACAAACTGGGCGACGGGCTCGACACCATGAAGTACTACAAAGAGAAAAGCAAAGTCCGGCATGGTGCGCCCACGAACGAAGTTGGACTGACCATGACCGGGGAAATCATCGTGGGCAAATTTGTGGACCGCGACCGCCCCGACTATCAGACTATGATGCGCGCACAATTCGCCGAATCGCTGGGAGAGCGGTTCGTAGAGCAACCGGAGATGGTATGCAGCTGACGGAAATCCGTATTGCAGGCTTCGGCGGCCAAGGAGTGATTCTTTCGGCCATAATCCTGGGTAAGGCTGCCTCGATTTACCAGGAAGCCTTCGCCACCATGACCCAGAACTTCGGTCCGGAAGCGCGCGGCGGCGCTTGCAGCGCGCAACTGATTGTTTCCGATTCGCCGGTGCTGTACCCCTACGTCACGCGGCCTGACATTCTAGTCGTGATGTCGCAAGAGGCCTATACGCGCTTCGTTCCTGAACTGAAAGATGGCGGCACGTTGATTGTGGAACAGGACTTGGTGCATTTGTCGGATCTTAAGGGTGACATCAAAGTCTACAGTGTCCCGGCGACCCGCATCGCCGAAGAACTCGGCAAGCGTATGGTGCTGAACTCGGTGATGGTGGGATTCTTTACCGCAGTCACCAACTTGCTGGAAGCTGACGCCGTGCGCAAAGCGGTCGCTGACTCGGTCCCGCCAAGCTTCCGCGAGCTGAACCTGAAGGCCTTTGAGAAGGGATTCGAGTACGGGAGCACGGCGCTAACGGGAGTCACGCCGGAAGTAGATGCGCAGGCGGTCTACTCGGCTTGGCATGGGCCCATGTGACCGATTAGGCACGCGATTTAGGACCCACGAGATCAACTCGCAGGAAGAGGCTTGGCCGCAATCTAGGGCTCGGCCTGACTTGGCAGCGCGGGAAGCGCTGCTCCACTCAAGACTCAAGTGCTCCAGCAGCCTGTGAAGTCGTGCCCACCCTCCTAGTTTTCGCCCCACCGGTTCGGGCTCCTTATGGATATAATGTGGCGATTTCCCGGGTTACATCCCCAGCAGGATCGGAGGCCCATTTGCGCCTATCGCTCGACACACGTGAGGTTGGACGCGTCACCATTGTGCGCTGCAACGGGCGGATCGTTGCCGGTGGTGAGAGTGAGTCGCTGCGCGCGCACGTGGCTTGGTTGTTGCGCGACCGCCGCGCCATCGTTCTGCATCTGGGCGAGGTCGGATTCATTGACAGCAGCGGCCTCGGCACGATGGTCCGCAGCCTGACCAGCACCCGCCAGGCCCGCGGAGACCTGAAGCTCTGCAACGTGCCGGAACATGTGCGCAAAGTTCTGGAGCTGTCGCACCTGACGACGTTGTTCGACTCGCACGAGTCGGAGGAGAAGGCGGTCGCCGCCTTTTACCGCCCCGGAGCCCGCGCCGAGACACCAGCTCTCACCGGCCGCAGCGTTCTGTGCCTCGACTGCAATGCCGACGTGCTCGCCTACTTGCGCGAAGTACTCCGCCGCGCCGGATACGACGTCCACACCAGCAGCCACCTGCGCGACGCTGTGATCCTGATGCGCGTCACGCGTTTTGATCTCCTGCTGGTAGGTCCCGACATGACCGCCGCCCCGGCCGCGCAGCAGGCTTTCCAGTCCGCGTGCGCCAGCCTCCCGGTGATCGAACTGGGCAGCGAGTTTTCCACCCGCGATGCCGGTGAAGCCGGCGCTGGATTGCTGGAAAAGATCGAGGCTCGGCTCACCCCAAAGACGGCATGACGCGAGAGTCTCTTCTCTTCAAGGGATAGGTGCCGCTTCAGGACCACTAGTCCGGCGGCTGGTTGAGAGTGCGCCGCAATCCTCTACCTCAGGGCGTAGAGATTTCCGTCGGTGCTGCCGAAGTAGACGACGTCGTTCACAACTATTGGCGAAGACAGGACGGCACCCACGCTCATCATCTTGCTGACGCCACTTACCATGTCGTCATAAAAAAAATCGGTAAAGGCAGCTTCGTATTTTGGGGTGCCGTCGGGCTTGGTGTAGGTGGGGCCGTTCTGGACGGAGCCGTCAGTTTGAAATGTCCAGGCAAGTCTCCGGGCGGCGAGATCGATGGCGATGAGCTTTCCTTCGTGCGAGCCGATATACAGCGTCTGGCCGGCAATCGCGGGTGAAGAAAACATGGGCCATCCCTTGAAGTTGAGCGAGAAAATTGCGGTGCCGGACTTAGCGTCTAACTCGTAAAACATGCCCGAGTCCGATGTCGCGAAGTAAACCTTGCCGTCTTGCACGGCGGGAGAGGCAATGACCCACGAGCCTTTGTTATTGAATGCCCACTTCTGCTGTCCGGTATTGGCGTCGACCGCGTAGAAGTTCGAGTCGCGGCAACCGAAATAAACCACACTGTCCGCCACCGCGGCAGAGGATTGAATGCCGACCTGATTGTGAATGTCGGCGTCCTCCCCGGTCTTGAAGCGCCATTTTTCTTTTCCCGTAGCTGCATCGAGCGCATAGAAATAGCTGTCCCAGCTCCCGATGAACAACGTGCCGCCGGAAATCGCAGGCGAGGCGTGCACCACGTCGCTGGTCTGAAATTTCCACTTCAGCTGGCCGGAGGGGGCGTCCAAGGCATAGATGTTGCCGTCGCCGCTGCCGAAATAGACCGCCCCATTCCAGACCACTGGGGAAGAAAGATAGAAATCGAAAGGGTCCGGCATGGTTTCCGCAACTGGCGATGCGCCGTGCAGGTGTTTGCCCGCGAACCTTCGCTCACCAGCGGTCTGGAACTTCCACTTCAACTGGCCGTTGGCAACGTCCACGGCGTAGAAGTTGCCGTCGTAACTCTCGAAATAGACCAGCTCTCCTGACACAGCCGGAGACGAAGTCACGCGGCCCTCGGTTTTGAATTTCCATTTCAGCGTGCCCGCTTCGAGGTCGACGGCGTACAGGTTATGATCGCTGCTGCCCACGTACACCGTGCCATTGGCGACCGCGGGCGATGAGATGACGGCGCCGTCGGTGCGGAACTTCCACTTGACTTTGCTGAAGTGCGACACGCCGGTTGCGTCGTAGACACCGCTGTGTTGAGGGTTGCCGCGGAACATGGCGTCGTCGGCGCCGAGAACAGGCAGGCTAAGAAGGAACAGCGTGATCGTCAGGTGGAGATGTCTCATGAGATCTTAAAGCCGGTGCACAGGCGCGACTGCCACGCGCCTAACTCGGGGGTTCGGGGGTTAGACGAGGAAATCAGGAGAAGGTCACTGCTCAATTCCACACCTTGAAATGTGGCCAGGCTTGCGACAAAGGTTCTCTTAGACCATGACAGATCAGAACTGTGTAGTGTTCCTCCGCCATGGCGTAGTAAGGATCCAGTGCCGGCCCTTCCTGCACGTTTTGGCACAGACAATCTTGCGGGGTTTGCCTAATCTTCCACGACCCTCGCTGTAATTTCCTCGGGCGGCTCGCCGCCGGCTGCAGCCTGGGCCACAATCAAGCGGCGTCCCTCGACTCGAATCTTGGGCAACTGCAATCCAAATAGTGCCGCGCCACCGACGCAGGCCACAGCTCCCATCGAGACAGTGATGGGCGCTCCGAGGCGATCGGCCAGCGCTCCGGCAAACAGCGCTCCGAACGGCGCCATGCCCATGAACATCATCGAATACACGGCCATGACCCGCCCGCGCAGGTGGTCCGGCACCATGGCCTGGATCAGGGTGTTGGACGAGGACATTTGCAACATCATGAAGAACCCGACGGGAAGCAGCAGCGCAGCCGAGAGCCATAAATTCCGCGAGAATGAAAACAGAATCAAACTGACTCCGAAAGCGCCGCAGGAAAATGCTACCCAGCGCCCGAGCCCATGCACTCCGCTGCGCGAAGCGAGAGTGAGCGCCCCGAGCAGCGCGCCTACGCCGGTCGCGCCCATCAGGATTCCTAAACCACGCGCTCCGCCGTGCAGGATTTTGTCAGCGAAGATCGGCATGAGTACGGTGTACGGCATCGCCACTAAACTCACCAGTCCCAGAAGAAGCAGGATCGCCCGAATAGGCGCCGTGCGCCGAACGAAGCGGAAACCCTCAATGATATGCGCCAGAGGTGAAGCGGCGGTTCGGTGCACCCGGGGCTGCACTCGCATCAGCAGCAGTCCGATAATCACCGCGATATAGCTGATGCCGTTGGCGAAGAAACACCATCCTTCTCCGATCTTCGCCACCAGAACTCCGGCAATCGCCGGCCCAATGATGCGGGCGCCGTTGAACATGGATGAGTTCAGGGCGATGGCATTCATCAGGTCTTCCTTGCCAACCATGTCGACGATAAAAGACTGACGGCCGGGAATGTCGAAAGCATTCACTACTCCCAGCAGGGCAGCCAACACGAAGATATGCCACACTTGGATGGTCCTGGTCAGAGTCAGGGCTGCCAGGATGAGGGCGAGGATCATGGCGGCGGTCTGGGTTCCGATCACTACCCGGTGACGGTTGTGCCGGTCCGCGACGATGCCGCCCAACGGGGCGACCAGAAACACTGGGAATTGGCTGGCGAATCCCACCGACCCCAGCAGCAACGACGATCCCGTCAGCCGGTATACCAGCCACGACTGTGCCACGGTCTGCATCCAGGTGCCAATCAGAGAAATGAGCTGACCACTGAAGAAGAGCTGGAAGTTACGGTGACGCATTGCCCGTAGAGTTGCGGGCAAGCTGATTTTTGCGCGCGCGGGGCTGGACGCTGTCTGTTTTTCAGTGGCTTTGATCGCTGGATCTGGCACTTTCAACTCGTCCTTAGGATGCCGCCGGCCCGTTCGTCGATTCACTCCGAGGCTCTTTACTCTGCAGCCATTCCCCCATTGCTACCGTCACTAACTGGTGACTTCCCAGATGTCGGAACAGACGATAGAGTTCGGAGTACTCCGCAGCCGATCTCAGGGACATGCCGGCCCGGAAGGTTTAGTATAGAGGCAGGCCATAGTCGCATCTGCAGCAGTCAAATGCGAAGGGCAGCGGTGCTCGGTTTTGCAGCAGCCATGAGTACTGACCAAGTTCAACTCGAGCGTCGCGCAGGACAGCGTTTTGAGTTCCAGCAGCCGGTTTCGTTGCGCAAGCCGGGTGGCGGCCTCGAAGCATGCGGCTTCACTCAGAACCTAAGCGCAAGAGGCGCTCTGTTCTACACCGATTTCCCTCTCTCTGAAGCGGATGAGATCGAGCTCACCCTGGTCATGCCCGGGGAGATCACACTGGCTGAGAATATGCGCGTGCGCTGCCGCGGCAAGATCCTGCGCGTGCTGTCATCGGGAATGGGCACCAAGTCCATAGTGGCGGTTCACCTCGCTGGCTACGAGTTTCTACCCGAGGCCAGCGAAGACACATCGGCTTTCGGCCGCATCTCGGCTCTTCACCAGCATTCCCACGAAGACGAGGCCGGTTTGCCAGCGGACGAATCCTTCTGAGGCCCTGCTGCTGGCCGTGAATCTGCCACCCCCGACCCCACAGATCGCCTGCCGGACGCGGCCTTAACCGCCAACCTCCTTTTCAATCGGCAGGATTTTGCATAGAATAGCTGGGCACCCTCCTCTCAGCGGCTTATTACCCGTGCGTCTGCTCTTAGCTCCAGTGGAGATTCGGGCACGCCTGGAAGGCAAACCGTTTACGGGAGTCAGTTACGGAAGTCACGTGGCGTGGTGCCTCGTCTCTTCTTAACATGCGGGTACGGGATAGATAATTAGGGTTCCAGCCATGCACGGCATAGCAGTCACTCTCTTGACCGAGGACAGGGACCGGCTGACGGTTCTCCAGCAGCGTCTGGAGAGCGCGCAGATGGGCCGCAATGTCTTCAGCCATGTTGGCTTTCCCGCGGGACCGACGGACGCCATCTTGCGTCAAATCCAGGACGTAAAAACCGAAGTGGTTCTGGTGGATATCGATCCGGGCAATATGCAGCGCGCCATGCAGGCTATCGAATTAATCCACAGCAATACCAGCGAGATTGTAATTTTTGCCGTGGGTGAAATGAAGGACCCCGGGACCATCGTTTCTGCCATGCGCGCCGGGGCTCGCGAGTATCTTGAGCGCAATGCCACCGGCGAGACCATGGTCGAGGCTTTCACGCGCTTCGCCGCTTCGCGCGGCAAGACCCGCACCTCTTCCGGTCGCGCCCGGGTATTCACGGTCACCAATGCCAAGGGCGGAGCCGGAGCCACAACCGTAGCCGTGAATACGGCGGTGGCGCTTCAGGAGGCGCATAACGGAGTGCTACTGGTCGATTTTGCGCCCTTGGGGCATGCAGCGCTTCATCTCAATGCCCGGCCGACTTTCGGAGTGACGGACGCTCTGCAGAACCTGCATCGCATGGATACTTCCTTGCTACAGGGCCTGATGACCACATGCAAGGGCGGCCTGCAACTTCTGGCTGGTCCCATGGAGCCTCAGCAGACAACTCCGACCGCCGCCGAATTAGCTCGCCTCTTCGATCTGCTGGTATCCCATTTCCATTATGTTGTGGTCGACTGCTCCGACCGGGTGGATCAGACGGCGCGCCTGCTTTGTGACCTGTCCAACGCGGTTCTGCTCGTCGCCCAGACAGATGTGGTGTCTCTGTGGAGCGCATCGCGTATGCGAACTTTCCTCGAGGAGGGTGGGGGACGAGACCGGGTCCGGCTGGTCTTAAACCGCTATAAGAAAATTCCTGGTTTCGGCGACGAAGATGTCGAGACCGCTACAAACTGTAAACTACTGTGGAAAATTCCCAACAACTTCCAATCGATCTCGCCCGCAATTGACAAGGGCGATCCGATCGCCTCGCAAGATGGTGTGGATGTTGCGCGTTCCTATCGCGCCTTAGCGGCCACATTGGCGGAGGCCTCGGCCAGTGCGGAAGGGTCTATGGACCTTGTCTATCAGCACGACAAATCCGATACCAAGAAGAAAGCCACCAGCCGTTTGCTAATTTCGCCCCTGCGGGCAGGACAGTAATCCGGGTTTCGGGCTTCATCTCAGGCTTCCACTTCAGTTCCCAGGCCGCGTCAAGCCGTACAGACTGTCGGGTTCAACCGCGGCCAAGATTTTCAGCGACCCGCTGGGCACGCATGACGTGCACACCCGGCAACCGGCGCCGACCTGGCCGGGGTACCAGCGCCTCGTGGCCGCTTCCTAAGACTTCGGAAGCAGGAAGCCTGTGTGCCGGCAGTGCTCTTCGAAGGCTTCCCCGAATTGTGCGGACAGCATGGATTCTTCCTTCCGCGCCTTGATCCAATAGCCCAGGACAATCAGGCCGACTCCGGCTACGCATCGCCAGCGGTCAATCGCCAAAGCTCCGCCCAGCGCGGCCAGATCGAGTCCGGAATAAATGGGATGCCGGAAATGAGCGTAGGGCCCAGTGCGGATGAGCTTGTGGTCCTCTTTGAGAGTGACTCTAGCGCTCCAATACTGTCCCAGGTGCCAGCGGGCCCACAGAGCGATAGCAATGCCAATCCAGGTGAGTGCGACGCCTGTGACCACAACGGCGTATGTCCGAGGGACAACGTGATGACCAAGAACCCCGATCGCTGCTTCATCGCTGAAGAGCAGGACAAAGCCAAGAACTTCCAGAAAGAGGATGCCGTAACGCGAGGCGAAGGATTCCTGGCTGACGGTCCGGCGCGTCTTCAGCGCGCCCACCGCCCAAGTATGCGACAAAGACGATCCACGGACCTTCAATGAGATAACGCCAAATCATGCTTCGAGCCGCCGGATTCGCGGGCAAAATTGCCGCGCCTGGGTCATGGTGAATTCAGCAGAGATTATAGTAGGCAACTCCTTTCCGTTGTAGCCAAAGACTGTTTCGGCCAACACGGGCGTGGGGAGACGGGGAGCCTGGCTGAGAGGCAGCGAAGCGGACAGCTCCGGCTGCCTCACGCAGCGCAAGGCACTTGTTACTGTTCAACCGGGTCTCGTGATTGCAGCACGAAGTCGAGATTGCGCTCCCGATTCACGCGAACCGTTTGGTAGAGATCCATGGTCTCCAGGGGGAACACCTTCTGTTCCCCGTCCCCGGAAACGCAGTGGATCTGTCCACCCTGAACCCAGTATTCTCGGGCCAGGTAAGCGTTCCCTCCCTTCAAAACGACGAGTGTCATCGGTTGCTGCGGCGCTGGCGGCGAAAGCTGCTGCGGAACCGGAGTCTGGCTGTAGGACGCCGGTTGCACCATGGCCGATTGCGATCGGGGAGCAGCGGAAACCGGTCTTACCGGCTCATAGGAAGAAGATGGTCCGTATGAGGATCGGTAGCTGCTCGGGCTGACCCATGGGGGCATGGGGACTGAGCTCCTCGCCGTGGGGAAGGGAACCTCGATATCCTCCATCAGGCGCAGCGAGATTCGCGTCTCGCCCTTGAAGGTTGGATAAGGCCCGCGCGCTGGCAGCGTGAGGACCTTAATCGGCCACAAGACGGGAATCATCCATTCGACGACATCGCGTTTGGGATGGCCTTTGCCGTGAATGTCGCCCTGTGCGTCGACTTTCATGTGGGGAGCAGAGATCACCTTGGTGGAAAGCGGAAGAATCAGCGCGCCTGGCAGAATCATCCGGTCAAACTCGAGCGCGATCCAGCCCTTGCCGACAAAGCGGCCGGGGTTCTTGTAGTCTTCGAGATGGCCGCCGAGCATCGCGCCTCGGGGAAATACCGAGTGACCGAAGGAACCCAGGGGGCCGAGGTGACAGAGGACAGGATCGCCGGGCAAGGCGGTCTTCGATGAGAAGTCAGGCTCGTCCAGCGTGCACTGCAGAAGCGTTCCGGCTGGAATGACGTCGGTTGCACCGGCGCACACCACCACAACCGTGGGAACGCACAAAAAGAGGGTCAGAAGCAACAACTTTCGAGACATGGCGAATCCTCGCGGGCCTTCGTGAGGAGCACACCCCATGCCTCGGGAACCGAGATGGGGAGAGAGTATAGCACGGAGAAGAAAGGCGGGCAGCAGGAAAGATTGGATACTACTCCCGGATCAGCCGATCAGACCGGACAAAGGCTACGCCGGTGGCAGTTTGTGGCATAGAGCTCGGATTTGCTCGCGTTGCTCATTAAGCAGGCCGACAAACTCAAAACCGTGCAAGAATCCCATGCGATGTCTGACT
>Ga0187819_10001665_pt1 | contig 11509 bp, 10 predicted proteins | sample NC_wetland_sal_i_15_FD_132411 | JGI IMG/M metagenome (GOLD analysis project Ga0187819, IMG submission 132411) | Wetland sediment microbial communities from Neuse River Estuary, North Carolina, USA - SO4_4 | ecosystem: Environmental > Aquatic > Freshwater > Wetlands > Sediment | place: USA... | reverse complement strand
GTCCTCGGCTTCGATCACCGTCACCCCCGAGCCCAGCACCACCACACTCTCCGTGCTCGGTTATCCCAACCAAAGTGGTATTTTCCCGCCATTCACCGGGGGGGCGTACGGAACATTTGTTTACTTGCGAGCCGACGTAAAAGGTCAATCGGGTTACGGAACGGCCACCGGGAATGTCAGTTTCATGGATGGCGTCGCGAACGTCACCGGCAATCCATACCTTCTCAACAGCCAGGGCAATACGGCGACGCCGAACGGTTTGTTCAACTTTGCCGCGGGGCCGCATTCCATTACTGCTGCCTACCACGGGGATGAGAGCTTCAGCCCCAGTCCACCCTCTGCCACAGCGAATTTCACCATCACGCAGGCTTCAACTAGCACCGCCGTTACGTCCGAAGGAACCGCCCTTGCTGCGACCGTCAACACCAGTAGCGGAGGCAATCCGCCGTCAGGGACGGTTACGTTTTACGTGGACGGAGTGCAGTCGGGCAACCCCGTAGCTGTCAGCGGCCATTACGCAAAGATTGATCCTCAGAGCGATGCAGTACTAACGGGTGCGTGGGCGACGGCGAAGCTGACTGCCGCAAAAGCTCCCACCAAGTCATTTAGCGCAATCTACAACGGCGACACCAATTACCGCGCCTCAACCTCATCCACAACCAAAGATTTTGCTCTCACCGCCAGCGCGACCAAAGTTACAGTGTCCGCGCCGGGCGATTCGGGAAGCCTCACTCTGACAGTCACGGCCGTGGACGGCTTCGCCGGCACCCTCCAATTTGGTTCGTCGTCGTGCTCTGGCCTGCCCACCGGGGCCAGTTGCAGCTTCAGCCCGGCTTCGGTCGCAGGCAGCGGGACCACCAAACTCACGGTCGCCACGACGGCCGCCACCGCAGCAATGCTGAGACCGGGGAATCGCCGCGACTTACCGTGGTTGATGACAACCAGTGGAACGGCCTTGGCGGCTGTGGTCCTGCTTGGCTTCCCAACAAGACGCCGTAAGAATCTGCTGTCCCTGATCACCTGTGTTCTGCTGATTACAGTCGTGAGCTGCGGTGGGGGCGGCAGCAATTCTCCACCTCCACCTCCGCCTTCGACACCCGTGGGGAATTCCACCGTGGTTGTGACAGAGGCAAGCGGCAGCCTGAGTCACAATGTGAGCTTTACTCTAGCGGTGCAATAGCCGGGCTTAAGAGAGGCAGAACCTACAGTCCAAACAGTTCCCGCAAGCGTTTGGTCTGGGCCCGGCTGACTGGAATTTCGGTTTGCTTCTTATCGTCCAAGCGGAGTTGGTAGGAGCTCTTGAACCAAGGGACAACTTCCTTGATGCGGTTGATATTCACCAGGTAAGAGCGGTGGGCGCGCCAAAACAGATTGGGGTCGAGGCTGCCCAGCAGCTCCTCGAGAGTGCGGCAGTTGGATTGTCCTTCCATGCCGTTCGGACCGCTGGTCACCACCGTGATGATGCCGTCCTCGATGGAAGCGAAACAGATATCTTTCTGATTCACCAGGAACAAGCGGCCAGCGGCCTTCAGCAGAAGTTTGGAAGGCTGTGGCTTCTGCGATTCCAGCATCCGGACGAGCGTCTCCAGTCTGTCGGAGGATGACGCGCTGCCTTCGATTTTGGTGCGAGCTCTCTGTACGGACTGCGCAACCCGCTTTTTGTCAAAAGGCTTAAGCAGATAGTCGACTGCATTCACTTCGAACGCCTTCACGGCATATTGGTCGAAAGCGGTGGCGAAGACGATCTTCGGGAGCGGGACTTTTCGATCGAGCAGCTTCTTAATGACGCCGAAGCCATCGAGCCCCGGCATTTGCACATCGAGGAAGACCAAGTCAGGATTGTGTTCGCGGATAAGGTTAACGGCCTCGACGCCGTTCTTTCCCTGGGCCACGACATCAACGTCGCCGACATTCTTCAGCAAAAAAGCTAGTTCGTCGCGGGCGAGCTGTTCGTCGTCCACGATTACAGCCGATAACGACATTCCTTCTCCAGCGGTTCAGCAAAAAGTATAGTGAGACCGTCCCCCGAGCGTCAATGACAGTGGCGCTTTAGTGGTTCGGCATATTGGGCATCCCCGCGGGCATCTGGAACTTTTGGTAACCGGCAGGGATTTCAAACATGCTTGAGGGCTGCGCCCCGGTCTTGATGTTCTGCAATTCGCCTTTGCTGTTCTTGCCCTCCCATTTCACGGGAAACACAATCGCGGAATCGAGCCACACATGGCCGACGTCGCCATCAGCCGACTTAACTTCGTACTCTGCCGTACTGCGGCCGTTGACAACTTCGCTTCCAATCTTGTGGCACTCACCACCGGGCCGAGTTGCCATTTTCTGCCAAGCGGAACAGGCATCCGCAGCGTCGGCTGGCCGGAAGAACGCCCACGTGCGCTGCGCTGCCGGACCTTGTTGTCCGGCAGTCATCTCCATATACATCTTGCGCTCAGGCATCAGCACGGTGCCGGTTTTGGTGGCGAAGTTCATGATCATGATGGCGCTGTGCCCGTTTTGTCCCAGCATTTCAAAGCGCATTTTATCCTTCGTCACATAAACCTTTCCCGTGGCGTTTTGCTTTCCCTGCTCGAGGTTCACCATGTCAGCCGAGAAATCCTCTTGCGCGAAAAGCGCGGTAGTCGCAAGTGAGAACGTTACTGCAAAGAAGATGCGGATAAGTCTGGCAATCATAGTTATCCTCCCAGGATCCGGAACAAAAGGCGGACTCCGCGGGGGAGATGCGTCCGCATTGTTTCTGGATCGAACGCAGGCAGAATAACAGAAGTTCTCACCGCACGAAAGTTGTCGGCATGTTAGAGGGCGAGCTCAACCGCGCATTTCGCTTTGCTGGCGAGGGGCAGGAACGTCCGGCTTGCCGAGCGCAACTCCGCAATAGGGACAATAAGTATCATTGTCGCCCACCGCATGTTGGCACTGCGGGCAGCTCGAGTGCAGTTTGCGGTTGCACTGCGGGCAAAAATTGAATCCGCTCTGCACCGCATTCCCACACTGCGGACATAAACTCAGGCGGGGTTGCCGCAAGACAAAATAGAGAATGATGCCGAGGCCATTGGGAATCAGAATGGCGACCAGCGTCCAGAGCAGGCGGCTCATGCCCCGGCGTCCGGCATCGCGATTCACATAGCCGAGGAGCAGAAAGTAGCAACCGAGCAAGGTCCCGGCCACAAGCCCGAGTAACACTCTCGCCCACCAGGGTGGGGCATCGGGTTGGTGGGCGACGAAGACGTCGAGCAAGTACTGCATGCCGCCAAAGGCCAGCGCGGCTAAACTCCATGCCCAAGCGGGAATTAAGCTGAGCTCATCGGACAATCGGATATTTTTCTCACTTCTTACCTGCATATGTTTCTCCAAGTCGCTAAATTCACCCTTGCCACCTGCCGTTGTTTGTCAAGTATGTGCCACGGGCCAGCAAGAGTACGCTGGCAGCAAGTGCCGGGGCAATCCAGAACAAAGCAAACCCGACCTGCCAGACAGGGCTGGAAACCCGGGCCCATTCGCCCATCCATTGGAAACCGCGCCACAACAGCGGTGTTGTAGTGGCGGCCATAAGACCAACCAGAGCGCAGGACGCGCAGATCAGCCACAGGCGCTCCTGCTTTTGCCGGAGCTGCTGAGCATGCAGACGCACTCGCATCTGCGTGGTTCGCACCAGGGAAAGATCAGCAGCCAGGGGCGCCGAGCGCAGGCACCGGATCAACTGGCCCGCAGCCTCGGCATAATTGCGGCAGGACTCGCAATCCTGAACATGAGCCTGCACCCACGAGGGCTGCGAATCTGTAAGGCCCGCTGCGCCCGCCGAAGCGATCCACTCTCGTACTTGCTCGTGCACGTCCCGCTTCATCCCAGGGCTCCTTTCAACAGCGGCATCAGGGCATTCAAGCCGCGGTAGAGCCGAGACTTTACCGTGCCCACGGGGGCACCGGTGACTGCGCCAATTTCTTCCAGCGTCATCCCCTCTTGGAAACGCAGAACGACAGCCTCGCGGTACTCGGCCGGGATGCAGACCAGTGCGGCACTGATCCGTTCCGCCTGCTCGTGCTGTGTAGCTACCTCCAACGCCGAGGGACGGTTGTCCACCGGAAGCTCTGGGGAGTGATTCTCTTCGCCGAGCAGTTCGTCCAGGCTTGCCGGCCTTTTCTTGCGTAGGTAATCGATCGAGAGATTGCGCGCGATCGTGAAAAGCCAGGTGCTGAACTCATGCTTGGGGTCGTACTGGTTGCCGCGTTCCAACACACGAATCCAGGTTTCCTGAAACAAATCTTGGGCGAGTTGGCGATCGCCGGTCAGATACACCAAAAAGCGCAGCAGGCGATGCTGGTACTGCTCGATCAGGCGATCGAGCAAGTCGGGATCGCGGCGGCGAAGACCACGAGCGATGGCGCTGGTCTCTGACTCCATGCCGTTTAAGAAATAGCAGGCTGCGGCGTTCATGCTACCGGGATATACGGTCCAAGTGGGGGAAAAGATGCAGGGCAAACAGTTACTTCAAGAAGACATCGTAAGTGTAAGTAAATAATGCTGAATGAGGATGGATGGCTCTGCGCTGAGCCGCGCCGGAATGCAGTAGTGATTCGAAAGGGATCGGCTGCTTAGCGGACATTTTCCAGCGCAAGGGCCATGCCCATGCCGCCACTAACGCACAAAGTCGCCACGCCGCGTCTGGCTTTGCGTTTCAGCATTTCATGCAGCAGAGTGACCGTGATGCGCGTGCCGGTGCAGCCGATGGGATGACCGAGGGCAATCGCACCGCCATTCACGTTGAGCTTTGCGCGATCGAAATGCAATTCCCGGTCGCAGGCGAGGACTTGCGCGGCAAAGGCTTCGTTCAGCTCAATCAAGTCGAAATCGGCGAGACGCAGCTGATGCTTCTGCTCCATCTTGTGCAACGCGGGCACTGGGCCGATGCCCATCACTCGGGGATCCACGCCAGCCGAGCTTACGGCCAGAATGCGGGCGAGGGGCTTCAGATTGTTTTTCGTGGCGAAGTCTTCGCTCGCGAGGACCACTGCAGCAGCACCATCAGTAATCCCGGAAGAATTAGCGGCAGTGATCGTTCCCGTCTTAGAAAATACCGGGGGCAGTTTGGCCATTTTCTCGATCGTGGCGCCGATGAATGGATGCTCATCGCGGCCAAAAGTCTGCGGACCCTTCTTGCTCTCCAGGGTCACGGGCTCTGTTTCTTCGTTGAATCGCCCAGCTTCGATGGCAGCGGCCGCGCGGGTTTGCGAGCACAGAGCGAACTCATCCTGCTCGTCGCGGGATATCTTGTATTGTTCGGCAAGCAACTCGGCGGTTTCGCCCATTACCATTTTCGCCATCGGACAGAAAAAGCCGTCGCGATACATACCATCCACCAGTTCCTGATTGCCCAGCCGATAACCCCAGCGCGCGCCGTCGAGATAATACGGCAGCCGCGACATAGACTCAGTCCCCCCCGCCAATACGCACTCCAGATTGCCTATGGCAATTTCTTGGTATCCCAGCGCAATCGACTTCATACCTGAGGCGCAGGCCTTGTTCACAGTGTAAGCGGGCACGTCCTGCGGTACGCCGCTGCGAATCGATATTTGACGCGCGGGATTGGGACCTCCGCCGGCTTGACGAGCATTGCCGAAGATCGTCTCCTCAACTTGATCCGGACGAATCCCGGCACGCTCCATCGCAGCTTTGGCCGCGACTACTCCGATATCGACCGCGGTCATCGAAGCCAGTGAGCCTCCGAATTTGCCGATCGGCGTGCGTACAGCGGAAACGATATAGACCTCGCGCAACGCCGCCTCCCGCATGTCAGTCTAGCACTCATGTAGATGCGCAGGGGTTGGGCCCGGCTTCGCCCCTGCGTTGGTCGCTAGTCAGCCTAAGGCGTTACACTGGACATTCGTGAATTACATCTACGGAATCAACGCTGTCACTGAGGCGCTCAAGGCTCGCGGGCGCACTTTCGCCTGGGTTGGGGTCGCGAAAGAACGCCACGATCTGAGATTGCAGCGTGTGGTCGAGGAATGCCGCCGACAAGGTGTTGCCGTGCGCTTCGTTGGGCGAGCAGAACTTGACCGCATGGCCGGAAACAATGCTCATCAGGGGGTGGTCGCGGTCACCTCGGCGAAACAGTACAACGATCTCGATGATGTAGTCGCAGCCAAGCGCGGGCAATATTCGCTGGTGGTGGTGCTGGATGGCGTGGAAGATCCACATAATCTGGGCGCGATTCTGCGCACTGCCGATGCCGCCGGAGCGGACGGAGTCGTGATTCCGGAGCGCCGCGCGGCTGGAGTGACCGCAACCGTGACCAAAGCTTCCGCCGGAGCGAGCGAACATCTGCCCATTGCCAAGGTGACCAACATCGCTCGCACGTTGGAAGAATTGAAATCCAGGAATTTGTGGACCGTCGGGCTCGACGAGCGTGGCTCTAAAACCTACGACTCGCTCGACTACAACATGGACTGCGCGATTGCGCTGGGTGCAGAGGGCAAAGGCCTGCACGATCTGGTGGCGAAGAAATGCGATTTTCTCGTATCGATTCCGATGTTAGGCAAGGTGCCGTCGCTGAATGTCTCGGTCGCCGCGGGTGTCGTGTTGTATGAGGTCGTGCGGTAGCGACGAGAGAAGTCTCAATGAAATTCCTCTGCGTCCTTTGGATGCTCTGTGGTTTAGTGTTTTCTGCCCATGCCCTCGATCGCGAGGCCTTCACTTTCACTCGCTATAACCTGGATGTCCGGGTTGAGCCGGAGCAGCAACGTTTAGGCGTGCGCGGCCGAATTACGCTGCGCAACGATTCTGCATCTCCGCAGAAAGATCTTGTGCTGCAGGTTTCGTCGAGTCTGGACTGGAAGTCGATCCAGATTGCAGGGAAGCCTTTGGAGTTCACATCGCACACGTACACCTCGGACATTGATCACACCGGCGCGCTCTCCGAAGCGATTGTGATTCTGCCGCACGAGGTTCCGCCCAAGCGTACGGTTGAACTCGATATCGGATACGAAGGCGTGATCCCGATTGATGTGACCCGGCTGACGCGAATTGGCGTGCCCGAAGACAAAGCCAAACATAGCGACTGGGATCAGATCAGCAAATCCTTCACCGCCGTGCGCGGAATTGGATACGTAGCCTGGTATCCGGTGGCGACCGAGTCGGCGAATCTGTCAGAAGGTAACAGCGTCGAGGAGACCGTAGGGCGATGGAAAGTTCGCCACGCAGACACTACGATGTCGTTACTCTTTGAGTCGACGCTGGATACCCCAATTGTCTTTAGTGGCACTCCGGACTTGGCTATGGTTCATGTCGACGCATCCATAAAGAAGATCGGTTCTTTCAGTATGGTCAGACCGGGAGTGAGCGTGCCTACGTTTGTGATTGCCAACTACCAGAAACTCGCTCCCAAAGATCTGATCACGATCCAGTATTTGCCGGGCCAGGAGGAAGCAGCGAAAGATTATGCGGAAGTCGCCTCGCAAATCGATCCCATCGTTCCCGTCGGACGCGGTTCCGAGAGTCTGCAGATTCTGGGCTTGCCTGATCCGGATGCGGCATCATTTGTCACCGAAGGGATGTTGCTCAGCCCGCTCAAATCTCCGATGACCAATGAAGCGGAGTTGAGCATCGTTTATGCCAAAGCCCGCCATTTGGTTTCGTCCCCGCGAGCGTGGATTCAAGATGGGCTCGCGCACTACGAGCAAGCAACCTTCGTCGAGACGCAACAGGGCCGGCAGGCGGCGCTGGACTATCTGAAGGCGCACGAAGCAATGCTGGTTGAAGCTGAGAAGCGAGTACGGACGAGCAGCGGATCGGAAGCAACGTACTCATTAATTAACGCGCCCGATGACTTATACCTGCAGACTAAAGCGATGTATGTGTGGTGGATGCTCAAGGACATGTTGGGGAACGCGCATACGGACGCCTTGCTCAGCTACCACGTTGCCGAAGACAAGGATGCTGCCTACATGCAGCGCCTGATCGAAAAGAGCACTCATCGGGATTTGGAATGGTTTTTTGATGACTGGGTTTATCGTGACCGAGGCTTGCCTGATTTCCGGGTTGACTCGGTGTATCCGCGGCCTATCGTGGACGGCGGCTATCTGGTCACGATTACGATAGAGAATCTGGGAAATGCTGGGGCGGAAGTTCCGGTCACCCTGCGGATGGAATCCGGTGAAATCACGAAGCGTCTTGAGGTGCGCGCAAAATCCAAGGCCTCTATCCGAATTGAAGCAGCTTCGGCGCCGCAGGAAGTTGTGGTCAACGATGGCAGTGTGCCGGAAAGCGACATGAGCAACAACAGTTACAAGATTGAATCATTGAAACATTGAATCATTGAGAGATTGAGTCAATGAATCATTGAGTCAATTATTCAATTCACGCAAAGGCAGTTTTCCTAGCTGGGAGGATTGGTTTGGCCTACATACAATTTCTGGGGGCTGCCGGAACGGTCACTGGCTCCAAGCACCTGATCAATACATCTTCCGATTCCGCCGGCAACAGCGGCTTTCAAACGCTTATCGACTGTGGAATGTTTCAGGGACCCAAGGAATGGCGCGAGCGCAACTGGCAGGACACACCGATTCCCGCGCGCGCGATCGACGCGGTAGTGCTGACGCATGCACATCTCGACCACTGCGGATGGATTCCGCGACTAGTGAAGGAAGGCTTCCGCGGGCCGATTTATGCGACGCCGCCGACGATCGATCTGTGCGGAGTGGTGCTGCCTGATTCCGGCCATCTGCAGGAAGAAGACGCGGAGTTCTACAACAAAACGAAGAAATCCAAGCACAGCCCCGCCCTTCCTCTATACACGCTGGAAGATGCGCAGGAATGTCTGCAGTACTTCCGGGCTGTGCAATTCGGCGAAACCAAGCAGCTCTGCCCGGAGCTTTCGTTTCGATTTGTGCACGCGGCACACATTCTGGGGTCGTCGATGGCCGAGATCACTCTCCAGACCAACGGCCAGGCCCGGCGCTTGTTGTTCACAGGCGACATTGGCCGCGTCCGCGATAAGGATGTTGCTCCGGGGAAAGTTGTTCATTACGGCCCGGCCGAAGGCGAAACTGCGGACATTGTGGTTATGGAGTCTACCTACGGCAATCGACAGCATCCCACCGACGATCCGCGGCCGCAGTTGGCCGCGCTGATACGCCAGACGGTTCAGCGTGGGGGCAGCCTGATTGTGCCGGCGTTTGCCGTCGAACGCACGCAAAAGTTTGTCTTCATGTTGAAGGAATTGATGGAGTCGGGGCAGGTGCCAAGAATCCCGGTATTCTGCGACAGCCCTATGGCCATCAAGGCGGTTGAAATTTTCCTGAAACACACGGAAGAATACAGTGAAGAAACTCGCTCACTGATCACGCGTTACGGGTCACCACTGGAATGGCCGGGATACACGTTTGCCTTGACACCGGAGGAATCCAAGAAGATCAACAGCTCAAATTATCCTTCGATCATCATTTCCTCCAGCGGCATGGTGACGGGTGGACGCATTCAGCACCACCTGGCGCAAAGGCTCCCCGATCCGAGAAATACGGTAATTTTTATTGGCTTTCAAGCGCCGGGGACACGAGGTTTTACCATCAAAAGCGGCGCACCAGAAGTGAAAATCTTCGGCGAAATTATACCGATCCGGGCGCAAGTTGCAGCTTTCGAGCAGTTCAGCGACCATGCTGATACGCCGGAACTGCTGCGATGGTTGCGGACTTTTTCAAAGAAACCGAGTACAACCTATCTGGTACACGGTGAGCCGTCGGCATCGTCACAGTTACGTGATGCGATGACGAAAGAGCTGGGATGGAATGTGCAGGTCGCGCAGTGGATGCAGAAAGTGGAAGTTTCTTAGCAATTGAGTAATTTGGTAATTTGTAATTTGAAAGCCTCGACCTTGAAGTTCACAAAATTACCCAATTACTAAATTACGCAATTACCAAATTAGAGGGGTTTGCATGACTGAAGCCGAACTGAAGAAGCATCTTGACGAAGCGGAGAAAAGCCCCAAACAGATTGCGGCGGCGGTTTCAGGTCTGCCGGACAAAACGCTGCGCTACAAGCCGTCGCCTGAAAAGTGGTGCATTCTGGAGATTCTGGCTCATCTGGCAGATATCGAAGTCGTGTACGCCTACCGCATTCGACAGATGCTGGCAGACAAAGATCCGGTCATCGCGCCGATGGACCAAGACGCGTGGGCCAAGCACCTGGGATATCTGGATTCTTCACCGGCGGAGCTGGTCGCACTGTACGGTTTGAACCGGCATCACAATCTGCAGCTGCTGCGCCGTCTGAAGCCGGGAGACCTGGAGAAGTCAGCGCACCATCCCGAACTCAAGCGTAATGTCACTGTGGCGGAATACCTGGGGATGCTGTCGAAACACGGTGCGAATCATCTAGCGCAGATCGAGCGGCTGAAAAAGGAAGCGAAGGCGTAGCGCTGCGGTCCCGGAGGCCGGCGCTGCCTTCCTAGTGATGTTCATGCGCGCTGGTGAATCGCACTAGCGTGGCGAGCTTGTTGGCCGCTGCTCCCGAATCAATCGATTTCGAGGCCAGCGGCAAGGCCTCTGCCAGGTGATCCGCCTTGCCAGCAGCTACCAGGGCCGCTGCTGCATTCAGCAAAACTACATCCCGCCGCGGCGATTTTTTCCCGCCGAGGAGCTCGCGGATCATGCCTGCGTTGGTGGCTGCGTCTCCGCCGGAAATATCCTCGATCGAAGCGCGCTGCAGGCCAAACTCTTCTGGTGTCACTTCATAGCTGCGAACCGTTCCATCGCGCACCTCGGCAATCCGGGTCGGGCCGGTGATGGTGATCTCATCGAGACCGTCGGCGCCGTGCACAACCAAAGCCCGGTGCAATCCCAGCATGCTGAGCGCTTCCGCAAGTTTTTCCACCAGAGTGGCCGAATAAACGCCGACCACCTGGGCTGAAGCATGAGCCGGATTTGTCAGTGGGCCCAGCAGATTAAACACGGTGCGCAAACGAAGCTCACGGCGAGCGGGTTGAACGTACTTCATCGCCGAATGCATGGCCGGCGCGAAAAGAAATGCGATGCCCACTTCTTTCAGGCAGGCGGCCAGTCGTGCGGGCGGCAGGTCAATCCTGACGCCCAGGGCTTCCATCACATCGGCCGATCCGCATTTGGAGGTGAGGCTGCGGTTGCCGTGTTTGGCGACGCGCACGCCCGCACCCGCGGTCACGAGCGCGGCGGCTGTTGAAATATTGAAAGTGCCACTGGCGTCGCCGCCGGTGCCGCAGGTGTCCACCAGAGCGTCACGTTCGGTGCCGCTGACGTCCACTGTGGAATTCTGCTGAATGCTGAGAGGGACAGCGGCGGCGCGGATGGCTTCCGCAAAGCCAACGATCTCCTCAACCGTTTCTCCCTTCATGTGCAGCGCGACCAGCAGGGCGGCAATCTGCGCGTCCGTGCACTCGCCAGCCAGCACCTCGGCCATGACGGACCGCGCCTCTTCGCGAGAAAGCGATTGGCGGTGAGTGGCGATGCGATGGAGCGCGTCAAGGATCATG
>Ga0187819_10001664_pt1 | contig 11516 bp, 12 predicted proteins | sample NC_wetland_sal_i_15_FD_132411 | JGI IMG/M metagenome (GOLD analysis project Ga0187819, IMG submission 132411) | Wetland sediment microbial communities from Neuse River Estuary, North Carolina, USA - SO4_4 | ecosystem: Environmental > Aquatic > Freshwater > Wetlands > Sediment | place: USA... | reverse complement strand
GGTCCTGCAGTTGCCGAGCGGGCAACGCGTTTTGGATGCGGATCACTCGTTCACGACGGGAGATTTGCCGGCAGACTTGATACCGAATATCACGGTCCAGCAGCCTGGAGGGTCTGCCGTGGCCCCCGGCGTCGAAATGCTGGACCTGTTTCAAGTAACAAATAATCAGCTCGCGGCGCTAGCCACCGATATTGCCGGCAACGTGATTTGGTACTACGCGATGAATCCGAACGAAGTTCCTTTTCCAATTAAGCCTCTGCCGAACGGACATCTGCTGGTAGTGGTAACCGGCAACGCAGCCAACATAGCTCTTATCCCTTCAAACGAAATCCGAGAGATTGATCTCGCCGGAAACGTCATATATCGACTCTCCTTAGCTAATATCGAGGCAGGGCTGATTGCGGCCGGGGCTTCATTCCAAGTTTTGGGTTCCCTTCATCATGATATTTTGAAATTGCCCAACGGACATCTAATCTGTCTTGCGAATTACAATCCGATTCTGCCGGATGGGACGGTTTCCCCAGTGTTCGGGGATGCATTAGTGGATTGGGATCCAAAGCTGCAGGCTCCCGTGTGGACATGGTCGACGTTCGACCATATTCCGCTAAGCCACGCGCCTGTGAACAACACCGACTGGACACACGCCAACGCGGTCATCTATTCCCCAGACGACGGAAACTTGATCTTGTCCATGCGAAACCAAAATTGGATCGTTAAAATCAACTATCAGAATGGCGCGGGCGATGGGCGAATTCTGTGGCATCTGGGACCGGACGGCGACTTCACCTTGCCAAATGGACAAGCACCCATTGAATGGAACTACGGCCAGCACTATCCAACCGTGTACAGCCCGAACAGCGCCGGCATCTTCCAGTTGATGTTCTTCAACAATGGGGGACAATCGTTTAGTGGACAGCAGCAACGACGTCTGCGGCACTCCGGGCTTTATTCCGTGCTACAGCAGCGTACCGATTTTCGAATTGAATGAGTATGCGAACACAGCGCAAGTCCTGTCCGATGACAATTTGTCACCCACATTCTCGGTTTGTTGCGGGAACGCGTCGCAGCTCGCCAACGGAGATCTCGAATATGACGTAGCGCTGGATGTAAACACGCCGAATCAATCCTACATACAAGAGGTTACTCAAGAGCAGACCCCTCAGCTTGTGTGGCAACTCAACGTCACTGGTCAGCTCATGTACCGGGGATTTCGGATACCTAGCCTTTATCCGGGCGTGGAGTGGACTCAGTCTGCGATTGCCACAGCAAATACGGCTGCCGTTGCGAAGCGAGACTCTCAGAAACCCACCGGGCAGCGCTAAAACGAACCTGCGGAGTTTTCGGAACGCTCGATCTACGTGCGTTGGGCCAGCACAAGTGCAAAAGGGTGAGAGTACAATAGTGTAAGCGTAGCACTCGCCGGCTTGTTGTGGGGAGCGATGATTCGACGAACTTTGCTGTTTGCGATCGTGCTGATCGGTATTTGGACGAGTGCGACCGCCGGCGCGGGCGAGAAAGTCGTGTGGAAACCGGTGCAGTTTGCGATTGTGCGGTACAACGACGATGCCCCGGCGTCCTGGAACATGTATCACGGGGAGAAGAAAGGCTTGCTGCTAGTGCGGCTTTGGAGGCGCTATCTGCTGGTGAATGTGCAGGAGCAGGAGGTCTACGAGGTCGATCCCGACAAGGTGAAAGTGCAGGGGGACAACGTAGAGTGGTCTCCGTCGGATGTTCCAACCGAACCCATTGAAACATCGGAATGGAAGGCGCGGGACGTCGGGCCGATGCGGCGCGTGAGATTTCGATTTGGGAAGGCGGGGAATTTCTTGGATATTCAGCTGCCGCTGCTGCCAAATGGGAAGCCGACATACTGAGAGCTGAACACCGAAAACTTCTCAGTGTCGGTACACGCCGTAGTACCAGGGGATGCCGAGTGCGCCGGGTTCGACGGCGACTTCAACGGTATCGCCATCGCGGAAGCGATCGAAGTCGTCGGCGTCGACAGCGAGGCGCTCGAAATGCTGGCCCGGGCGCCAGGAGTGAACCAGCAGACGGCGGCTTCCGCGCACCACCCCTTTCATGTTAAAGCGGCCCTCGACCGTGGTCGGATAATACGATAGGTTTTTCTGTGCATCGAGGCGGCCGTTGATGAACAGCGTCGCCGCCAAAATCCATGGCAATGGAATAAATCCCGAGTAGAAGCGCTTGAGGACTTCGATCTCCTGGCGATTGCGAGCGCGACGTTCGAGAATCACCGCCAGGAACAACACTCCGAAGAAAATCACTCCGAAGAACACTAGCATCAGATCGAGATCCAGCGGCGGATAAATCTGGCTGACATACGGAAAGGCCAGCGAGCCCAGCAGAAAGATCGCGGTGCGCCAAACCAGCCTGCGGCGGAACATCACTTCGGCGGCGGCGGAGGTCAGACCGCACGAGGGGCATTGATCGGTGGTTCGTTCGGAACCGCAGTCAAGGCAACGTGTCATCGGTCCTGGTGACCGCAAAACGGTCCACGATCTTGGTGACCGCACAGAGGCCCACAGGGAGTCCCCGCGGAGCGGTCCTGACTCTAATATAAGAGTATAAGACGAGGTCAAGGCGTAAGTGTGGAGAGCGAGGCGAGGAGCTCCTGATACCGCTGCTGGTGCTGGTCTTCGGTGACCGTGACAATCACGCCCATGCCCCGACCCGGTTCCACGCGCTTAACGAAGCAGTCCAGTTTTACCGGCTGATCGAGCGCCAAGCACGCTGTAAAGCCCGCGCCCACCCACAATGGGTCGGCGGATTCAATGAACATGCCGTTGGAACTGATGTCGCGCGTGCTCCCACGTATCACCGCCGAGCCCCACTCGATCTCGAGGTCGGCACGAAACGAATAGCGCTGTGCCCAGCGGCGTTCCAACCGCCGAGACGTGTGGTCCCCAGTCCCCATCGACCTGGTAACCCCCCTGCCAAGGATCCCAAGGTGCGGCGCCGGGGCGTTCTCGCCGCACGTGCGTCCCCAGCATACGCCTGCTGTCCTCGAAGGGATACGACGCAGGCCGCGATGTTTTGTTCCTTGTACTGCGACGGCGTGCACTTAGCTAGGTAGCAAGAGATCAACGCAAGGCGCGGTCCAATTTGCAGATGTGCGGACGCTCAATTTTCCTCGTCGCTGCTGCGCTTCTCGGCGCCTTTGGCCGGCTTTGCGGAGACGCGCGTGCGCCGCTGGATTTCGGCTTGCAAATACTTGCGCAAACTTTCGGAGACAATTCCTGGCGCGGCCAATTCTCTCAGGTCCGAGACGGTAAGCTCGGGGAGATACGCGAGAATGGAAGAGAGCGTGGAGCCTGGATGACGGAGGAGGGCCAGGCGGACGTTGTACACACAAGACCATTTGCGGTGTTGCGTGATGGCGCGAATCACCTCGGGAGAAAGCTTCTCTCGCGACAGGACCCTTAGGATTTGCGCTTCCGTCAGATAAGGATTGTCCAACACAACAGAGAGCACTTGGGCGTGACCCTCCGCAAGGAGTGCGCCCGCGACGCGCGCCGGCCCACGACGCGCCAGCGCGACCTTCTGCCCGAGCGGAAGCTGCGGCAAGCGCGCCGCCAGTTGGTCCTCGGCGTTGCGCTTTAATTCCGCGGGCGTACCGGGCAGCAATGTGAGCTGTACCAGGTCCATCAAGTACAGCTCGCGGATGAGGCGAAGTGTGGCGAGGCGTGGCGTGCGAGGATGAAACGCCAGCGCGCGTTTGACGCGATAGTTCTTGAGAAGCGGCTTGCGGCGCGCGACTTCCTCGAGTATTTCGGCGGGAAGATCATTGCGCGCGAGGAGCAAGCAGAGCTGAGTCTCATCAAGCGCGGGATTGTCCAGGAGCGCGAGGAGGACGTCCGCCCCGTGATGGTGCAAAAGTGCCGCGAGTTCGTCCCCGGTTGCGGTCAGCGCACGCTCGCGGTCGTGATCGGCGCCGGCCATGCTAGTTCCCTGCAGATTCCGGAGCGGAGACGAGGCCAAGCGCCACACGCGCCGCGGCTTCCGCGGGCGGAACAGGCAGAGGGCCGATCTTTGCCTGAGGGGCAGCACGCATCAGCCGGCCATCCAGCTCTGCGTCAAGGAATGCGGAGCGGCCGATCATTCCGCCAGTCTTGGCGAGGAGAAAGGACGTCTCGCGTAGGCCGAGACGCTCGACGATCATTTCGACCAGCAGGGCGAGTTCGAGCGCGGCGTCGCGCAGCAGCTCGTGGGCTACTTGGTCGCCGGCACCCCCGGCGGAAGCAACGACGGGAAAGACACGAGGAAAGACTTCATCGGCTGCGGTTCGTGCGCGGATCTGCAACTCGGCCCAGCTCGGACACTCGAGCTGACGCAGGATTTCCGTGCCGAGGGGCGTGTCGCCTCCGGCACGATCGCGCGCGCGCAAGGCCAACAGGATCGCTTGGCGGCCAATGTCATACGCGCTGCCCTGATCACCCAACAAAGGACCGTAGCCGCCCACGCGTGACAGGTGACCTCCTGCGTCCCACCCGATGGCCGCCGACCCCGTTCCTGCTACAAGCACGACTGCCGGGCGTTGACCCGTTGCCGCCAAGCAGAGCGCCAAATCGGTGAGCACGCATACTCTAGCTTTGGCAAAAATCGTTGAGAGACCTTCGTGCAGCTTTTTTGCCGCTTCTGGATGGCCAACGCCTGCGAGTCCCGCGCACACAGCGGCGATGCGCGGGTGCTCTATGTGCGCTTCGGCCAGGGCGCGGTCCGCTGCTTGCTGCAACGCCGCCGCGGCGGCCTGGGACCCCACGCGAAGAGGATTCGACGGTCCAGAGCGGCTGCGCGCGAGGATGTGATGCGTTTCGTCCATCAAGACGCATTCGGTCTTCGTGCCCCCGCCGTCGAATCCCAAAACGTACCGCATAAGGAAAGAATAATCGATTCAGAGAGCGTGCGCCGGGGTCGCAAGACTTGGTTGCCAACCGTGCATAGCCAGGCGTCGCACTGCCGCGGGATTCTGGAGAATGCTCAAGAAACCGCGAATAAGCTCAAGCTGTGCTCAGCCATTGTGATATCGTGTATTGCGTAGTATTATGCGGTATTATGGGCGCACAACGAACCATCAGTTTCCGGTTGGACGAGGACAAGATCGCAGCTTTGGATGGCCTGGCGGAAAGCGTGGATCGCGACCGAAGCTACCTCCTAAACGAGGCCGTGGCGAATTACCTGGAACTCCAGGCGTACCACGCGCGGCTCGTCAAAGAAGGACTTGCGGCGGTGAAGGCCGGCAGAACCCTCGATACGATGGCAGTTAGAAAGAGGATCGCCAGGTTGGCGCGTGGCCGACGATCTAAATGAAGGTTCGATGGGCCGTTCCAGCAGCCGAGCAGTTGGAGCAGGCCTACCGCTACATTGCGGAAAATAACCCGAACGCAGCAGAACGGACCGCCGACCACATTGTCGACATCACAGAAATCCTCGGGACCCATCCCGGGGCCGGACGACGCGGTCGTGTCCCCGGCACGCGAGAATTCGTCGTGCCGGACACGCCCTTTGTCGTGGCTTACAGCGTCAGCAAGGAAGTCGTTTGGATTCTCGCGATATATCATGCTGCGCGGAAATGGCCAGAGCGATTTTGATGCCAAGAGCGGGCGCTGCGCTTCGATACGAGAGAGTCGCGGCTCGGCCTAAAGTCACCCACGTCCGGTCCCCCCACCCTAGGACCGAATACCAACGACGAGAAAAATAAAGGTCTAACGACCGCCGATACATATAATCCTCTCCTCGATGCGCATCCATCCGGTCGATCTCGTCATTGTCGTGGTTTACCTCCTTGGCGTGACGGCGCTGGGGATGAGATTCCGTCGCGGGCGGCAGGAAGCCTTGCCGGGCGGCAACGAAGCAGTCAGCCGGGACTACTTCCTCGGTGGGCGGACGGCGCCGTGGTGGGCGCTAGCGTTTTCCATCGTGGCGACGGAAACGTCGACGCTGACCATCATCGGGACGCCGGCGATCTCGTACGCCGGAAATCTCGCGTTCTTACAATTGGTGTTCGGATACCTGGTGGGGCGGGTTCTGATCGTGTTGCTGTTGCTGCCGGGATATTTTCGCGGAGAGTTTTTCACGGCGTATGCGCTCATCGAAAAACGGTTTGGCGCACGAATGCGAGCGGTCGCGGCAACGACATTTCTCGTCACCCGGGCTGTCGCCGAAGGCGTTCGCGTGTCGGCGATCGCGCTGGTCGTGAGCGTGGTGCTGGGCACGTCGGAGCGCCTTGCGGTACTGGTGGTGATTGCGCTGACGGTTCTCTACACGTTGGAAGGCGGGATGAAAGCCGTGATCTGGACCGACGTAGCTCAGTTGCTCCTATATCTGACGGGCAGCAGCGTTACGTTCTGGGTGCTGCTGCATCGGATTCCCGGCGGATGGAGCGAAGTGACGCAAGTGGCGGCTACTGCCGGCCACAAGCTGCAACTCTTCGATTTCTCGTTCCATCTGGCGGCAAAATACACGTTTTGGTCCGGTCTGATCGGCGGCGCATTTCTGACCATGGCAAGCCACGGCACCGATCAGACCATCGTCCAACGGCTTCTGGCCGCGCGCGATCAGCGGGACAGCCGGCGGGCGCTTCTAGCCAGCGGTTTGATCGTGCTGGCGCAATTCACTGTGTTTCTGCTGATTGGTGTCTTGCTCTTTGTGTTTGCTCAGCACGTGCCGTTGCTCGCCGCAGGCGAACGCACCGATCGCATCCTGCCGGTGTTTCTAGTCCGCGAAATGCCCGTTGGCTTGGCGGGCTTGTTGCTGGCGTCTATTGTGGCCGTGGCGATGTCCAATGCCAGCGGTTCGCTCAATTCTCTTGCGGCCTCCAGCATTCTCGATTTTTCTCGGCTTCGCGGGCGTTCTACCGAGCCCGGAAAGTTTCTGCAGCTTTCGCGCCGCATGACCTTCGCTTGGGGTGTGGTGTTGATGGGCTTCGGATTGGTGAAGTGGGGGCCGCTGTTGGAAGCGGGGCTGACAGTGGCGTCGCTTCCCTTTGGGAGCTTGCTGGGGTTGTTCTTGCTGGGCACACTGGATCGCGGCGCCAATCCGCGCGGGGCGCTAGTCGGGATGTTCGCGGGACTCATCATTATTCTCTGCGTGTTTCAATTTACGCCGGTTGCGTTTACCTGGTACGTGATGATCGGTGCAATCGCGACGTTTGCCGTGGGGTTCATTGCGAGCCGCATGCCCCAGTTCGCGAGGATCCGTTGAGCGAAAAGCGATTGGAGCTCGTCCGAGGATTAGGCGCCTGGGCTTCCGGCGCCATTGTCGTCGGCACGATGATCGGCACCGGCATTTTCCTGAAGCCCGCCGAGATGGCCCGCGAGGGCCGCTTCGTGTCCGTCGTGTTTGCCGCGTGGATCGTCGGCGCGATTCTTTCTCTCTTCGGGGCGCTATCGTTTGCGGAGCTCGGCGCCGCGATTCCCGAAGCCGGCGGCGAATACGCCTATCTCCGGCGAGGTTTCGGCCCGGTGTGGGGATTTCTCTTCGGCTGGATGCATTCGATTGTGGGGCGGCCTTCCTCGATGTCCTCCATCTCCGCCGGGCTGGTGCGGTTTCTAGGATTTCTCTTGCCCGTGGTAGCCACCCCTATTTTCGCTCTGCATATCGCCATCCCCGGACTCACGGGCTGGATAAAGCCCTACGATTTCGTCTTCACTTGGGAGCAGCCGACTGCCGTGTTCTGGCTCCTGCTGATGACCGGCGTAAATTATCTTGGTGTCCGGCTTGGCGGCGCAGTGCAGGTCTTTCTGACGGTCATCAAGATTGTTTCCGTTGCGATCGTGATCGGCATGGCGTTCTTCGCGCCTGCCGGCGCTCCGCACGCGCCGAACCCGATTTGGCCCGCCGCATTCAGCGGCGGAGTCTTCAGTGCGTTCCTTGGCGCGCTGGCTGCCGCGCTTTGGGCCTACGACGGGTGGGAGGATCTAAATCTCGTTGGCTCCGAAGTGGAAAATCCGGCGCGCAATTTTCCGCGCGCCCTCGTGGGTGGTGTCTCACTCGTGGCCGTGATCTACCTTCTCTTCAGCGCGGCGTGCTTGAAGATACTTCCGTTTGCCAGCGTGGCCGCCTCGCCGCACATCGCTTCGGATGTGGTCGAGCACGTGGCGGGGCGCGGCGCGGCAGCGTGGATTACGCTGGCCATGGTGATCTCCGCGATCGGGTCGATGAATTCCTCTGTCCTGAGCGGCGCGCGCGTGCCGTATGCCATGGCGCGGGATGGCATTTTCTTCAAAATTGTCGAGGGTATCCATCCGAAATATCGCACCCCGGGACGCGCCCTGATTTTCCAGGGTGTCCTTGCAAGCTTGATGGCGCTCACCGGCACGTTTGAAGAGTTGACGAATCTTTTCATTTTTGCCGGCTGGATTTTCTACGGTTTTGCCGTTGTAGCGTTGTTTCGCATGCGGCGGACGGAGCCGGATTTGCCGCGGCCCTACCGCTGCTGGGGCTATCCGTGGGTCCCCGGAATTTTCGTGGCCGGAGCGCTGGCCTTGACGCTGAACATTTGGTTGCAACGGCCCGGACGTTCGTCGATCGGCCTGCTGCTCATTCTTGCCGGTCTGCCGTTTTACAAGTGGTGGGCCGCGCGCAGCACAGGCGCTAAATCTGCGAGTACGGAACCGGCGTCAGGATGACGTTGGTGATGCTGGAAACGATGCTCTCGAACGCGTAACGCGGCTCGCTGGACAGCGCTTTCCACTCTGGCGCTGTGCGGAAGGCGTTCCAGTGCTTTTCCCGCTCCGACACACTCTCGAAGCTCAGCATGTACGTCAGGTTCGTCATCCGCGATCCGACCAGCGTATCTCCATAGAAAACCTGAGTGAAACCCGCCTTGGCGAAAATTGCCTCTTCGCCCGACTGCATCATTTCGACTTTGCGCTTGTGATCCTGATCGCTGGGACTTTCGTAGGTGCGCAGCTCAAATACCCGCGGTCCGTTCGCTGCCGTCGCCGCGGGCAGCGTGATTCTGGGTATCTTCTCAAAAGCTTGCAGCAGCGAGCTCTCCATGCGGACGAAGGCGGGCTCGGTGGCGGGCGCGTTCAGGAACGCTGCTCCAGCCTTCAGGTAGTCGGCGTCTTGCGCCAAACGAGTTTCGACGGTGACCAGCGTCTCCAGCGAAGCGCTGGGCATCAAAACGTAAATGGAAGGCGTTTCCGGACCAATCGTGACGTCAAACACTCCGACCGGCGTGATGCCCAGGCGGTTGAGAGCGGGGACGAGCGCCTCCCGAAAAAAATCGTCGCAAAGTTTTCGCTGCGGCCCGCTGGAGAGCTGATAGCGCCTCAGCTCGTAGAAGAGCCGCCCCTTTCCGTCTGAAGCTCCCGGCGCACCTTGCGAATAAGCGGCAGCGGGGCCTAGCGCCGCCGTGGCCAGCGTGGAAGTCAGAAACGTTCGTCTTTGCATGTATGTCCCTCCGGTGTGAAACCAAGCATTCGGAATCGCGTTCTTGGAACCAGTTCCCAGGTTCAGGCCAAGGCAGCGCGGACCGAGGTAGTCTCGCTCGAGACGGGCAGGATGGCCCGCTCGGCCTCAGGACTCACTGCAAGTGATGGGTGGAAAACCTTTGCCAAGGTCTCGATGCCAGAGGCGAGCCGCGGGCCCGGGCGCGAGAAATAGCTATTGGCTGCGAGAGCGTAGACGCGGTTGTCGCGCACGGCGGGGATAACATTCCATTGGTCGGGAAATGACATGGCGCGGTATTCGTCGCGGGCCTGCTCCGCGCCGTAGCCGCAGGGCGCGATGAGCAAGACCTCGGGGGCCGCTTCGACGATGTCTTGCAGGGTCACGCGGAACGAGGGCTTCCGCGCACTGCCGAATACATCGACGCCGCCTGCGCGCTCGATCATCTCCGGGACCCAGTGTCCTCCCACATAGAACGGCTGCAGCCACTCCAGGAACGCGACCCGCGGCCAGGCCGCGACCGTTGCTACCAATTTCTCGATTTGGCCCAGACGCACGCCGATCTGTTTGATCACCGCCTCCGCGGCTCGTCCGCGGCGCGTTTCTTCGCCGACCCAAAGAATGTCGCGCCAGACGTCGCCGAGGTCCTGCGGATTGAGGCAGAGGACTTGCGGAGACTGCGCGAAGCGGGTCAGGGCGGTCGCCAGATCGTCCGGCGAGGCGGCGCACACGTGGCAAAGATCCTGGGTAACGATCAGATCCGGCGCCAGCTCTTCAAGCGCTTGGGCATCCACCGCGTAGAGGCTCTCGCCGTGCGCAACGTAGTCGCGCACCAGCCGGTCGATTTCCGCCGGGGGAGCGTCGTGCGGGATGCGCGAGCGAATCACCACCCGCTTGGTGCGGACGCTCGGAGGGAAGTCGCATTCGTGGCTTACGCCGACGACTTCCTGATCGAAGCCCAGAGCAAGCAGAATCTCGGTGGCCGATGGGAGTAGCGAGACGATGCGCATGGCGGAGGAGACTGTAGCAAAGAGCGAAGCATGGAGGCAATGAGCTAAGGCAACAGGTAGTGGCTCATTTTGAATGTAATGACACCCAGACGGGCCTCAAGCGTTCGTCACACTTAGCACATTGCCATCGGGATCCTTAAACCAAGCCACGCGCACGGCTCCCCCAGGCGCGGTCCAGATGCCGAGTTCGTCCTGACGGACGTGTTGACAGATATTGAAGGTTACGCCCTTTTCGCGCAGGGCTTTCACGGTTGCGGCCACATCCGGCACGTTGAAGCCAAGTAGGGTGTGCTCATGCGGCGTGAAATCAGGCACGATAGAGATGCGTAGAGTGACTCCACCAATGTTGAAGACGGCGGCGAAGTCGTCCTCGTAGGCCACGGTCAGCCCCAGGGTGTCGCGATAGAACGCAGTGGCGCGGGCGCGGTCTCTGGTGCAAATGACAATAGCAGGCTTTGCAGCCTCCAGAATCCCCATCTGTTCCCTCCTCTCTTTTGAGCCGATTTCTTCTGATATGGTCCCCACTCCGCTAGAGGCGCTTCCAGAGCCGCGTGCCTAGCCCCCCACCCCCTAGGCATTCGTAAGCATGTCAACCTAAATGAGTTATCAAAGAGGCGAGCGTTTCGCCTTTGCTTCACTTTTCCAGAAGCACACCCCCGGGGTGTGATGGGAACTGTGAAGTAAGTTATTGATTCTGCGTGATTTGCAGGCGCTCCTGTGTGATGAACAGGACGCAAAGAGCACGCAAACCCTTGTCAATACAAGCGTAAGCCTCACTGATTCGTGTGCCGGAAAATAAAAAAAGCGCCGAGCTCGGCGCTTTGAACGCATTTTCGTATTTTTCTAACCTACCGAAGACCCGTGGAAAAGTCAACCGTTCTTAGGGTGGTGTCCGAGTTTTGGTGGCAATGCCTAGGAGGCCTTCCTCAGGGGCTGAAGCCCAATATCCTTTCGTTCCTAATGTCGGATCTGAAGAGTCTGTGTGGCAACTGGGCTGGACAGCGCGGTTATACTGGCGCGCAGGAGGCTGCGCGATGCCCAATTTTTACGAGTACAACCCGGAGCAGGCCTATCTGTTGCCGCCGAGCGTGC
>Ga0187819_10001663_pt1 | contig 11518 bp, 5 predicted proteins | sample NC_wetland_sal_i_15_FD_132411 | JGI IMG/M metagenome (GOLD analysis project Ga0187819, IMG submission 132411) | Wetland sediment microbial communities from Neuse River Estuary, North Carolina, USA - SO4_4 | ecosystem: Environmental > Aquatic > Freshwater > Wetlands > Sediment | place: USA: North... | reverse complement strand
CTGCGGTGCGGCTTGATTTTGTTCGGTCTCGACTCCCCGCCGTTTACATCGTAGATTTAGGAGTGACAGTGACACTATCAGTATGATGTGGGAGTGGGAGAGAGAGGGGTTATCCCTACCTTCGCGTCCTGCCGATTTGTCCCCGCCATTCCTGACTTTCTTCCATAAAGCCCCTCGTCTTCCCCGACTGGCTACAAACCCAGCCGCTCTCATGACGCGCGAAGCCACTTTCTTGTCACTCGGCTTCCTGATGTCCAGCCCGAGCCGGTCGTAAACATCTCTTGAACCGATCATCTCCGGGAAGTTCCGAGCAATTTTGTTTCTCCGCTCGAAATCAGATTCTGGCCGTCTCTTGACAACCAGCCCGGTCGACATCCTCGGCCGGATGGGCGGCGGATTGCCCCGCTTCAAGTCGGGGTTGTCGATGACCGATTGAATCTTGCTCTTCAACTCCGACAGTGGCCAGCCGTTCGGGTCATCATCTCGAACCGCGCCGTAGTCTGCGACATACTGCGAGAGCAACTCGGCCGGAAGCCTGTCCCTCGCCATACCGGCGTTGCTCAATGTTCGAGCCTTGCTGACCAGGTACCTGTACCGGTCTACTCTTCCGTGCTTGTCATACCCAGTCAGCCTCCGGCGCTCTACAGCCTGTCGTGGGCGACTTCCTTCAGAATCTCTCTGGCTTCAACCCTGCGCCGGCGAGCCGCAGCAGCCATCTCATTCCTCAAACGCCTGCTGTCAGCGACGAGCCAATCGGCGACCCAATTCGGACAGTCGGCAATCGGCAGTCCGTTCCCAGTTCGGACCTCATTAGTGTCCGGTCTGACGCATCCTTCGCTGCGCATGGATCGACGCGGCTTAATTAAGATGGACGCACTGCTTCATAGTCGGGCCACTAGTTCGACTCGGGGCGGGCGTACCCATCCGCCCGAAACGTTCCGCCAACCGTCCCAGAGCGTCTTTAGAGCCTCCCGCAAACGTCCCGGAAGCGTCCCCGCAGTGCCCAAATGCACACGAATGCACCCCCAAATATGAATTAGTCCATGCTTGGAAGAGGTGCCCGTCTTTATGCAACAAATGTGCAACGTTGTCAGTATGTGATTGATGGGCAATGAGTTAGAGATGCGCCACGGTCAATGGACCGCTGGGTTGTGACTGTCCTGCGGTCGGATAGTGTGGCAGGCGAGCAAATAACTTACGTTCCGTTTAAACCCTCGATTGGTTGAGCGGGCGTTTGAGGACCCAGGCGTGATCAATATGAATCCGAGTTTGGAGCTGGTGCGGGCGCTGGCCGGCGGCGCCTCGGTGGATCCCAAGGGAAATCTGTATCTTGCCTGGGCGGGTTACACGCGCAGCAGCGTCAGCACAGGGCTGGTGAACCTTTACATCAGCAAATCGTCCGACGGCGGCAAGAGTTGGGGCACGATGGTGATGGATGTTTCCGGCGCGCCTCCGGACTGTGCGGCTTACCGCTGCGAGTGGGGATATTTGGGAGCGCAGATCACGGTGGCCTCGGACGCGGCGGGCACGGTATATGCGTTGTGGAACGCGGGAAAAGCGGCCAAGAGCCCGGAGAGGATTTATTTCGCGTCTTCTACGACTGCGGGTGAAACCTGGTCGCCAAAGACATCGGCTTCAGATGCGCCGGAGGAGGTAGAACATGCCTTCCCGGCGCTGGTGGCGGGGGCGGCGGGCGACGTGCGGATTGGCTGGATGGATTCGCGGAATGCCCCGCTGTGGAATACCTACTATCGCAGCTCGACCAACGGCGGCGCGACCTGGTCGGCGGAAGCGAGGCTCTCCACGTATGTTCCGGGCTACCGCTACATTCAACCCAAAGGCTTCGGCTTTCCTTTCGGCGATTACTTTGAGATGGACATTGACAGCCAGAGCCGGACACAAGCGGTCTGGGGCGAAGGGCTGAATTTTCGCTCGCCGGGATCGATTTGGTATAGCAGCGGGCGGTAACGCCCAGCTCCACATTCCCCGGACCGGCGTCGTTCCGATCGTAGCAAGGAATCTGGCGCGTGGGCCAGCATTCTGAATTATGGGTGCTTCCTCGCAGGTCCCGTGACTTCTGCTTCGCCGAACACTCGTGGCCTCGGCGGGGGAGCAGTCAGTGAGCTCATTCCTGCATTGTATTCAGGGATTTTCCGCCGAACAGTACGACCGGTCGTGCTATTATTTGATTGTTCGGCATTCGTGCCCGCCTACTATGCGACAAAAGACAGGAAACTTGAAACGAGAAGCTAAGTGGGTAGAGGGTCACTCGACAAAGGGCAGGCAAACGCGTAGCGAGATTCTTCGGGTGGCGGCGCAGATTGCTTCCAGTGAAGGACTCGAGGGCGTCTCCTTGGGACGTTTAGCCGATGAGGTTGGAATGAGCAAGAGTGGTCTCTTCGCTCACTTTCGTTCCAAGGAGGAATTACAGGTCGCCGTGGTCGAGACAGCCCGCTCCATGTTTATCGAGGAAGTCATCCGCCCGGCCAACGCAGTACCGAGCGGGCTCAGGCGACTACGCAAGCTCGCTGAAGCTTGGTTGTCCTACGCGGAAAGGGAGGTTTTCCGAGGCGGCTGTTTCTTTGTTGCTGCCTCTTTGGAATTCGACAGCCGGCCTGGTGTCGTAAGAGATCGCATCACCAAGATCATGGGAGAATGGCTCCAATTGCTCGAGGACGAAGTCCGAAAGGCAAAAGCAGGTAACGAACTCACCGCAAATGCAGATCCTGTGCAGTTGGCTTTTGAAATCAACTCACAGATGATGGGCGCAAACTGGGCTTACCAGCTGCTAGGGAATCGAAAGGCGTTTGCCAGAGCGAAAAGGGCGATCATGGAAAGGTTAAGCAGTTTCGGGACGTACATCACGCAGAATCCCGGTTTATCGGCATCCGTCACAGCACATCGAGCCGCTAGCCAGTGAGGGATATGTGCGGAACGATGTTGGAGTGATGCAGTGCTTAGTTGCGGCGACAAACACTTGCCCGGCGAAAGAATAGGGATTCCAAACAAGGCTCTGGCTGTGCTAGGCCTAATAAAGCCATCCCTATTGCCACTGCTCGTGGTGGCTATTTTGTGTCTGCTGCCGCTCTATGCTCAAGATCCGTCTTCCTCAGAGGACATCCCAATCCAGCGCTGCGATGGTCTGCCTTTCATCAAAGTCCTAATTAACCACTCAGAGATGTTCTTCCTGCTAGACACAGCCTCGACCACGATTCTCAACTTGGAGTCATTTCCCTCAGGCCCGTCCAGGCGAGTGCCTGTGACCACCTGGAGTGGCACAACTACCACCAACGGTCGCGAGATCTCACTGCCGGAAGTGGAGGTGGGAAGCTATCGGCTTCGTGATCTGAAGTTGCCAGCCGTTGATCTGAGTATGATTGAGAAAGCCTGCGGCGGTCGGATTGACGGCATTCTTGGCTTCGATCTTCTTGACAGGCTGGGTATCACGATCAATTGGAAGCGTCAGGTTGCATCGGTCGACATGTCCCCCTTGGATCTTCGGGCGAGGTTTGCTGCGATGGAAGAAGCCATGCGTCCCTGCCAAGAAGCATTTCATCTGGGCAGAAGGGATATATTGAAGAACTGTTTCGATCCTGCAATCGTCTTGTACACGCCGAACGGAGAATTCCGCGGCCGACAGCAAGTGATGGATTACCTCGAGCAGCACTATTTGCGGTTTGCCCCAAGAGTGCGCTTTGAGCCGACGCTTCGCGATATGCAAAGTCTTGGCGATGCACTGTGGTACTCGTACGACTACACGATTGAGTCTCCGAACGAGCATGCCGTTGGGCATGGTACGGCGATGTGTAAGCGAACGGGCGGGCGCTGGCGCATCCTGAACATGAATAATTCCGTGTTCCTGCAAGAGGCTAGTCGCATCGAGGGGCGAACTACTTCTGCAGTTCCTCCCACATCCCGCTCACACATGTCTTCAACTCAGCCGTGAGCTTGTCGTACGCCGCCTCGGATGCCTCACTTTCGGGCGGTGGGAGAATCGGCTCGCCAAACTCTATCTTGAGCGGCGCAAGCTTCTGGAAGAAATTCTTGCCGCGCGGCCAGGCTTCATAGAAGCCGTCAATCGCGACCGGCACGATTGGGACCTGCATGTGAATCGAGAGGATGGCTGCGCCTTTCTTGAAAGTCTTGGGCGTCCCGTCGATCGACCGCTCGCCCTCGGGATAAAGAATGAGAATTCTTCCCTGCCGCAACCCAAAAGCTCCTGCACGCATGGCGGTAACCGGGTTGGCATCTGGATCTACCACTACGACCCGCAACCAGCGCGCCAGTCGGCGCATGAATCCTTCGCCGAAGATTTCGCTCGTGCCTACCGCAAAAGAATTCCGCAGAATGTTTTCGGGCAGAACGCCGGCCATGACGACCGGATCGATGTAGCTCTGATGGTTGGAAGAGAGAATGAAGGGGCCCTGTTTGGGCAGTTTCTCCAGTCCGCTAACGCGCAGATGAAACAGATCACGCGAGACGATCTGCACCACTCGCGATACCAGATACCAGAAGGTCTCGATGCCGGGTTGCGGCCGCACCAGCGCCAGCACATCGGGATCGGTCGGTTCCTCTGCCAGAATCGCTTTCCATCCGGCAAATGTCGCCTGCTTGCTGCCCGCACCGCTCGCCGCGCTTTGCAGCACTGCATCCACCAGGTCGCGCACCATGTAGATCTCGGCTAGCTGCACTTCTTCGACGTTGCCGCCCAGTTCTTCTTCAATCTGGCTTAACAACTCGACGCGCTGCATAGAATCGAGTCCGAGGTCGAGCTCCAGACTATGCTTGGGCCGCAAGCTCTGCGGCGCAGTCCGCGCTGCCTCGCACACAATCTTCAGCGCCCGCTGCACATCCGGTTGATCGAGCCACGCCATCTCGTCGGCGGTCAAAGGCCGTTCGGCGGTCAGGTCGGAATCGTCCGTAACCCGCCGTGCCTGATTCGCCTTCACGCGCTTTTCCACCTCGAAGCGCTTGATCTTTCGTGTGGTCGTGCGGGGCAAATCCTCCTGCCAGATGTCGTAGCTGCCAATGCGCTTGGCGGAAGCAATCTGCTGAGAGAGGCCTTCAATGTCGAAGCGGATCACTTCTTTTGCGTTGACGATCTTCCGCTGCCGCAACACATCGAAGTTCGGCACGATCACCGCATGCAACCGGTCGCCTCCTTCGCCGGGCTTGCCTTCCAGTCCCATCACCGCAATTTCCTTGATGAAGGGCGACTTCAGGTAGTGCGCTTCGATCTCCTCGGGATACACGTTCTTCCCGTTGCTCAGCACGATCACTTCTTTCTTGCGCCCGATGAGAAACAAGTTGCCGTGCGAGTCGAAGTAGCCCAAGTCTCCCGTGAAAAACCATCCGTCGCGCAGCACCGCCGCCGTGGCGTCGGGACGGTTCCAATAGCCTTTCATCACAACCGCGCCCCGCAGCGCGACCTCTCCCACCGCAGGACCACCGTCTTCCTGCGGCTGCGGATCGACAATCTTCGCCTCCACTCCCTTCATCGCCTGGCCTACCGATCCGATCACGTTGTTCTTCGGGGAATTCGCGAACACGGCTGCGGTCGTCTCGGTCAGTCCATAGGCCTGCAGCACGTCGATGCCGAGGGCGTGGAAGTCGCGTGCAATCTCCGGATCGAAGCGTGAACCGCCCGTCGCCAAGTAACGCATTTTCTTTCCCAGTGTTGCGTGTATCTTGCCGAAAAAGATCGGACCGGCGTTGATCCCAACTGTGCGCAGCGCACGGTTGAGTTCCATCAGACTCTGGAATATCTTCTGCGTGACCGCACCGCGCTTTCCGACCTCCTGGAAAATCCGATCGTGAATCAGATAATAAAACTGAGGTACAACGGCGAACGCGGTGATATTCCGCTCTTGCAGTGCTCGCAACAACTCCGTCGTATTGAGAGTCTCGAGATACACCACGCGCGAGCCCTTCACCAATGGCAGAAGCAGGTTGGCCATCTGAGCCAGCACATGAAACATGGGCAGTACGCCCAGCAGCGCGTCGGCGGGGCCGATATCGACCCAGTTGAACACGGCCTCTACTTCGCCTAGAAAGTTGGCGTGGGTAAGCATTACGCCTTTGGGATCTGCGGTTGTGCCTGAGGTGTAGAGCAGGCAAGCGATGTCATCCAGCGGGGAGTCTGCGGATTGGAACTGCCCGGGCCCGGCATCAAAAATCGCCGGGAGATTGCCCAGCCACTGATCGCGGACCGGGGCATCCGCCATGCGGTCCGGGTCCATGAGCACAAGTCCCAGATGAGCTTCGGCGAGCGCCTCGCGCGTCACCGGCACGTGCTTCGCATCGCAGAAGAGCAGGGAAGCGCCGCTATCTTTCAGAAGCTTCGCAACCTCGTCGGCGTGCAACGCCGTATCCAGCGGAACCACCGTGCACCCGGCAGCGATCGTACCCAGGTAGGCCGCCACCCACCGCGGATGGTTGTCGGCGAGAATAGCGAGCCGTGACCCGCGTTTGAAGCCGTTGTCCGCAATCCAGCGTCCGACCGACTCTGCCATTCGACGTAACTCGGCGTAGGTGCAGCTTTCGATGTGGTCGTGGCGCTGAAGTTCGAGCGCAGGATTGCTGGGCCAGCGCTCCGAGCATTCCACAAAACGGTCGTAGAAAGTGGGCATCGGTCGTGGGGAAATGGAGTCTGCCGAGCGCACACCTTTCCTGGAGCGAACTTGTGCCCATGATTCATTTTTGCACGGCGAGGTCGAACGTCTGCTCGCCGTGGAAGATCGGGCGGGAACTGGGGTACCCTCTTCGGTTGTGCCCCCATCGTGCAATCGAGCGATGTTGGGATGGTCGAGGCTAGCCAGAAGCGCCGCAGCATCTCCCTTGCTCCAGCGGGAAAGCAATTCGGTGATCGGATACGACGTGGCAGGGCGCATAGCCACTCCGTGCCGCAAGGCAGGGCCTCCCTTGGGTGTAAAGGGGAATACTCCTCTGTTACTTGAATTTGACTGTAGATTCGGGAGGTGCCCTGGTCAGCGAGGGCATCCCCGAGCCGACCCACCCAATGCTTCGAAGTTACGCTTCGGACAAAGCGTTGTCAGTGACGTCTGACCGCCATATCCCAACAACTTCGCTGGGACGCACGGGTTTCAGTTCTGGGTTCGTTATTGCCACTTCTTCAGTTTCCTGTTAACCGATTATCCAGAAAATTGGATTATTATCCAGTAAACTGGATGCTTACTGCCGAAGCTGGTGCCGAACGGCGGAAGAAGACCCAAATAACCCCACCTGTTGGGACTCGTAACCGCACTAAGGTTCACAAGTGACTCAGTTACCACCAAGCCATCACTCATCTGCGTGATCACGATCACAATATGGTTCTTCCTGGCAACAGAGTTGCTGTACCCAAAGGGGCTTTTTGGCCAGACCCTGAGAGAGTCTTTTCAAAATCTGGGGTAGATTGTTTTGCAAGTCTCTGCGCACGAAGGCGAAGTGCAGCGGTAGGCTAACCTCACGAAGTGCTTTGGGTCGCTGCCAAGGTTAAAGTAACGGAACCAAGCTCGCGTCAAGGACTCGCTTCTACCTCTTGTCACCGTATCCCCTGATAGCACTGGGTGCGGCTGCCTCTTATTCCGGGGCTCACAAATAGCCTTATTCGAGATGGGTCAAGAAACAGGGCTCTGACAAGTGTCCTGAAGGGAAGTAGACAAATGTTGCCCGATACCAACTACCGCCGGCGCGGATTGCGCTTCAATGCACTGGTTTCGATCTCCCTGCTATCTGGTTTGCTTTGTGCCACTGTCATGTGGGCGCAGACCACAATTTCTACCGGAAGTATTCAGGGTGTCGTCACGGACCCCTCCAGCGCGGTAGTGAGCGGCGCAAAGATATCGATTAGCAATAAGGCTACGGGCCGCGTGATTACGACCAAGACCACGTCTGCGGGAGCATATACCTCGGGGGCCTTGACTCCGGGTGATTACACATTGCGGGTCGAAGCTCAAGGATTCAAAACATCAGAGATTGCGGTAACCGTGCAAGTGGGTGTGACCGCGCCGGGCAACGTCAAATTGGAGGTCGGACAAGCCTCTCAGGTGGTCGAGGTGCAGGCCACCGCGGTTACGGTGAACACGCAGCAGGCGACGGTGCAAGGGGTTCTGACCACGCAGCAGATCGAGAACCTGCCCATCAACGGCCGGAACTTTCTCGACCTGGCACAATTGGAACCGGGAGTGCAAATCCAGGACGGCGGGAACTTCGATCCTACCAAGAATGGTTTTTCTTCCATTTCATTCGGCGGCCGGGAGGGGCGCACGGCCCGCATTGAAGTGGACGGACTCGATATCAGCGACGAGACGGTAGGCACGACCACGCAAAACGTGCCGGAGGGCGCCATTCAGGAATTTCAAATTCAGCAGTCGTCGCTCGATCTCTCCACCGAGCTCACCTCTTCCGGGTCGGTGAATGTGACGACCAAGTCGGGCACGAATGCCTACCATGGCGAGGGATACTACTTTTTCCGCGATCAATCCCTGGATGCCAACCTGCCCGGCGCCAGCGATCATCATTTCCAGCGCAACCAATTCGGGGGCAGTTTCGGCGGGCCCATCCTGAAAGATAAGCTGTTTTTCTTTATGGACGCCGAACGGACAAAGCAGGACTTGCTCAATCCGGTTCTATCGAGCGGCCCATTTTCTGCGATAACCGGCAGTTACAACTCGCCCTTTCGCGAAGCTGAAGCGGTCGGACGTCTCGACTGGCAGATCAGCAACAACTACAAGTTCTTCTACCGCTTCTCTTATGATGAGAACAAAGATGTTCTGGCCTACACTCCCAACTCGTTCCAGCCCTTTGCCAACGTGGATCACACGCCCGTGCATGCTATGGGGCTGGATTTCAATACCGGGGGCTTTACCCACAGCATTCGCTTTGGCTATACGAAATTTCGCAATGGAATCGTGGACGCAACCATTGGAACCGGCATCTATGACCCTCTGCCCCGCATTGAGTTGGCCATTGGAAGCGATCCGGATTGCCTTATTCCGGGCGCGGATTTTTTCTGTTCTGGACCAAGTTACCTGGCACCGCAGCAAACCTACCAGTCCGACCACCAGATCAAGTACGACGGCAGCAAAGCGATCGGCGCACACATTCTTCGCTACGGCGGCGGGTTTAACCATATTTTTGGCGGCGGGTTTGCCAGTTTCCTGGGGCTGGCGCCAGCGGTAGGAGCGGGAATAACAGATTGCACCGCTACGTGCCTGGCTCTACGCGGCGGAGCAAGCAACCCGCTGAACTACCCAGCAAACAGTGTGGCCTTGGGCAACGGACAGGGCTCCGACTCAGAAATACCAGCTTTTGGGTTTCCCGGGGGCGGTAGCGGCCCGGATAACCGGATTTCGTTCTATTTTGGGGACGCCTGGAAATTCTTACCAAACCTCACCATCACCTACGGTTTGCGTTACGTGCGGGACTCGGGGCGCTCCGACAGCGACCTCGGGGCTATCTCGTCTCTGTATCAGTTTGACAATCAGTATTATTCCGGCTTGGGTAATCGGGTGCACCAACCCAACCTTAACTTCGCCCCGCAATTGGGTGTGGCCTGGGATCCGACCAAGAAAGGAAAAACAGTATTGCGCGGTGGCATCGGCCTTTTCTACGAAAACTCAATCTGGAACAACATCGAATTCGACCGGCCAGCGCGGCTGCAGAAGGGGTTGTTCCTGGCGGATACTACAGTTTGCTCCAGTGGCAGCCCGGTTGCGCTGGCTTTGCCAACGGGCGGCTCGGTCACTCCCACGTTTTGTGGCCAGCCTATCGGGCAAGCGGCCCCGGCGATCGTTGCATTGCAAGCTCAATATCAGGCTGCCACGGCCTCAGTAGGTTCATCGGCTCCCAATCCCTCGTTCATAGGAACGGCCTTGGCGGATGGGGGGGACGTCACGGGTACGGGTCTGTTAGCGCCGAACTATGTCAGCCCGCGTTCCCTGCAAATGAATTTCGGCATTCAGCATGAAATTCGCCCGGGCATGGTGTTTACAGCCGACTATCTGCGCAACATTGAGACCCACACCTTGCTGGCGATTGACACAAACCATGTTGGCGATGCGCGCTTCTTCAACCTGGCAAATGCCCGAGCTGCGATTTCAACCACCAACCAACAGTTCGGTTGCGGCGCCGGATTTGATCAGGCATCGAGCCAATGCGCCATCAACAAGGGCGCGTCCATCAGCAGCTACGCCTCGAATGGACTCGATTCCGGCTACTCTCTCTGCGGAGGAATCCCATGCGCCGCCGCGGATGCTCCGCCGGCGGCCTTCCCCGGCATCAACCAGAATCTCGGCGCCAACCAGATGCTATTCCCCATTGGTTACGCGAAGAATAACGCTTTGCAATTGTCATTGAAGCAGCACTTGGAGCATCCCTTCCGCGGTATTTCAAACTTTGACATGCAAGTGTCCTATCAGTTGGAGCGCTATATCGCGGCGGCGGCCGACAATGACTTCATCAATGTCGCCACGGACTTCAACAATCCCCAGCATTACTTGGGACCGAATGGGCTCGACCGCAAGAACCAGATTTCCTTCGGCGGCACCATGGATCTGCCCCTGCACTTCCGCCTGGGCATGATTGGCCACTTCTACAGCCCGCTGCCGGTGACGCTCTACCTGAGCCCAACCGGAAACCCGGGTGGTATCTTCGTAACCGACATCACTGGCGATGGCACTGGCGACGGCAGTTATGCCTCGAACGGATCCTTGGGAGATGTGCTTCCCGGCACTAACGTCGGCTCGTTCGGCCACGGCGTCAGCGCCAGCAACATCAACAATGTGATCAATAATTACAATCAGAAGTTTGCCGGTCAGCCGACCCCGGCAGGTCAGGTGTTGATCAATAACGGCTTGTTCACTCTCGCGCAACTGCAGACCCCGACCTTCGGCGGAGTGCAGCAACCTATACCTACCGCTCCGGCCAACGAAGCCGGCATGGGCTGGTTGCGGGCATTCGACCTCAGTTTGAGTTGGATCTACAAGATCAAGGAGAACTTCCAGGTACAGCCAGGGATTTCGTTCTTCAATGTGATGAATTTTTCAAATTTTGACGGAATTGCGAACCCCTTGAGTGGCACCCTGAGCGGAACACCGGGGTCGGTCAATGGTACTGCGGGCGAGCAGCCAAACAGCAACCGCCTCGGTCTAGGCTCGGGCGTTTTTGCGCTAGGTTCTCCGCGTGTAATCGAATTCTCGTTGAAGGTGACCTTCTAGTCTCCTGATGAGGGACGACCGGCCGAGGAAGTTGGTCTACGCCTTCTCTTCCAACGCAGTTTCTTTTTATTCACTGGTCCGATGGCACTCAATAACCAACTGGCCCCCTGCAACTCTGTTTGCTTCCGCCGGTCTTTTTGGATTATTACCTGAACGACTCAGGGGGATACGATCTCCCTAGGGAAAGTCTGAATAACCCCGCTACTGAAGCAGTAGTTGTTTAACAATTTCCTTGGGAAGCGTGTTCCCGGTCGCCTGGCCCGCTCCGGCGGTTCGCCGATGATCCGTTACCTGCGCGG
>Ga0187819_10001662_pt1 | contig 11522 bp, 7 predicted proteins | sample NC_wetland_sal_i_15_FD_132411 | JGI IMG/M metagenome (GOLD analysis project Ga0187819, IMG submission 132411) | Wetland sediment microbial communities from Neuse River Estuary, North Carolina, USA - SO4_4 | ecosystem: Environmental > Aquatic > Freshwater > Wetlands > Sediment | place: USA: North... | reverse complement strand
GCATGGATGCCACCGCATCGACCCGCAGCCCGTCGACGTGGAACTCCTCGAGCCAGTAGATCGCGTTGGCGACGAGGAAATTGCGCACCTCCGGGCGGCCGAAGTTGAAGATCAGCGTGCCCCAGTCCGGGTGCTGGCCGCGCTGCGGGTCGGCATGCTCGTAGAGCGGCGTGCCGTCAAAGTTGGCCAGCGCCCAGGTGTCGCGCGGGAAGTGTGCAGGGACCCAGTCCACGAACACCCCGATGCCTGCTTGGTGCAGGCAGTCCACCAGGTAGCGGAACTCATCGGGAGTGCCGAATCGCGCTGACGGCGCGTAATACGAGGTGACCTGATACCCCCAGGAGCCGCCGAACGGATGCTCCGCGACGGGCAGGAACTCCACGTGCGTGAAACCAAGCTCGGTCACGTAGCTGGTCAGCTGACTGGCCAGCTCGACGTAGGACAGGCCCGGCCGCCACGAGCCGAGATGCACTTCGTACACGCTCATCGGCTGGCTCAGCAGATCCCGCTCGGCCCTGGCAGCCAGCCACGCTGCGTCTGTCCACTCGTATCTCGAGTCGGTGATTACCGACGCTGTCGCGGGCGGCCGCTCAGCCCAGCCCGCCAGCGGATCGGCCTTGCGATGCCAGGTGCCGTCGGCACCGCAGATGTCGTACTTGTAGGCGGCTCCCTCGCCGACCCCGGGGATGAGCAGCTCCCATACGCCAGATCCGCCGAGCGAGCGCATCGGATGCGCCCTGCCGTCCCAGTGGTTGAAGTCGCCGATCACCCGGACACCGCGCGCGTTCGGTGCCCAGACGGCGAACGAGGTCCCGCCCGATTGCGGCCGCACTCGTGCTCCGAGTACGGTCCACAGCGCCTCGTGCCTGCCCTCGGCAATCAGGTGAAGGTCAATCTCGCCGAGGGTCGGCAAGTGGCGGTAAGGGTCATCCACGACCGACTCGCCGGTGCCCGGATAGCTGACCGCCAGCCGGTAATCGGGCACGGTGGTACCCGGCACCGTGACCGAGAACACGCCTTCGTGCAGATGGCGCATCGGCGCCCGGCTGCCATCGGGCAGCACCGCGACCACCGACTCGGCCAGCGGCCGCAGCGCCCTGATGGTCACGCCGTCGGGACCGGGATGCCCGCCGAGCACGGCGTGCGGATCATGGTGCGTTCCCTCAACAATGGCGTCTATCTCGGCGTGGCTGATCTGGTCCGCCGGATAGATATCCGCGGTCATGCGGCAGCCACAAAGTCGAAGGGGATCGACAGCCAGGATGGCCGGTGCCGGTGCTCGTAAACCACTTCGTAGACCGCCTTCTCCAGCATCAGCGCGTGTAGCAGCGTGCCATGGTCATCCGGGTCCGCGCCGCCACCGGCCGCGTAGCCCGCGCAGAACGCTGCCTGGCACTGGCGGACCCAGGACCTTGCAACTTCGGCGAGACGGCCGGCATCGGGATGGCCGATCAGCTGATGCCGCGCCGCGTAATCGAACGATCGGAGCATGCCGGCCACGTCCCGCATGGCCGGCGCCATGGCCCGGCGCTGCGCCAGCGGCACGGCCGGCTCGCCCTCGAAGTCAAGCGCAACCCAGCCCTGCTTGCTGCGCATCACCTGACCCAGATGGTAATCGCCGTGGATCCGCTGGATCGTGACCGGGTCCTTGAGGCCGGCGGCGGCGTCGTAAGCCGACCGGATTCGCCGCTCGTAGGGACGCAGCTCGGGCACGGCGGCAACGGCGTCAGCCAGCTTGCCGGTCATGGCCGCGGCCATGCCGGCAAGCTCGGCCTCAGTCATCTGGCGGCTGCCGAACGCAGCCGCCATGTCAGCGTGCAGTTCGGCAGTGGCAGAGCCGAGCAGGCGGGCCTCATCGGCAAACGGCATGTCGGCGGGCTGCGCCGTGCCGCCGCCATCGGTGCCGGGCCGCACCGGCTCGGTCAAGCACTCCGGCCCGTGAGCGCCAGGCTGCTCGTACAGTCGGCCGACCTGCGCCAGAGCATGCGTCCAGCCATCTGTCGCGCCAGCCAGGTACTGCGAGAGCACACCGAGTAGCACCTGCTCCCCATCAAGCTGGGTCTCGATCCAGCCATACGGTGCCGCCACCCTGGTCGAGCCGAGCCTGGCCAGCGCGTCCGCGACCTCCAGGTCCGGGTTAGCGCCTGGAAACAGCCTGCGCAGCACCTTCAGGATCGCCTGCTCGCCGAAGACCAGGCTGGTGTTGCTCTGCTCCGCCGTCAGCACTCGTGCCTCCGGCCAGGTGTCCGGCCCGCCAGCGCCGAGCCAGGGCGCCACCGCTCGCGTCGCGGTCTCCCGGACGAATCGAAGCCGGCCGGCCTGGCGCTGCTCGCTGATGCCACGGAGCAGGACCGCGGCCAGCTGCGGATCATGTAGCGCGTCATAGAACGCGACACCGTCCAGCTGGCCGATCACCGCGGTGGCTAGCGTCGGCGGCAGCCCAGTCCGGTGGCCGACGAGCACCTGGAACCTGGCAGTGCCGCCATGCAGCGGAGCCTCGACGATCAGATGACGCAGGCCAGGGTCGCCGGATGTGAGCGTTACATCGGAAACGACTGACAGCCAGGGCACGGTAGAGCCGCGGCCGGGGAACCAGCGCTGCTTCGGCAGCCAGCCGGCCAGCATCTCGATGAGCTCGGCGACACCGCCAGACGCCGGGTCATCGAACTCGGATGTGGTGCCGTCCAACACGCTGACCTCCTGCCCGCACCTGCACCTGTTTATGCGGACTCGACACCAGTTCACGGCCCGGCCCGCCGGCTGCTCTCACGCTGGCCGTGGCCGCCGTTCAGCCGGGTGGCCTGACCAGCCGCGCGGCCCGCTGCCTGGCGTGCTCGTCGCCAATTGCCGCGCGCAGCACGGTGTCGGCCGCGGCCAGCTGCTCGCGGTCGACCTGCGCGCTAAGGTCGGAGTTGAGGCGATGGATAACCTCGACGACCTTCGCTGCATAAGCCTGGCCGGCCGCAGTGAGCACCACGTTGACCCGCCGGGAGTCCGCCCGGTCACGCCTGGTTTCGGCATACCCACGCTGCTCGAGCAGGTCGGCGACCTTCCGCGCCGCCTGCCTGGTGACTCCGAGCGCGGCCCCAAGCTCACCAACAGACACTGGCCCGCGCCGCAGGAACCGCAGCACAGCCGCATCGCTGCGGCGGTATCCGGGATAACCGGCTTCGGCTAGGCGGTCGCCCATCTGCCGGATCCAGCTCTGGCGAGCCAGGGCCAGAAGGTCCCCGAACAGATAAGGCGAGGTTGACGATTCCGCCACAACGCTACATCATAGCGATACGCAACCAGGTTGCATATCTTGCCGAAGGTCCGCAGCGGCCGGTGGTGCGCGGGGTGCCCGCGGTGGCCGCTGGGCCGGGCGTGGCCGGGATGGGCCGGGGTGGTCGGCGTGGCCCGCTGGGTCCGGGTGGTCGGCGTGGCCCGCTGGGTCCGGGTGGTCGGTGTGTGCGGGGGTGCCCGCGGTGGCCAGGGTGGCCGGTGTGCGGGGGTGCCCGGCTGGGCGGAATGTGCCCGAGTGCCAGCCGTGGCTGCTGGGTCCGGTGTGGCCGGCCTGCAGGAAGGGATAGGTGGCGGTCGGAGCGGTTCAGCGAGGAGACAGATGACCGTTATCGCAGGGATCATTGCGCTGCTTGGCGTTGCCGCGGTCGTCGCGAGCCTGGCCTACCTGCATTTCGCGCCGACCGGCCTGTCACCGCTGCGAAATGCGGTCAGCCAGTACGGTATCACCACCTTCCAGTCCGGCTACCGGGCTGCAACGCTCGCTTTCGCGGTCGCGGGTGCTGCCCTGGCGCTCGGCATCGCAAGCGCCATCCGCGGGCACGGCCGGATCCAGGTCGTCGTCCTGCTGCTGATATTCGCGGTCGCGCGCGCCGCGATCAGCTGGTATCCGATGGACGCGCCAGGCGCTGATCAAACTTCGACCGGCCGGGCGCACGGCGTGCTCGCGATTGCAGCGTTCGGCGCCGTAGCCCTCGCCGCGCTCAAGCTGGGCAATGTCTTGTCCCGGTCCGGACCGTGGCATGGCCTCGCGCCGTTCTCGACCGGATTTGGCTGGCTGATGGTGGCCTTGCTGCTCGGCATGGCGCTCGCGCGCTCGCTGCCGGAGGTCCGAGCCAGGTTCGGCGCAATCGAGCGCGCTTTCTACCTCGCCGCGATCATCTGGTTTGCGGTTTTTGCGATAGCTTGTGCCTGAGGCTTGCGCTGAATGCTTGCCACCGTTGGGGTCTTACTCTCCATCTGCTGCCCAATGAAGGGCAGCAGAGCGGAAGTAATGCCCTTTGCCGTCGGCCGGCGGGCTACCAGGCAGCGGCACGGCCTACCTGAAGGTGTCCGGACGGCCGAACCAGGCGAGGCTGATCTCCTCAGACGGCCCAAGCGAGGATTTTCCGGACTTTTCTATCACACTTCGCGCCCGCCAGATCGGCCCGCTCTCGGTCAGGCCGCGCAGCAGCAACAGCTTCGGGCTGCAGTAGTAGTCGATGACCTGCCCGTCGAACTCGCCGTGGGCGCCCTGCAGTAAGACGCACCGCTGGCCGGCGGACAGCTCAACGCCCCACGGCTCGGAGATCCCGCCCTCGTTCGGGATCGCGCTCAACGCCGTGCTGACTGACAGCCTGGCGTCGGTCACCGACCACGGGTCAGGCATGCAAAGCACGGTCGGCGCTGCGGCCTTCTCGGCCCAGCACGGGTCGTAAACCCCGTTCCCGGCAAAGCAGCGGTATGCCTGGCCGATCGCCTCCGAGCCCGGCTCGCAGGTCGCATGGCTGGCCGTGACAGTGGTGCGGAAGCCGCCCGCTGGCGTCCCGTCTGCGCTGACAGGGGCAACCCTGACCTGCCGGGTCGCGGTTAATCCCGGCGAGTGTCCTGGCGTTGACGAGCACCCGGCCGCCAGCATCGCGAGCAGCGCCGCCGCAATCATCATTTTGACCGGGAACGGGGTCGTCGCGGACCTCGGCGGCCCGTCGGCGCGCGGTGCCCCAAGTCTCATCGCGGGTCCAAGCGAGTCAGGATGCCGGGACGCGGTGTTCCGGCGAATGCCGGTGAGCGTACCGGAGCCGCGCCGGCCCGCCGGGCAGAATGACAAGCGCAGAACACAGGGAGGCTAACCGGTGGCTGACGAAGCCGGCATCGGCGAGAACGGGATCGAGATCAGCGACGAGGGGCCCGTGATCCGGGCGCTCGCCCGGCTCGGAGCCTGCTCGCCCGGGCGGGCGCTCGCGGCGTTCACCGACCCCGCGGTGCTGGCCGGCTGGTAGGGCGGCGTGCTGACCGCGGATCTGGCTCCCGGCGGGGGAGTATACGGTGGCGTTCCCGGCGATCCCGGCAACGTTGACCGGCCGGGTAGTCGGGTACGTGCCGGCAAGCTCGCTCGAGTTCAGCTGGAGCTGGGACGGCCAGCGGCCGGACAGTGCGGTCGCCATCCGGGTGAATGCCGGACCGGGCGAGCAGACGACGCTCGTGATCGAGCACGGCCCGCACAGCGACGATGCGGACGGGCGGACTGCGCACGCCGAGCACTGGGCGGGCTGGGAGTTTTTCCTGCCAAAGCTGCGGTCGCTGCTGGCCGAGTGAGTCAGGGACCGTAGGCCGCTGGCGGCTTGAGCATCAGCCAGTAGAAGGCATAGCCGGGCAGGGTCAGCAGGTAGCTCAGCTCGCCGATCGGGGGGAACGCGACGCCGCCCATGGTCTCGACCGGAATCGCGCCGGCGAACCTGCTGAGATCAAGCTCGACCGGCTGCGGGAAGCGCGACAGGTTGTTGACGCACAGCATCCTGTCGGCCTCCGCGTCGCCGTCGCGGGCGCGGTATTCGCGGACGAAGGCAAGGACGCTCGGGTTGGATGAGTTCAGCTCGTGGTATACGCCGAGGGAGAACACCGGATGCCGCTTGCGGATGTCGATCATCCGGCGCGTCCAGTTCAGCAGCGAACCGGGGCTGCGCTCTTGGGCTTCCACGTTCAGGCCCTGATAACCGTAGATCGGGTCCATGATCAGCGGCAGGTACAGCCGCGCCGGATCGCACCTGGAGAACCCGGCGTTCCGGTCGGGCGTCCACTGCATCGGCGTGCGCACGCCATCCCGGTCGCCGAGCCAGATGTTGTCGCCCATTCCGATCTCGTCGCCGTAGTAGATGACCGGCGAGCCGGGAAGCGACAGCAGCAGCGCGGTGAACAGCTCAAGCTGATCCCTGTCGTTGTCGAGCAGCGGGGCTAGCCGGCGCCTGATCCCGATGTTCGCCTTCATCCGCGGATCCCTGGCGTACTCGGCGTACATGTAGTCACGCTCGTCGTCGGTGACCATCTCCAGCGTCAGCTCGTCATGGTTGCGCAGGAAGATTCCCCACTGGCAGCCAGACGGGATCTGCGGGGTCTGAGCCAGGATTTCTGAGATCGGGTAGCGCTGCTCCCGCCTGACCGCCATGAAGATGCGCGGCATCAGCGGGAAGTGAAAGGCCATGTGGCACTCGTCGCCGCCCAGTGTCGGATCGCCGAAGTACTCGACCACGTCGGCTGGCCACTGGTTCGCCTCGGCCAGCAGCACGCGGTCGGGGTAGAGCCTGTCGATCTCGGCCCGGACCCTCTTCAGGTACTCGTGCGTCTCCTTCAGGTTCTCGCAGTTGGTGCCCTCGCGCTCGTACAGGTAGGGCACAGCGTCCAGCCGGAACCCGTCGATGCCCAGGTCGAGCCAGAACCGCAGCACCTCGATCATCGCGTCCTGCACCAGCGGGTTCTCGTAGTTGAGGTCCGGCTGGTGCGAGAAGAAGCGGTGCCAGTAGTACTGCCCGCGCACCTGGTCGTAGGTCCAGTTCGACTGCTCGGTGTCGACGAAGATGACCCGGGCGTCGGCGTACCGGTCATCGGTGTCTGACCACACGTAGAAGTCACCGAACGGGCCGTCAGGGTCGGACCTGGACTGCTGGAACCACGGGTGTGCCTCGCTGGTGTGGTTCATCACCAGGTCGGCGATGACGCGGATGCCTCGCTCATGGGCCCTCTCCACCAGGTCGACGAAGTCGCCGATGGTGCCAAACTCGGGCAGGATCGCGGTGAAATCGGCGATGTCATATCCGCCGTCGCGCAACGGCGACGCGTAGATCGGCAGCAGCCAGATGCAGTCGATGCCCAGCCAGTGCAAGTAATCAAGCCGCTCGATCAGGCCGCGGATGTCGCCCGTGCCGTCGTCGTTGGAATCATGGAATCCGCGGATGAGGACCTCATAGAAGACCGCTCGCTGGTACCACCGTGGGTCGCGCGGCTTCTCGAAGGAGAACGAGTCCGGTACCGGCTCGCTCGCGCCGGCCTTGAACTCCTGCAGCTGGGCATCGGTGTGCATCCCGTGCTGCGCGCTCGAGTGCCCGGACTGATCCACTCCCGCTCTCCCGCTAGTACTCGATCCTTGTGCTACCCGATCCTCGTGACCGGTTGCGGATGGCTGGGGCCCCATTCCCTACATAACAAGAATTTACTTGGCTATGGGAGCCAGCCGAGGCGCGTTATGTCACCGTCAGGATGTGCGCGGGTGCTACCCCCGGGTCGAGCCGAACGTAATTCGACTGCCCCCAGCTGAATTCCTGCCCGGTCAGCTCGTCGGTCACCCTGAATCCCGCCGCGGCGTCTAGCCCGAGGGCTGCGCTATCAAGCCAGACAGTAGCCTCACGTGGCTGGTTGGGGTCCAGGTTTACCACTACAAGAACAGTTTCGGGCGTGTCGCCGAAATCTGCGGTGGTGCGCTTGGAGAAGCACAGGATGTCTGGCTGGTCGCTGTAATGGAACCGCACGTTGCGTAGCCAGTGCAGGGCCGGATGCGCGCGCCTGATCGCGTTCAGCTTGGTCAGTAGCGGGGCGATGGTCTGGCCAAGCTCGGCGGCGCGTTTCCAGTCCCTGGGCCGATAGGCGTACTTCTCCGAGTCCAGGTACTCCTCGCTGCCTGGCAGCAGGGGGATGTTCTCGCATAGCTCGTACCCGGAGTACACGCCCCAGGATGGGGACAGCATCGCGGCCAGCACGGCCCGCACCGCGAATGCGGCCGGCGGGGCATGCTGCAGGTACTGGCACAGGATGTCCGGAGTGTTGACGAAGAAGTTGGGCCGCATGTAGGCCGCGGCGGGGCCGGCCAGTTCCTGCATGTACTCGGTCAGCTCGGCCGCGGTGTTGCGCCAGGTGAAATACGTATAGGACTGGTGGAATCCGATCGAGGCAAGGGCATGCATCATGGCGGGCCTGGTGAACGCCTCGGAGAGGAACAGTGCGTCGGGGTCTGTCTGCGCGATCTCGGCAAGCAGCCGCTGCCAGAAGCGCAGCGGCTTGGTGTGCGGATTATCGACCCGGAAGATGCGCACCCCGTGCTGCATCCAGTGCCGGACTAGCCTGAGCACCTCGACATAGATGCCCTCGGGATCGTTATCGAAGTTCAGCGGGTAGATGTCCTGGTACCTCTTGGGCGGGTTCTCGGCGTAGGCGATTGACCCGTCCGCGCGCGTAGTGAACCAGGCGGGATGCTCGGTCGCCCAGGGATGGTCGGGAGACGCCTGCAGCGCCAGGTCCATGGCAACCTCAAGGCCGAGCTGCCCGGCCCTGGCGACAAAGGCGTCGAAGTCCTTCAGCGTGCCGAGATCTGGATGGATGGCGTCGTGCCCGCCGTCAGGCGAGCCGATCGCCCACGGTGAGCCGGGATCGCCGGGTCCCGCGGCCAGCGTATTGTTCTTGCCCTTGCGCGCCGTCGTTCCGATCGGGTGGACCGGTGGAAGGTACACCACGTCGAAGCCCATCGCGGCGATGGCCTCCAGCCTGCGAGCCGCCGTGCGCAGCGTGCCCGACCGCGGCTTGCGGCGGTGTGTCGGGTCCACCACGGCGCCTTCCGAGCGCGGGAAGAACTCATACCACGCGCTGTAGAGTGCCCGCTGCCTGTGCACCATGAGGGGGAACCGAGCCGACAACGTCAGCAGGTCACGCAGCGGGAACTCCGATAGCGCCGTCTGCACCTCTGGGTCGAGCGCCGCAGCCAGCCGGTCCATCGGCGGCAGTTTGGCGTCGGTGAGCTGACGGGCAGCCTTGGTCAGGGTGTTGTGCGCGGCCGTGGCTTGCACTGTGTCGGCCGGGTTCGCGCTCGCCGTGGCCGTGATTTGCGCGGCCGCACGCTCAAGCAGCAGTGCGCCCTCGGTGAGCATCAGTTCGGTGTCCTGCCCGATCGGTACCTTGATCCTGGCGTCGTGCTGCCAGCGCGCCACCGGGTCGCCCCATGCCTCGACGAAGAAATGCCAGAGTCCCTCGCTGGTCGCGGCCACTTCCGCCCCGTACCTGTCAGTGCCCGCCGCTAGTTCACGCATGGCAGCGATCGGCTGGCAGGCACCGCCCGGATCGACCAGGACCACGCCTGCCCCGAGCATCTCGTGGCCCTCGCGGATCACGGTCGCGCTTACCCAGAAGGCCTCGCCGGGCACCGCCTTGGCCGGGTAGCCCATGCCGCCTTCGCCTGTGCCGTTACGGTCGGCCGGGTGCACGACGGGCTGCACGTCAAGTATGGGGATCCTTCCGATCACGGATGAAAGGTACCCATCCGCCTAGAGGCCATGCTGACTGGGGCGCCCGGCGTCTCCAGATGGCTCAATGCTTCCTGACGGGCTGTCTTGCTCGGGGCGAGGCCGGGGTTTCGGGGGTCCCTGGAGGTGTTGACGGGAGAGCGGGATGGAGTTTCGGGCGGCGTCCGTACAGGGTGTCGCCGGGAGGGCGGGACGGGGTTGCCGGGGGACCTCCGAGGGGTGCGCGGCTGGGCGGAGGTTGAGGTTTCGGGGGGTCCCTGGGGGTGTCCACCCAGGAATACGCATTAAGGTCGCTGTCCGTGAGAGCTATCCGCCGGTTTACCGTCCACCCCGTCTTGCCCGAGGCCCTGGACCCGCTGCGTTCGCTGATGCTGAACTTGCGCTGGTCCTGGGATGCAGGCACGAGGGCGCTGTTCGCCTCGATCGATCCGGCCAGTCGGGACCTGGCCGAACAGGACCCCGTAGCCCTGCTCGCGCGAGTGGCGCAAGACCGGTTGACGGCGCTGGCCAGCGACCCTGACTTCCTGCGCAGGCTGGCCGAGGCAAGCGAGGACCTGCACGAGTACCTCACCGGGCCGCGCTGGTACCAGGGTGCGGCCGGTGCCGAAGGCAGCCTGGATGCGAGCGGCCCGGAGGCTGGCGGCGGCCCGGAGGCTGGCGGTCTTGAGGCTGGCGGCCCGGAGGCTGGCGGCGGCAGCGGCGCGGTACTGCCGAGGGCCATCGCCTATTTCTCTCCCGAATACGGCATAACCGCGGCGCTCCCGCAGTACTCCGGTGGCCTCGGCATCCTGGCCGGCGACCATCTGAAGGCGGCAAGCGACCTGGGCGTGCCACTGATCGGCGTGGGCCTGCTGTACCGGCACGGCTATTTCACGCAGTCGCTGTCGATCGAGGGCTGGCAGGCCGAGCGCTACCCGGCATCCGACCCGAACGGCCTGCCCCTGACGCTGCTGCGGAATCCCGCCCAAGGGGAAGGGGCCGGCAGCGCAGTTCGGGTTTCGGTCGCGCTCGCCGACGGGCAGGAACTGGCTGCGCAGATCTGGGTGGCCCAGGTCGGCCGGGTGCCGTTGCTGCTGCTGGACTCCTACGTCGAGGAAAACGGCCCGGACCTGCGGGAGATCACCGACCGGCTGTACGGCGGGGGCACTGACCACCGGCTCCGCCAGGAACTCCTGCTCGGCATCGGCGGAGTCCGCGCTGTCCGGGCCTACTGCGAAATCACTGGTCATCCCGAGCCCGACGTCTTCCACACCAACGAGGGACATGCGGGCTTCCTCGGGCTGGAGCGCATCCGTGAGTACGTCGAGCAAGGGCTCGAGTTCGACGTGGCGCTCGAGCTGTGCCGGACGGGCACGGTCTTCACAACGCATACGCCAGTGCCTGCCGGGATCGACAGGTTCCCGCTGGATCTGGTGTCGCGGCAGTTCGCCAGCGGCGCCGAGCCCGGCCTGCCACTGGACCGCATCCTGGCGCTCGGGGCTGAGACGTTCGAAGGCGGCGATCCCGACGTGTTCAACATGGCGGTCATGGGCATGCGGCTGGCCCAGCGCGTGAATGGCGTGAGTCAGCTGCACGGCATGGTCTCAAGAGCCATGTTCACCGGCCTGTGGCCGGGATTCGACGTGGCCGAGGTCCCGATCACCTCGGTGACCAACGGCGTGCACGCTCCGACGTGGGTGGCACCTGAGTTGGTCGCGATGGCCGGGCAGCAGGCAGGCACGGGCCCGGTCGGCCATGGCACCGATGGCCGCAGCGCCGCCCGCAAGGCCGACCCGTCTGATGATCACGCGTTCTGGGATCGCGCGACCGCCGACCCCGCCCGCATCTGGGAGTTGCGACGCCTGCTGCGGTCCAGGCTCGTGACCGAGGCCAGGCGCCGGCTGCGTGCCTCCTGGCGGCAGCGGGGCGCCTCCGATGCGGAGCTGATCTGGATCGACAGCGTCCTCGACGACGACGTGCCACGTCGTCGAGGACGCTGTC
>Ga0187819_10001661_pt1 | contig 11534 bp, 12 predicted proteins | sample NC_wetland_sal_i_15_FD_132411 | JGI IMG/M metagenome (GOLD analysis project Ga0187819, IMG submission 132411) | Wetland sediment microbial communities from Neuse River Estuary, North Carolina, USA - SO4_4 | ecosystem: Environmental > Aquatic > Freshwater > Wetlands > Sediment | place: USA... | reverse complement strand
TCCCGGTCGCGGAAGGTGTAGAACAGCGGCGTCATGGCTCCGATATCGAGCGCGTGCGTGCCCAGCCAAAGCTGGTGGCTGGCGATGCGGTTTAGTTCGGTCAGGATGACGCGAATGTATTGCGCGCGCGGCGGCGCCTCCACATTCAACAGTTTCTCGACCGCTTCGCAGTACCCGAGCCCATTCGACACGGCGGCGCAATAGTCCATGCGGTCGACGTAGGGATTGAACATCGTGTAGGTGCGGTTCTCTGCGATTTTTTCCACGCCGCGATGCAGGTATCCGATGACGCACTCGGTGCCGAGAACTCGTTCGCCGTCGAGCTTGAGGATGACGCGCAGCACGCCGTGCGTGGCCGGATGCTGCGGTCCCATATTGATGATGAGTTCGTTCGAATCCAGATACGTCTTGTCCGGACTTTCGAGATCGAGGTTGGAGAGTGAGCGGTGCGTGACCTCGTTCTTGCGGTCGTTCATAGGAGAGCTCATTGTCCGCTCTCGATTCCGAGGTTGATCTGCACCCACTCTTTGTCCTGTTGCAGGATGCCGTAATCCTTGCGCAGCGGGAAGCCTTTCCAGCCGTCGGGAAGAAGAATGCGCTTCAGGTCGGGATGTCCGTCGAACTGGATGCCGAACATGTCGTAGACCTCGCGCTCCAGCCAGTTCGCGGTCGGCCAAATCGACACGCTGGAAGGGAGGGTTGCGCCGTCGGCAATCTGCGTCTTCACGCGCATGCGCTGGTTGCGCGGGAACGAATAAAGGATCCACACCACGTCGAATTGTTTTTCGCGCTTCGGATAATGCGCCGCGGTGATATCGACGCAGTAGTCAAACTGCTCTTCCTCGCGCAGAAGGCGCAGGATGTCGGGGATCAGCGAGCGGTCGACGTTGAAGTAGTTCTGTCCAAGATAAGTCTGCGCGTCCAGGCCCGAGCCGTACTGGCTCTTGTATTTTTCCACCAGGGGCGAGGTCCACGGCAGCGGAACCGGACCCGCGGGCTTGGCCGGAGCGGCAGGCTTCGCGGCCGGAGCAGCGGGCTTCGCCGCGGCATCCGCGGGCTTGGCAGGCGCGGCCGGAGCCGCTGCAGCGGGCTTTTCCGCCGCCGGCTTCTTCTCGCCTTCCGGCGGCGGCGGTGGAGCGGGCGATTTGATTTCCTCAGCCATCGATTAGCAAACTTTCACTTCTAACAGTTGGTTACGGTCACCGTCAATGACCGCCGTCACAAATGCCCGTCATCCCTTTACCACGGGCGCTAGCGCCGGGCCGCCTGAAAGCTTTCCACCAAATCGCGGATGCGTACCGCATCGGCTTTGCGATGGCCGTGACTGGTGATGGGATCCGTGCCTCCGGTCGACTCAACCACAATGTCCGACCAAATCATTCCCGTCCGAATCTTCACCGAAGCGACTTGGCCCATCGAAATGCTCTCCTCGTTGCTGCCGAACAGACGCCGCTTCACGCGGCTCACGCGCAGCGGACCGACCACGATGCGCGTGGGGAAAAACAGGTTCCCGCGGGTCCAGCGGCTGGCGGTGAAGGTCTCTTCGGCAGCAGCGGGATTCGAACCCGCCGGATTTGGACTGGCCGGGGTTACACCCATTCGAGCGCGCCCTTCTTCCAGATCCATATATATCCGACGATCAGGATGCCGAGGAAAACCAGCATCTCGATCAACCCGAAGACGCCGAGCGCCTTGAACTTCACCGCCCAGGGAAACAGGAAAATCGTCTCCACGTCGAAGACCACGAACAGGATGGCGATGATGTAGAAACGCACCGTGTAGCGCCCGCGCGCGCTGTCGTAAGGATCGATGCCGCACTCATAGGGCATCAGCTTGACGCGGTTGGGGCTTTGCGTGCGGATAATCCTGGCAACCAGCAGCGTGACCGGGATCAGGATGCCGACGACGGCGAGGAAGAGGAAGATGGGAACGTAATTTTGCGGCATGAGTCCTCGAAAAATCGCGATCAAAGCGAAAACGAAATACTAACGCCGAAGTGGTCTGGCTTCAAGGACAGATGAACATGGGTAGGGTCCTAAGTTCACCTTTTCACCACGGAGGCACGGAGTCACGGAGAAAACCTTGAACTTGTAAAACCATCAGGGGAAGTTTTCCAGGCAGTTGGGTTTCTCTGTGTCTCTGTGACTCTGTGGTGGAAAAAGGCAAATTTGAACGTGCGCGTTGTGGCTGGGCTTGGCGGAGGCGATTCATGCCCGCTTTTTCGCTGCGACCTTTTTCTTGGCGGGCTTCGCCTTGATTTCGGTGAGGCGGTGGCTGGCGCTGGAGTCGAGATCGAGGGCGTAGAACTTCTTCAGATCGCGAATGCGTTTGAGCGATTCGGCGCTGAAGGGAGTCTTGCCGTCGAAGGCATGGAGCACGATGCCTTCCAGCACGTCGCCCAGGGACATGTCGTGATACTCGGCGAACCCCTTGAGCACTTTGAGAACGCGCTTTTCGATGCGCACGCCGGTTTGGACGCGTTCGATGAGGAGGTGCGATTCATTGGTCATGGTATGAATGTACCATGGTACGTTGATAGCGCTCAAATCCCACCCTTGCGCAAAAGACGCGCAAGGGTGGGGCAGCCATCGGCACGCAGCCCTCGGCAGGGGTGGGATGGGAGCGGCCTTGGCTTGGGTCAGCGGGCCGGCCTCAGGGTTAGAATCCTCTTTCCGGCGGCGCCGCTCTGCTCGATTTTCAGCTTGCCGTGGGGACTGTCCATGGTTTTGCCGTCGGCGATGGAGCGATGGTAGGTGAGAAGCAACTGCCCCACATGGAACAGGTACTCGACCATGCGCGGGGAGGGCTCGAATTGTTGAGCCAGCCAAATTTCCGGTGCGTCGAACTGGGCCATGCCGCGGGTGTGGAGAGCGCCGGCTTGAGCCTCCCACCCAACGCCAATCCACAACTTGAGCGGGTAAAGGCCGGTGCCAAACGTTTCGCGCGCAGTGGCGACAAAGCTTTTCGAGGCGTTCAATGCCGGACCGTTGAGCCAGCAGACCGCCAGCGAATCGGTGACCGGGAGCAGGGCGGCAATGGCCTTGGTAAGATCGCAGGCCAGGTTGAGAACGCCGCTGTGCACGCCCGATTCCATGACCGATAAATACGCCTGGTGATGGGCAAGCGCGTCGCCCGCCACGGGCCAGTGCAGGGTGGAGTGGATGACCGGCTCGGAAATGTCCTGCGGGACGGGCGTGTGATGAAGTTCGAGGGCGAAGTTCGACTTGCCCACGCGGAACAGGGCGCGATGCGGTTCCTTGCCCGTCTTCTCCAGTAACAGGCTCGGCCAGTTGCGGCGGAATTCGGCGAAAAATTCGGGCAGGTGGAGGGGCCGGTTGGTGGCGAGATAGATGACGGCTTCAACTTTTTTCGCTTCGGGTTGAGGTTCGGAGGACATCTTCGGCGGGCCTGGTCCTGAATGCACTATCGCCCACGACGGTCGAGCGGGGAAGGCGGAATGCGCCTTTCGTAAGGCACGAAGGGTCCGCCGCACGAAAGGTCGATTGACTCTCCGGGCTCTCCGGGCTAAGCTTTGCGCAAGCATCGTCGGGGAGGCAGTTTATGCAGACTCGCATTCTGCTCGGGGTCACGTTCACGGTTCTTCTTGGCGTCCGTGCCGGATTTCCACAGGCGGCGGCCGAGTCCGTCATGCTGAACGCACACTCCGCTGCGGCCACTACCAAAGCAGGGTCGGTTCTGGGCGATGCCTTGAACAAGGCCGGCAACCACATCGCCGGGCAGATCCAGACGGTGCCCAAAGCGACGTCCGTTAGCGGCAAGGTTCGGCATGTCCAGGCGGCGAAGACTCGACCTGCGGGCGCCGCTAGTGCACCGGTTGCAGGCACTGCGCCATCCACCTCTGGGAAACCCGCGTCTGGGAAATCCATGATCACGTCCATCCAGGGAGCCCGGAAGAACTGAGCCCTCCGCGGCCTCTGGTACTCGATGTCAGGCCGCCGCCTCGTGAGAAAATATCAAGAGTTGGCCTGACATAAGGAACTCTTGTCTCACTCCGTTTGCGGCTTCCGAAGGCCGGGCTCACGCCGGGAGGTCATACTGAATGTGCCGGAACATCAAAACCCTTTTCAACTTCGATCCGCCCGTTACCGACGACGAGATTCGAGCGGCATCGCTTCAGTTCGTAAGAAAGATCACGGGCTTCAACAAGCCGTCGAAGGCCAATGAAGCCGCTTTCATGGCCGCGATCGATGAAATCGCGAGTATGTCGGCGCGCCTACTCCATTCGCTCGATACGAACGCGCCGCCGAAGAATCGGGAAGAAGAAGCCGCCAAGGCCAGAGCTCGCGCCGCGGAGAGATTCGGAACTTGAGTACCATTCCACACCCTAGCGCTTGAGGCGGCTGATGAGAAACAGGATCGCCGAGAGCACCACGCTCACGACAATCGAGGTCGCCAAGGGGAAGTAGAACGTGGTGTTCTTTCCGCGATAGAGGATGTCGCCAGGGAGCCGCCCCAACGGCAACCCCGTCCGCCCCAGCAGCATGACGATGCCCCCGATCACTACCAGGGCCACGCCGAGGATCACCAGCAGCCGTCCCATCTCCGCCATGGTTTGAGTTTAAACCCGCTGATTGCTGAACTGCGCGTGCGGTCGTTGTACCGGATGACACTCTCACGAACGAAATCCGCCGTGAGGAGCCAGGCGGACGAATGCGTCCGCCCCTACGCGGGTCATGGTTATTTATAATCGCTCTTCCAGTTTACTTTTCACTGGGCGAAGGACACTCCTTGGCACTCGACGAAAACATTTATGAAATCCGGCGCGAGAAGCTGAAGAAGATCGAAGCTCTCGGGCATCCGGCGTATCCGCGGAAGTACAACTACAGCCACACGGTGGCGCAGATTCTGGCCGAGTATGGCGGGCAGACGGCGGAGGAACTGGAATCTCCGCGGGTGACGGTGCGGGTGGCGGGGCGCATCATGGCCATCCGGCTGATGGGCAAGGCCGGGTTCGCGCATTTGCAGCAGGCTGGGCAGCGGCTGCAGATCTATGTCAAGAAAGACGCCGTGGGCGATGCCGGGTTTGAACTGTGGAAGTTGCTCGACCTGGGAGATCACATTGGAGTGCGCGGATATCTGTTTCGCACGCGCACGGGCGAACTCAGCATTCACGCCGAGGAATTGACGTTTTTGTCGAAGGATCTTCTACCGCTGCCAATTGGCAAGGAGTTCGAATCCGACGGCGATACAAAAAAAATGTATGAGCTTAGTGACGTAGAGTCGCGCTACCGGCAGCGGTATGTCGATCTGATCGTGAATCCGGAAGTGCGCGAAGTGTTTTTGAAGCGCAGCAAGCTGACGCAGTCGCTGCGGCGGTATTTCGACGGGCAGGGATTCATGGAAGTCGAAACTCCGATGATGCAACCGATTGCCGGCGGAGCAGTGGCTCGTCCGTTTAAGACGCATCACAACACGCTCGATATGGATCTGTTCTTGCGCATCGCTCCAGAACTTTATTTGAAGCGCCTGACGGTGGGCGGATTCGATCGTGTGTATGAAATCAATCGCAACTTCCGCAACGAGGGGCTGGGGTGGAGATGGAATCCCGAGTTCACCATGCTGGAGGCGTATCAGGCTTATACGGATTATCTCGGCATCCTGGATACGACACAGGGATCGATCGAGCAGGCGGTGAAAGACGTAACCGGCGGGATGAAGACGAAGTGGGGCGAGCACGAAATTGACTGGTCGCACGCGAACTGGCGGCGCATGACGATGCGGGAGGCGATTGTAAAGTTCTGGCCGGAAAAGGCCGGGCCGAAGCCAGAGCGCAGCGACTTCGCTTCAAGGGACGCGGTCGCCGCCCTCCTTGGAAGGGCGATCGAGTCAATGCAAGCGAGCACGGACGCTAAGGGACCCCTATTTGTTGGAAAACGCGAAAATCCCCAACCGGTTTTTGAACTGATTCTCTCAGAGATAGGGAAAGGTGGCAGTGCCGGTGCAGCGATCGCCGCCATCTTTGAAGCGGTCGCGGAAGAACACTTGATGCAGCCGACCGTGATCTACGAATTCCCGACCGCGGTGTCGCCGCTCTCCAAGCAGAAGCCGGACGAGCCCGACTGGACCGAGCGCTTCGAAATCTTCGCCGGGCAGATGGAACTCTCGAACGGCTTCAGTGAACTGAACGATCCCGAAGATCAGCGGGCGCGCTTCGAGGCGCAATTAAAGGAGCGCGAGCGCGGCGACGAAGAAGCTCACCAGATGGATGAGAACTACATCAACGCGCTCAGTTATGGCATGCCTCCGGCGGGCGGAGTGGGAGTGGGCGTGGACCGTCTGGCCATGCTGATCACCGATTCACACACGATCCGCGATGTGATTCTGTTTCCGCTGCTGCGGCCGGAAAAACATTCAACGGTGGAGGACGCGGAGGGTGCGGAGAAGGAATAGGGCGGGGTTTCGAGTACCTAAACAATCACTTGAAGTTTCCGGGCGCGGCCAGCATGCTGAAGCCAGTTCGAGCACGACGGCGCTGCCCGTAGCACCCGTTAGGGCGTTGGGTCGGGCAGCGCTTTGTTTTGGCTGGGTGTGGGGAGGCGAGTCGGTGCGGCTGCCGAGCTTCGCTCGGCTGGACCCTTCGACTTTGCTCAGGGCAGGCTCGCGGGGCGCCCGTCCCCACACGAGCTAGTTCTTGGTGGTGGCCTTGGGTGCGTCCTTGACTGCGCCTTTTTGGGCGCCGAAGTTCGCCGTCAGATAATCCAGAAAGGCGTTCCGATCGGTGTCGGGGATGACGGCGCCCAAACCTTCCATTTTTTCCAGTTCGCGCGACCATCGCTGGCGGGCGAGGTGTTGCTCGGTGATGCGACTTGTGTTGTGACACTGGGTGCACGCGGCCTTGATCTTGGCCCGCATGGGTCCGGGCGGAAGCGGCTTGCCTGGGGCGCTAGGCGCTTGTGCGCTCGCGAGCACGATGGATGTGAACAGAAAGATTGGCGGAAAGACACGTTTGAACAAACAGGATCTCCACAGGCACTCACGGCTGCTGGAGCCGATTAGAGTCGCATCCCCCTCGGGCGCTGAGAATATGGTAGCAGGAGATGCAGGGTCTGGCGGTCACGGCAGCTCAGACGGAGAAAAGTCACCTGAGGTCGATTACTTTCGACACTATTCTACGAGCACCGCCTGCCGATAGATTGGAAAGAGTAAGTCCCCCTATGCGTCGAGCAGGCAGTTTGATAGTTGCGATGGCGCTGTGTACCGGCCTGTTCGCGTGGACCGGCAGGGCTCAGGCGGGGGAGCGCGCGGAACGAAAAGCGGTCGCCAAAGCTCCTGCGATTTATCCGGAAGTTGCGAAGCGTTACCACATTCGAGGCGTGGTGAAGCTGGAGGTTGTCGTCCGGGAAGATGGGAGCGTTAAGTCCACGAATGTGCTGGGGGGAAACCCGGTGCTGATCGATGCGGCCACCGATGCCGTCCGCAGGTGGAGGTTTGAGGCTGCCTCCCATGAAACGGTGGAGGCTGTCCAAGTCCGGTTCGGGGACTAAGAGGCTGCGAGAGCCAATCGGCGCACCCAGGCCCTGAAGCGCAGACACATTTTCCCAGCCCCTAAAAGGGGCGATTGATTTTGAAGAATTGCGGCATCGCTGAAGCGATGCCCTGATACGAAGCTCACACCACAAAATATTTGGCTCCCGGGTGGTGGACCACAATCGCCGACGTACTCTGTTCCGGCTCCAGCAGGAAGGCTGACGTCAGGCGCACGCCCACGTTCTCTTCCGGTTTGAGCAGCGCGAACAGCTTCGTCTGATCCTCCAGGTGCGGACAGGCGGGATAGCCGAACGAATAGCGCGAGCCGCGATACTTCTGATGGAAGAGATCGCGAATGTGCGGAGAGTCGTCGGCGGCGATGCCCAACTCTTCCCGCATCTTCTTATGGTGGAACTCGGCGAGGGCTTCGGCCGTCTCCACGCTCAGGCCGTGAAGATAGAGGTAGCGCGTGTATTCTCCGCCCTCGAACAGGCGCTGCGTTTCCGCGGAGGCCTTGGGACCGATCGTCACGAGCGACAGGCCCAGCACATCCATTTTGCCGGAGGACGGGGCGGCGAAGAAGTCGGAGATACAGAGGCGGCGGCCTTCTTTCTGACGGGGGAATGTGAAGCGTAGGAGTTCTTTCGGCGTCGGCTGCTGCCGAGCTTTGCTCGGCTTGGACGGGCGAGGGCGCCCGTCCCCACACGAGCCACACGAGCTTGGGTCGTACACTACTACGTCGTTGCCGTCGCCTTGGGCGGGAAAATATCCGTAGACTACTTTGGGTTCGAACCATCCGGCTGCGATTACATCTTCCTCGAGCTTCTTTTTGATCGGACGGTACTTCTCCTCCACCAGCCTTGCGTAATCCTCCTGCGACGCCGTCTTTAACTGCCACTGGTTCTTGAACAGCGCGGTGTCGTTGATGTACTGGAAAAGCTCGCGCAGATCGTAATCCTTCACCACCCGCACGCCCCAGAACGGAGGCTCGGGAATATTCGGCGCATCGCTGACCACCGCGCTGCGTTCGGAAAATACCGGGCCGACGGCATCATCCGCATCTACCGCCGCCGCTTTGGCGTAAGCCTTCACCGTCCGACCATCCTGCAGCCGCGCCTCGCGCTTGCCGTCTTCCGAGGCCAGATCCTCCATCACGTGCAACCCCGCGAACGCATCTTCTCCGTAGAACACCGCATTCGAATACTCGCGGCGCAGGTCGTCTTCGACATACTTGCGGGTCAGGGCCGCGCCGCCGCAGATCACCGGGTAGGCGAGCTTCTGGCGCTCGAGTTCCTGGATCACGTACTTCATCTCGAGCGTCGATTTCACCAGCAAACCGCTCAGGCCGATGGCGTCGGCCTGGTGCTCCTGCGCCGAGTGAATGATGGCATCGCCGGGCTGCTTAATTCCAAGATTCACGACTTTGTAGCCGTTGTTCGACAGGATGATGTCGACCAGGTTCTTTCCTATGTCGTGTACATCGCCTTTTACCGTGGCTAGGACAATCGTGCCTTTTTGTTGCGAGCCGGTCTTCTTCTCCATTTTTGGTTCGAGATAGGCGACGGCTGCCTTCATCACTCCGGCGGAATCGAGTACCGACGGCAACTGCATCTTGCGCGCTCCGAACAGGTCACCGACTGTCTTCATGCCGTCGAGCAGCACCGTGTTGATCAGGTCTAGCGGCTTGTATCCGGTTAGCGCTTCTTCCAACAGCTCTTCCAGAGTGCGCTTGGTCGGGCCCTCGCCTACCGATCTCTCGCCGTTGATGATGGCGTATTTCAGCTTGTCTTCGATGGAGAGGGTTTCGACGTGCGCCGTGGTCTGCGCCTGCGGCTTGCCTTTCATGCCGGCGAAATGCTGCATGTAAACCTGCAGCGGGTCGCCGTTCGACCGGTCCTGGTAAATCAGCTTGCGCGCCAGTTCCACTTCTTCGGCGGGAATCTTGTAGAGCGGATAAATTTTTGTGTAATTGACGATGGCAACGTCCAGGCCATTTTCCACGGCCTCGTGCAGAAACACCGAATTCAAGACGCGGCGGGGATAGGCGTCGAGCCCGAAGCTGATGTTGCTTACTCCGAGCACGGTCTTCACTTCCGGAAGCTCTTCGCGGATGCGCTTCACCGCCTTCAAGGTCTCGATGCCCGCTGTCCGGTATTCTTCCTGCCCGGTGGAAATCGGGAGCGTCAGCGCGTCGAAGAGCAAGTCCACGGGACGAATGCCGTATTTCTGTGTCGCGAGATCGAAGATGCGATGCGCAATCGCAACCTTCTTGTCGGCGGTCAGCGCCATGCCCTCTTCATCGATGGTCAATGCGATGACTCCGGCGCCGTAGCGCTTCGCCATGGGCAACACTTTCGACGTGCGCTTCTCGCCGTCTTCCAGGTTGATGGAGTTGATGATGGCTTTGCCGGGGATGCGCTTGAGCGCTTCCTCCACGACGTCGGCTTCGGTGCTGTCGATCAGGATCGGCGCCGGTACGCGGGTCGCAATCTTTTCCAGGATGGCGGAGATGTAACCCTTCTCATCCTCGCCGACGATGGCGCAGCAGAGGTCGAGCATGTGAGAGCCTTCGTTGGCCAGTTTCTTGGCGAGCGAAAGAATGTCGCCATACTTTTTCGCCTGGACCAGCTTGCGGAAACGATCGACGCGGGTGGTCGTGTTCATCTCCTCGGCGACGATCAGCGGCTTCGGCTCCAGATCTAACGGCACGGAGGTGTAGGCACTTGACGCGGCGGCTACCGGCTTCACATCGCGCGCCGCGGGCTCGACTCCGGAGACGGCATCCACCACGGCTTTGAGATGTTCCGGACCAGTGCCGCAACATCCGCCGACGATGCGCACGCCGTAATCTTTTACAAAATGTTTGTGATACTCGGCGAGATCCTTCGGCGCAAGCTTGTACACCGCGTGACCGCCTACGTTCTGCGGCAGTCCCGCGTTCGGCAAGACGGAAATCAGCTTGGTGGAGTTCAGGCTCAGATAGCGGACCGCCTCATTCATCTCGGCGGGACCGGTGGCGCAGTTCAGGCCGATGATGTCCACGTCGTAAGGCTCAAGCGTCGTGAGCGCGGCGCCAATCTCAGTCCCGAGCAGCATGGTTCCGGATTCCTGCAGCGTGACCTGCACGGTCACGGGCAGGCGCTTGCCCGCTTTGCGCATCGCCTCCAGCACGCCGACGGTGGCAATCTTCGCCTGCAACAAATCCTGGCAAGTTTCGATGAGCAGCACATCGACGCCGCCCTCGATCAGCGCGGCGGCCTGCTCTTCATAGGATGCGACCATCGCGTCCCAACCGATGTGCCCGAGCGAGGGCAGTTTTGTCGTCGGGCCCATCGACCCGGCAACGAAGCGCGGCTTGTCTTTCGTCGAAAATTGCTGTGCTACTTCTCTGGCTAGCTGCGCCGCCTTCACGTTGATCTCGCGCACTTTGTCGCGCAGATCGAACTCGCCTAGAACCAGGCTCGTCCCGCCGAAGGTGTTCGTCTCGACGACGTCGCAGCCCACGGTGAAAAAATCCGCGTGAATCTCGCGAATGATGTCGGGACGGCTCAATACCAGGACTTCGCTGCAGTTTTCCTTGCTCCAGTAATCGTCCGGGGTAGGGTTGCGCTTCTGGATGTTCGTCCCCATGGCGCCGTCGTAGATGACGACGCGTTCTTTTACGGTTTGGAGAAAACTTGTCATAAAGTCGTCAGTCGATAGTCGTTGGCCGTTCCCGATTCGTTGGTCGCCAGGCTCTGTTCATCTAAGCGCGGATTTACGGCGAGAACTACCAAGGTGGCGTCGTCCTGGAATTGTGCGCCGCAAAAATCCGACACCTGCGCGAGCAGTTGCTCGTTCAACTCAGCGGCGGAACTTAGCGCGTGCGCCTTGCCGAATGCGGCGACTCTCTCCACTCCAAACTCTTCGCCTTGCGCGTCCTCGGCTTCGGTGATGCCGTCGGTGAATAGAAGCAGCCGGTCTCCGGATTTCAGATCGACACTCGAGTCCTGGTAATTCCACGAGGGGAAAACGCCGAGCACCGCGCCGCCTTGATCCAGAGTGTG
>Ga0187819_10001660_pt1 | contig 11535 bp, 9 predicted proteins | sample NC_wetland_sal_i_15_FD_132411 | JGI IMG/M metagenome (GOLD analysis project Ga0187819, IMG submission 132411) | Wetland sediment microbial communities from Neuse River Estuary, North Carolina, USA - SO4_4 | ecosystem: Environmental > Aquatic > Freshwater > Wetlands > Sediment | place: USA: North... | reverse complement strand
GCGGCGCGTCTTCCGCAACTTTGCCATTCGCCCCGAGGCCCTGTCGCTTCTGATAGCGTGCGGCCAGTGACTTCGCGTACACGGCTGCGAACTCCGCTGCCTTTGCCGCACTCGACCACCGGGAAATATAGAGCACCCCGATCGGCGCCGACTTGTCTCCCTTCAGTTTCCCGGCAAAGTAGTACCCGCCGCGCCACTCCGGATAGATTGCTGTAGCCTCATCCCGGCCCGCATATTGTTCAACCAGCACATCAACATCGAACTCTCCCATCGCGCCGATATCGAAGGGGTCGTAGCCTTGGAAATCTTTCTCCATGTCGATCAGCTTCAGCGGCTCCAGCTTCTCGTGCGTTAGATACGTTTTCGGCTCCATGATCTCGCGCGTCGTCTTCGGAGGATCCTTGAACGCGCCCGCATACGCCAGTTCCTTGCCGCCCGCTTGCAGGAGCGCGGCGGTAAAGTCGAGTCCGTAGCGATAGGGGAAGGTCAGCTCCTCTTTCAAAAAGATCGGGGCATCGCGGAACGCGGGAGAATCCGCTGTCCCCGTCAGCATGCCCTGCTTCAGCGCTTCGACAATCTGGGGCGCGTCGAGCATCGTCTTCCCGGCCGGCGCCAGCGAATAATCCATCAGCACCACCATCGCCTGGCCCTCGATTACCGCCTGCCGTGCCGACGATTCTTCGTCGTTCACGATGTCAGCTGGACTGGGATCATTCTTTTTGTTATCAGCGTCTTCCGTCGATCCCTTCATCCATTTCTCGATGCCAAACGACTGGTCCTGGAGAGCGTGGGTTAGTTCGTGCGCCAGCACCGGCTTCTGCTGTTCTGCGTCCACCCAGTTGAGCAAATTCACCGTTTTCGTTTTGGCGTCGTAGTATCCCGCCACCTGCTCGCGCAGCATCGTCACCAGAAACTTGGAGAGGTCGAAGTCCCGCGGGATCAACCCGAATTTCTTCAGGACCGCCGACGAGCGCTCCAATCGCTTCGCGTCCTTGTCGTCCTTCATGCTCTTCTCGATGTAGGACTGCACCTCGTCGCGCTTGGTCAGCCTGCGTTTCACCTTGTGCTCGATGGGCAGACCCGTGTCCTGGCTGGCAAACTGCAGGATCTCGTCGACCGAGCGAAACAGTTCTTTCGCCTCTTTAGGCGAGACGATTTTTTCTTGTGTGGCGGAGGCGCCCCCGCCCGCAGGGGGCTGGGCGGGCTGGGGCGGGCTCTGCGGCCACGCCCCACAAAGCACAACGAAAATAAACGGTACAACTAAGATGGACTTCCAGAACTTCATGTTCCCTCGATGTGCTGAACAAGCGGTTACAACTTGGCGCGCAGCATTGCGATGACGTCATCGGGCGTGATCACGCCGGTCAGGTGATTGTGTTCGTCGATCACCGGCAAGGTCAGCAGGTTGTACTTGTCGAAAAGCTCGGCGAATTCCGTCTCTTTCGCATCTTCGTGGCAGGAGATGAGGGGCTCCTGCGACAAAGCCAGCAGCGGCGTCGAGGAGGGCGACAGAACGATCTTCACCAGCGGCACCGCGCCCGCCAGGGTCCCGTGAGAATCCGTAAGGTAAACCGTGCTCATGTTTTCCATGCGGCCCTCGAAAGTACGCATGGCCTCGATCGCTTGGTTGGCAGTGGCCGTCACCGGCAGCGCAATGTACTCGGTGGTCATGCGGCCGGCGGCGGTATTCTCTTTGAACTCGAGCAGGTCGGTGACTTCCTGGCGCTCTTCGGGCTCCATCTGCACCAGGATTTCTTCTGTCTTGTCATCGGACAGGTCACCCAGAAGGTCGGCCGCCGCATCCGGCTCCATCTCTTCCACAATGTCGGCGGCCCGGTCGGAATCGAGCGATTCCACGACTGACTTCTGCACCTTCGGCTCAAGCTCTTCCAACGCGCCGGCGGCGACGTTCTCGTCGAGCGTTTCGAACACCGCTTCGCGCTCATCGGGAGCGAGATCTTCCACGATGTCGGCAATGTCGGCGGGATGGAGTTTGGCCAGCCGTTCATGCGAAATCTTCAGCTTGACGCGACGGGCCGGGTCGGTCTCGATGAGATCCACAAAGTCCCACGGGATCTCGCGGGGAGGAACGCGCACCAGCAAGGCCCGCAGGGCAACGGAGGGGACCATGCCTTTCAGAAGGCGGCGAATCGCGCCCCGCGCGCCTACGTCCACCCCACCGACTTTCAGAACGTGGTGATTCTGCGCAACCTCGTGATGAAAGTCCACGTCATTCACGCGCACAACTTTGCGGCCGTGCACGTCGATCACCTGCTGATCCAGCAGATCGCGGCTGAGCAACAACAGTCCTTCGGAACCATCGGCCGCGGTCCATTCCGCAGCCGCGGTGGAGGCCCGCACGCCGCCATCGATCGCGGAAACCGCCGTCAAGGGCAATACGCGGTTTCCCGCAGGCGTTTTCACGATTAGCAGGGCAACGTGGGAGCGGTCCTCCTGCGGGGCGAGGGCCACTTCGCGCACCCGGCCGCTGGCGGCGCCCGAGGCGTCGTAGACGGTCGTGCCCAACAGTTCGGTCAACGAAACGGTGGCCATCACGAGAAGAATACTCAAGAGCGTCTGCGGATGCCAGATGAATGAGCGGGCCCTCCCGAAGTTGTAACCAGGGCCCGTTGGCAGTGGTGCAGTTTTTGCTCGTCCGGCGCTCTTCTTTGCGCCCTTCGCGAGTCCTTAGCGCACTTTGCGTTAAAGACTTTTTTGCCGCCAACCAAGAAGCAATTGCAATTTCGGCCCCTAACCGGCCCCGTGCACAGGTTGACACCCAACCATCGACTGACTACACTCTGCCTTCCTCACTTCAAAGGCGCGCCCGCGGCTTGGGCGTGCTGGCAGCAACGGGAGTCTATGGCAAAGCATCCTCGCATTGCGGTTGTGGGTAGTGCCAACGTTGATTTGACCACGTTTTCAGACCAGTTTCCCAAGCCGGGGGAAACCATCTTCGGCAAGAAATTCGATCTGGGATTTGGTGGGAAAGGGGCGAATCAGGCCGTTGCCGCCCGCCTCTGCGGAGCCGACGTCTTCATGGTGGCGCGAGTCGGAGACGATCTGTTTGGCCCGTCAACCATCAAGAATTTTGAAAAGCTGGGCATCGATGCCACGCATGTGCGCCAGGTAAGCGGCGTGTCCAGCGGAGTGGCGCCGATCTTCGTCGATCCTTCCGGACAGAATCGAATCATCGTCGTCAAAGGCGCGAACGACGAATTGAAACCGGCCGACGTGGATGCCGCAGCGGACACGCTGAAGAGCGTCGACTGCATCGTTCTCCAGTTCGAGATCCCGCTGGAGACGGTGTACTACACCATCAAGTTCGCGCGAAAAAACGGCATCCGCTGCATCTTGAACCCGGCTCCCGCGCAGCCCATCGACATCAAGGCGGTGGCGGATCTCGATTACTTTGTTCCCAATGAGAGCGAGGCGGAGACGATTTCCGGCATGGCGGTGCGCAATCTCGACGATGCCAAGCGCTGTGCCGAGAAGCTTCTTGCCAGTGGTATTCGACGAGTGATTGTCACCCTGGGTGCAAATGGTTCGCTGCTTGCCGGAAGTGACGGCATGGAGCATGTGCCCGCGTTTAAAGTGGAGAGCGTGGATTCGACCGGAGCCGGCGACGCTTTTATTGGCAGCTTTGCTACCTTCCTTGGTGAGGGCCTGCCGGAGCGGGAAGCTGTCCGGCGCGCTAATCTCTACGCTGGCCTTTCAACCACGGGCGTGGGAACGCAGAAATCTTTCTATGAGCGGGCGCGGTTTAACGCGGAGTGGAATCGAGAGTCCTCATAAACGAATTGTCTTCATAAATGAATTGTCATCCTGAGCGAAGCGAAGGACCTGCTTTCTTGTCGGTGCACGAAACAGCAGGTCCTTCGCTTCGCTCAGGATGACAATCTATTAAAGGTAATCTCGCGCTTACTTCTCCATCAACAGCACTTTCTCCGCATCGTCGATCTCAGTCAACTTGACTTCGATCACTTCCCTGTCGGTGGTCTGCACAATTCGGCCGATGAAGGTGGCCTCGACGGGCAATTCGCGATGGCCGCGATCGATCAGCACCAGTAACTGCACCAGACTGGGGCGGCCATGCGAAAAAAGGGCGTCCAGGGCGGCGCGCGTGGTGCGGCCCGTATAGAGCACGTCGTCCACCAGCACGATCTTCTTGCCTTCGATGGAAAAGCCAATTTCCGCTTGCTGCACCACGGGCTTGGGCCCCAGGGTAGAAAGGTCGTCGCGATAGAAGGTGATATCGAGCGCGCCCACGGGAATCTTCTTCTTTTCCACCCGCTGAATCATTTTGCCCAGTCGCTCGGCGATGGGCACTCCACGACGGCGGATTCCGACCAGTCCCAGGCCATCAACGCCATCGTTTGTTTCGAGGATTTCGTGAGCGAGACGCACCAGCGTTCGTTCAATCTCCGAACCCGACATTAACTGCGCTTTTTGCCTGAGTGTTGTTTTGGGGACTGCATTCTTCGTCGTCGTCATCGCACCAGTACCTTATCAAACTCAGCTTGAGTTCGGGAACTCCCAGGAGCGGGTTTCGTAAACGGCTTTGGAAGGGCACGGCCCGGTGTGCCCATCAAGCCCGCATTTGGGCTTGATGGCTGGAGGGCTTAGCAAATTTATTTTCAGACGAACAGACAGAGAAATGAGAACTGCCGATAAGGTTTTCCTAAGACCTAACACCTGCTCAATCAGCTGCGAGCGCGGGCCAGAGCGGGGATTTCGCTCCGGTCAGGTGCAGGCGCGACACCGGGAAAGGCGCTCACCGCGTCGCTCTTCTCCTTCTTCGATTGCTTCTTGGAGTCGGGCAACTCCAGGTTGGCTATATCGGCGAGGGTGGTGCTCTCCAGGATCCGAGATGCGGAATTGCGCACGGCGAGGAACACTTTGTACAGGGCGCGGTGGCTGGCATCGCGGCTAATCAGATCGCGCAAATGTTCCGCGTCGCCAAACGGCGCGAGCGGACCGTCAATCACGCGAATCACCTCGCTGAGATGGATATCGGACGGGGCCCGTCGCAGCCGGTAGCCGCCCCGGGCACCGCGCGTGCTCTCCACCAGGCGCGCGTTCTTGAGCTCAATCAAGATGATTTCAAGAAACTTCTCCGGCAGAACCTCTTCCACGGCGATTTCGCGGATCTTGATCGGGCCCTGCTCGTGGTGCCGGGCAAGCATCATCATAGCTTGCAGTGCGTAAAGCCCTTTTTGTGAAATTTTCATGATTGCACCCGCGACCTTTCGTATTCCGTGTCAGACAGTTGTTCCGGCATGGCGACCGCCGGCTCATGCTGGCTTGCAGTGCGCCAGCGCCGGACGGAAATTCCCTTTGTCTACTGTCTCTATCGGGATGGCGGGAAGCAGTGTCCGTGGTCACACATGCCTGTGACATGGGGCACCCGTCAGAGTGAATTCAGGGTCGCCGCGGCAAAACCAGCTGCCAAGCGGCGCCTCGGCTTGGACGGCCGGAGTCGCCGGTTTCCTCTGTGATCCTCTGTGCCCTCTGTGGTTAAAGTCTTTGAACTCCTCGCCTAGCACCACGGGTCACGGATCGAGCCACAATATTCGCTCACTATTTCCGACGCACTACACTAGATGGGGCGAGTTCCTTCCGTGGGCTGCTCGGGGTTGAAGCCATAGTTCCCTCTGAGAAACTGCAGCACATACCACTTCATCGCCGCTTCGCTGGTCATGTACATATCCAACTGGCTCGTGCAGACCATCAGCCGGCCGAGAATATCGAGATTAGCCTCGGTCCGATCCGCGGGGGCTTTCTTGAACCAGGCATTAACTAAATCGCCACGGCGGTCGGTCAGAAAGCCGTAATGACCCAGGCAAGCTTCTATGAAACATGCTCGCAGGTTGCGTCTTTCTCGCGCCGCTCCTCCTCCGGAGAATCGGAAGGCGATGTAGTTATTGCCCGGAACCTCCGAGACGCAGGCGTCCACTAAAGTGAAATGGTAGGCCAATCGGGAGTTGAGGTTCATGTATTCGTCGGCCACCAGCAGGTAGCTTCGGTCGCCGAGGGCGCGCATGGCGCCGGTTTGCGCGGTGAGAGAGGTCGCCATTACGGATGCTAAATCGCTCAGGCTGGCAGGCATTTCGCGGGTCCAGGTAACATCGGGATGAGACACCCCGCGCCAGAACGCCTGAAAAGGACGGGAAACAATCTCCTCCGGTTTCACTTCCGCGGCCAGCGGATCTTGCAACGCCAAACCGCCGCCTAAGTCCAGAACCTGCAGGTTGACCGGAGTCGAACTCAGCAGTTTGCGCGAGGTGTGCGGGCCTCGCTCCAACTCGCTGTCGCCCACTTCGAACATCGCCTCGATCGCTTTCTCGTGGCAGAAGCGGAGTACGTCGTGTGCGGACTTGCAGCCGGCGGGCCGAAAGTTCGCGCCCGATGGGTCGAGCAAATGGAGCACCAGCAAGCGTTCGGCGATGGGGTCGCTGGAACCCTTGCGGTACCGTCCATTCTCGGCCGGCTCGACCATGCGCGGCTCCCAAAGCGTTCCCGCGTAAACCCTGGGCTGCACCGCGTCGAGGCTGACGGGATCGCCGTTGCGAATCTGTTCGAAGGCACCCTCCAATTGGAACACGGAAGGAATCTTGGACTCGCGGAGAAGGGCAGCCGCGTGGCCCGCGAGGTTGCCCCACTCCGCCACCAGGCCGGCGATGCGGGGAAAGACGGCAACGATTTCCGGCGACGCCTTGCGCAAGAACAAAATTGATCCCTCCGGCGTTTTGCCCAGATCCCGAGGATCGGAAACCAAGTACGCTGTCCCGGAAACGCGGCCAGGGAAGATACTGCGGCCGCCGCTCAGGAGCGGCTCTTGCTTCACCCGCGATTTGCTTTTGGCGGCCTCCGCATCGGCTAACGCGAGCGCGCGCGTCTGCACGATCCAAAGCTGGCCCGCTTCGTCGAGGGCCCACTCGACATCTTGCGGCGCCTTGAAGTGTTCTTCGATTTGAAGGCCCCAGACGGCCAGGGTTTCGAGTTGGCGGGCGGTCAAGCTCGGCGCCGCAGCTTCGTCGGGCGACAACGCGCGGCGAATTAGGCCGCCGCCGTTCTGGGCGGCGATCTCCACTTCTTTGGGGACGATGTTCCGCTCCACCACATAACGCGGGCGCTGACGCGACATGACGAACAAGTCGGCCGCTCCATGCCCGCTGGCGATGTCGAGAGCCAGGCCACGAGTCGCCGTGATCCACAAGGCATCGCTCTCGGGATTGCCCGGGTCCCGCGTGTACATGATGCCCGAGGCGCGGGCCGGAATCACCCGCAGGCAGAGCACAGGGATGGGCGTGTCGATTTCCGACAGTCCCGCCGAGAGGCGATAGAACAATGCGCGTTCACTGAAGCGCGCGGCCACGACCCGCCGGTAGGCATCGACCACCTGCTCCTGAGGAACATTGATGAGGCTGAGAAATTGTCCCGCGAAAGTGCGCTCGCCACCTTCTCCCACGGCACTAGAGCGCACGGCCAAGCCTGCCGTCGGCGCGCGCGAAAACAGCGTATGCGCGCGCTCGGCAAGGGCAACTTCGATGGCCCGCGGAACGGGCAATGCCATCACCATCTCCGCCAGCCTTTTGGAGACATCCCGGAGCGCGCTGAGATCGTTTAAGTCGAGATTATGGGTAGCATCCCGGATCTTCTCCCAGAGCGGAATGCCGCAGAACTGGCGGTAGGCCTCTGCCGTGATCACATATCCGTCGGGAACCGGCAGACCAATTCGGTTCTTGACTTCCGCCAGCGCCGCAGCCTTGCCGCCGGCTTCCGCTGTCGAAGCTCCATCGATCTCCTCCAGCCAAGCGGCAAAATTTCGAGCCACGAGTTCTTGTCGCGCCGCGATATAGCGCTCGACTTCATTCTGTTGAGCATGGATCGCTTCGTGAAGTTGTGGGAAGTTAATGCCGGTCAGGCGCTCCAGCGCCGCTACGGTGGCTTCGGCCTTGGAGTAGACGGCGGAGATCCTGGGACCGACGATGTCGCGCCGCGGCAGTACGAACTGCAGATCCTCCTGGATCGCGGCCATGAGCTCCAAACATTCGTTGTTCAGGGAAAGCAGTTCGCGAAAGCTCTGGTAGCGGCGCCGGATCCGGTCCTCGACCGCCTTGGCTGGCTCCGCGGGCTTCTTTTTCGACCACCAGGACATCGGGTTGGGGCCACTATACCGTTTTCGTAGTTAGTATAAGCTTCGCCCTCGGCGATCCCTCATGGATAGGACGCAAGAAGCTCGCCTCGGGCGCTGAAGCGCAGCAGATTTTTGACGACTAAGGCACGACTGAAGTCGTGCCCTTCCCAGGACCTCACCGGTCGAACTTACTTGCCGGCTTTGGTCAGGTCTGTCTTGCTTACATTCATTAAACGAAGCGCTTGGCCAGACTGCTTGTAGTAGTAGCGGACTTCGTCGCCCGATTTCCAGGTATCGTCGGGCAGCGCTAGATACTCGTCAGGCACGGCGAAGGTCAGAAGGAGTTTTTTCCGCCGCGAATAGATGGTCACGGTCTTCTTCTGCCGGTCGACGGCGGGAAACTTCTTGTTAGCCACGCGGGGGTCATCTCGAGAGACGCCGTTTTGCTCGTCGACCGGCTGGTAGGAAACGGTCTTGACGGTTGCGGATGCTGGATCGAAGAAGACGACGGTCCGCTTCTTGGTGTCGAACGACAGCAGCTTTCCCGCCTCCGGAGCGGGGCCGATTTCCTTCGGGTCCACAGGCAGCTTCACCGTTACCGGCGGCAGAACGTCGTATTTGGGCTGGTCGGACTTGGGCGCGGAATCCAGAATCAAGGTGACCACGCCGTTTTGCTTGTCGAAAGCGATGGCTCGTCCCTGCTCCACCCTGCCAGGGTTGGCGCATCCCATGGCGAACACCAGAGCCGCCACAGTTGCGAACGTGACTAACGATCTTGCAGCGAACGTCATTGCGCATGCTCCTTGGTTACACATGAACGACTCCGGGCTTCCCGGCGCGTTGGGCCCGCTCGTCGTGGACCCCCTTCAGGAACGCGATCAGGATATAGAGGGAAATCGCCGACACCACGCCGAGGATGAGAACCGTCGCAGTTTCGTCAGTGATGGTCTTGATGGAGGGGTACATGGCCGAGAGAATCTTCATGATGACGGAGAGTTCACAGCCAATGACGGCCACGCCAAAGAAAATCCGAATGCCGTAGCCTTTAACGTACTTGGTGGCGACGGTGCCGATCTGGGCTCCGACGGCTGCGCCCAGCAACATGATCAGCGCGGCTACGATTTCGACGCGGCCCTTGTAACTGTAGGTGGCGGCTCCATAGAGACCGGAGATGGCAACTTCAAAAAGGTCGGTACCGACGGCCACGTGGGTTGGGACGCCCATCAAATAGATGAGGGCGGGCATGCGGATCAGGCCGCCGCCAATCCCGAGCACACCCGCCAGCCAGCCTGTAAAGAAGCTGATCCCGACGGGCAGCCACAGCGAACACCGAATGCCGGCGCGCTTGAAATCGACCATGGGCGGGATGTTGATTTTTTGCAGGCGCTTGTGCCACTCATGTCCGGTGGCCATGGGGTCCAGTTTCTTGCCGACGGCCAGGGCCTCGCGTTCCTTCCGCCTTCTCTTGGCGATGTCGCTGAATACCATCCAGGCGATCAGGGTCAGGAGCACAACATAGGCCCAGCGGACGTACAGGTCGATCTTTCCGATGCGCTCCAGCCACATGATCATCTGGGCGCCGATTTCGATTCCGCCGACCGTACCCAGAACCATCGAGAGCCCGAGCTTGTAATCCACGTTCCCGAACTTGGCGTGGCGCATGGTGGAAATCAGCGACTTGCCCGCCATGTGGGTGACATCGGTGCCAATGGCAAAGGCCATCGGAAAACCCAGGATGTTCAGCCCTGGGGTTACCATCCACGCGCCGCCCATGCCGAAAAAACCACCGATAATACCGACCCCAAAGCCCAGAATCACCAGTCCCGGCCAGAACAGCGGGACTCCGGCGATGGGCATGAGTATGTGCAGCCAATCCATGATTGCCTCCGTGATATAAACCGCAAACTACGTAGAAATGTGTTTCATGAATGTCGTTCAGGGCAGAGGACCAGATGCATTCAATCCATCAGTGCCTCCGTGCAGCAACCACCGACTTCAGTGCTCCGCCAGTACGCGGTTCTTCAGGTCGATCCCAATGCGGGACATCACCAGATCCGCCAGAATGCCGAGAGTGACGCCACACAGCGGAATAATCAGGATGGTCACGAGGGCAAACAGCAGGTGGCTCTCGTTGTACAAATTCCCCCACCAGGCTTCCCAGCCGTGCAGTTTGCGGGTGTCGGTCACAAGTACGACCGCATCCGCCTCCTCGGCCAGCAACTGCGCGGGCAAAAGTAGGATTGCCAACCAACTCATCAGCCTCAGTCCAACTTTACGCATGGCAAACTCCTTCTCCTCGTCTAACCGAGAACGGTCGCTTCACACCCGCACGGGTGGCATCAGCTCATCAAGGTTGAGAGAGGTAACTCCGGGTGTGGCCGAAGCCACCTGTTTGACTTCGTTGATCTGGCTCAGGGTCGAAACCTTGCCCTTGATGGAAACCACACCGCTGTGGGCCAGTACTTCGAGTTCAAGGTCAGCGGTCGGGGGGGCGATAGCCAAGTCGGCGCGGACGCGGCTGCCCAGGGCCAGATCGTCCATTCTCTGCTGGCATTCGGGAGTGAACTCAAAGGATCTCTCGATGACCATGGAGGAGATGATGTGGCACGCTTCCTCAAGGTTGATGTACTCCAGATTGATTACGACGTCGTAGAGCGAAGGGTCTCCCCAGTCCACGCCATAGAGGAACTCGGTCCACTTGCGCCGGCCCTCGTCGACCCTTTCGATGTAAGCAATGGCGTCGTTGCGGCTGTACTTCAGCCGCTCCTGGATCGTCTGAATGCGGGCCTCCATCGGGGCGATAATCCGGGTGCGCAGGATGGGATGGCCGCCCTTGAGAAGCAAATGTCCCGCCAGGCCGTGATAGATTGCCTTCCCGGTCCGGACCTCTTCGGTCAGGGCCGCCTGAAACAGAGCCAGATAAAGGTACTTCTTGTGTTGGAAGCGATCGAGGAAGCTGGGAGGTTTTTCCAGGGCAGCCCGGAGCGCCTCCTGGGACACGCCATAGGCAGCGGCGCGCTCGACGATCACGTCGCGGTCGATGCATCGATAGCCAAGCCGTCGGGCTAAACATTCCGCCAGAGCCTTGCCGCCGCTGAACGAACCCCGGGAGATCGTAATCACCGACATAAGGAATCCTCGTCCCTTCTAAGCGCACGGCCCGCGCCAGGCGCACTGGTGCGGGCCGCTTCCGACTTTCAATTCGTCGCTCGGTTCACGCCGAATCAAGTCCCTGGCCATACACAACCGTGGCTTGGTTACAGCAACAATTAAATTGTTAACGACTGCCTGGAAGCTATCTCATCACGAAGGGAAGGAGGTAACCGCCGGCTCCCTCAGGGGCTAAAGCCCACATCGTAGCTGGCTCTGAGCGGCACGGCTTAAGCCGTGCCCTG
>Ga0187819_10001659_pt1 | contig 11536 bp, 8 predicted proteins | sample NC_wetland_sal_i_15_FD_132411 | JGI IMG/M metagenome (GOLD analysis project Ga0187819, IMG submission 132411) | Wetland sediment microbial communities from Neuse River Estuary, North Carolina, USA - SO4_4 | ecosystem: Environmental > Aquatic > Freshwater > Wetlands > Sediment | place: USA: North... | reverse complement strand
GAACCAGATCGTCTCGGTCGCCGCCTCGCCCGAGCCCTTCCAGGCCTTGCGCGCCTCTTCCCTTTGCCGGTCCATCGCCGCGGCGAACGTCTTGGTGTCGACGGAAATGCCGCGCGGGCGCAGCGCGTCCTCGGTCAGGTCCAAGGGGAACCCGTACGTGTCGTAGAGCTTGAACGCGGTCTCACCCGGCAGCACCGCGCCTTTCTTAAGACTGCCGGTCGCGTCCTCGAGTAGCCCTAAGCCTTTCGCGAGCGTGCGCTTGAAGCGCGTCTCCTCCAGATGCAGCGTCTCGGTGATGAGCGCCTCCGCGCGCTGCAGCTCGTGGTAGGTGTCGCCCATCTCGTGCACGAGCGCCGGCACCAGGCGGTACATCAAGGGCTCGGTGGCGCCGAGCAGGTGCGCATGGCGCATGGCGCGGCGCATGATGCGGCGGAGCACGTAGCCGCGCCCCTCGTTCGACGGCAGCACGCCGTCGGCGATCAAAAAGCTCGAGGCGCGCAGGTGGTCGGCGATGACGCGGTGGGACGCCTTGTGCTCGCCCTTCGCCAGCACGCCGGTCGCCGCCACGGAGGCCGCAATCAGCGCCTTGAAGAGGTCGATCTCGTAGTTGTCGTGCGTGCCCTGCAGCACCGCGGCGAGGCGCTCGAGCCCCATGCCGGTGTCGACGGAGTGCTTGGGCAGGTCGACGCGCTCCCCGGGCGCGAGCTGCTCGTACTGCATGAACACGAGGTTCCAGATCTCGACGAAGCGATCGCCGTCGGCGTCGGCGGAGCCCGGTGGCGCGCCGGCGATCTTGTCGCCGTGATCATAGAAGATCTCCGAGCAGGGCCCGCACGGCCCCGTGTCGCCCATCTGCCAGAAGTTGTCGCTCGTTGCGATGCGCAGGATCTTGTCGGCGGGAAAGCCCGTGAGCTTCTTCCAGATGCGATAGGCGTCCTCGTCGTCCTGGTAGACGGTGATGACGAGCCGCTTCTTGTCGAGGCCGAAGTCCTTGACGAGCAGGTTCCAGGCGAGCTCGATCGCGCGCTCCTTGAAGTAGTCGCCGAACGAGAAGTTGCCCAGCATCTCGAAGAAGGTGTGGTGGCGCGCGGTGTAGCCGACATTGTCGAGGTCGTTGTGCTTGCCGCCGGCGCGCACGCACTTCTGCGAGGACGCCGCCGTGGTGTAGGGCCGCGTCTCCTGGCCGGTGAACACGTTCTTGAACTGCACCATGCCGGCGTTGGTGAACATCAGGGTCGGGTCGTTGCGCGGCACGAGCGGGGAGGAGGGCACGACCTCGTGGCCCTGCTTCTTGAAGAAGTCGAGGAACGCTCGGCGGATCTCGTTGACGCTCGTCATCTCTTCGCTTTCGGGAATTAGCGCCCATTGGTGTCAGACCCTCCGGGTCTGACACCACGAGCACGCCGGCCAGGTCCGGCAACGGTGTCAGACCCGGAGGGTCTGACACCGGGTCTTGGCAGCTATCCGTCGGGGATCGGGGGCCACGCTGTCAAGGTTTCCAAGCGCAAAAAACAAACGGTGCCGGACCCGGAAGGTCCGACACCGTGACTTTTGTGCAGGAGACTGCTTACCGCTTGGCGCGGACGGCCTTCTTGGCGCCGGCATCATCCTCGTCGGGGAGCACGCCGTCCTCGTCGGGAACCTCGCCGTCATCCTCTCCGGCTTCCGGCTGCACCAGGAGCTTGTCGACGATGAGCCCGGCATTGGCGCGGATCGCCTTCTCGATGGCCGCGGCGACCTTCGGATGCTCCTTGAGGAACGCCTTGGTGTTCTCGCGCCCCTGGCCGATGCGCTCCCCGTCGTAGGAGAACCAGGCGCCCGACTTCTCCACGATGTTGGCTTTGACGCCGAGATCGACCAGCTCGCCCGTCTTGGAGATGCCCTCCCCGTACATGATGTCGAACTCGACCTGCTTGAACGGCGGGGCGACCTTGTTCTTGACCACCTTGACGCGGGTCTGGCTGCCCACGACCTCGTCGCGCTCCTTGATCTGGCCGATGCGGCGGATGTCGAGGCGCACGGAGGCGTAGAACTTCAACGCGTTGCCGCCCGTCGTCGTCTCCGGGTTGCCGAACATGATGCCGATCTTCATGCGGATCTGGTTGATGAAGATCACCATGGTGCGCGACTTGGAGATCGACGCCGTGAGCTTGCGCAGGGCCTTGCTCATGAGGCGCGCCTGCATGCCGGGCTGCAAATCGCCCATCTCGCCCTCGAGCTCGGCCTTGGGCGTCAGGGCCGCGACCGAGTCGATGACGAGCACGTCGATGGCGCCGGAGCGCACCAGCGTGTCGGCGATCTCGAGCGCCTGCTCGCCGGTATCGGGCTGGGAGATCAGGAGGTCGTCGACCTTGCAGCCGAGCTTCCGCGCATAGACGGGATCGAGCGCGTGCTCGGCGTCGATGAAGCCGCAAATGCCGCCGTTCTTTTGCGCCTCGGCCACCACCTGCAGCGCGAGCGTGGTCTTGCCCGAGGACTCAGGGCCGTAGATCTCGATGACGCGCCCGCGCGGCAGCCCGCCGATGCCGAGCGCGATGTCGAGGCCGAGCGAGCCCGTCGATATCGCCTCCACGTCGATTGAGCGGTCGTTGGCGCCTAGCCGCATGACGGAGCCCTTGCCGTGCAGCTTCTCGATCTGGGTGAGCGCGTGCTCCAGCGCCTTCATCTTGTCCATCGCACCCCCTTCGACCACGCGGAATTCCCGCTTCGTCATCATGTCCGTTCACCTTATGGCATGCGCGTTATGTTCTCAATTTCGACTCATATGTACATGATTTGTTCTCAAGCGTCCATTGGGGAAAAACGTAGCCGACCGGCAACGCCCGCCCTCGATTTCTCCATCCGCGCTCGCAACGCTTCTGCCGAGCCCCCACGTGGCGCAATGTGTACGAAGCCATTTGGCCGCTGAGCACCTGCGATAAAACGAGATATTCTCGGGACTTCATCGGGGGCCGATTCGCGATTGAAACCGGAGGACACGAGCCAGCCGATCGAGGCAAAGGCGGATGCCGCGACCGCTACCGCGGCGCCCGAGCCTGCGGCTGCGCCCGTTGCCGCGCCGCCTGCCGATGCTCCGCCTGCCGCTGAGACGGGCGCCCCCGCTTCCACTCCGGCCGAGGCCACCGACCGCAACGTCTTCGGCACTCTCGACGCCGACCAGCGTATCCGCACCGTTGCCAAGCAGAACGAGCGCACGCTGTGGGCTGGCGCTGTCGGCGTGACCCTCATCTACGCGGGCCTCATCGCCTCGCAGGCCATGCAGCTCACCGCCGCCGACATCGCCGAGATGATGAAGCGCCGGCGCGGGCAGGACGCGCCCGACTCCATCAGCGTCGAGCTGGTGCCCGATCCCGATCAGAACGCCAAGACGCGCAAATGGCAGGAGGGCACGCAGGCGGCACAGGCCAACCCCGAGCTTCCTCCCCAACCGGCCCAACTGCCCCAGGTCGCGAGCCTGCCGCAGCCCAAGGTCGAGCAATCCGAGCAGGCCAAGCCCGACGACGCCGCGGCGGAGGAGAAGCCGAAGCCCGAGGAAGATGCGCCCAAGGCCGATGAGGACAAGCAGTTTGCGCCGACGCTTCCCGATCTCAATACCCTCGTCGACGCCGCCGCGGCCGACCTCGACCGCAAGATCAAGGATGCGCTGGAGCGGAAAAAGCAACTGCAGAAGCAGCGCGAACAACGCCAAGCCGCGGCGCCCGGCGGCGCCCTGCAAATCCGCGGCACCGGCGCCTCGGGCCGCTCCGATCCCTTCTCGCGCAGCGTCATCGCCGCGCTGATGAAGACGCGCCCCGGCCCCTTCGCGCTGTGGGGACGCGTGCTGGTGTCGTTCCAGATCTCCGAGTCGGGCCAGGTCGCTTACGTGCATCTGTTGCAGTCGAGCGGAAATTCCGCGCTCGACCAGGCGGCGATCAACGCCATCCGCAAGGCGCAGTTCCAGCGCCCGCCGGCAGGGCTTTCGGCGGACGAGCGCACCTACATCATCGACTACATCTTCGGGTAGTGGACGCGCCGACGGCCGATAGCTGCATCCGATAGCGAATCGGCGCGCGTGCCGCGGGGGCCGGGTCTCGTGTCCGCGACGACACGTCGTAACACCCCCGAATCGGGGCATCGTGGCGGCCGGAACCTCAAATTCGCGGAGGGCGTCATGCGCGTTACGGCACTGGCGAGCGTCGCCTGCGTCCTTCTCCCGTCGCTCGCGCACGCCGACGGCGTGGAGGCGCCGGCCAAGCTCGTCGCCGCGCCGAGCGGCTGGACCTATCAGTTCACGCCCTACGGCTGGGTGCCGTGGGTCAGCGGCGACGCCGTCGTCAGGGGGCGCAGCTTTTCGGTGAGCGAAACGCCGATCGAGGTGCTCGAACAGCTCAACATGGCGTAGATGAGCTACCAGCAGGCCAAGAACGGCCCGCTGACGCTGTTCACCGACGTCATCTACGCGAGCGTCGCCTCGGGGGGCTCGTTCGTGACCTCGAAGACCTTCTCCCCGCACGTCAGCGGCACCATCGGCGCGGCGCTGGCGGCCGACTACAAATATTGGATCGTCGAGGCGGGCGGCACCTACGAGATCGCGAGCTGGAACTCGCACGGAGCTCGCTATGCCACGCCCGACACCGAGCTCGAGCTCATCGCCGGCGGCCGCTACTGGCACCAGGAGCTCGACGTTGCGCTGGCGCTCGCCCCGGCACCGTCGACCTCGATGGGCTGATCGTCTCCGGCAACCGCGCGTTGGCGCACTCGGGCGGGGTCGAGTGGGTGGACCCGTTCATCGGCGCGCGCATCCGCTTCCAGCCCGCGCGCGGCGAGGAGGTCGTTGTGCGCGGCGACATCGGCGGCTTCGGCGCCGGCAGCAAGTTCACCTGGCAGGCGCTCGCCACTTACAATTGGCAAGTTTGCACGTTCGGCCCGATGCTGATCGACGGCTACGCCGGCTGGCGCGCGCTGCAGGTCGACTACGCGCAAGGGGCGGGCGTCGAGCGCTACGAGTTCGACGTGCTGCAACAGGGCCCCGTCATGGGCTTCACCGGGCGCTTCTAAGGGCTTTTTCTCACTACGCTCGCCGCCTTTCCCGCAACAAAAGGCGGAGAGGTTTCCGAGCGAATGGCCGCCCCTCACCCTAGCCCTCTCCCCATAAAGGATGGGAGAGGGGATAGAGGGGATATGGTCGGTGCAGACCTCTATGTGCCCCTCTCCTCGACGCGGGGAGAGGGTTGGGGTGAGGGGCGGAAGCGATTGGCGCTAGCGTTGCTCACCACCACGGGCGGCGGCAGCGGTTCACCCACACGCATCTGTAGGGCCCGCAGACCGGGACGACGCAGCGGTAGTAAACCGGCGCGATCGTGGCGGCAGCCGCCGGCGGGGCGCGGAGTGCGCCGGCGGGGGCCGGGGCGGCCGCGGCGACACTTGTCAGCGAGCCGAGGATGAGAGCACTTGCAATCGTTGCGCGCGACATCATCGCGAACCTCCTTTGCTTTGAGAGTAAGGGAGGCTCGAGCCCGGAGTGCCGCTCGAGCAGCGCCGAACTCGGTCGCCGTCGCAGAGAGTGCGCGTTATGCTTTGCTCCGATATTGCGCGCGAGCGCCTCGCGCGTAACAATTTGTAACGACCGCGCCCGCCTTAGCGCGGGATAGGGAGAGCGACCTGACCACAGGGACGGGAGGGCTGCACGAGCCATTCTGACGATTTCGCGCGCCGGCCTCGACGACAAGGCCGAGATCGTCGCCTGGGATCAGGTCATCGTTGCTGAAGCACAGCGCCGGCTATGCCCGCCTGCGGCGCCAATATCCGCTAGAGCCCGCTTTTCTTCCTCAGCGGCGTCTTGAAAGCTCTATCTCGCCATCCATATACCATCCATATGGATGTCGTTGGAGACCGATATGGCGGGTATCACAGAGCTTCGTCCCAGAGGGCCGGACAGCGAGAAGATCACCATCGTGGACCTCGGGCAGATCGACCTCCTGGTGCGCGAAGGCTTTTATTCCAACCGCACCGACTTCATCCGCACGGCGATCCGCAACCAGCTCGGGCAGCACGCCGACGCCCTCAAGCGCAGCGTCTCGCGCCACACGCTCGATCTCGGCCTGCGCAGCTATTCGCGTGAGGATCTCGAGCGCGTGAAGGCGGAAGGCCAGACACTGCATCTCAATATGCTGGGCCTGCTCACCATCGCTCCGGATGTTTCGCCGGAGCTCGCGCGCGCGACCATCGCCTCGATCACTGTCCTCGGCGCCCTTCATGCCAGCGCCGCGGTCAAGCAGGCGCTCGCCGATCGCCTGCGGTAGCGCCGCAGCGGAGTCTTTCCCCTCAACGCAAAGGAACCCCGAATGAAAGCATTGATGCGCGAGGAGATGGTCGAAGCCACAAGGCTGACGCGGGCGGGCCGCTTGAGCGAGGCCATGGCGCTCATCCAGGCAATGCTGCGCAGAACGGCAGATGCCGCCACAGAACCGGCACGCACTACGGCGATTGCGATTGCGCTTCCGCCGCCGCAGCTGGAGCTGACGCCGATCGACGGGGACGTCGCCATCCATCCCGCGGGCCTCGATGGCTTCACGGCGTTTCAATCCCTCGGCAAGATGCCGTTCGCTCCGGAGGGGCTGTCGCTGCGCCTGCCTCTTCGCAAAGCGCCGTCAAGGTCGGACATCGCGCCTGGGGCCGGTCAGTACATTGCCGCGACATTCAGTAGCCCGTCGGGCGGTCACTCCTACAAGCTCTACATTCCTTCGAGGCTCGGCGGCGGGCCTCGGCCGCTGATCGTCATGCTGCACGGGTGCACGCAATCAGCCGATGACTTTGCAGCAGGCACGCGCATGAACTTCGCCGCCGAGGAGAAGGGCTGCTTTGTTCTCTACCCGGAGCAGTCCCTGACCGCGAATGCGCAGAAATGCTGGAACTGGTTCAAGCCCGCCGACCAGCAGCGCGGCCGGGGAGAGCCGGCCCTCATCGCCGCGATAACGCGGCATGTCATGCGCGGCCACCCCATCGATGCGCGCCGCGTCTATATCGCCGGGCTTTCGGCGGGCGGAGCGGCCGCTTCCATCATGGGCGAAGCCTATCCCGATCTTTACGCGGCGGTCGGCGTGCATTCGGGCCTTGCGTGCGGCGCGGCGCGGGATCTGCCTTCGGCCTTCGCCGCGATGCGCGGTGCGGGCCCTGCCAGCAGCGCAGCCAGACCGGAGAATCGAACGCTGACACCAACAATCGTATTCCATGGCGATCAAGACAAAACAGTTCATCCACGTAATGGGACCGAGATTATTGCGCGCGCCGGCTTTCAAGGTCACTGGGAAACCGTTTCTGCTACCGGCAGCCCGCGGGGGCGCAAGTACACCCGTTCGGCACTGCGCGATGCAACAGGGCGTACTCTCCTCGAAAAATGGGAGATCCACGGTGGCGTGCACGCCTGGTCGGGGGGCAGTCGGGCGGGGTCTTTCACTGACCCCGCGGGGCCGGACGCTACGGCTCACATGCTCGAGTTTTTTCTCCGCCACGAGATGCCGCCGGCCGGGGAGACAGGAAGTAAATCGTAAGGAGCTCCAGGGCCGAAGCGATGGATGGAAGACCGGCCAAAACGAACCCCGGCACTTAGAGCCGTTACAGCCCGCGGCGAGGACCGGGTCGGAAAGTACGATGTGATTACGACTCCTAGGCCCGCTGTCACTTCGACTGACGAGTTCAGCTTTGGGTCACGAACGGTGGCCGAATTACAGAAGCAATCAGCGCCGCACGTCAGCGCCCGAGCTCTTCCTTCACCTTGGCCGCGAGCTGCGGCAGCGAGAAGGGCTTGGGCAGGAAGGAGAACTCCTCCTCCCCGAGGCTCGCCTTGAAGGCGTCGTTGGGATAGCCCGAGACGAAAATGATCTTCAGGTTCGGGTTCTTCTTGCGCAGCTCCTTCAGAAGCGTGGGCCCGTCCATCTCCGGCATCACCACGTCGGAGACGACGATGTCGATCTTGCCCTTGTTCTTGTCCATGACCTCGAGCGCTTCGATGCCGCTCGCGGCTTCGAGCACCTTGTAGCCCTGGCGTTTCAGCGCGCGCGCGGCGAAGTTGCGCACGACCTCCTCGTCCTCAACGAGCAGCACGCGGCCCGTGCCGGTGAGATCGGCCGCCTTCTGCTCTTTCTTCTTCTCCTTGGGAGTGGCCTCGTCGTCTCTCTCGCCGAGATGACGCGGAAGGTAGATGCGGAAGGTGGTGCCGCGGCCGACCTCGCTCTCGGGATAGATGTAGCCGCCGGACTGCTTCACCATGCCGTAGACGGAGGCGAGCCCGAGCCCGGTGCCCTTGCCGATGGCCTTCGTGGTGAAGAACGGCTCGAAGATTTTGTCCATCACGTCGGCGCTCATGCCGTGGCCGGTGTCGCCGACCTCGATCAGCACGTACTCGCCGGGCGCGATTTCGCGGTGTCCGAGCTTCTGGCTCTCGCGCTCGTGCACATTGCGGGCATTGATCGACAGCGTGCCGCCCTCGGGCATCGCGTCCTTGGCGTTGGTGATGAGGTTGAACAGCGCCTGGCCAAACTCCTGCTTGTCGGCCATCACGTTCCACAGCTCGGGCGCGGTCGACACCTTCAGCTCGTGCTTTTCGCCGAGATAGCGCTTGAGCATATTGAAGTCGTCGGTCAGCACCTCGCCCAGATTGATCACCTCGTTCTGCAGCGTCTGCTGGCGCGCGAGAGCCAAGAGCTTGCGCACCAGCTCGGCCGCGCGGTTGGCGCTCGACTTGATGTTCATGATGTCTTTGTAGGCGAGGTCCTTCGGCCGATGCATGGTCAGCAGCATGTCGGAGAAGCCGAGGATGGCGGTGAGCATGTTGTTGAAGTCGTGCGCGATGCCGCCCGCGAGCTTGCCGACGACCTCCATCTTCTGGCTCTGCGCGAACTTGGCTTCGAGCGCCTTCTGCTCGGTCGCGTCGACGACATAGAGGATCGCCGCCTCGCGCTCGCCGCCGGCGGACGCGAACGGGCTCATGTATACGCGCGACACGTGATCGCGGCGCGCGCCCACCGTGATCTCCACGGGCTCGTGGCTGGCGCGTCCCGACAGCACGCGCTTCAAGCCGGCCTCGACCGCGGCCCGCGTGGTCGGCTCGGCGGAGCGGCACAGCGCCTCCACCGCCGCGACGCCGATGCCGCCCGCGCCGTCGAGGACGAGCTTGCAGAAGGCGGCATTGGCATTGGCGATGCGTCCGTCGGGCCCAAGGATCGCGATGCCGAACGGCGCCGATTGGAAGAAACGGGCAAAGCGCGCCCCGCCCACATCGGCCTCGAACTCGGCCGCGCTCTCGTCGGCGAGATTGAGGACGGCGAGCGTGAGACCGTTCCCGCTCGGTACGGCGCGCGCGAAGATTCGTGCCGGCACGATGCGGCCGTCCTCGCGCACAAGCTCGACATCGAGGCTCGCGACCTGCGTCGCGGCTCGGTCCTGCAGGTTGGCAACGAGGCCCGTGCCGTCTCGCGACGTGATGTCGGCGAACGTCAGGCGCTGCTCGGCCACCGATCTGGAGGTTCGCCCGATCCAGCGCGCGAGCGTAGCGTTGACGTGCAGCAGCGAGCCGTCGCCGCTGACAGACGCGAGGCCGATGGGGGCGGAATCGAATTGCGCGAGCTGCACCTCGACGCCCGCGAGCCGCGCGGCTTCCTGCATCCGCTCGGCCGTGACGTCGGTCACGCGCCAAACGACGAGCCCCGTCGGTGCGACCTCGGCGTCGCCCTCGAAGGGATGCACCGAGACGCGGAGCCTTCTACCTCCCCGCGGGCCGGCGCTGGCGCTCTTCAGCGCAAACTCCTCGCAGAGCGTGTCGCCGCGCTCGGCGGCGCGCGTCAGGCGGAAGAGCGCCGCGCTCGCTTGCGGCTCGCCGGTGAAGAGGTCCTGCAGCGTCGAGACACCCTCGACCTCTCGGCGGCCGACCATCGCGGCGAAGGCGGCGTTGGCGTAGAGGCCCTCGCCGTCGCGGCTCGCGATCATCAGGCCGCTATCGAGCGCATCGGCCGCCGCGGTGACGATCTCCGCGAGCGGTTGGCGTTGGCCGAAGCGGACGTAACCGGCGACGAAGGCGAACAGGAAGAAGAGCCCGACGGCGGCGAGTGCGGCCATCGCCGTAACGAGCAGAAGCTTGCCGAGCCCGCTCACGATAAGCGCGACGGCGACGAGGCTGCCCGCCACGATCACCGCGATCACCGTCAGGCGGCTGCCGGAGGCCTGTGCCGCATCGATTGTCTCGAAGGGCGCAGGCTGCAGCTCGATTGCGTTGCGCTCACCCATGGCGGGCGAGGCTAGCTGATTCTGAGTACGCAAGGTTCGGGGAGGCCGCATGGCGGATTAAACTCTGTTACGCGTTTACAAACACAGAGGCTAACGAACGGCTTGGACAAGTAACCAGCTCAGGGCCGTTTTTGGCGGGCGGCGGGGACGCGTCGCACCGCTTTCGGCAGCAACTGTTCAATCATTAGGGTTAAAATCGCATAAACCCCGGTTAAGCCCCTCAAATCAGGGCCACCGCACGCAACCCGGCGCGAGCGCACGCCTCCGCTCGGCGAATCGACGCCGACTCGCAGAAGCCCTGAGGGGTAAAGAGTTCAGTCTTCCCGATAGACGCGCTCGCGCCGCTCGTGGCGCTCCTGCGCCTCGACCGACAGCGTGGCGATGGGGCGCGCATCGAGCCGCTTCAAGCCGATCGGCTCGCCCGTCTCCTCGCAATAGCCGTAAGAGCCGTCCTCGATGCGCGCGAGCGCCGCATCGATCTTCGCGACGAGCTTGCGCTGGCGATCGCGCGCCCTGAGCTCGAGCGCACGGTCGGTCTCGGACGTGGCGCGATCGGCGAGGTCGGCGTGCTGCGTCGATTCCTCGTGCAGGCCTGCGAGCGTCTCGCGCGTCTGGCGGATGATCTCCTCCTTCCACGCGAGCAGCTTCTGGCGGAAGTACATGCGCTGCCGCTCGTTCATGAACGGCTCGTCTTCCGACGGACGATAGTTGGGAGGCAAAACGATCGACGAAGCCTTGGCGCGCGTCGCCATCTTTTTCCCCGCAGTTCTGCTCTTGCTCATCGCCGCCTTGCCTTTGGGGGCCGCGTCGGCCTTGCCCTTGGGTGCAGACGCGCCGTTGCCCTTGACGGCGCGCGTCGCGGCCTTGCGGCCCACAGCGAGGGTCTTGGCGCTGCCAGCGCCCTTTACGTTTCGCTCGGCGTTCCGCTTGCTCATTCTTGCCTCCCTGGAGGCTTCAAGAGACCGCGGCCGGGCCCTCAACCGGCGGCGACAAGCTGCTTCGGCGCCACCTTCTCTATGGACCGCGACCTTCTGTCAAGCGGTTCCCGCGGTGTGATTAAGTGACGGGCGCATCACAAGAAATTTCGCACCTGCCGCGGCCGCCGCCGCTCGCTTTTTTTGTCGGAAGTGTGGCGCTATAGGTGCTTGACGGGAGTGCCCTCCGCTACCCCATTTTGCGGGTCGCCAAGCGCTGCCCGCCGGCCGCGCCAAGCTCTTCCGCCCGGCCCTCAGGAGCCAGCTACCCGCATGCGATTCGATGGCACCCGCAGCTACGT
>Ga0187819_10001658_pt1 | contig 11539 bp, 14 predicted proteins | sample NC_wetland_sal_i_15_FD_132411 | JGI IMG/M metagenome (GOLD analysis project Ga0187819, IMG submission 132411) | Wetland sediment microbial communities from Neuse River Estuary, North Carolina, USA - SO4_4 | ecosystem: Environmental > Aquatic > Freshwater > Wetlands > Sediment | place: USA... | reverse complement strand
CCTCGGCCCGAACACCGTTCGGCTTCTCTTTGTCACCTTGGTTTGGGTCACGGTCAGCATTGCCTGGAACATTTTGGGGGGCTTTGGCGGCCAGGTTTCTTTCGGTTTTGCCGTTTTCTACGGCCTCGGCGCCTATGCGGCTGCACTGTCGGTCAATAGAGGAGTCAACTCCATTTTATCGTTGCTGCTGGCCGCCAGCGTAGCTGTCCTGGCTTCAATCTTAGTAGGCCTCCCGACTTTTCGTCTGAAGGGTCCCTACTTCGCCATTGCGACGATTGGAGTGAGTGAGGCGGTCCGCGTCGTGATGACCAATGTTTCCATGACTGGCGGCGCCAGCGGTTACCGGATCATTGAGACACGACCCTTCCACCAGTTGGAGCATTTTTATGCCGCATTGGCTCTGGCGGTGGTAGCTGTGGCCGTATCCATGCAGGTGCGGCGCTCCAAGTTCGGTCTGGCACTCATCGCAATACGCGAGGATGAGGAAGCCGCTTCTGACCTGGGAGTGAACCCCTTTCGCACCAAGTTGCTGGCCCATGCCCTGGCCGCCGCGCTCACCGGAGCAGCAGGGGGCGTTTATGCGCAGTACGCCGCCTTCATTCATCCTCAGGGTGTTTTCGCGTTTGGCATCGGCGTTGCTATCCTTCTAATGCCGATCATTGGCGGCATTGGCACGATCTGGGGACCGGTGATTGGCGGTGTGGTTTACGGACTGATTCACGAAGAGTTAATTGCGTCGTTCCCGCAGTTGCATCTTCTGATCTACGGATCTCTGTTGATTCTGATTGTTCTTTTTGAACCAGCAGGAATTGTGGGATTGCTCGACAGGTCGTTCCGCGTCTTCGCGCGCGGATGGAGGGTTATTGGCTCCCATCCTTAGCATTGACCGCGTGACCAAGTACTTTGCCGGGCTGACTGCGTTGAACGAGGTGAGCTTCGACCTCCAGCCGGGAGGGATTTATGGCCTGATCGGCCCCAACGGCGCCGGCAAGACAACGCTGCTGAGCATCCTCGCCGGGTCCATCCAACCAACTTCGGGAACAGTCGTCTTTCAGGACCGCAACTTGACCGGGGCGAAGTCCTTCGCCATGGCCCAGGCCGGCATCGTCCGGACCCACCAGGTGCCCAGGCCCTTCCGAGCCCTTTCCGTGCTTGAAAACGTGGAAGTGGGCCTCCGCTTCGGTCGCAGCCAATGCTCGGCCGGCACCCCCCGAGATGCCAGTCAAATCCTCGAGTGGGTAGGAATTGCACACCTCGCAGACGCATCGAGCGTCACGCTTTCGGTCGGCGACCAGAAGCGTCTCGAGTTGGCCCGTGCTCTCGCCACTCGCCCCAGCCTCCTGCTCTGTGACGAGGTTTGCAGCGGGCTCACGGAACCCGAGACGGCCTCTGTGCTTCGCCTGCTTCGCAAAATCCAGGAAGCCGGCACTACGATCCTCTATGTGGAGCACAATTTGAAAGCAATCATGTCGGTCTCCCATCACGTCATCGTGATGAACTACGGACAAAAGCTGGCGGAGGGCTCACCCGAAGCAGTGCAGAGAGATCCCGCAGTCATTGCGGCCTACATCGGCAGAACGGCGTGCACGTAAATGGCTGAGCGCGGCGACCCAGATCGATTGCTTGAGGCGGAGGATCTCGACGTCGCCTATGGCACGATCCGGGTGGTTTGGGGCGTCAGCCTCCACCTGAATCGTGGCGAGGTCGTCAGCATGATCGGGCCCAACGGCGCCGGCAAGACAACCACGTTCAAGGCCTTGGCAGGACTCATTCCTGTTCGCAAGGGAAGAATCGTTTTCAATGGATGCGACGTAACCTCAGAGCCAGCGCACGAACGAGTGCGCCACCGTTTTTGTCTGGTTCCTGAAGGGCGCCAGTTGTGGCCCCGGATGACGGTCGAGGAAAATCTTCTGATGGGAGCTTTTTCACCTCCGCTCCGTGGGAAAGCTCATCAAAATCTCGAGCGAATTTATCAGATGTTTCCCAGGCTCGCTGAACGGCGAAGGCAGGCCTGCGGAACTCTGTCGGGAGGAGAACAACAGATGTGCGCCATCGGGCGCGGTTTGATGGCAGAGCCGCTGCTTCTGCTTCTGGATGAGCCTTCCCTTGGGTTAGCTCCCATGCTGGTGGAACAGGTTTTCGAGATGATTGGCCGGATTGCTGCCACAGGCGTCAGCATCCTGCTCGCTGCGCAAAACGTCAACGATGCACTGCTGGTTTCTCGCTCTACTTACGTGATGGAAACGGGACGGGTTGTCCTTGAAGGCCTGAGCGAGGAGCTGCGCACCAGCGACCATGTCCGCCGAGCTTACTTCGGGGTCGCCGACTGATGGCGCGGTGACTCCTGAAGAGTCGTTCAGGCCCTCCCACGCCGGTGGGTTGAACTTTCTAGCGCGGCGCGCGGCCGTCACATCGTCAACACTATGACAAGTTTTCGGCCATCGTTTTCTCAAGACAGGTCTTCGGATAGAAGTGCGCTGTGATAAAAACGTCTATGCTAAACGCATCCACTTGTACCGGGTCCGCGAAATCGTCAAAGAATTAGGGGACATCGGAGACCTCACGTCCGCATACGTCCGCTACCGACAGCACACGGACGAAAAGCCGTACGAGCCAGCACGGTTTGTTTCACGGCGCAACATGATGTTCCGCCGCACGTAGGTGACACCGGTGCAGGGATGGCTGCTCAAGCGTTGGGGAATATCCGTGGACCCGAATTTAAGCAGCTGAGAAAAGATCCGACAAAAAACGAGAAGCCGTATGATATGCGTTCGCACGACGGGAAAGAACCCCTTGTTCGCTTAGCGATACCGCTTCGGGTACCGCTCGACCATGCGATTTTGGCTCCTCTGGACCGCTAAGCGGTCGACTATTGAAACAACCACCGACGTGTCGCTGGGCGCGTACCGCTGTTTCAACGAGTCGCCCTGACATGAAGAACCTGCACCCGAACTTCGACCTTGAACCAATCTAGCCTACCGGGTAAACCGAAGAGTAATGTATCGTTTCGCGTGATTCCGTGATTCCGTGAACGTGATGTGTGTTTCATTCTGATGTGGACAGAGCAAAGTTGACGTTATATCTCGGTTACACTCATTGTCCTTCGTCGGGCATGGTTCACTGTGCTTTCCACTGTCCAACGTTTCCCTGCGAACGCCGAAGCGGCTTGGCCTCGATGCTGACCGTTCGGCAGCCATCCTTTCAATCGCACAGGGTCAGTCTGATTTCCACAAGGTTTTGATGCCGAGCACAACGAAAACCCAGCAGGAGTTGAATATCACGTCTCCAAGTGGTCCCCACCCGTTGTCTCCGAACGGCAGAAGTAACCGGCCTGCGTAAGAAAATCGAGTCAGGAAAGCTGCACCCGTGGTGACAATCAATCCAGCAAGGGCAGACCACACAAGGTTCGAAAAGAAAGATCGATGGAACGCTACTAGGGACACTGGCCACCTCTGGCAGCAGCCGGACACATTTTATTAGCCGGACCCCAGAACTCCCAGCTCCCCGAACTTGGATTCCGGGGCCCTCCCCCTCGCAACTTACCAGCCAACTATACCCCTCTTCCTTCGTTTTGCAACCTCGGTGCGCACATAGCCATGGCGTTGGATGCCGGCCGCCTCCGCGATCAACTGTCGTGCCATCGCCATAGCGCTCATTTACCAATAGTCAAAACGTGTAATTGATTCCATGACAATGTCGGCTCCCACGCTCGAGTAAAGTTGGTGGTGCTGAATCCAACCAACAGGCTCGGGAGAAAGGAGCCGAACGATGATCATTAGATGATCATTATAGGAGTAGATTTTCATCCCGAGTTTCAGCAAATAGCTTCGGTGGATAGCGACACCGGAGAGTTCCAGGAGAAACGGCTGGGGCATCGCGAGGAAGCGGAGAAGTTCTATCGCGGGCTGGCAGCAGCGGACCAGCAGGTGCGAGTTGGGATGGAAGCCAGCGGGCAGGCGCGCTGGTTCGAACGACTGCTGGCCGAGTTGCAGGTTGAACTCTGGATCGGAGATGCTGCAGAAATCCGAGCCCGACGAGTACGCAAGCAGAAGACGGATCGGCAAGATGCGCAGCTTAGCCTATGGAGGACCTGATAAGCGGATTCACAATAGATGAGTACGTTCACCTCACCGGATCCCTAATCTTTGAGGTCAGAAACTGTCTGGTGGGCTCTGTTGGGTATGGGGAACTCGCGCAAAAAGAATTGGAGCCCTCGCACCCGGCTTTCACACCATGTTGCAACTGCGCTGAAATTGGCGGAACGAGCCTTCGACGTAGTGAAACAATTCGATCGCGAGTTCTATCGTCGCAGGCTGGAGGCGGAGAAACTGAAGACCGGCGCTCCCGACTAGTGGCAGCGAAACTGTATGAGAGGAATCCGCCTTAGTCTCTTTAACGGAGAGGCGATTTTGCTCCTGCAGTGTATAAGCGGCAGCCAAGAGTTGCCCGCAAACAGGGAACCCTGGCTAGACTTGACGACCGATGGATCCGTTGGAAGGGCAAACCCAAGAAATACGAATGCGACGTAGGCGTGCCAGCCGAGGCCGAAGGGGATTTTGGGCAGCTTTGAATCGCGGCGCGCGGCGCCTCGGTTTCCGGATACGCCATGCCTTGGACAGAATCTTCTCTATTGCCAGCCGCAAACTTCCCACAAGCCGACTTCTGGCCCGTGTCGTTGGGAGTCCGCCCTACTCAGAGCTTCCGCAGAGGGGCGACGCAGCTATCGCAGCTTTGCATACTCGGCTTTGGCCTGCTTGAAGATAGGGATGTCCGGGTCCGCATCTTTCCAGAGCGTAAGGAAATCCTGATAGGCCGATCTTGCCTTGGTGTCATCACCCGACAGCGCGTAAGCCCTGCCGAGCTGCAGGTGTGCCAGAGCACCAACAGGATCGCAGATAACGAGTCCTCGGTGATCGAGAATCTTCTGGAATTCCGCAGCGGCCTCAGCGCCGCGATGTGCCGCCAGATAGGCTAAGCCACGGACATAGGCGGGGTAGAGATTACCGGCGCCCAAAAGAAATTCAGAACCGCCCTCGATCGGACTCCCGCCCTCATAAGGAATTGCAGTTTGAAGCAGTTCGACAGCCTTTGACGGCTGGCTGTGGTTCAACGCCAGAAGTGCGCCGAGCGTCGGCACATATGTGAATTGGACGCTTGTATCCTCCGGCAAGCGTCTTGAGAGGTCTTCCGTTAGCGCTTGAGATCGAGAAGAATCTCCCCCCAGAGCAAGCGCAAAGCCGGCGACGTACACCACATCCCTGCTTTTTGAAAGCTCAAGTGCGTCCACGGCTCTCTGCCTTGCGATGGATCCATTTCCGAACAGCGCTTCCCGCACCGCCGCATCCGCTTCGTAAAGCGCCTCCGTTTCCCGCCGGTCCGCCTTCCGAGCCAAATCCGCTGCCCGCCGTGACATCTTCCTGGCATCTTCCAGGTGACCGGAATAAGCCGACACGAACCCTTCGGCGTTAAACATCCAGTCATCCACGTCGGGCTTTTCCCGAAACTGAGCGGCCTCCCGCTCCATTCCCGTCTTGTCGTCTCTCAAGAAGGCTATGACGAATCGCTGGACATAGAAATCAGGGATTTCAAGTTTACGCTCGAACGCTTGCTGCAGGGTATTTTCCGCTTCAGCCCTGCGCTCAAGCGCAAGGTAGCTGGCGGTAAGAATGCTATATCCTATGGAAAAGTCCTGGTCGATCCCTAAAGCGATCTTGGCTTCCTCGACCGACTTCTCATACTTGCCCAGTTGAGGGTAAATCCCCCCTGACAACAGCGCGTGAGGCAACCACGCACGCGGATAAGCTTGCACCCACAAGTCGCAGGCCTGTTGGGCCTTCTCCCGGTTTCCCGTAACCTGCAATTCGTAGTTAACAGAAATAAAGAACTTCTCCTGGTCGCTGGCGCGATCCCGCAGTTGATAGGCTTTGCTGGTATTTTTCGCAGATAGGGCAGATTCCCCGATGTCGCCATACATGCGCCCGATCGCAGCGTAAGCGCTGGCGAAGTCGGGGTCAATCTCGATGGCGCGACTGAAAAAGGGTACGGCGGCCGCTGCACCAGAGGAATAAGAAACCTGCCAGCCAGCGCTGTAGGCTTTCAAGGCTTCGAGTGATGGCGTCGTAGCCTCGGCGAGAGGTGTGTCATGGCTCTTAACGGTTGAGAGCGATTCACCAACACGGGTTCTGAACTTACTTGCGATTTGACTTAGGGCGTTCAGAACGTCTTCTTTTCTTGCAGCCTGCGCCTGCTCTTCATCCAGAACATCTCCAGTGCGGCAGTCCTTTGCGCGTAGCGTCAACACGTACTGGCTCCCAAGGCTTGCAATCGAGCCGTCGAGAACGGCCGCGCTTGCAGTTCGTTCGCAGATTTCCCGGGAGACTTCCCCGGTAAGTCGTGCGTCGGCTGGCTTGGCCATCAGCTTCAGCATCTGCTGGATGCGCTCGTCTGAGATAAGGCTGAGGAAAGGCGACTGCTCAAGTTGCACTGCCATGCCCTGTCGCAGCGTCCCGTCAAAGACAGAGTCGCCCGTCGTGTTCGTGAAGTCGGCGAGCACAATCGTGTCCTTTTCGGTCAGTTTCGCTGTGCGGTGGAAGTAGAAGTAGAAATACCCCGCGACTGACAATGCGAACACAGCCACGACAGCGGGAACGATCGCCTTCCAGCGTCTTGCAAATCCGGTTGTGGCGGTGGCCTTAGCATGGATGCTCGTCCCTGTAGAGGCTAGGGTGGGCGTCAGGACAGGCGACCCAGCTTCTGGGGATATCTGGGCCTCAATGGTTGGTGCGACAAATCGGTAACCCTTTCCGGTGATTGTCTGTACGAAAAGCGGCTTTTCTGGATCGTCCTTCAACACCTGACGGATTTTCCGGATTGCCGCGTTAATGCTGTTATCCGTATCGAGAAAAACATCCTTGCCCCACACCTTTTCGATAATTTCTTCTCTGGTTACCAGTTGCCCTTTGCGCTCGACCAGCAAAAAGAGCAATTCCATTGGAATTCGTTCGAGCTTTAAAGGACGGCCCGACCGGCGCAGTTCATAGGCTTGCCGGTCCAGTTCGAGATCGTTTCCGAACCTGACTACGTCAGCGGGCATGAAGAACCCATTCCGAACCAGGGAACTAATTCTACATCGCCTCTGGCGTGCGGCTGCTAGCTCTAAGCCACCGCGTGAGTTACTGGTTAAGCAGGAATTAAGACAATCTTCATGCGCTCTCCATTGCCCGAACGGGCCAACCGGAGCACGATGCGACCGAATTGTTGACCAAAGGAGGCAACATGAAGTCGATTTTGCTCGTTTCGATATCCACTGTGAGTCTGCTAGTGGCACTGGTGGCTCCGGCTGGGTTGGCTGCGCAAGAACAAAACCCAGTCCCTGTTCACTACACCGTTACCGACCTCGGCACTCTGGGCGGGACGTTTAGCTTGGCATATGGAATTAACCACGTCGACGTGGTTGACGGGGTTGCGACCGTAGCGGATGGGAACCAGCACGCCTTCCTTTGGCGCCGCGGCCACATGACCGACCTCGGTACCTTGGGAGGACCAAACAGCATCGCGTACTGGCTCAACAACAGTAATGAGGCAACCATCGCGTCCGACACCTCAACGAACGACCCCTTGGGCGAGGATTTTTGTGGCTTCGGTACTCACCTGATCTGTCTCGGCGCTCTGTGGAATAACGGGACGATGACCGCGTTGCCTACTTTAGGCGGCAATAACAGTGTGGCCTTCACTCTCAACGATCGAGGCCAGATCGTAGGTGCCGCAGAGAACAAAACTCAAGACCCAAGCTGCCCAGCCCCACAGGTTCTCGATTTCGAAGCCGTGATCTGGGGTCCCAAACCGGGCGAAATTCGAAGGCTCCGTCCCCTTCCTGGCGATACCGTTGGTTTCGCGCTTGGTGTCAACAACCGTGGCCAGGCTGTCGGCGCCTCGGGTCTCTGCTCCAACACGCCGCTGGTTCCACTCGAAGTCGGCCCGCACGCCGTGCTCTGGGACCATGGCAAGCCGATCAACCTCGGAAGCCTGGGAGGCGCCCAAATCAACACCGCTGCCGCAATCAATGACCGAGGTGAAGTGATTGGAGGCTCGGATCTGTCCGGCGATACCGTCATCCATTCCTTTCTGTGGACCAAGGCAAAAGGCATGCAGGACCTCGGAACGCTAAGCGGGGATGCAATCAGCCTGGGAGGATGGATCAACAACAAAACCCAAGTGGTGGGCTGGTCATGCGACAGCAGCGGAAACTGCCGCGCCTACCTCTGGCAAAACAACGTGATGACCGATCTCAATTCCCTGATCCCGGCGCACTCGAAGTTATATCTGATGTTCGCCTACGGCATCACCGATGCCGGGGACATCGTAGGCCAAGCAATGGACAAAAGCACCGGCGACCTCCACGCATTTCTCGCAAGGCCAGTGCGCCTCCAAGACAGCGGGGCGAACACCGCATGGAAAGATGTAGAGGCCGCACCTTCATCGGTCACCTTACCAGACGCGATTCGCGAGGAGTTGCAGCAATGTCGATTCGCGGCGCGCCCGCTTGGGCTCCGCTAGTGCGCATTTAATTCATGACTCCTAGCAACTTTAGCCACCGGCTCGGACCTAACGCTACCCAGGGGGTGCGCTCCATGAACACGTCGTACAACCTACTTCCGCGCGCCTCCTGGTTGCGCCCAAAGTATCTTCTGTTTGGCTTCATCGGCCTGATGTTGGCCTACGTTATCCCTCACGATGAGAGCTTTCTGCTGCATCCGACGGATCCGCTGTGGCAGCACTACGAACCCTTTAAGTGGTGGCTGTTGCCACATGGAATCGCCGGTGCGTGCGCTCTCCTGCTGGGCCCGATGCAGTTTTCCGACCGACTTCGCAATCGTTTTAGGCAGCTCCATCGTGTAGTCGGCCGAATCTATGTCGCTGGTGTATTCGTAGCCGCGCCACTCGGTTTTTACATCCAGTACTTCCAGGAGCGCATGGGCGATCCCCGATCTTTCAGTATCGCCGCCGCGGCGGACGCCGCGTTGTGGATGACTACTACCGGGATTGCGATGGCCTTCATTCTTAGAGGGAAGGTTCAGGAGCACCGGCAATGGATGACTCGCAGCTTTGCGGTCGCACTAGTTTTTCTTGAGGGGCGAGTGATCGGCGGTGTGACCGGATGGGAGAATCTCGACGTCCATGCGAACGAAACCATTGTTTGGGTCTGCCTTGCCTTCTCGATCCTTTCGGCGGACCTTGTGCTTCAGTGGAAGGAACTTGGGCGCCAACGCTCGGTGTTGTACCAGCGCCGATCAGTTTCCCTCTAAACTTCGGGAAGGCGGCGGACCATCCCGTTAGTTATCCAGAAACGGGCTTCGAGACCATAAAGTCTCCATCTGAATGAACCATACTGACCTCGCGGCGTAGGAGGCCGCTAGTATGGCGCATCGGAAGACATCAAAACGCTCCAAACCTAAAACAATACTTCGGCTTCCGGACTTAGAGCAGTCGAAGAATGCCGTCCTTCACTCTCTCGCAGCGGCCAGTTCGCAAGAATCCTACGGTCATGCCATCGACGAATTCATCGGTTGGTACTGCTCCGAACCGCGTTTGGCTTTTAACCGATCTGTCGTTCTTCGCTATCGATTTTTTCTCGAACAGAAGAACCTCGCTCCCTCCACCATCAAGGTGCGTTTAGCCGCCGTGAGGCGGCTCGCCTATGAAGCATCCGATACTGGCCTTCTGAGCCCCGATCTGGCCGCCGGAATCTGCCGTGTCAAAGGAGCAAAGCGTGTGGGCGTTCGCGTCGGCAACTGGTTGACCGTCGATTAGTCTAGGACTCTACTCGGTGAACCGTCAGACAGCCTCAGAGGCAAACGTGATCGCGCGATTCTGGCGCTACTCATCGGATGCGGACTGCGACGGGCCGAACTGGTTGGACTCGGAACAGAAGATTTCCAGGTCCGCGAGGAGCATTGGGTGATTGCTGACTTGATTGGCAAGGGAAAACACATTCGTACCGTTCCCATTCCTACGTGGACGAAACGCGCGGTCGATGAGTGGACGACGGCGGCCGGAATTAACAACGGCGCAGTCTTCCGCTGAGTAGGTCGACTCGATCGGATCTGGGGCGCAGGAATCACACCTAAAGCCATCTGGCACATTGTGAAGGCGGCTGCAAGACGTGCGGGCATCAAGAATCTTGCTCCCCATGACTTGCGTCGCACCAGTGCGCGACTATGCCATCTGGCGGATGGAGAACTTGAGCAGATTCAGTTTCTTCTAGGACATGCATCCGTTCAGACAACGGAGCGCTACCTCGGCTGCAAGCAGAAACTCAGCCAAGCGGTAAACGACCATCTCGGACTGGAAGGCCCCTGACAGGGCTGGTCATGGCCCCCAAGCCGACTTATCGCTTAGCGTCGTTTGAGCGTCCGTCTAGGGATAACCTTCGGTTTGCCGGTCATTCGACCCAAACCGATGCCGACGAAGCTGACAATGCTTATGAAGAAAAGCCACAGTACGCCGTGTCTGCTTAGGCAGAACCATCCGAGAAGGAAGGTTGCTTATCCTTTGACGTTTTGTGATCCCGGTCACATCAATGGTTGTCCCACATCACAGTAGCGTGGGCAGGTCGGTGAGAAACTCACGCAGTTTTTTCATGACGGATTGTTAGCCGAGAGATGCGCAAAGCTCTCGGGTCGAGTAGTCGCAAAGAATCCTTATCCGAACGACGCAATAGCCAGCCCTCAATGAGGATACTGGATATAGAGAGTTAATCGTGAATCTCAAGCATTCATTACACTCTCGGAAACGCCTTCCAAAGAATCAGGGGAGAGACATGAAAAACACAATTGCATTATTTGTTCTTCTGATGATTGCATTTGCCGCCAATGCAGTGGCCCAGAACACTCCTGCAAAAGACCTCTTCGCGAGCAAGTGCGCCATGTGTCATGGACCCGACGGCTCCGCACAAACAACCATGGCAAAGAACCTCAAGATTCGCGACTTTCATTCTGCTGACGTCCAAAAGCAATCCGACGTGGATCTGAAAACCGTGATCGCAAAGGGCAAGGGCAAGATGCCGGCCTTTGACGGCAAACTGACAGGTGGGCAGATCGACCAATTGGTTAGTTACATCCGGGAAATTGGGAAGCAGAAATAGTAGCCTTCACGACATGGCAAGCCTGAGCATTTGAGCGTGTAGCAGCCTTGCCTGCTCGTTGTCCGAGGCGGTCTTTTACGACGAACTCCGAGCAGCTTATGTGAGACAAACCTTAAAGATTCGGTTCGGCAGGAGAAACGGATGCCAAAACAGAGCCAAGGCGTGGCCAGCCCAGGCGATCCGCTGTCACCGCCTGTACCTCGTAGACGATTTGTTGAGGTGCTGCTGGGTAGCGGATTCCTGGCGACCGCGGTCGCGTTCCTCTATCCCGTCTTGCGCTATCTCGTGCCGCCGAAAGCTTCCGACCTTGGCAGCGATGCTGTCGTGGCCGGTCATGTCGGCGAGTTAAAACCGAACAGTGGAAAGATCTTCCGCTTCGGGAATCGTCCTGGCCTG
>Ga0187819_10001657_pt1 | contig 11540 bp, 11 predicted proteins | sample NC_wetland_sal_i_15_FD_132411 | JGI IMG/M metagenome (GOLD analysis project Ga0187819, IMG submission 132411) | Wetland sediment microbial communities from Neuse River Estuary, North Carolina, USA - SO4_4 | ecosystem: Environmental > Aquatic > Freshwater > Wetlands > Sediment | place: USA... | reverse complement strand
GGGCCCGACGGGGAGGTCGCCAACGGACTGGCGGTGGACCCGAGCGGGGATGCCTTCGTCACCGGCAATACCTCGTCTAGCGACTTCCCCACCACATCTGGCGCTTACCAAACCACCAAGAGCAGTTCCTTCTGGAACATGTACCTCACCGAAATCAATCCCAGCGGCGCGGCACTCCTCTATTCGACCTTTTTGGGCGGCAGTTGCTCGACCTCTTTCGGGGACGTAGCCTACGGGGTAGCGCTCGACTCGCTCGGCAATGCTTACGTGGACGGGAGTTCGTGCTCGAGCAACTTCCCCGTGCAACCGTCCAACGCCTACCAAACCTCGCTCGCAGGCGCCCAAAACGCCACAGTTACAAAGTTCGCTTTCGTCCAGACCCCCGGCATCACGGCGATTCCGTCCCCGCAGCCAAACGCAGCCGGCTGGAATAATTTCGCCGTAACGGTCAGCTTCATTTGCATCCCGGGGGGCGCGCCCCTGGCGAGCTGCTCCTCGCCAGCAGCGCTGACAACGGAGGGCGCGAATCAGACGGTCACAGGGACCGTCATCGACACGTCCTCGAACAGCGCGACGGCGAGCGCCACCGTGAATTTGGATCTGACGCCCCCCACGCTGAGCGTGTCGAGTCCTGCGAACAACTCAACGGTCACCACACCCTACGTGGCCATCGCGGGCACGGCCAGCGACGCCCTTTCAGGCCTGGCGGGTGTGGCCTGCAACGGGATATCGGCGAGCCTCAATGGCTCCGCATTTTCCTGCACCGCACCGCTCTTTTCGGTGTCTAATTCAGTAGTGGTGAGCGCCACGGACATTGCTGGAAACGTGTCCACTTCCACGCTCAGCGTGACGGTGAGCATGTCTGCCCCTACGGCCCTCACGGTTACACCCGGCCCGATCAGCATGCTCATCGGCCAGCAACAATCCTTCACCGCCGTGGACCAGACGGGGACGCGCCGCCCGGACGCCACGTGGTCGGTCAGTGACTCGACCATCGCCAGCTTCGTGAGCGGCAGCCCGAATACCTTGCTGGGCGTCGCGGCCGGCCAGGTTACATTGACGGCCACAGTCGGCAGCGTCTCCGGCCAGACGACCGTCACGGTGCCTTCCGGCACCTCGCTCCCAGCGGGAACGATGCTTTGGTCTGCGACACCCTTCTTAGACTATGTGGCGCAGAAGATTGTCCAGGCAGTTCCCACGGCTGGCGGGCCAGATCTCTACTCCATCGAAGAGGGTTCGGAACCAGGCCTCCTTGTCCGCGCCTTCCAGAGCGACGGAACGCAACTCTGGCAGAGCGTAGCAGGTTCCAGTTACACAAACGGGCTCGGCTTCACAAACGCTCTCGGCGACAACTCGGGCGGTGTACTCCTTCTCGGAACCGCTTACGGGGCAAGCTCTGACACCGCAGTCGTCCTCGACTTCGACCCCGTCAAAGGAAGCCAGAAATGGGCCTACTCAGCCACAGGCTCCTTTGTTTCCGACGCTGCCGTCGGCCCGGACGGAACGGTCTACATTGTTGAGCAGGTCCTTACAACGCTCTCAACCGGCGAGGGCGAGTCCTACGGCTACCTGGACGCAATTTCCGCGAGTACAGGGTCGTTGGTCAGTCAAACGCAATTGCCCTATTCCACTTTTGAGATGAACTGCCTCGATTACCAACAGCCCTATATTCAGTATACCGCGGGGCTGCACGGTTCCCCGATGGTGGGGCCGGACGGCTCCGTACACTTGGAAGTTGAATCGCGTCAATATGTGCAAGACGGCGGCTGTGAATTGGACCCCCACGCGACTTACAGTTATAGCGAGGTGCTCTCGCTGCTCCAGATCCCGCCCGGCGGGAGCGCGCAATTGCAGACTCTGAACTCGTACTCGGCGACGGATGGCTCAGCCCCATACAGCACACCGGGAGACGTCATACCGGATGGGCAGGGAGGCGTGCTGGCGAGCTGGCTAAAAGTCGTCCCGGGCTCGGCCGATCAGTACGGACCCTACCCGCTCACGATCGCTGACGTCGGTCCTCAAGGAGTCTCCCAGGCCGACATTTCGAGCCTGGCCTTTTATGCCGATCCCGACCCGTTCGGGAACGTGTTCAATCTTCCGGATGATAACCTCGTCCTCGGCGACAACAACACGGCCTTCGTCACGGACGGAGCCACCGTCGTGGCCTTTAATCCGTCCACGCTCCAGACGACTTGGACCTATTCTTCGACGGGCGGCGGCCTCTCCTTCGTCGCAGCGACAGGCGGCGCGGGTGTCGCGATAAACGATAGTCAGCAGGGCGTCATTCAACTCGACCCCTCTGGGAACCCGTCGCAAGTCATCGGCCAGAGCGGGAACCCTCCGAGTTTTTCCTGGAGCGACCAGTGGTATTTGCTATCGGCTGCTGGCACAGGGCTATCTCAAATCGCCATGCCCCTCGCGGCAGACGGTGCCAGCCTTTGGGCTACGCCAGTGGGCGACCCGTCAGGGAGCAGGGCCACATATCCTTTGGATAGCACGCTCGTGCAGTCTACGTTGGACCCGCCCGGTCCGACCTGCCCGATATGCAACCTGCGATCGCCAGCCTGTAGCACCTTTGCCGGCAGCGGATCCACCTACCTGATACTCGTGGGCGACCCAGGTATCAACACAACGACAGGAAGCCACAACGTCGGAAACCTTTTCAACCTAGCGGCGCAGACGGAAGCGAACAATCTGCAAGCTGGGGGTCACCATGTCGTCGCCTGTCGGATATCCTCAGTGCAACATACAAGCACCGCGCTGACGACACATGGCCTGATTGATGGCGGGGTAATCTACTTCGGACATTCGGGGTTGTCTCCGGGGACCGACATCAATGGCAACAAAATTTACTACTCGATCCTCGCCCCCGGCCAGCAATCCGGGGCCAGCACGAATATCTCATACCAAAACGTCGGCTCCCTGTCTAACGCTCAACTTGGCTCGGGCGCTGAATTCGCCATTACATTAAACGGGTGTAACGCCGGGGCACGAACCCCCTCAGGGCTGCCCCCGATTGCATTATTGCTCGCGAATCAGCTGCAACGAACGGTGGCGGCCTATAAAGTTGGCATGCATTTTAGCAATCTAGACGCCAGTCACGACCCGACCGTTGTCGGCCCGAGCAGTAATCCTTCGGGTCTTCCAATGTACATGAACGCGGACGGGGCCCCTCCCAGACCCCAGCCGACCTATTTCTATCCCCCACACTAGGGGCCCGTGGAGAAGCTCTCGACTGGGAAAAGGGAGGTGGCCGGGACATGAGGTTGATTCTCACGGTTGCCGCGGTCTTATTGTCAGTCAAGGTTTGTGCAATACCGCAGAAATCCACCAACCAGACCCGATCGCCAAGCTCTGTCGTGGAGGACTTCATCAAGTTGGAATTGGAAGGCACACGGTTGGCCCCGCAAGGCTGGCACAAAACCTCCGCCTTTTTTGTCCGCTCCGGTCCACCGCCCGCAAATCTCAATATTCTTATCGTGTCAGACAGGCACGAGCTGAGCGAGCGGAGAATTTCCAGCGCGGAAACACTGATCGATCTGAATTTCGACCACCTCTACGGGAGTCTCGACTCTTCCCTGCACTTTGTGCAGGAGCCGGACTTTGCGCCGAACGGCGCAATCATAAAGAATGGCCTCTCCGCCAGCTTCAGGCTCGTTCTTGCCGACCGGTATTCGGAGCTTGAATCTAACGGCCAAGCTTCCAAGGAAGTGACCGCAGCCCCGACCTGGAGGATTGATCCTTTTAGAGCCGGCGTGCTGCTTGACCTTCGTGCTGCCATCCGCTACGTCACGGAGATGCGGGGTAAGGCGACCGATCCTGTCGTCAGGAAAAACGCAGACACAACGCTGGCTATCCTTAATACCCTGAAGTAGCTGGGCGGCGGTTTATGTGTTGACCTGGATCGGCTGGGATCGGGCGCGGACGGCCATGAGATTATTCCTACGCGTTAGCTTGTCAATCGCATTGCCATTCACCTTGATGAGTGTCGCAGTTTCGGCCAACGCGGCCCAGAGCGCACCGACTGCTGTGGAACTTGTTCGCGAACTGGGGTCTGTGCAAACGAGCGACGCCGCAGCCGCGCAACTGCGCAAACTGGCTAACACAGATGAAGCTACACGAAACTACCTTGCGGCTATACTGCCAATCATAATCCAATACGGGCCCCGCCCCCCTTCCGAAGCTTGGTCCCATGCCGTAGAGCTCTCCGGCGATCTCAAGATCGTGGAGGCGACACCCGCGCTGGCCAGATGGCTCGACGCGGAAACGGGCGGTGACGTCGTATTCTTGGCTGACGAGGAAAACCTCTTGAGGTGCTCGCCGTGCATGGCGCTGTCACAGATCGGCGATCCCTCGATACCGTCGGTTCAAGCTGTGCTTGCACACGGGAAGACCAGTGAACGATGGAGAGCGGCATTCGTGCTGAACAAGATTGGCTCAGTTCGGGCGCGAGGGGCGCTCCGAAAGCACCTCGTGGAAGGCGATTCGGACAACGGACTCGTCGACTACATTAGGAAAGTAACGTCCAACAGATAAACCGGGTAGCGTCGCGTGTGGTCAAGGACCGCTCATGCGTCCCTTCACGCGCCGAAGACAGAGAACTTGGGACTGCCAAGTTCGTCCAAGCCGTGCCCGCCCATCCGACAACAGCCTCGTCCTCGGCGATAACAGCACGGCCTTCGCCACGGATGGAACGACCGTTGCGGCCACGAGCGGCAGAGGCGTCACCGTCAATGACAGCCAGCAGGGCGTAATCCAGCTCGACTCACGCCACTCCATCGCGGCTGCGATATCGGGAATCAGCTGGGTCCTTAACTCGATACTTTGCGGCGCACGGTTTCACCACTCCAGACGCAGCCCTGCGCGCGCAAGCACAGTTGGCGCGAATCATCCAGCAGCAAGCAGCCTTTCTTGGCTTCCTCGATTGCTTCTGGCTGCTGGGCTGCGCCTGCCTGATCGGAGCTCCGCTGGTTCTCTTCACGCGCAAGTTCGGGTCGGCTGGTCCTAGCGCCGCGCACTAAGAGCCGGCCTGCACGTCCTGAATTCTCGTCGTCGGACCTCTGACGTAGTCCGAGCGGGCCCCACCCGCAAGAACACAGTGTCCTGAAACCGCAGTTCGGACGAGGAGCACCATGCGAACACCCACGGATGATTTAGCCGCAGACCCTCCACGACGGATCCCTCCTCTAAGCCAATCGCGACACGGCGATATGGCCTGCGAATCTCTTTACGTTTGCAAGCATGTCCAAGGCGCAAGTTTGGGAGAATCTGAGCCTGTGGCACGGGGGATTGAAATCCACCGAGTCCTGGCAGCCTACATCGACCACTTGGTCAGGGCCAGGCGCGCCACGGACCTCGAAGCATTTGACGGCTTAATGAGAGGCACGGCCGACGAAGCGTGGGAAGTGCTGGAAAAGTTCCGAGAGAACCATGCCTTTGACCCGGAGAAAATCCTTGCCACAGAACTCCACATCGCGCTCGATGAGGACTTCCAGCCGATTGAGGAGCCAAGCAACGCCGGCCAGAAAGCGGAGTACGAAGGGACCCTGGACTTGGTGATGGTCCATTCGCTCACGGAGGCCGAGATCGACGACTGGAAGAGCTACTACCTAGTCATCGGTGCGGACACGTTCCAGTCAAGGTTTTATCCACTCCTCTTGATGTGCCTCAACCCTTCGCTGGAACAGGTGAAGTTCGTTCTTGAGTTCGTCCGATATGGGGTGTCGCGGTCTGTCGAGTACACAAGGGAAGATCTGCCCTGGCTCAAGGAATTGGCGCAGAGGGAACGGGCACGCCAAAGAAAGCTTCATGAGCTGGCTACTGCCGGCGACCGGGAGTTGAAGGCGTCACCAGGCCGACACTGCACGTGGTGCCCGCTCTTGTTGAACGGCTGCCCTGTGGCAGAGACCAATCCCTACGGCCAAATGACGGCGGAAGAACGACTGCGTTTCGCCCTGTGGCTCCAGGAGGCAGAAAAACAGAACACCAAGGTGCTCAAGGACCTCATGGTGGAGCGTGGGGCGATCTGCTACCGCGACGGCAACCAGACCGCGTACTCGGCCGATTTTGCGCCCGTGGAGAAGCGGTTCTATCCGTATGGTGAAGCCACCACAGTCCTGGATGAGTGGTTCAGGGCACACCCCGAGGACAGAGTCCTGCGAGACAGGCTGACGATTTCGGGGCTCTCTTCGGCGCTCAAGGCGCAGAAGCGTGCGGAACTTGCGGAGAACCTGGCATGTGTCGCTGAGGTGCGTTTTGAAACCGAACTCAGACTCGGGCGTGAAAGGTAGGGACGCACTCGGCACGAGGAGAAGGCCAGAGGGATCAGACGAGCAAATGACTCATTTTTCGCTGGCATAGGAGTATTGGGCACAACGGCTCCATGGAGGTCGCGTTCAGCCGCCCCAGTCGTCAGTGTCACTTCGGGAAGTCCGTGACATGTGATAGAATTGTGTCAGGGAGGAGATAGAGGCTATGGGCTCGGAAACCCGCATGCGCGTCAATGAGAACGGCCGCGTGGTCATTCCCGCTTCTTTTCGCAAGGCCCTGGGCATTCACGTGGGAGACGAGGTCGTCCTGCGGATGGAGGACGATGAATTGCGGATTACCACCTTGAAGCGGCGCATCGAGCGCGCGCGGCGCTTGGTCCGCAAGCACGTGAAGCCCGGTACCTCCCTCGCCGATGAATTGATCGCGGAACGACGTGACGCTGCCCAAAATGAATAGGATTGTGCTGGACGCATCCGCCCTGCTCGCCATTCTGAATCAGGAACCCGGCGCCGACAAGCTGACGCCGCAGTTGTTGAGCACGGCCGCGTGCGGCACCGTCAATCTGGCCGAAGTGCAAGGCAAACTCGTGGACCGGGGTCTCAGCCCGGACGATGCGTGGGAAGCCACGCTCACTCCCATCCGTGAGGCTATGGCTTTCATCCCGGAACACGCCCGGCTTGCCGGCAGCCTGATTGCGAAAACGCGTCCACTGGGTTTGTCGCTGGGAGATCGGGCCTGCTTAGCGCTGGGGCTCGCCTTGAAAGCCCCGGTCTACACCGCGGACAAATCGTGGAAGGACCTGAAAGTGGGCGTGCGCATCCACGTCATCCGGTGACCTGTCATCGTTGAATGCTGATCCGCGGCCATCGGGAGAGGCCAGTCCCCGATAGACTCTGCGGCGCCCGTCCTGCGCCCTTCGCAATATTGGATGGGATCAGATGGCGCCCCAGAAGGCAGAGGTGTCCCCGCCGAGCCAGAGGTACATTCCTCCACGCTGATCTCGATGTTGTGCCGAGAGCAAAACAACAGCAAACCTGCCAGCCATGCATTCTTCGGGTCCTTGCAAGGGCGCGCCCGAACACATCCTTCAAGCCGCGGAGCCTCCGCGCGTTTGCAGGTTTCATGGGGTAGATGCTTTGGCCAAGGAGAGATCGCAGACATTCGCGTGGATACCGATCGATGCATCTGTCCGAAGGGAACTCCTGGCCGCAGCCTCCATGGTAGAATTACCGCAATTGCCTATTTCGTTGAGGTGGCTGGGAGTGTGCAGTGAGGAAGGACAAGGATGACTTACCCGGAAGATCTCAAGGCTGTTGCCCGCCGCATTGTTTGGTTCCAGGCTCCTGAGGAGACCCTCGCGCTCAGGTCGTATTTCCTCAGTTATGTCATGACCTACGGAACGGACGAGGACTTGGCGATTACACGAAAATACTTCTCCGACGGGGATTTTGAGGCCGCCTTGGACGCCCCACCTCCAGGGGTGTTCTATCGCGATGCCTGGCTGAAGTGGAATGTTCATTACCATCGAGTGCCAGTTCCCTCTCTACCGAAGCGGCGCATCCCTGGCGTTGATCCGGATTCTATTCCGGACCTGTTTCCTGCCAAGAGCTATCGCACCACGACCTAAGACACTGTGCGCGGCGGTTGCCCCTGTGAGCGAGAGGAAGAGGTTCTATCGCTCATGGTTTGGATTTGGCAACCATCGGACTCACCCAAACTCAGAACCTTCATTCGAAAGCATTTGACAACACAGATGTTGTGACACATTGTTTTTTCCTTGCGTTTCTCCAGAAGTGTAGTCATAATGCTCCATTCATGGAGGCTTCGATGGCCATAGCCCAACAGCCTCTCGCAGGCTTCTCCACACAAGGTGCTCCAGACCTCTCCAACAAAGCGGTTCAGGAACGGCTCAGTCGTGCTGCAGTTCCTGCGTTTTTCAAGATCGCCAAGGAATGGGGTTTGCGAGACGAACCGGCTCGGCAACTCTTGGGCGGAGTGTCCAATGGCGTCTTTTACCAACTCAAGAGCGGACAGAAGAAAGCTCTCGATCAGGACAAACTCACAAGGATTTCCCTGCTGCTGGGGATCTTCAAGGCGCTGAACATCCTCTACAGCCGCAAGCTGGCCGACTCGTGGGTTAGCCTGCCGAACTCGAACCCGATGTTTGAGGGAGAGATGCCCCTGAACTACATGATCAAGGGTGGAGTGCCAGCACTCGTCCGTGTTCGGCAGCTGCTTGATGCCCGCCGAGGGGGCCGGTGACACCCAAGATTTCCGCGTTACGGCAGGACGACACCCATTGTCTCATCCCCTCTCGCCACACCGAGGAAAGCGTCCTAAGCAGGCTCGCCAAGGATGAAAAGGAACTCCAGGAGCTGTTTGAACTCGACGGCGCCACGAACGACCGATTGCTCGGAGAGGCCAACCTGCTTCCGGGCATCAGTGTCCACGAACTGCTGTTTGGCGTCGCTTCTGCGCACATCGTGAATGCCGCTTTCACGCACGCCCACCCTGCGGGCAGCAGGTTTAACGGCCCTGACCGAGGCGCATGGTATGGGGCGTTCGAACTGGAAACGGCTGAGGCAGAGATCGCGTTTCACAAGGCACAGGAGTTGAAAGAGGTGAATTGGCCGGAGCCAGAGACATTCACGTTCCATGACTACCTGGCGGATTTTCGGGCCGACTTCCATGACATCCGCGGGGACGCCAACTATTCGGACTGCCTCAATCCGAACGGCTACGGGAGTTCACAGAATCTGGCAAGGACACTGCTGGCATCCGGATCGGCAGGGATCATTTACCCGAGCGTTCGGTGCTCCAACGGCACGTGCCTGGTGTGCTTCCGGCCGGCGCTGGTCACCAACGTTCGCCAGGACCGGACCGTGACACTTGCTTTCCACGATCCTGGACAGCCACCCGTCATCAGTCACTGATTCCCTCTTCGACTCTCCACCAAGAGGAACTGCCCGTCGCCAGTTAAGACGGGCTGTCCCACACGCAAGACCGATGCTTCCCATTGTCGTGAGGAATCCAATGCGAATCACAACTCTTCGGTTGAAGAATTTCCGTTCCCATCTCGAGACAAAGCTCGAGCTCGACCGATTCAACTTCGTGCGCGGGCCGAACGGGTGCGGCAAGAGCTCCATCCAGATGGCTCTGGAATACCTGTTCACGGGGCGGTGTCAACTGACAGATGCGGCTGGCCGGGGAGCCGAGGCCCTAATCCGTGTGGGTGAAAAGGAGCTTGAGGTCTCAGCGATTCTTGAAAGCGGCGAAACGATCTGTCGGCGGCGGACCGCGAGAGCACACATCGTTGAGATCAATGGGAAGCGGGTGCCCGTGGACGCCGCTGAAGCCTACTTGGCGAAGCAGTTCGGCCCACCCGACGTGTTGTCCGCAGTTCTGAACTCCGGCCGTTTTGTCGAAATGTCGGAAAGCGAACAGAAGAGGTTCTTGGCCCAGATGTTGGATGCAGGGAAGGTAGAGATCCCAGGCGAGATTGAGGAGGCGCTGCGTGCCATCAACGAACAGCTGCCAAGATTAGCCAGCGTCCGTGATGTGGAGACCACCTACAAACACTTCTTTGACTTGCGGGCGGAAGCCGTGTGCAGTCTCAATGCCCTAGGGCCGACGGCGAAGCCGGAGATTCCATCGAATCTGCCGAGTGTCCAGGAGGTGAGGAAGAAGCTCGAAGACTTGCGGCAGCAGAAGGAGTGGCTGGTCGCCCAGAAGGCCGAGACAAACTCCAAATGGGAGGCAGCGCAGGCGCGGTTGAAACAGGTGCAGCAGGAGATCGAGGAGCTATCGTCGGAAATCCTTAGCCCGAGCCTGGAGCAGGAATTGCTGCGACTCGAATCCCAGAGGGGTCATGCCGAGAAGCTTCGGCAAGAGTTGGCAGACCTGATTGCCGAACAAAAGACGGCCGAGACAGCCCTTGCCGCTTTCCAAGGCTTCAAGGGTAGGTGCACAACGTGCGGCCAGGCAGTTTCGGACGAGGTGATGGCCAAAGAGTTATGGCGCCTACAGGAACGCCTCGCTGACCTGGAGGGCCTCGTCCAGGGCGCGCGGGAGGAATTGAACGAGCTCGCAGGCTTTGAAGCAGCGCGATCGCGCCTCGAAGACCACCGGACGGCTCTCGCCCGGCGTGCGACGCTGGAGGGAGAGCAATCGGAGCTTAAGACGGTACAGAGGCCCGATGTTGGAGGTCTCGACAGTAGGATGGCCATCCTCGCGGAGAGGATCAACAAGGGAGGGCGAGTGTTGGAGAGGGCACAACAGCTTGAGGGGACCAAAGATAAGTGGGAAACGTATGCCAGAGAAAGGTTGGCCTTGGAGACGAGGACTAGTGTGCTCGGTCGGCTGGTCGATTTCTTCGGCCCGAATGGCGCGATCATGGGTCAGGTCAGCAGCCGGGCCCGGCCCTTCATGGAAGACCTGAATCGGCACTTGGCAGCCTTCGGTTACCGCTGCAATCTCGCACTCGGGCCGTTCGAGATCCTTGTCAGCGTGTCAAATGACAGCCGTTTTGGCTTTTCCTTGAAGCACCTCTCTGAGTCAGAGAAGTTTCGATTTGGAGTAGCATTCCAGAGTGCTCTGGCAATGGTAACGGGCCTGCGCTTTGTTGTGATCGACCGGGCTGAGGTTCTGGATAAAGTGAGGCGGAGAATGTTGACCAGTTTGCTGGTGAACAGCAAGCTCGACCAAGCGATCGTGCTGGCAACCAGCGGGGAAGCAACGCCTTCTGCCGTGCCAAACGGCGTGAAGTTCTTGAGCCTCTTCGGGGGAACAAAACCCGACGAAGCTGTTGTATCCACTGCAGCGTAATTGCCGCAAGTTTATCCGGCCTTATGCTTTTCAGGGAAGTACACAGGCTGTGATCTCCCATTGCGGCATGATTCCGCAGGTTTCCGCTTGCCAGGGCTTCCGAGCTTTAACCACATCCTTCCCCGGTACGGCGCTCCAGGGTGGGCGAACCGTAGAAACTACATACGTAGTCCGCGATTTCATAAGAATAGGCTTGCTTTCTCGCTATCTACCATATAGTTAGATAGGTACCTAGAATCATTAGACTTCGCGTAAGGGGATCACTCAGAATATCTCCCGGAGTCGGTTGCGCCCACAGGGGGGTAGCAGCGTGACTTCACATGTTCGACTGCTTGGGCTGAGCAGGCCACGATTTAAGGCCGAAGCATTGGTGTGTCATGGCGAGCGGAGCACCACCCTCTGTCTGCACACGGAATTCGTCAGCCAGTCAACCCTTTTTGAGCAGG
>Ga0187819_10001656_pt1 | contig 11540 bp, 11 predicted proteins | sample NC_wetland_sal_i_15_FD_132411 | JGI IMG/M metagenome (GOLD analysis project Ga0187819, IMG submission 132411) | Wetland sediment microbial communities from Neuse River Estuary, North Carolina, USA - SO4_4 | ecosystem: Environmental > Aquatic > Freshwater > Wetlands > Sediment | place: USA... | reverse complement strand
TCTTCCTCGATACCGAAATCCGGAAGCATCAGCCTGATGGCGTCCGCACGTTTCCCGGCTTTGAGATTGCCATCCTGATAGTGACAATCTCCCGGATGGCAGCCGCAGATGAGGACGCCGTCCGCTCCCTTGGTGAAGGCATCAATCACCAGGTTAGGATGGACCATTCCCGAGCACATGACGCGGACGATGCGAATGCTGGGTGGGTATTGGGTCCGGGAAACGCCCGCCAAGTCTGCGCCGGCGTAGGAGCACCAATTGCAGCACAGCGCGATGATCAGGGGCTCAAAATTGTCTTCCATTACGATGCTCCCAAAGCGGCGCGGATCCGGGCCTCGATCTGATCGCGTGCAAATCCACGGATGAATATGCCACTATGTTGGGATATGCGAGTGAATGTCTGGCATGCCTTTAAGGCAGAAAAACGGGATGCGGAGGGTAATGCCACAACCTCCTCCACGTAGCTGATCCATATTCATTATACGACCGACAGGGGTCAGGGTTGGAGGCTCTACGAATGGCCCGCGCCTGCACTAATGCATTGACCCAAGAGGGTCGGCCAATTCTCATGCAGAGTGCCCATGCCCTAAGCTTGGGACTCTTGAAGGTCGAGCCACACTTGTCGAAGTTTGGTGGCTTTCTCCAGGTCCATCCCGGGCCGCAGATCGGTTTGCTCTAGGAAATAGTGCCAACCCGCCCTCGCCGTGTCTGTCGTCGCCGTTTCCGTCATGGCACTGGTCGGATACAGCGAACCCAAACCAACATTTCTGGGAATAGCCATTCTGGTTGCAGCAGCCGTCATCATGCCGTGGCTAGCGAAAGAGAAGCGGCGGCTGTCAGGAGCTATAGGCAGTGCCGCGTTGAGGGCGGACGCCGCTCAGTCGGCGCTGTGTGCTTACCTCTCTCTCATCGCATTGGCGGGACTGGCGATCAACGCTATCTGGCACGTAAAGTGGGCAGACCCGATTGCGGCTTTAGCCGTTCTCCCTGTCATCGTCTGGGAGGGTCGGGAAGCCATGCGCGGGAAGGCTTGCGGCTGTTGCTAACCGTAAGTCTCGGCTTTTCATGAGTGGTTCAAAAGGGTTGCCGCCAGTGCTCCTGCAAGCTGTTGAGCAGAAAGGAGCGGCTGTTGCGGTCTTTGGTGGTCAGTCGGGTAAAGGTTGTGAGACGAGTCCTACGACGTTTCCGCTTTTTCACGCCGCCCGGTTACAACTTGAAACGCTTGGCTCAGTTTCATTTTCGACGCTTTCACCGTAGCCTTCGACAATTTCACCGTTCCCTCCCGGACAATCGAGCCCAGCAGCTTCGCAGCTTTCACTGTGGCGGCTCTCCGGAGACCAGCCTTCTCGACCCGCACCGTACAGCGACAGTATTCCTTGGTGATCATTCCGACGCGAAGCGTCAGGAAGGCATTCGCTGATCCCGACAGGACAGAACTGGCGAGCAGGTGCATTCCCGGAATTGCAGCAACGGTCGAGCCGAAAATCGTTCCAACCAGCACATCGACATCGATGTCCTCAATGCCAGCAGCGATAAAAGCTGTCGAAGCCACGTTTGCGTATAGCTGCACAAAGTCCCGAAGCGACGGTCTTTGGTAGTACACGTGGGCAACCTGCCAAATGAGTCGTGTTTGAGCGGCAAACACGACCAGAACATCTAATCGGCCACTTTGCAAAACGGCGGTGCTGAGGAACACTGCTGACGCCGTGGACGTGACTACATCGTCGGCGTGCTTATCGAGTTTCTGAAGGGCGGTTTCGATATCGGCAGTGGAATTTAGAGCGAGCCCACGGAGGCGGGGATGGCGTGCCAGCCGTTTCTTGAAATCGGCAAGAAATCGGTCATAAGCAGCGGTACCCTCGGTCGCTTCTGGCGGCAGCATCCGTTTAGGCACGCGGAACCAAAGCACCAGCGGGGTCGCCAGTAGTACGCAGTAGGTGAAAATGAGACCCCACATCACTCCGTTTCCGAAAACGACATTGACCGCCCGCGCCGACTGGACGATCTGCATCGTTTGGTTGAACAGAAAAACCGCGAACACAACCACCGTAAAGGCGGCGACGACTAGGACGATTTTCTTTGCAGTTTTCGGCATCGCAAACACTCCACCTCCTAGTATCCACGTTTTCAGCCCTGTGACTCCAAACGGAGTCTGGGGCGCTTTCGTTTGTGTGTTCTTCCTAGCGCAGGACTACAACTCGCCGGGAGCAGAGGTGCCGCCCACGGTCCAAGCAGCAGGTCGGCTTCGGAAGGGAAAATCAAGACTTGGTTTCCGCGTTGGCAGCCTCGAAGAATGCGTCTTGCTGTCGGTGTGCGAAGCGCAGAGCCGATATTCGTGACCGTGATCCAATTTTAAGGTGACCAGATTGGCGACCACAAGCCAAACCATCCCGGTCATGAAAGTTCTGTTAAATCTGAGAAAACGGTGACCTCCATCACTGACGACAAGACGATTTGGAGCGAGGCTAATGGAAGCGAGGTATTCCCCCATGAAACCAAATCCATTAGCACTTGCATCGAAGTCAAATCCATCAACACTCGCACTGAAATCGGACGAGCCAACTGTCCCGATCCCGATTGAGCAGCAGATTCAGCAACGCGCCTACGAACTTTACGAGGAGCGCGGACGGACTGATGGTCACGATGTGGACCATTGGCTTCAAGCCGAATCCGAGGTGACTCAACACAAGGCGATGACGGTCGCCGCATAAAACCAACTGTAGCGCAGGCTCACTTCTGCTCTGAAAGACTTTCCATCAGACAGGAGTGAGCCTTCAAAATTCCTAACCCATTGCCAGGGCGCGTACACGCCATGGTTTTTTGCTCTTCCGCGTCAATCCTCGAAACTTCGAGCGCCTCCTCGAAATCCGTTGAGCGCCTGCTTCCACAACCACTTGATCACGCGAGCGTCGTTGTAGCAGTAGCCCAGATTGTGGTTCAGCGTTGAGAAGCAGTGGCGTTGGCAAGTGTTTTTCAGGTTGGTCAACTGCGTGGTGTCGAATCTGGGGCTGTCGATGTTGCCCCAGTCGAAATTTGACGAGTACATGGGGAAGCAGGGGGTCACGGTACCGTCTGTGCGGATGACCACATTGTTCTGGCCTGCCCGGCAGTTCCACTCGGCGAAACGAAGGCCGCCGTTTTCGTCGGGAACGATGCCGGGCGTGGACGCAAGCAACTTCTCCATGTCCCCGTTGCTGCAGGTGCCATCCCCATACCAGCCGACCTTGCCTACGTCGAGCCCCGAAGACATCCGTACAAACGCCTTCATCTCACGCAGCCTCTGCACGGAGTTGACCATCTGATAGCCCGTCCCGTTCTTATCAATGATCCAGTCAATAAGCTCGTCCACAGCCCGCCAGTCCTCGGGGCGAATATAAGTCGGGTTGTCGTAGACGTGCTTAAAGTGGTCATCCTGTTCGAGCATGGGCGTCTCATTAATGTGGTAATCGGTAGCAAGATGGTGGTCGTGCGCGTACTCGGTGAGCAAACGAACATCGGCATGATTGTTGCGGCAAATGTTCATGTTGAAGAACACCATGTACCCGTAGACGTACTGCTTGCGAATCAGGTGTTCGAGGTTCTTCTCTACGGGAACAAGCGCCTTTGGCAAGCTGGGCTTTTCTTCCCACGCATCGAGAGCCAGATTGATGACGGCCACGCCCGCGTCGCCTAGGCGGTCGGAGATCTCGGGGCGGAGCAAGCGACCGTTGGTGCCGATGTAAGTCCAGAAGCCCTTCTTGGCGGCATAATAGATGACTTTATGCACGAACTGGGGTCGGAGCAGCGGCTCGCCGCCCATCAATGCGAGAACGCGGCAACCCTGACCGTAGAGCCAGTCAATGGAGCGGCGAGCAATATCTTCGGTCATCCCTCTGACCTGGTTGTTAAATGCCCAGCAATACCAGCAGTCGAGATTGCACTTGTAATCCGTAAACAGATAAGCCGTGATGGGATGGAAGTCGCGGCGAAGCACACGCGAGCGGATGTAAGGAAAGAGCCAACCGCGCATCTTGCGGTAAATCTGCTGCCGCGTCCACTCCCGCTTTTCCAAAGGCGCATCCGGGCCGGGGTCATTGAGCAGTTCGGGATACTGCGGGAAGACCGGTTGGGGCAGGGGGGTACCTTTTGGCTGTGGCGGCGCGGGTGGTTTTGGCCCTGAGCGCATCAGCTGGTCATGAATCGCGTCATCCATTCGAAATGCGCGCTCGGCATTTTCTTCGCTCGGTAGTGTGTGGGCGGACATGATTCCCTCCCCTTGTGCATCATTCGGCACAGTCGGCCGCCTGCTCTAAAAGTCTTCGTTCAGCGATAAGCTGGGAAGCAATCTCTTCTTCGGTAATGATCCCGCGGTCGGGGCTGGCTTCGCCGGAGTTCATGGCCTTCAATGACATCGCTTGCGACACTTCCAGCGGGAAGGCACAAGCCCCCTTGCGGCGGCGAGTGGGTCATCCAGCATCCAAGGAAAATGCGCGATCTAGGTGGAGCCTATACAGTCAGCATGGCTCGTCCGGTATGCATCTGGCTGTGACGGTACTCACATCTGGTGGTGCGACGTTTAATGGAATCGGTTAAGTGTTGACTGGAGCAGACCCGGAAGCCCCCCGTTTATGTCTGCCGAGGACTCGTGGGTTCTGGCGAAGTGCTCCAGAACCTGCTGAATGTGCACGTCCACCTGTCTGAGCACAGCAGGCGCTACGGCGCAAGCGTCGGTTTCATAGGTGAGTAAGGGCATGCCTTGTTCGAGGCTGAGCGGTTTGAGAATCGCCTCTGAAATTCGGAATGGGAGGCAGTTGAATGGCCCGATCAGGATGATGCCGTCATAGCCCTCGTGTTCCGCATCCAGCCCCTTGCCTACCGTCGGAGTGACTTCGCCGAAGATCTCAGGGGAGATGTGTTCCGAACTCTTCTCAAACACGGCAGCCATATCGTTGGGTCCAGAGACGAGCAGTCCGGTCTCGGCGAACAGTCCGCGATAATATCCCTCCGTTTTTCTTCCGGCCTGATATGCCCACCATTGTTGCAAATACTGTTGTCCATCTGGATCGAACACCCTGGTGCAAGCCTTGGCCAAGGCGAGGCTTCCCGGCTGCATGCCCCAGTCGTTGGCCACTTGCCTCAAACCATCATAGGCAACATAGAGGAAGAGGTCAGTCAAATCGACGGGCTTGAGGATGATTCCCCGTGCCGCGTAGAGGTCACGGACGCCATCCATGAAAAACGGACTGAAGCGGGTGAAGAAGTCCCCGGTCACAACCACCCGAGGGCAGGCCATCGGATCTCGCGTCCGTGGCAACGCCGCTAACTGCTGTACCAGCGCGGGCAGTTCGGAGTTGAACTCATCGAGTGTTCTGGCCTTGAGGTTGAATCTTTGCCAGTGCTGCTGAAATTCCTCGATGCTGCCCGGGGCGCCCACCACACGGAGTACATGGTCGATCTCGACGAGGATGTCCGCGATGAGAATTGCCGGCGACAAATGCTTCACCAGAAGGGCCGGGTCGAATCCCAAATAATCGTTCCCCCGCTCGGGACTGAGCATGAACACATCGCTCAGCTTGTGCTCGACGATGAACCGTTCAAAATAGCCCATGTAGGATTGACTGACGCAAGGAGCGCCACCGCGGACCATGTAGAACCCGACGATCTCGCCGGGCTGACGATTTTGATGGATTTTGAGCAGTTGCCCGATGCAGAGGGGCAGCGGGAGACACTCACGACCGGAGGTAGATTGCAGACCGAGGTCGAGTTGACTCCGATCCATGGAAGCGACTTCTCCGGCGTGCAAGCCCAGCCAGCCGGCGGCCATAGCCATGCATTGTGCGTGATACTGGGAAAAGTTGAGGAAATAGAGCTTTACTCGTGGGTTGGTGAGTGGCACTCGCTCGCCATTTGCACAAACGACCGTTCCGCCCTTGGCCAGCCGACAAGCAGTGAACGACTGGACGAGGCTGGTCTGCGCGGCGTGGTAGTTTTCGACAACATCGAGAAAAGCTTCCAAGCGCGTTTGCACGCCAGCGTCGGCCGTGTGGGCATCGATTTCGAGGAGCAGATATGGTTTGGATCCAAGCTCGGATGCGAGCAAAGAATGAGTGAATGCATCGATCGTACAACTGAAGTTGCTCACGCTTAGAAGGAAAAGGTTAGGATGCTGCTTTACGAGGGAGACCGCATTCAAAATCTGATTAGCGAAATGCCAAACGGTAGGTCCTGCTCCGACCGGTGTAAGGCAATCTGCTGGAATCACCGGTACTCCCATGCTCGACAGTTTCTTGCCCACGGATTGCGAAGCCTCAGGCGCATAAGCGTTGTAGCTGTGACCTGCCAATAAAATTGCAGGCTTGCCGGCTGCCAATGCTTGGGCGAGAGCCTTCCGGCCCAGCTCCATCAGGGCAGATTCGGCTTCGGTCTGGTCATGCACGGCCGCCGCCCAGGCCTCGTCGGCCACCTCGCGCGAAAATCCCAACTCGTCCACCGCCATATCGGTCATGGTCGTACTTGCCGCATATCCGTTGCTGAAATCCAGTACTGGCGAAAGAAAGTGAGTATCCGGAAATGCCTTGGCTAGGAAATAAGGACCGGCTTGCGTGATCGGACATAGGTAGGAATCTTTCGAAGAGTTGTGCTGAGGCATGCGCACCACGTGAGGCAAGAGGATCAGGCGCACGCCACGCTGCCCTAGATCCAATACCGCGCCGTGTGCGATCTGTGCTGGCAGACAAAAGCCAGAATGCGACCTCAGATCGCCTCGCGGGTCCACGCCGGATAACACGACCTCCATCCCCAGAACCGAGAAAAAAGTCGAATAGAGGGGGAATAGTGAATGCGTCGTCAACGCCCGAGGAATGCCGATGCGTGTCTCGCGGAGCTTTGTCGCGGCGTTGTTGGCGTAGCCAAAGGACTCTTCAAAAAACGACTTTGCGGTTTCGTATGCCGGCCCAACGCCCCAACGAGCATGTTCCCTCGGCTCGTGCTTAGGACCTGTACCGATATGCTTGGTCGCGATATAAAGTATCGCGGCTCGTTGCTCGACCAGGTCAGGCGCGGGTGGGATGCGGGATTTTCTCTTCCACACGTTTTCGAACAGGCTGCAGCGGCCACCGAACGGAAACCGTCGTCCATTGACCTTGAAGCGCTCAATGTCGCAGTAGAGCTTGCACGCCCGGCATGTGAATCGACCTTCGAGTTTCATGTCGGCTGCGGCGAGAGTCTGGAGATCAGTTGCGCTACCCTCCAGGCCTGGTGACCGTTCGAGGGCGAGCAATCCTACCCCTAGAGCTCCAAGCAACTCTGGGTTGGGCGGGACCACGACTGGGCGTCCGACACTATGGGCGAACGCATACGCTATAGCACGATTCAGAGCCACACCTCCTTGCAGGAGCACCTTCTTGCCGACCGCGCGTTGCCCTTTGACTTTCGTGAGGTAGTTTTCAGCGACGGCGCATACGAGTCCGGCGAGAATGTTGTCGCGCTCTTGGCCCTGCTGCTGGGCGATGCGGATGTCTGAATTAATGAAGGCCGCGCAAGTTGTCTTGAATTTCACCGGCGACGGAGCAGACAACGCAACATCTGCGATCTCGCACATACTGATCCCGAGATCACCCTGCGCGCTCTCCTCAAGGAAGGAACCTGTGCCGGCCGAGCAGGCGTTGTTCATAGCGTAGTCGATCGGTACGCCATTTCGCAGGTAGATGTACTTGGAATCTTGGCCGCCCAATTCAAAAATCGTGTCTACATCTGCTGCAAAGTGTGTCGCGCCAGCGGCATGAGCCGAAATCTCGTTGTACACGTGCTCGGTGCCCAGGCAGGCGCCGACTAGTTCTCGGGCCGAGCCTGTTGCGCCCGCAAGGCTCACAGGGCGATTGCCAACTTGACGGATGAGCGCGGTTAGGCACTCGCGAGCCGCCAACACAGGATCACCGCGAGTTCGCGTGTAATGCGAGGCCACAATGCCACTTGTCACAGGATCGAGCAGGATCGCCTTTGTGGTCGTCGATCCCGCATCCACTCCCAACACCAGCGGACCGTCCGGTGGCGTCTGCAGGGACGGGGCGGCGATGATCTGCACCTGGTCCTTGTAACGATGAAGCAGCGGAAGTTTCTCGAAGCCCGGCGGACGTGAAATCTTCGGGGATCTGTGCAGCGGCCTGTCGCGGGTGAGCAAGGCTGTACCCCACGCTTCGAACCAGGGACTCTCCGGCAGCGCGACCAACTCCGTGCCGGCAAGCTTCACGCGCAGTGCCTCCAGCAGTGCGGCGTTGCGGGTCACGCCTCCGATCAGCAACACGCGCCGCAGTGGAAGTTGCCCTTTCTCCAGTAGCGCGACCACTTTGTTTGCCATGTTGTCGTGGATGGTGTGCAGGATGTCCGCCGGAGTGGCCTCGTGACGGTTGAGCTTGTGCGTGACATCGGACTTGCAGTGCACAGAGCAGCGCGAAGCAAGCGGCACGACTTCCCCCGTGGATGAAAGCTGGATCGCCTCGTCCATATCGAGTCCCATCCTGCCGATCAGTTGCACGAAGAACTCGCCACTGCCCGCCGCACACTTATTATGTGACAAAACATTGGTGATCCTTCCGTCCGCTAGCATGTAGACCAGAAAGGATTCGCCACCTAAGGAACCCACAGCGTCGAACTGTCCTTCCAGCTCTCGCAGAGCGCGTTGGATCGCGGCAAACTCAGAGATGTGCCCCAGATGACCGGATACACCGAAATATTCGGCGTCGGCGAACTCCGGCATAGCGAGCAGATTCGCAAGAACTTCCAAGGGGCGTCCCTGATGGGCCATCACTTTGGATTTCTTGGCGTTGTCTCGAAGCGCGACCAGCTTGACCGTCAGTGCGCCGATATTGACGCCTACGAAGGACATCACGGCTCTCGTATGGCAGGATTTGGATGCGACAGTGTCGGATACGGAAGGCACGCAGACCCGATCAGCATAAGTCTGCCTCTGATTGAACTATACTCCCGCGCGCGAGAGCACGAGAGGTTATTCAAGGCGACCGCTAAATACTTATCTTCCGCATCGGACGGTCCATGTGAGTCTGGTAGCCCGAACACATCGTGACGCGGTCAGGTCATGCAAGCTCCGGCCAATTGTGATCTCAGTCACCGCTTTTTTCCGTCGAAGGTAGTTCTTGCCGCAAATTGTCCGCGTGACCGGGTTCGAGTGGGCATCCTGGTTCTTCTACAACCCGGTGCCGCCGGAGATTGCGGCTCAGTGCCTCTCGGTATGACGCGAGCCGTGATGTGATGTGGAGTTCGCACATAGAGAACGATCAGATAAACATTTCTATCGTCTGCCTCTTTGGCGAAGTCTGCCGTTGACAATCGCTGAGATTCCTCCCGAGCGACGGGCGAAAGTGAAGTAATCCGCCGTGAACGAAGGGACGAAGACTGGCCGCCCGGAATTTGCCGCTCAAGGGGTGAAGTCACGCTGTCCGCGGATTCAAGGATTTAATCTGTCAACCATGTCTCTGACACTTACTTTTCAACTGTTGTCTAGTGCGTGTTATGCCGCTCTTTCCGCCCTCCGCGCACGAGCACGCCACGTTACGTTCGCCAAATGAAAGTAGCCCAACCCCAACTCCGACTGCCAAAATCATGCAAGACAGGAACCCGTATGAGTTCAGAAGTGATTCCATTCCATACAAAGTTTACGCCTTTTGAGAAGGCGTGGAACTCGCCCCATACGGTACGCTTCCCCACACCCGACGACGCCTTGCAGTCGTGAACTTCGCAGGGCTCGGATGCCGATGTCGCCCGCAACCGGGCGCTCGCCGCCTACAAGGACTTCCTCACCCTCTGGAAAGACGCTGATCCCGACATCCCCGTCCTGAAGCAAGCAAAAGCCGAGTACGCGAAGCTGCAATGAAACTCGCCCAGACTTCGTTACTGCGGTTGCGATCCTGCGCGTTCCACAAGGTATACCTGTGCACCAGCGACCAACCTGCCGAAACAGGGGGCGAAAGGCCGCATAAAATGAAGTCGCCGCAGACACCCTTTCGAACCACCCGATTGGCGAGGGCTTGGGAACGCTTGAAATTGCGGATTTGCCCTTTCCTGCGTCCATCGGTGTGACCGTCCTCGTTGACTCGGCTTCACAGCACTCCTAACATGGCACGTGAGTCCTTCGCCATCCATGATCGACCAGACCATCTCGCACTACCGCATCGTCGAGAAACTCGGCGGGGGCGGCATGGGTGTGGTCTACAAGGCTGAGGACGTGAAGCCGCAATAACTGGCGAGTCGAAGCAAAGGAGAAACCCTATGATCGACACCAACAAACTCCTCATTCGCCGTCTCTTCGAGGAATGCTTCAATCGGCACAACGTGGATATTTACTCTCAGTTCTATGCGGGGACATTTGTGCAGCATACGCCCAGCCTTGGAGAACTCGGAGCCGAGGCGCATCGCCAGCTTCTGGTTTCCATCTTTGCCGCTTTCCCTGATGCCCATTGGACGGTTCTCGACCAGATCGCCGAAGGCGACAAGGTCGTCACCCGCTGGCGACTTGTTGCCACTCACAAAGGAACTTTCGTGGGTATTGCTGCGACAGGAAAGCAGTTGATAAGCGGCGGTATCTGTATTGACCGCGTCGTTGACGGAAAGCTGATAGAGGAGTGGGAAGAATGGGACACGCTTGGCATGATGCAGCAACTGGGTGCTGTCCCGGTCGCCAAGGTAGACCACCCGCTGGCAGTGTAGCCATCAGGCAGTGTGGCAGCGCCGTAGTTGACGCTATCAGGCAATTTCACGTTTTGACCGCCAGCATCAACGCCAAGGCGATTTGCACCAACAGTGTGTCTTGAAAAGGTCGCTGCTCTTGCGAATAATCGCACTCGCCCATGCCCAGAAGCACGATTAACTTCGACACGGTGCGGAAGATCGGCTTGGCGTTGCCCGGCGTGGAGGAGAGCACTGCGTACGGGTCGCCCGCGCTCAAGGTTCGCGGAAAACTCTTGGCGTGTGTGCCTGCTCATCGTTTGGCTGAACCGGGTTCGCTTATGGTTCGCGTGAACTTCGCCGACCGCGCCGAACTGCTCGCAGCCGCTCCCGACGTTTACTACGTGACCGACCACTATCTCAACTACACGTCCGTGCTGGTTCGCCTGTCCCGCGTCACGCCCGACGTCCTGCGGGACTTGCTCGGCATGGCTCACAAATTTGTGACCGCGCATGAGGCACGCCGTTCGCCATCGCGGCACCGTCGCAAGCCTGCCTGACTCCGGCTCTGAAGCAAGCTAAAGCCCAGTACGCGAAGCTGCAATAGGCTTCTTGCTGCTGCGACGTTGGCGTAAGTGTCGCTAGGTTCGTTCAACGGATTCGGTGGACATCGTTCGCGGCTGCGTGATTCCTTGGTGCCTGCTTGACTTTCAGTGTGGTCGCGATCCAGAATACCCGACAAGTGTCTTGCGGTAGGGGCATTCCAGTCCTACAACCGAATAGCAACTGGGGAGGTCATCATGCGGCGACTCAACTTGATTCGCACGGTGCTGTTTGTCGGCGTGTGTTCCGCGTTTGGATCACCCGCGTTTGCTCAGCAT
>Ga0187819_10001655_pt1 | contig 11543 bp, 10 predicted proteins | sample NC_wetland_sal_i_15_FD_132411 | JGI IMG/M metagenome (GOLD analysis project Ga0187819, IMG submission 132411) | Wetland sediment microbial communities from Neuse River Estuary, North Carolina, USA - SO4_4 | ecosystem: Environmental > Aquatic > Freshwater > Wetlands > Sediment | place: USA... | reverse complement strand
CTACCTGCTCGACGGCCGCCACAACTTCCGCCGAGGGTGAACCGCCAAGTTCGAATCTGCTTCCCTCAATCCCGTAGATCAGCAACTGCGCCGGCAGCTGGCCTAGGCTGCGCGCGATTTCCACTGCCTCGGCGATGCCGAACGCATGCGTCGAACAGCAGAACTGATCCGGCGGCAGCGGGGTCGCACTCGCATCCCACCTCGTGACCGTGCCGGGAGCCGCGCCGGTCACCACCGTATCGATCAGAATCGCTTCGCCCGCTTCGTCCCAGGCATCCATCAGCGCCAGCGGATCGCTGGTGTGTTCCTGCGCGTCAACTCCCAGCTCCCGAAGCCGCCGCGCTACCAACAAGCCGGCGGCGTCGTCTGACCGGTCCGGATTCCCAACGCCAACGATCGGCACGCGTCACTCCCGCTCGAGATGCAGCCGCAGGAAATGCGTCGCACAGGAAATGCACGGGTCGTAGTTGCGCAGCGCCTGTTCGCATTTCCAGGTCACTTCGTCGGTGGGGCGGTTGGCCAGTTGCGGCACGAACTGCCACAGATCTTCTTCCATCCGCTTCTGGTTCTGGGAAGTGGGCGGAACGATCTTGGCGAACTGCACCAGCCCCTGATCGTCGATCCGGTAGCGATGATACAGAGTCCCGCGCGGAGCTTCGGTGGCGGCGCAGCCCACTCCGGCATGCACGGCAACAGCGGCCCGCGGCGCGGCCGGCGGTTCGTAGGCTTCAATCACTCGGATCGCTTCCCAGCACGCGAAGACCATTTCCACGGCGCGCGCGATGATACTGCGAAACGGATTGTTGCAAGGGAGGGAGAGCCGGGCATCACGAGCGGCTTGCTGAGCGACCTCCGGCAGACGCGCAAAGTTCAGATTGAACCGCGCCAGCGGCCCCACCATATACGAGCCGCGCGCTCGCAGGACCGATTGCAATGCGTTTGAATGCTTCACATGCTGTTCGACAAAGTGCTCTTCGTACTCGGCCACGTCGATGTCCAGGCCCTTGTTCGAAACCAGCCGGCCCTCATTAAACGGGTATTCGTCGGGATGCGATAGGCTCACGAACTCGTAGGGCTGTTCAAAATCGGGGAATTCGAAGCCCGCCACGAGTTTCACGCTTTGGAGCGAAGCATCCAGCGCCCACTTGAGATCCTCCAGAAGCGGACTCAATTCACCCCGCGCCGGAACCCGGTAAAAGCCCCCCACCGCAACCGAAACGGGATGAATCTCCCGGCCGCCCATCAGCGTTACGATGCGATTGCCAATCTTCTTCAGGCGCAGAGCCTGCTCGACGACAGCGCGATAGTCGCGCGCCATCTGGATGGCATCCGGATATCCGAGAAAATCGGGAGCGTGCAGCATGAAGATGTGCAGCGCATGGCTTTCGATCCACTCGCCGCAATAGAACAGGCGCCGCAGCATGCGCACCGCCGGGTCGACCGGCACTCCCAGGGCGCGCTCGATCGCATGCACCGCGCTCATCTGATAAGCGATCGGGCAGATCCCGCAGATGCGCGCCACAATGTCCGGCACCTCGGAAAAGTGGCGTCCTCTTAAGAACGCTTCGAACAGCCTGGGCGGCTCGTAGATCTTGAGCTTCACGTCGGTGACGCGGTCGCCTTTCATTTTGACGAACAGCGCGCCTTCCCCTTCGACGCGCGCCAGGCAGTCGACTTTGATGGTCCGGCTCTTGCCCGGTGAGCTACTCATGGCGCTCGCACTCCTCGCTGGCCTTGCGGAACTGCCAGGCCCAGGCATTGAAACTGCGGAACGCCCGCGCAATCTGCGGGTCGCTTTGACCCAGGATGCGGAACTGATTCACCAGCGACGCGGTATTCGGGCTCTCCATGGGCCCGTAGCAGCCATAGCAGCCGCGGTTGAAACTGGGGCAGATGGCGCCGCAGCCGGCCTGCGTCACCGGTCCCAGACAGGCGATGCCCTGCGCCACCGCGATGCAGACGTTGCCGCGCCGCTTGCATTCCATGCACACGCTGTATGTGGGGATGTTCGGTTTCCGCCCCGCCAGCGTCGCGCTGATCAACTCAATAAGCTGCGCCTTGTTGATCGGGCAGCCGCGCAATTCGAAATCCACCGGAACGTGCTCGGCGATAGGCGTCGAGAGTTTCAGCGTGCTGATGTATTGCGGCGTGGCGTAAACCACGCGGACGAATTCGTCGATATCGCCGGAGTTCCGCAACGCCTGGATGCCTCCCGCGGTAGCGCACGCACCGATGGTCACCAGCTTGTGGCATTGCCGCCGCACCTGTTGGATGCGCTCGGCATCGTGATGCGTGGTGATCGACCCTTCCACCAGCCCTATGTCATATGGGCCCTTCAGCATCGACCGGCTCGCCTCGGGGAAGTAGGCGATCTCCACTGCGCCGGCTATTGCGAACAACTCGTCTTCAGCGTCAAGCAAGCTCAACTGGCAGCCGTCGCACGACGCGAACTTGAAAACGGCGATCTTCTGTTTCTTCCGGCCGTTAGAGCTCATGTTTGCTCATCAATCCTCGTACCTGCTGGTACGAAAACACCGGGCCGTCTTTGCAGATGAAATACGGACCGTACTGGCAATGCCCGCAGAAGCCCACGGCGCATTTCATGTTGCGCTCCATGGATAAATAGATATCGGCTGCCGAAACCCCGCGGTGCTGCTCCAATTCCGCCACCACGTAATTCATCATGATTTCCGGCCCGCAGACCAATACCACGGTCCGGTCCGGATGTAAACGAAGGTGGCGGAACAGAGTGGTCACCACGCCCACGCGCCCGCGCCAGTTTACTCCGCCGTAATCGACCGTGGTGAGCACCAGGGTGTCCGCCGAGCGGCCCCAGGCGTTCAACTCTTTCCGGAACAGCAGGTCGCCCGGGCTGCGCGCGCCATATAGCACGATGAGGCGCACGTAATCATCGCGGTTGTGCAGAACGTGAAAGATCGCCGGCCGCAGAGGAGCCAGGCCAATGCCGCCGGCCACGATCAGAACATCTTTGCCGTGCGCGGCCTCGAGCGGCCAGGGCTTGCCGTAAGGTCCTCTCACGCCCACCCAGTCGCCCGGCCGCAGGCTCACCAGCGCCTGCGTCGCCGGCCCGACCGACCGCACCGTGTACGCCAGGCGGCGCGCTTGCTCCGGGTCGCCGCTGATCGAGATGGGCAGCTCGCCGACGCCGAAAACGTAGAGCATGCTGAACTGGCCCGGCTCAAATCGGGGCATCTCGGCGTTTCCTGCCGGCTGCAGATTGAGCGTGAACGTATCGTGCGTCTCCCGCAAAACCGATTCCACGCGAAACGACTGCGGGCACATGGGATCGGCCAGGGTCTCGCTCTTCTTCACGGCTTCGTCAGACGTGAGGGGCATAAACATCCAAAAGCTGCAAACGGGTGGCTTCCAGCCGCTGCGTCGTGATGTGAACAAACCGCTTCAGCAGCTCATATCCCAGATCGTGGTTCTCTTCGCACTTGGTACGCAGGCATGTCCCGTCAAGGGCGATGGCGCGGGTTCCCTCTACCGCCCGCGCGTCGAAACGCCAGCGGTAAGGCGGGATCAGCCAGGACCATCCCAGGATGTCTCCCGCTTCCAGCGTCTGCACCACAATCGGCGGGCGCTGCGGCGCATAGATCTCCAGCGCCACCCTGCCTTGGCGGATGAGATAGAAATGGCCGGCCTCTTCGCCCGTACGGAACAGATACGCTCCTTCGGCAAAGCGCACGTTGGACGCGCACCCCACGAGTACTCTCAGATACTCGGCGTCCAGTCCTTCAAAGAACGAATGCTGAGCGAGGATGGGTTCAAGAGACTCCACTGCTTAACCTCCTATGAAGCTGGCGACCTATGACACAACCGCTCCCTTTGGTCACGGCTCAGTATCCGGTGGGCTTTACTGAGCCGCGACCGAAGGAAGCGGTACTAACGTTCTGGCGGAGACAGACCACTCGTGCCGCCTCCGCGAATGGCGCGCACTTCTTCGGTGATATCGATGCCCGCGGGGCACCAGGTGATGCATCGCCCGCATCCCACACACCCCGAGCTGCCGAACTGGTCGATCCAAGACGCCAGTTTGTGCGTCAGCCACTGGCGATAGCGCGACCTCACCGACGGCCGGACGCTGCCTCCGTGGATGTACGAGAACGCCTGAGTGAAGCAGGAATCCCACTTGCGCCAGCGCTCGGCGTGGTTTCCTGCAACGTCGCTCACATCTTCCACCACCGTGCAGAAACAGGTGGGGCACACCATCGTGCAGTTCGCGCAGGCGAGGCACCGGGCGGCGACGTGATCCCATCGTGGATGTTCGAAGTTCTGATAGAGCAGGTCGCGAATACCGTTCGTGTCCATCTGGCGGTTCTGTACGGCGGCGCGCTCGACGGCCTCATCAGCCTCCTGGCAGAGCGCCGGGGACGCTTCGCGCGCGTCCAGATCGGCCAGGATCTCGGCGCCTGCCGCGCTCCCTGTCTCCACCACAAACAAATGCCGGCCCTTGTCCGCGATCTCCGTCAAGGCCAGATCAAAACCCTGGCGCGCCCGTGGCCCGCTTTGCATCGAGGCGCAGAAACAGGTTGGCGCAGCTTGTGTGCATTGGACCGCGACAATGAAAACGCCCCGGCGCCGGCTGGCGTAGACGGGGTCGATGAAGCGATCCTCGATCAGAACACGATCCTGCACCTGGATGGCTGCCAGTTCACAGGCGCGAACGCCGAGAAAGGCGTATCGCGGCGGCGGGGAGGGATGGTTGAGAACGCGAACACCTTGTCCATCTCGCTCGATATGGATGAGTTGGACTGTGGAGGGGTGCAGGAACTTTTTCCAGCTCTGCGGCCCGACTGTGTAGCCGAACAGCGCTCCGTTTTCGCGCTTCCTGAGGCGGTAGCGCCCGGCTTCCTGCTCATCGGCCCAGCCAGCCGGGAGGTCTTCCAGTTTTTTCAGGGTTTCGTAGACGATGGCGCCATCGCGCACAGTGGGACCAACCACCTGGTACCCGCGACGCTCCAGCGACGGAATCAGCCGCCGGAGACCCTCGAGGGTGACCACAGCGCGTGGGTTCGAGCCGGCCGAATTCTCCATGGCGCTCCTTTCAACGCGAGAGCCAGGAACACCCACCGGCGGCTGGCCCCCCGTCGGACCAGCCCCGGCGTATGGCGAGACTACGGGAAGATGCCCCGCACCTGCGTGGCTTCGGCTACGCGGCCTACTGCCAGAATGTAAGCAGCCGTGCGCATGTCCACCTTGTACTTCTCCGCGGTCGCATATACTTCTTTGAACGCGTTAGTCATAGTGCGTTCCAGATACTTGTTGACTTCGATTTCTGACCAGAAGAAGCCATACAGATCCTGCACCCACTCGAAATAGGAGACTGTCACGCCGCCGGCGTTGCACAGAATGTCGGGGATGACGAAGATGCCCTTACCGGCGAGGACGGCGTCGGCTCCGGGCGTGGTCGGTCCGTTCGCGGCTTCCGCGACGACTTTCGCTTTGATGCGGTCCGCGTTTTCCAGCGTGATCGTGTTCTCGAGCGCGGCCGGGATCAGAACGTCGCAGTTGAGCTGTAGCAGCTCCCGGTTGGTGATGGGTTCGGCGTCCGGAAAATTGAACAAGCTGCCGGTCTGCTCCTTAAACTTGAGCGCCTCCTCCGGATTGATTCCCTTGCGGTTGTAGATCCCGCCTTTGGAATCGCTGGCAGCGATGATCTTCGCGCCATCTTCATGGAGGAGCCGGGCGGCGATGCTTCCGGCATTCCCGAAGCCCTGAACAGCAACGGTGGCGCTGTCCAATTTGATGCTTTTCGCTTCACAAGCCAGGCGCGTCGTGACTTGGCATCCGCGTGCCGTCGCTTCGTGGCGTCCTTTCGAGCCGCCCAGGCTCAGAGGTTTGCCCGTCACGACCCCGAGTTCCGTGTGGCCGTGCAGCATGCTGATGGTGTCCATGATCCATGCCATGGTCTGCGGCGTAGTGTAGACGTCCGGCGCCGGGATGTCCCGATCCGGGCCGATAATCACTGAGATCTCGGTCGCGTAACGCCGCGTGAGCCGCTCCAGTTCGCCCATCGAAAGCTTCTTCGGGTCCACCCGCACACCGCCCTTGCCGCCGCCGTAGGGGATGTTCACGGTGGCGCACTTCCATGTCATCCAGGAAGCCAGCGCTTTCACCTCATCCAAAGTGACATCGGGATGGTAACGAATGCCCCCTTTGGCCGGCCCACGCGCAAGATTGTGCTGGACCCGGTATCCTTCAAACACCCGGATCTCGCCGTTGTCCATGCGAACGGGGATGGAAACGATCAACTGCCGCTTGGGGGTTTTCAGCATGCTTCGCATGCCTTCATCCAAATGCAGATAATCAGCGGCCGTATCAAACTGCTTTTGCGCGTTCTCAAACGGATTCAACGTTTCTTTGGAAAGCGTGACAGTACTCACAGTTGCCTCCTTGGCATTCTTTACACATCAACTTCTATAAGTGCTCGGTTCTCGGTTCCTGCTGCTATTAATTCAAGCGGCACGCCCCGCTTACACAACTGGCACGTATCCCGATTGGAGTAATAGGGCGTTTCCAGCTCCGCCAGGTAATAAAGAGGTAAGTCTTGGAGGGAGTCAGTCTTAGGAGTGGGAACGTAGAACAAAACCGCCAAGGCTACGACTTTGGCGCCTCTGGATTCCACCAGTCGCCGGGCCTCGTTGAGCAATTTGCCGGACCGGAGGAGGTCGTCCACCAGCAGCACTTTTTCCCCGTGTTGAGGCTCAAGATACTGCGGGAAGTGCATGGGGCCTTTACGGGTTTCTTTCTCCGCCCAGTACACTTGCCGCGCGTGCAGGGCCTCGCACAAGCCGTACGCCACCGGCATCCCTCCTACCGTGGCTGCAACGAAAGAAAGGTCGGAAATCAGGGTTCGGATCTCGATGTTGGCACGGAGGAGCCGGCTGAGGCCCACGCTCAACACTTTGGCGTGGCGATAATAGCGCATAGCCAAGGCGGGCTCTAGATGTTGTGCGGAATGAAGACCGTCGGAGTCTTCAAAGTGGCCCGTGCGGAGCGCGCCGGTCTCCCGAAGGATGGCGATCACTTGTTCTTGTGTGGGAATCAGGTCCATGCTCGCCCTCGTGATTCCCCTGTTGGGATCGGGTCCTGTGTTCGCGGCAAACGCACGCCAACGTCAAACATGGACGGGCTCTAAACAGCAGGAGATCAGTTTTAGCATTGCAATCGATTCGCCGACTCCAACGTCAGGCGGGCCATTTCGCGCAGGCGGATTTGTGCGCCCTTTTACCCAAAGTTGCCGGTAGGCAGTGGGCGATAATCCACCACTTGTGCGTGCTTTATGGGTTCTAGTTAGGACTACTGCTGCATCGACTCGATATACTTCGCCAAGTTGGCGATGCGCAGTTTCGTGACAGCGTCGTTGCCGGGGTCTAAGGAATGGAATATGGGTCCCCAGGTCGGCATATCGCTCGATCCGTGAGCGGTGATGGGGTCGGCTCCCTCGATCACGCGGGTAACCCGGCTGGTGGGAAACTTACCGCCGTATTTTTGTTTCAGCAGCGTAAGGTTCGCCGGAGGAACTTTTAACGCTGCCGATGCGGGTCCATGACCCTTGCCGTCAACCCCATGACAGGGAGCGCAATAAGTCTTGAACATGGCGACCGCCGAGTCGGCCGGCGTGGAAGTTACGGGAACTTTCTTGATCTCTTTTTGTGCCGCGGCGACAAGCGCTGTCAGGCCCAAAAGCATCGCTAACAACACACTTGATTTCATTGGAAGCTCCTTTCCCTCCACCGTGTCGTTTACAGTGCGCAATCTTGCACGTTGCTTTCCAACATCACTGTATTGAGTTCAAATACGCAATCAAATCCGCCAGTTGCCGAGGATTATTGAACCGGGGCCAAGCGACGTGAGCCTGCCGCATGCGGTTGAGCATCTGGGGGCCATGCCTCCACAGCACCGAGATGATGGTAACCTCCGAGTACTTGCGGGCTTGGCCGGGCAAGGATGGCGCGCCGTTGGTCCCGCTGGCGTGGCATTCCACGCAATGCTTCTGCGTAAAGACCTGCTTGCCGCGGCCGGCGTTGGCATCGGGGTAGACGAACTGGCGCATCCACAGATAGCTGAGCAATTGGCGCATTTCGTCCTGGCTCAAAGTCGGCGGCGGCTGGATCATTCTGGGGGCATGGTTCCACATGTCTACCGCGATATCGGTGAGGGTCAAATTGTGGAGACGGTTTTCCAGCGCGAGCTTGCCGGTATGGCACTTGATGCATCCCTTGGACTCAAAGATTCCTTGCCCGCCTTCGCCGGACGTATAGGAAAAGCGTGCAACGAGATCCCGGGTCTGCGGAAGAGTGCGGAGGTAGACCAGCATGTCGCTCAATTCCTGGGTGGTCAATTCCTGCCATGGGATGTTCTTCTTTGCGAACGCCTCGTGCATGCGGCTGCTGTGATTCCACATCTGTTGAACCATCAGAATCGGCTGGCCCAGCGACTCCCATTTCACAACCGGCGGAGCGTTCTCGGCGACTGAGTCGGTAATCCCATGGCATTCGGCGCAATGCCTGGCGCTGAACACCTGCTTGCCGCGGGCGGCATCGCCGGGTTGGTCAAAGAATCGCGTGGAATAGAGAAAAGCGAAAAGGTTGGCGGCATCCTCGGGGCTCAGTTTCGGCCGCTCGACGCCCTGGGTGTCCATGGCTCCCCACATGAGGGGTGCGTGGTTCCACATGGTGCTGGCGAGTTGGGCCGGCGTATAGCCGCGGTCCACCTGGCGACCCAGATCGGCCGCCTTCTTCCCGCCTTTACCATCGATGCTGTGGCACTGGATGCACCGTTCGCTCTCGAAGAGCTTGTGGCCTTGCTCAGAATCGCCGGGGACGACAGGCAGACTGGCGCCCTGCATGCCCAGCACGAGGAAAGTCGAGATGAGTAGTTGTCGGAACATAGGTACACTTTGCTCCCGTTACACGAGGCTTACGTTCAGTATAGTGCGGGGAAGGTCAAGCGGGGCGGTTGGTTGGGAAATTGAGTGTACTGTCAGGTGTGAAAAAAATCAGGTCGCGCGTGCCGGACCACTACAGGCAAACATCCGCTTCCTTTGGTCGCGGCTCGTGAGATATGCGTTCAATACTGTCCGCGCTTCTCTTCGGTCAACCCTCGCGCTTTGCGAGGCGGCCGGGATTGTCTTTGATGATCGCGCCTTCGGTGTGGCCGCCCAGGTCCAGCAGCAGTTGTGTGAGGGCGCCGTCGTGGAGGACGTTGTTGGTGACGATGCAATTTTCGAGGGCGCTGCAGATGATGCCATAAGAGGGCGACCAGGCGCCGCGGCCGTTGTCGTCGCGGCCTACTTGCAGGTTGTTGGTGGTACAGGTGATGCCGCGGGCCTTTTCCAGGTAGATCTGGCAGGAGTCGTAGGTCTCGGGCTGGGCGTTCTTGCCGCTGCGCTTGACGAAATTGCCGGCGATGGCCATCTGCTCGCCGCCGACGATCGCCAGGCCGCGAGTGCCGGCGCGGTCGAAGAAATTGCCGGTGATGTTGTAGCCGTCGCCGCCAATAATGAGAACGCCCTCGCGGTTCCACTCGATGCGGTTGGCGGTGAGGGTGCAGGAGGCGTTTTCCTCGCGCGCGGCGAAGCCGGCGCCGCGGTTGCCGGAAAGCCAGTTGTCGATCAGAAATCCGTCCCAGCCGCGCAGTGAAATTCCGTCGCCGTGGTTGTAGGCGATCATGGAGTGGCGAATGGAGAAACACCAGGCGCGAGTGAGGCGCACGCCGTCGCCGGTGAAGTTGGCGATTTGCGAGCGCTCGATGCGGAAGGTGTCCTCCTGCTTGCCGTAATCGGGCTTGTTGAGGAAGATGCCGTGGACGTTGTTGCCGATCTTGCCGCCGTCGAGGGACAGCCCTTCGATGGTTGCTCCGAACGCGCCGGTGATGTTGAGGAGGCAACTGGCTGCGGGATCGGCGAGGCGGATGACGGAGCCGCCGCCACGGTGGTAGTCCCAGGCGGGAATACCAATCAAAGCGACGTTGGGGCGAAGATGCAATTCGGCCGTCAGATAAACGCCGGGCGGCAGGAAAACCGAACCGCCGCGCTCGGCGGCCTGGTCGATGGCGGATTGGATGGATTTCGTGTCGTCGGTTTTGCCATCGCCTTTGGCGCCGAGCTGGCGGGGGTTGAAGACGGTACCGGTGGGAGGTTCAGCGGCTTTGCCGGTTCCGAGAGCGAGGAAGGCGAGTGCCGCGGGTTTAGCGAGGCTGCGGCGGGAAGGGAATGGCGGAAGATCAGCGGCATTCATTGAGTTGCTCCTATGGACCGCAGGGGACAGGCACCACTGTCCACGACGAGCAGTCCGGTCAGGTTCGACTGTTGAGATTAGGGACAGTGGAGCCAGTCCCCGGTTGGTCATATAGTGTTCTTTCTGAGTGAGAAACCGCTCCCTGCGGTCGCGGCTCAGTTTGGCTTCGTCCCGGAGTACGGACAGGCCGGCCATACAGATGACAACTTTATCGCGTCGCGAATGGTTGATGTTAACGGGGGCTGCGTTCGGCAACCTGGGTTTAGCGCAGACGCCGTGGTATCAGACCATGCGGCGGTGCGGGCAGGTGAACTTCAACGAGCGCGATCCGATTGAGCTGAATATCGACGAGTGGCTGGATTACTGGAGCAGCCTCAAAATTAACGCGCTGTTGCTGAACGCGGGCGGGATCGTGGCGTTTTATCCTACGCGCGTTCCGTACCATCACACGAGCCAGTATCTGGGCAACCGCGACCTGTTCGGCGACTTCGCCAAAGCGGCCAAGAAGCGCGGCATCCGCGTGGTGGCGCGCCTGGATTGCAACTACGCCTGGGAAGAAGCGTGGAAAGCGCATCCGGAGTGGTTTGAACAGAATGCAGACGGCTCGCCGCGACGGCACGATCAATCTCCGGAGCTGTACAAGACGTGCATGTACTCGGCGTATTTCACCGGGCAGATGCCGGCGATCATTCGCGAGGTGAACCAGCTTTACGATGTCGACGGGTTCTTCACCAACGGCTGGCCTGGGGCGGAGGGCCCGCCGGCCTGCTATTGCGCGGAGTGCCGCGGCTTCGGCGACGCGAAAAGCCCGGAATACCGCGAGCGGCATCTGGCGCGCGTGCTTGAAGTGTGGAAGCTGTGGGACGCGACGGCGAAGCAGAAGAAATGGGACAGCGTGTATGTGGGCAACCTGGGCGGCGGCATTCGGGCTTCGACGGATTTGAGGCAAATCGCCGCGGTTGCCGGATGGTTCAATGCGGATCACCAGGGCCGCAGCGGCTCGACGCCGATTTGGGATTGCGCGCAGCAAGGGCGCGTGGCGCAGTGCGTCATGAAGGGCCGGACGATCACCAATGTCACGGGCGCGTACGCCAATAGCCATCCGCTATGGCGGCACACCTCGAAAGCGCCGGAGGAGGCCACGATGTGGCTGGCGCAAACCACGGCCAGCGGCATGGTGCCGTGGTATCACTGGCTGGGCGGCGCGCCGAAGGACCTGCGCTGGAGGGAAACGGGGCGGCAGTTTTTCGAGTGGATCGCGAAAAACGAACGGCACTT
>Ga0187819_10001654_pt1 | contig 11545 bp, 8 predicted proteins | sample NC_wetland_sal_i_15_FD_132411 | JGI IMG/M metagenome (GOLD analysis project Ga0187819, IMG submission 132411) | Wetland sediment microbial communities from Neuse River Estuary, North Carolina, USA - SO4_4 | ecosystem: Environmental > Aquatic > Freshwater > Wetlands > Sediment | place: USA: North... | reverse complement strand
TCGGCGCCGGCATCGCCCCCGTACGCCAGCTGCTGCGGGCCGGCGCCACGGTCGGCCTCGGCGTCGACGGAGCCGCGTCGAGCGAGGGCACCGCCCTGGCCGGCGAGCTGCACCAGGCCCTGCTGGCGGCGAGGGTCAGGGACGAGCACGGACCCGCCGCGCTGACCGCGCGGCAGGCCCTGTGGATCGGCACCCGCGGCGGCGCGACCTGCCTGGGCCGGGCCGACGAGATCGGCGCGCTGCGGCCAGGGATGCTGGCCGATATCGCGCTGTGGCGGGTCGACACGCTCGCGCACGACGCCATCGCCCACGGGCCCGACGGTGACCCGGTGGCGGCGCTCGTCTTCGGGCCGCCGGCACCGCTCGAGCTGCTCCTGGTCGGCGGCACGCCCGTGGTGGAACGCGGCGAACTGCGCACCGCCGACATGACCGCCGCGGCCCGCGACGTCCGGGCCGCGCGGCGCCGGCTGGAGGCGGGCCGATGAGCACCGCGGCGGGTTCGGCGACGAGCACCCGCACCGGATCCGGGCTGCGGGGCGGAGTGGGTGACAGCCCGGCCCGCCCGGACGGCAGGCAGAAGGTGACCGGGGAGTTCGCCTACTCCTCCGACCTGTGGCTGGACGGCATGCTGTGGGGCGCCACCCTGCGCAGCCCGCATCCCCGGGCCCGGCTCACCGGGCTCGACATCACCGGGGCCCTGACCCTGCCCGGGGTCACCGCGGTGCTCACCCACGACGATGTGCCCGGCAGCAAGACGTACGGCCTTGAGCACAAGGACCAGCCGGTGCTCGCCTGGGGTCAGGTCAGGTACCAGGGAGAACCGGTCGCGCTGGTCGCGGCCGACCACCCGGAAACGGCCCGCCGGGCGGCGGCCAGGATCGCCGTCTGCTACGAGGTGCTGCCGCCGGTGACCGACGCCCGCGCGGCCCTGGCCCCCGACGCCCCGGTCCTGCACGAGGGCGGCAACCTGGTCCGGCACGTACGGATCCGCAAGGGTCACCCGGACACCCCAGCCGACGTCGTGGTCCGCGGCGAGTACCAGGTCGGCATGCAGGATCAGGCGTTCCTCGGCCCCGAATCAGGCCTGGCCGTGCCCGCCGAGGACGGCGGCGTCGACCTGTTCGTGGCGACCCAGTGGCTGCACGCGGACCGGGGCCAGGTCGCGGCGAGCCTCGGCCTGCCCGAAGACAAGGTGCGCATCACGCTGTCCGGCGTCGGCGGGGCGTTCGGCGCCCGCGAAGACCTGTCCATGCAGATCCACGCCTGCCTGCTCGCGCTGCGCACCGGCAAGCCCGTCAAGATGGTGTACTCCCGGGAAGAGTCCTTCTTCGGCCACGTGCACCGGCACCCGGCCTCGCTCCGCTACGAGCACGGCAGCACGGCGGACGGCGGGCTGGTCTACGTCAAGGCGGACATCGTGCTCGACGGCGGCGCGTACGCGTCGAGCTCTCCCGCCGTGGCGGCCAACGCGGCGACGCTGGGCATCGGCCCCTACGAGGTGCCTCACGTCGCGATGGACTGCTACGCCGTCTACACCAACAACCCGCCGTGCGGCGCGATGCGCGGGTTCGGCGCGGTCCAGGCCTGCTTCGCCTACGAGGCGCAGATGGACAAGCTCGCCGCCGCCCTGCGCATGGATCCGGTGGAGCTCCGGATCAAGAACGCGATGCGGGAGGGGTCGGTGATGCCGACCGGGCAGGTCGTGGACTCTGCCGCCCCGGTGGCCGAGATCCTGAACCTGGTCAGATCCCGCCCTCTGCCGCCCGCGCCGACCTCGGACCGCGACCTGCGCGGCCTGCCCGGAGGAGTGTCGAACACCACGCACGGCGAAGGGGTCGTGCGCGGCGTCGGGTACGCGGTCGGCATCAAGAACGTCTGCTTCTCCGAGGGCTTCGATGACTACTCCACGGCCCGGGTGCGCCTCGAGCTGATCGGCGGCGAGCCGACCGCGCAGGTCCAGACCGCCGCCGCGGAGGTCGGCCAGGGCCTGGTCACGGTGCTGACCCAGATCGCCAGGACCGAGCTGGGCGTGGAGCGGGTGGTGATCCTGCCCGCCGACACCTCCGTCGGCAGCGCGGGGTCGTCGTCGGCGTCCCGGCAGACCTACATGACCGGCGGCGCGGTGCGGGCCGCCTGCCAGGCGGTGCGTGAGCAGCTGGACCGCCGGGCCGGCCCGGACCTGGCCGGGCTGCTCGGCGAGCCGGCCGAGGCGACGGTGACCTGGCGGCACCGGCCCACCCACCCGCTGGATCCCGATACCGGTCAGGGCCAGGCCCACGTGCAGTACGCGTTCGCCGCCCACCGCGTGGTCGTCGACGTGGACACCGAGCTCGGCCTGGTCAAGGTGGTGGAGATCGCCACCGCGCAGGACGTCGGCAAGGCGATAAACCCGCAGGCGGTCGAGGGCCAGATCCACGGCGGCATCGCCCAGGGCCTCGGCCTGGCCGTCATGGAGGAGATCCAGATATCCGGCGGGGTGGTCAGGAACCCCTCCTTCACCGACTACCTGATCCCCACCATCCTGGACATGCCGCCGGTCCGGCTCGATGTGCTCGAACTCGCCGACCCGCACGCCCCGTACGGCCTGCGCGGGGTGGGCGAGCCGCCGACGATCTCGTCCACGCCCGCGGTGGTGGCCGCCATCCGCGCCGCCACCGGCCGGGACCTGACCCGCGTCCCGGTCCGGCCCGAGCACATCGTGAGGACCTAGCCCCGGTTACCTCAGAAGGCGACGAAGATCAGCCCCTGCGGGTGCAGGGCCGCGCCGCGTACCAGCACACGGTCGATGTGGCCGGTGTACATGTCCAGGTGACCCAGGTAATTGGCGGGGAAGCCGGACGCCGGGCAGGTGGCGGGCGCGTTGTTGGCGTCGCACGGGGTCACGGCCACGAACGCGGTGCCCGGCCAGAACGAGCCCTCGATCTCGACGATCGTGTCGTCGCCGGTGCTGGCGGCGTAGTACGCGCCGTGCCAGCTCGTCGACCAGGCCGTGTCATCGACCGACTGGGACAGGTCAAGGACCCACAGGCGCCCGTGCCCGGTCGGCGTGACGTGTACGTAGATCTGCTCCTTGTCCCCCTGGCTGGTCAGCATGAAGTCGCCGGCGAAGCGGGGCTCGAAGCCCGGCACCACCTCGTTGGAGTCCGGGTCGGTCAGGCCCAGCCTGACCGGACCGCCGATGTGCGGTCCGTTGGCCGCGGACGCGTGCGACTCGTCGTAGAACAGCGCCCTGAAGTACGCCACGTGGTTGGCCTGGTTCAGGGTCACCACGTACACCGCCGGGTAGTACGGCTTCGGCGCGGCCGCCCCGGTGGTACCCGGCGCCGACGCGCTGATCAGCATCAGGCCGTTGTAGAAGGAGATGGCGTCGGTGCCGCCCTTGTGGGGCAGCGGCCGGTGGTAGGAATAGTGCACGACCTGGCCGCTGGACGGGTCGATGGTGTAGAGGCTGGAGTTCGCGTCCTCGTTGACCGTGGCGACGACCAGCCCGGCGGACGTATTGGCGGTCAGCCCGTCGCACTTGCCCAGGATGTCCCACTGGGCGACGAGCCTGCCGGACAAGGTGAACTCGACAACCGTGCTGTCCCGGTTCCCGTCCGGGCTGGCCTGGCCCTGCGGGCCCACGCCGTTCTGGAACGCGGTGAACAGGTCATTGCCGATCCGCGTGATGTCATCCGGATCGGCCAGCGGCTCGGAGTGCCGCACCTTGGATCCAGCCTTGGTGTACCAATGGCGGAGGCTCTTACCGGACAGGATCGTGCGCACGGTGTATGTGGGTGTGGGCTGGTGTGTCTTTGCGTGCGTCTGCGCGCCCGCCGGGAGAGCAAACGCGGTCATGCCGACCAGAACTGCGGCCACCGCGCCGACAGCGGTGCACGTCTTGGCGACGCGCCGGGCGATACCAGGGCTATCAAGCACATGCATCGTCATCGACCCCTCTTGTGCGATGTCGTTAGTTCTAGCGGGCCTCTGTAACGTACAACTGGCGCTGGCGTGGCGCATAGATGAATGAACGAGACAATGATCTTGTATTTCGGCGTCTGTAACCAGGCGACACGCTCATGAGTGCGCATCTGGGACGGCGCGGCGCGGGGCGCGCGCCGCCGGAGGTGAGAGACTGCCGATGTGCACCCGTGCGACCTGCGGTTTGACGTCAACTGTTCCATCTTGTTCACCGAGGTGCTGGACTGGGTGGTGCCCGCGCGCCGGGCCGTGATCGGGTCCGATGAGGTATGACCTGGTCGTCCGGTCCCGCCGGACGGTGCTGCCCGAGGGGACGCGGCCGGCGGCGATCGCGGTCAGCGGGCCGACCATCGCGGCCATCGCCGACTACGCCGAGCCCCTGGAGGGGGCCAGTGACGTCGATCTCGGCGACCTCGCGCTGCTACCGGGCCTGGTCGACACCCATGTCCACGTCAACGAGCCGGGCCGGACCGAGTGGGAAGGATTTGCGACCGCCACCCGCGCGGCCGCGGCCGGCGGGGTGACCACGATCTGCGATATGCCGCTCAACTCGCTGCCGCCCACCGTGTCGGTCGCGGCGCTGGCGGACAAGCGCGCCGCGGCGGCCGGGAAGTGCTGGGTCGACGTGGCCTTCTGGGGCGGCGCGGTGCCGGGCAACGCCGGCGCGCTGCGGCCGCTGCACCAGGCGGGGGTGACCGGGTTCAAGTGCTTCCTGATCGATTCCGGGGTTCCGGAGTTCCCGCCACTCGACGCGGCCGGCCTGCGGTCCGTGCTGGGCTCGCTGGCGGCCATGGACGCGCTGCTGATCGTGCACGCGGAGGACGCGGCGGAGGTCAAGGCCATGGGGTCCCCGTCCGGCCCTGACTATGGCTCGTTCGTGGCGTCCCGGCCGCCGGTCGCGGAGCGCCGCGCGATCGAGAAGGTGATCGGGGCCGCGGCCGGCACCGGAGCCCGGGCGCATATCGTGCACCTGTCCGCGGCCGAGTGCGTGGCCATGATCGCGGGGGCCAAGGGGGCGGGCATCCGGCTGACCGCCGAGACCTGCCCGCATTACCTGTACTTCGCGGCCGAGCAGGTACCCGACGGCGCCACGGAGTTCAAGTGCTGCCCGCCGATCAGGGACGCGGCCAACCGGGAGGCGTTGTGGCGCGGGCTGGAGGCCGGTGTCATCGACTGCGTGGTGTCCGATCACTCGCCCTGCCCGCCGGAGCTGAAGACCCCGGGTGACTTCGGCGCGGCGTGGGGCGGCATCGCGTCGCTCCAGCTGGGTCTGTCTGCGGTCTGGACGGTGGCCCGGCGACGCGGGCGGACGCTGGATGACGTGGTCCGGTGGATGGCGACCGCCCCGGCCCGGCTGGCCGGCCTCTCGGCCAAGGGGTCCCTGGCGGTGCGGGGCGACGCTGACCTGGTGGCCTTCGATCCGGACGAAACCTACGTGGTGGAGGCGGCCCGGCTGCTGCACCGGCACCCGGTCACCCCGTATGCGGGGCGGACCCTGACCGGACGGGTCCGGCAGACGTGGCTGCGGGGCATGGCGCTGCTTGATCCCGGCAGCGGTGCGCCGGATGGTGAGCCGGTTGGCCGGCTGGTTGACCGGGGCTGAAGGGGAAGAAACTAGCCATGGATGAGCAACTTCTCCCTGATCTGCTGCGGCTGCGCGGGTCGGTCATGGCGGCCAGCAACGAGTTCTTCGCGGCCAAGGAGAACCTGATCAAGCCGGACGCGCCGGCCTTCCTGCCCGGGACGTACGACGCCAAGGGGCAGGTGTACGACGGGTGGGAGACCCGCCGGCGGCGCGGGCCCGGCGGGACGCAACCGGATCGGTCCGCCCGGGACTGGGTGATCGCCCGGCTCGGCGTGCCCGGGGTGGTGCACTCCATCGTGGTCGACACCGCGTTCTTCACCGGCAACTACCCGCAGGCCTGTTCGGCCGACGCGTGCTCGGTCGGCGGGTATCCCTCGCTCGAGGAACTCACCGCCGATCCCGACCCGGGCCGGTGGCGGGAGATCGTGCCGCGCGCCCTGCTGACCGGTAACGCCAGGCACGCGTTCAGTGTGACCTCCGGCCGCCGGTCCACCCATGTCCGGCTGAACATCTTCCCTGATGGCGGCGTGGCCCGGCTGCGCGTCCACGGCGAGGTGGTGCCCGATCCGGCCATGCTGGAGCGCCTCACGGTTGATCTGGCGGCCCTGGAGAACGGAGCGGACATCGCCGCGCGCAGCGACCAGTTCTACTCCTCGCCCCGCAACGTCATCTCTCCCGGGCTGTCCCGGGTGATGGGCGAGGGCTGGGAGACCCGCAGGCGCCGGAAGCCGGGCTACGAATGGCTGGTCATCCGGCTGGCCGGGCGCGGTGTCATCCACCTCGCGGAGATCGACACCTCCTGGTACCGGGGGAATCAGCCCGAGTCCGCCTCGCTGCAGACGATGGACGCCGCCGGGCCTCCCGCGGTCGGGTCGCTGGCCGACGAGCGGGCCTGGCGTGACCTGCTGCCCCGGGTCAGGCTGCTGCCCGACACCCCGCACCGGTTCCGGGTGGACGGCGGGCCGGCCACGCACGTCCGGCTGAACATCTTTCCCGACGGCGGCGTGGCCCGGCTGCGCCTGTACGGATCGCTGACCGATGACGGCCTGGCCGCCGTCCGGCAGCGCTGGGACGAGACCGCCTGAGCGGATGCCTGATTGATGATGCAGTCGTACGATGGGCTGCTGCGCGCCGCCGCAACGACACCCGGAGCGCGCCAGCCGCATCTTGGTCTAATTCAGCAGGCTCCTAGCGCTGGCCCTCGTCGTTCGGCCGGGGTGCCGGGATCGCGTGGGGCCGCGGCGGGTTGCTGCTCATCTCGGCGTACCACGTGGCCATCGCGACGTTAACCGCGGACTCGATGAGGTCGAGCTGATTCTGCACCCGCCTGAGCTGCGGATCGATGTCGGCATGCATCCGCCGGAGTTGCGGCCCGATGTCGCCCGCGATCGTTGAACGCAGGTAGTAGAGGCATAGTGCCCCGCCCATGAGAAGGCCGCTCAGCGTCCCCACCACGAAGGTCAGCATGGCAATCACACTCCAGCGACACTGGTCCTTATGACATTATGCATGATGACCGAGGTGATATGCAAGAGTCATAGTGACATGTGTCATTTGACGCATAGGCACTCTGAGTGATAGCTTAGAGTTCTTTCGTGTGCTATTGGTTACGCAGCGTAGAACGGTGACGGACGGGAAGGCTCCTTGGGAAGCCCGGTCGTGACTGGCGAAGCAAAGTTACCGGTAGGTAGCCAATGGAAACTTGCAAGGAAATTGTTATCAGCGGGTTTCTCGTGGCAGTAGGCCGTGGGTCGCTAGTGGCACTAGGCTGCTCCAATGTTGGCGCTAGCTGTCAGTTCGCTAGCTGTCAGCTTGCCTAACACGCAGGTATGCAGAAGCGGCCGACAGCGAGGGGGAGACTGATGGCGGGAGATGGCGCGAGCCCGTTGGTGGTACGTCGGCGGCTTCGAGCAGAACTTCGGGCGGCCCGCCTGAGAAAGGGCCTTACCCAGGATCAGGTGGCAAGGGCCATGGAATGGTCATTGTCGAAGATGAACCGGATTGAGAAGGCGAAGACCGGCATTAGCGCTAATGACCTTAGGGCACTCCTGCCAGAATACGACATTACGGATAAGGAACAAACCGAGGAGTTGCTGGCCCTGGCCCGGGCGGCCCGGCAGCCTGGCTGGTGGAGCCAGTACAGCGAAGTTGCGCCTTCGGGACTCCTCGAGCTGATCGACTACGAATCTGCGGCATCCGCGGTGAGCCAGTTCGAGACGATGTTCGTCCCTGGGATCCTTCAGGTAGAAGATTACGCGTCGGCCATCCTGCAGGCTTTCTACGATGAGAAGCCCACGGCTGAGCGCGTGGCCGCCCTTGTCGAGCTCCGGACCAAGCGCAGAGATCTGCTGAACAGCGAGAATCCCCCCAGGTTCTCCTTCGTCCTGGACGAGTCGGTCATCCACCGCCGAGTCGGGAGCCCGGCTATTACGAGTCGGCAGTTCAGGCATCTGGTCACCGCGGCGAAGCTGTCCAACGTGACAGTACAGATCGTCCCGTTCACGGCCGGCCTGCATCCGGGCATGACGTATCCCTTTGAGGTCGTGCAGTTCGAGGACACGCCCGATGAGAACATCGTGTTCATCGAGGGGCCACGCGGTGATGACATCATTGATGATCCGGAAGAAGTCCGGGATTACCTGGGATCTTTCGACCGCATCACGACGCTGTCGCTGGACCCGTCAGAGTCCATAGATCTCCTGGACCGAATCGCACACGAAATGTCGTAACGGGTAAATCGTCCGCTGTGTACCAGCAAGGGTGGGAACTTGCCGTTTGACCTGTACTAGCCGGATCTGGTTGTTTGGCCTACACTGCACCCTGATGGAATCCTTGCTGCGCCTGGGTCATGCGGGTGGCTCGGGCTGGAGTAGCTTTTCCTGCACTCCCGCAGGCTGGCTGGACTCGCTGCATGCATCTGCGGCTATGCCGACGGAGGTCCGGCCACCGCGCGGGGAGGGGGGCGAGTGGCCAACTTGGAAGAACCGGGCATCGCGTGGCGAAAGAGCACTGCATCTAACACCGGTGGCTGCGTGGAGGTAGCGGTCGTAGGCGGATCGGTGCTGATTCGCGATTCCGGGAATCCGGATGGCGTGGTGCTCAGACTCCCCTCCGCGTCGTGGTCTGCCTTTCTGGCATGGATCTGCGGTGAGGATTCCCGCCAGGACTGAGGCGAAGCCGACGGCGACGAGTCCCTGCGGCTGACTTCCGTCGATGGGACGTTAACGGACCCGGCGGCCGTCTAGGTGAACGCCGTCGTATCTGGCCCTGGCTGAGGTCAGCCGCGCAGCTGGGCGACCAGCGCGTCGGACTGCTCGACGGTGCACACCGCGAGGGCACTCACCAGCGGCAGTACGCGGGTGCCGCCGGCCAGGAAGACCACCTGGTCATTGAGGCAGGCGCACAGGTCGGGATGCCGCTGGGCGACTGCCATCCGCTCGCGCAGCACCGCCTCCTGCCGGGCGGCTACGGTCGGCACCACGCGCTCGTTGAACGTCTGGCGCATCCGCCGGCTGATCGCCCGGCCGATGGCCCGCGTGGCCGCGCCGAGGACGGCGTCGGCGATGCCGTCCTCCAGGGAGGAGCTGCCGCCCATGCCGTCCCAGCTGCCGGTCCTCCTGGGCGGCGGCTGGCTCTGCCACGGCTCCGCCGGGTACCCGGGCGGCTGGGCTGGCTGGGGCCCGGCCGGATAACCCGGCAGCTGGCCGGGCGGCGGCGGGGCCGAAGGTGCGGGCGGCTGGTCCCGCGACGGATCCGCGGACCCGGGCGGCTGGTACTGCGAGGGATCCGGGAACCCCGACTGCGGCGACGGCTGGGGGAACCCGGGCTGCTGCGGGTAAGACGGGTCGGGGAACCCAGGCTGCGGGGGGCCGTACCCGGGCTGCGGCCCATAGGCTTGGCCCGGCCCGCCCATCGGTCCCTGGGCCATCGCGGCCCACTCCGCCACCGAGTGCACCGCGGCGGCGCTGCCGCATTGCGGGCACGTCACTCCTGCCTGGCCGTACGTCACGCTTCATTGTGCGCCCCGGGTGACGCCCCGGGAGGGGTTTTCGCCACTGCGACGCGGCGGTATTCGGCCAGCGCCGCGGCGACCGCCGCATCCTCGTCGGGCAGGTCCCGGGCTCGGCCCGCGGCCGCCTTACGCAGCCGGGCGGCCAGGGCGGCATCGCCGAGCACGGCGCGCACCGCATCGGCGAGGTGCCGCGGGTCGCCCGGCGGAACCAGGATCGCGGCATCCTCCCCGGCTAGCTCGGGGATCCCGCCGACGCGCGTGGCCACGATGGGTACCCCGGCCCGCAGCGCCTCCTGCAGGATGAGCGGCTGCCCCTCCCACACGCTGGGCAGCACGAACACATCCGCGGCGGCCAGCAGGGCCGGCACGTCGGCGCGCTGGCCGGTGAACCGCACCGTGAGCCTGAGCGATGCCGCCCGGGATTCCAGTCCGGCCGCGAGCGGGCCCTCGCCGACGATGACGAGCAGCGGCTCGGGCTGGAGGTCGCCCCAGCGAGCGGCGCTGTCGAGCAGGAGGCCGAACCCCTTCTGCGCGGCCAGCCTGCCGACGGCCAGCACGATGGCCTGGCCGGGGACCACCCCGAATCCGGCGCGGATCGCCGCGCGCGTTTCCGCGGAAACGCCATCGGTCAGCGGCATGCGCCCGGCGGGCACGACGGCGTGGCCGACCCGGCGTGCGCCCGCGGCACGCATGCGGTCTTCCAGGTCGGCGGACACGCACAGCACCGCGTCGGCGTTCCGCGCGACGATCAGCTCGAGCACGTGGTAGATGGCGCGGGTCAGGCCGCCCGCTGGAGGTGCGTTGTGGACGGTGACGATCAGCGCCGGGCGGGACCGGACGAACGCGACGGCCATCGCGGCCAGCGCTCCGGCCCGCACGCCGTGCGCGTGCACCACGTCGGGCGCGCCGGCACCGATCAGGCGGCGCAAGCCCGCGATGGCCCGCAGGTCACGGAGCAGCCGCGGCCGGCCGGCGATCTCCACCGCGGCGAAGTGGACCAGCGCCGTCCCGGCGCCGAAGGCGAAGTCGCGATCGGTCTGCGCCGGGCCGAACACCTCGGCCGGCACGCCGCGGGCCGCGCAGCCAGCCGCGAGCATCTTGACGTGCCGCGCGGTCCCGCCGGTGCTGGTGCCGAGGACGAGCGCCAGCCTCACGGGCGGATCACCCGGCGGAGGACCGCACGCAGGTCTCCCCCGTCGGTCAGCGCCACGACGGCCAGGAAGGCCGCGAGCACGGCGCCGCTGGCCAGCAGGGAAACGGCCACGTTGGGCAGGAAGCCGCTCACCGGGACGCCGATCGCCACGCCCAGCCCGGCGGCCGTCCCGGCCAGCGCGCCGGCCAGCCCGGCCAGCGCGGCCCGGGCACAGCCACGCAGCGCGCCGGGCCCGCGGAACCGGCGGACCAGCAGCAGCAGGGCCACCCCGGACCCGGTCAGCCCGATGGCGGTGCCCGCCCCGAGCCAGGGCACGACCTGGGACGGCGGCACGACCGGCACGATCAGCAGGTCGGCGATGATCACGAGCAGCCAGCCGCCGCTGACCGCCATGGCCGAGGCGCGGCTCCGCCCGTCTGCGTACAGCACCCGGGACAGATTGGCGGTCAGGCCGTAGCCGACGAGTCCGGGCGCGAACGCGGCCAGGGTCACGGCCAGCTGCCGGGCGTCGGCCGCCTGGCCCACGTGGGACTGGAAGACCCGGGCCAGCGGAATGCAGGTGCCCGCCATCGCGGCCGCCCCAAGCCAGGACGCCACCATCACGGCGCGGGTCGAGGTGGCCGTGGTGACGTCGAAGGTGTCGGCGCGCACGGACAGTTCGGGGAAGGCGCTGGTCGCGATCGGCACGGCCAGGACGGCGTAGGGCAGGAAGAAGACCGCCCAGGCGAAGCTGTAGAGGACCAGCGCGCCGCCGCCGACGCGCGAGTTGGCCAGCACGATCACCACCGCCACCGAGGCGTCCTGGGCGATGAGCGTGGCGACGCCGGCCACG
>Ga0187819_10001653_pt1 | contig 11550 bp, 8 predicted proteins | sample NC_wetland_sal_i_15_FD_132411 | JGI IMG/M metagenome (GOLD analysis project Ga0187819, IMG submission 132411) | Wetland sediment microbial communities from Neuse River Estuary, North Carolina, USA - SO4_4 | ecosystem: Environmental > Aquatic > Freshwater > Wetlands > Sediment | place: USA: North... | reverse complement strand
GTCACTCACGCGGCATGGCTGGATCAGGCTTTCGCCCATTGTCCAATATTCCCCACTGCTGCCTCCCGTAGGAGTCTGGGCCGTGTCTCAGTCCCAGTGTGGCTGATCATCCTCTCAGACCAGCTACGGATCGTCGCCTTGGTGAGCCGTTACCTCACCAACTAGCTAATCCGACGCGGGCCCATCCAATGGCGATAAATCTTTCCCCCTAGGGGCGTATACGGTATTACCCCAAGTTTCCCTGGGCTATTCCGTACCACTGGGAAGGTTCCCACGCGTTACTCACCCGTCTGCCACTCTGCATTGCTGCAGCGTTCGACTTGCATGTGTTAGGCCTGCCGCCAGCGTTCGTTCTGAGCCAGGATCAAACTCTCAGATTGAAAGTTGGATACTGGTTTTGGCTTGAAGATTAACTTCAAGGATCTGCGTAACGGGCACCTTCACACTCAATGCACAACACCCGAGTTTCCCCGAATGCCATGCACCTGGTGATGGCTTTGAAACGCAGTATCGCCAGAGTCTTTTTCGATCCTGACGCCGCTCGCGCGACGCCTCGGATCCGCCAGGACTCCGCCGCCTGCGTTTCCCTTCCTTCAAATTCAATTGTCAAAGAGCAATCTCAGCGACACGTCCTCACGACCCAGCCCGACTTGACTGGCTCTGAAGACAACGAGGCTCCTGCCGGACGGACCCGGGCTGAGAACCACGAGGTGTCGTGAGACGGATGCCCATAGCGGGCGACGGGGCGTGAGCCCCGCACAGCCTGTGAGTTAATATCAACGCTTACGCGTTGTCAACACCTCGGCCAAAAAATTCCCGCGATCGAAGTCAGTCTCCAAATGCGTCCGACGCAGATCTTCTTGCGTCTCGCGTCCGGTAGACCGGCTCGTCCTCGCAGGCCGGAGGTCATGTAGGGGACCTCGTGCCGGCTTTCAAGGGGGAGCCTGCAAAAGCCTTAACTTCCGCCGCTCTTGCCATGAGGCCGCCCCGTTTTCTTGGCTCGATTGCGAGGTTTCGGCATCGGCGCCCAGGCTCGCCTGGGCGGCGCCCTTGACGTTTGCTGTAGACTGTCTCGGCTGCGTTGCTTCTTGGCCGAGCCGCGCTCGGACGCACGGCATGGGGATGTCAGCGCCAACTCGAGTTTGGCGCGGGCTCTGGGACTGGGGAAGGGCTCAAACCACGTGGTCGATCGCCGCCGATACGCGTCGCATGTGGGTTTTGGTGCTCTAGCCGTCGGGGAGAGACCCCAGGGGCTCGTCCACCTCTACCGCGGCCGAGCGGCCAATTCCTTCAAGGATCTCTACGAGACCGACCACGCGGAATCGCGTCAGAGCGGCCGCTTCCGCTGGCTGATCAGCACCTGCCTTGCTGGCATGGTGGGGGCCATCTCGATCTTCGTCGTCATCTACGGCTCGGTCGACCAGAAGGGAAGCCAGGGTGGCTTTCTTCCCGCCCTCTCCTTGATGGGCGAAGCGGACCTTTCGGGGCGGATGCCGTTCCTCCATCAAAGCGAGGGGCTCAAGTGGGCGGTGCCGAAGAGCGACCGAATGCAGATCACCAGCGGCGCCGTGACCGTCCGCTACCTTCTCAAGGATTCCCTCAAACAGCGGCTCGCCGGGCGCGAGTACATTCACGCCAAGCCCTACGTCCGCATCGTCGGGCGGCTGGCGCCGGTCCCGGACACCTACGAGGCCGCGATCCCGCCATTCAATCCGTTGGAGCTCTACGCCGTCAACAAATCGGCGGCCGAAGGCGACGAGACAGAGACGCCGGCGACAGCGCAGGGCAGCGTGAAGATCAATGTCGTCGAGCTTCTGGGCGGCATCCTGCCGACCGAGGACGGCCTCGCGCTCGATGATGCGGAAGTGGCGCAACACATCGCGCTCGCCGAGGCGGCCGAAGCCGAGGCTGAAAAGGTGCGCGCAGGGGCGGAGGCCGACGCCAGCCGCGCGGGCGTCGACGAAGCCACGACTTCCGGAGACAACGCCGCCGTTGTCCCGCCGCATACCACGGTTCTGACCAAGCCGACGCCCGATTCCGACGACAGCCTCGCCGATCTCGAGGGCCGTGAGACGCTCGTCGTGAAGGTCGGCGACAACGACAACCTGCGCAAGATCCTCATTCGCGCCGGCGCCGACAACTGGCAGGCGCGCGGAATGATCGAGGCGGCGCACAACATCTTCCAAGAGTCCGCCTTGAGCGCTGGCCAGGAGGTGCGCATCACGCTTGTGCCTTCGCTCACCCAGAAGGATCGCAAGGAACCGGCGCGATTCAGCATCTTCTCGGCCGGCCACGATCATCTCGTCAGCGTCATGCGCAACGCCGCGGGCGAATTCGTCGCCAGCAAGTCGCCTTACATCGGGGAGGAGATCGCCAACGCCGCGCTCGGCGACGCGGATCGCGCCTCCTCATCGAGCATCTATTCAAGCGTCTACTACGCGGGGCTCTTACAGCACGTCCCGCCCGACACGATCATGAAGGTGATGAAGATCCACGCCTCCGAAACTGACTTCCGCCGGCTCTTGAGGCTCGGCGATTCGGTGGAGATGTTCTGCGACATGAAGGACGACGCCGCGCCCGACGCGCCTCCTGGCGAGCTTCTCTACACTTCCATTACCAGCGGCGGGGAGACGAATCGGTTCTATCGCTTCCGCACGCCCGACGGCATCGTCGACTACTACGACGAGAACGGCAACAACTCGAAGAGGTTCTTGATGCGCCGGCCGGTGCGCGGCGATGTCCGCCTCACGTCGGGCTTCGGTATGCGCTTCCACCCGCTGCTCAACGAGCGGCGCATGCAGACCGGTGTCGACTGGGCGACCACGCCTGGCACCCCCGTGCTCGCTGCCGGTACCGGAGTCGTCGAGGAGGCCGGCCGCAAGGGCCAATATGGCAACTACATCCGCATCCGTCACGCCAACGGCTATCACACCGCCTATGGACACCTCTTGCGCTTCAAAAAGGGCATCGTTCCGGGCGTGAAGGTGCGCCAGGGCGAGATCATCGCCTACGTCGGCTCGACGGGCCTCGCGTCGGGCCCGCACCTGCACTACGAGGTGCTGATCAACAGCCGCTTCGTCGATCCGCTCGGCATCCAGGTGCCGCGCGAGCGCGAATTGACCGGGCGCCAGCTCGCCGATTTCCAGAAGGAGCGCACGCGCATCGACGACTTGCGCCACCTCGCCCCCGTGATGACCGCGAGCAAATGATCGGAAGTTCGGCGCCGTTGCCGCTAACCCATAGCCGAACACTTTGAGTCTGCTATGATTCCCCCGCCGAATCACGGAGGGGGACATACGGCATGAGCGATTGCCCGCTCGTTATCATTCGCTGGCAGGACAGCCGGCAACCATGCGGGCATTGGCGCTTCTTGTCGGCGCTGCCGGAGACGAGCGCGGTCGAGGTTGCGACCGTCGGCTGGCTCTTGAAGAATACCGCCGACGTGATGGTCGTCTGTCAGAACGTCGGCGATCTGGCGCACCCCGAAAAAGCACAAGCGAGCGGGATCATGACGATACCCACTCGCTGCGTTCTGTCAGTCGAAAGGCTGACCGAGACAGACGGGACTATTTCTTCTGAGATTGCTGGTTCTGCTGCGATTGCTGACGATCCGACGATTGCGCCAGCACAGATGCGGCGAGCTCTTTGATCTCCTCCGCCGACAGTGAGTTGGGATTGTTCAGAGCCTTCGAAGCGATAGCACTCACTTTCGCTGATGTCTTCTCGTTCTGAGCCATGACGATCACTCACTTTCTCAAATTGAGACCCTAAGTCCAGAACACTGCCGGATTAACATGCGCGGCAAAGCCGTGGGCGCACGGAGTTTGCTCGCTGCGGAGTTATCCACGGCTTTCTGCTGGCCGAGACCAAATTTCGGGCACGCATCGCGGCGCAGACACACTGAGCGCGATGGGCGATCCGCGAACCCTGTGGAAAACCCGCGTTACGCGGCCGCCTTCACCGGCTCGCCGTTGAGCGAGATCTCGCCGTCGCGCACACCGACACGCACGGTGTCGCCGTCCTTGACGCGGCCCGAGAGGATCTGCTCGGCGAGCGGATCCTGCACGTGGCGCTGGATGACCCGCTTCAACGGCCGTGCACCGTAAGCCGGATCGTAGCCGCGGTTGGCGAGCCAGGTGCGCGCCTTGTCGTCGAGCTCGATCTTGATCTTGCGATCGGTGAGCAGTTTCTGCAGGCGCGCCATCTGAATATCGACGATCTTGCTCATCTCCGAGCGCTGCAGGCGATGGAACAGGATGATGTCGTCGAGCCTGTTCAAGAACTCGGGCCGGAATTTCTGGCGCACGTCGGCCATGACGAGATCGCGCACCGCCTCGGTGTCCTCGCCTTCTTTCTGATTGACGAGGTACTCCGAACCTAGATTCGAGGTCAGGATGATGAGCGTGTTGCGGAAGTCGACCGTGCGACCCTGGCCGTCGGTCAGTCGCCCATCATCGAGCACCTGCAGGAGCACGTTGAACACATCGGGGTGGGCTTTCTCGATCTCGTCGAACAGGATCACCTGGTAGGGCCGGCGCCGCACCGCCTCGGTGAGCGAGCCGCCCTCCTCGTAGCCGACGTAGCCCGGGGGCGCACCGATGAGGCGCGCGACCGAATGCTTCTCCATGTACTCGCTCATGTCGATGCGGAAGAGCGCCGACTCGTCATCGAACAGGAAGGCCGCAAGCGCCTTTGCGAGCTCGGTCTTGCCGACACCCGTGGGGCCCAGGAACATGAACGAGCCGATGGGCCTGTTCGGGTCCTGCAGACCGGCGCGCGCACGGCGCACCGCGGTCGAGACGGAGTCGACCGCCTCGCGTTGGCCGATGACGCGCTTGCCGAGCGCTTCCTCCATCTTCAGAAGCTTCTCGCGCTCGCCCTCGAGCATGCGGTCGACCGGGATGCCGGTCCAGCGCGAGACGACGCCAGCGATCTGGTCGGGCGTGACCGCCTCTTCCACCATCGCGCCCTTCTGCTCTTGCGCCTCGATCGCCTTCAGCTTCTTCTCGATCTCCGGTATGCGCCCGTAGGCGAGCTCGCCGGCGCGCGCGAGATCGCCGCGCCGCTGCGCCTTGTCGAGCTCTGTTCGGGCGGAATCGAGCTCTTCTTTCAGCTTCTGAGCGCTGCCGAGCTTCTGCCGCTCAGCTTCCCAGTTTTGGGTCAAAACCCGGCTCTGCTCCTCGAGGTCGGCGATCTCTTTTTCGATACGCGCGAGCCGGTCTTTGGAGGCGGCGTCGCTCTCCTTCCTCAAGGCCTCGCGCTCGATCTTGAGCTGCATCAGCTCGCGATCGATGGCGTCGAGCGCCTCCGGCTTGGAGTCGATCTGCATCTTGAGGCGCGCCGCAGCCTCATCGACGAGATCGATGGCCTTGTCGGGCAGGAAGCGGTCGGTGATGTAGCGGTTTGACAGCGTGGCCGCGGCGACGAGCGCGGAATCGGTGATGCGCACGCCGTGGTGCAGCTCGTACTTTTCCTTCAAGCCGCGCAGGATCGAGATTGTGTCCTCGACCGTCGGTTCCTCTACGAAAACGGGCTGGAAGCGCCGCGCCAGCGCGGCGTCTTTCTCAATGTGCTTGCGGTACTCGTCGAGCGTGGTGGCACCGATGCAGTGCAACTCGCCGCGCGCGAGCGCCGGCTTCAACAAGTTGCCGGCATCCATCGCGCCTTCGCTTTTCCCCGCGCCGACGATGGTGTGCAGCTCGTCGATGAACAGGATGATGCGGCCGCCCTCTGCCTGCACCTCGTTAAGCACTGCTTTCAGGCGCTCTTCGAATTCGCCGCGGTACTTCGCGCCGGCGATGAGCGCGCCCATGTCCAACGCAAGCAGCTTCTTGTCCTTGAGGCTGTCGGGCACGTCACCCTTGACGATGCGCAGCGCGAGGCCTTCCGCAATCGCGGTCTTGCCCACACCCGGCTCGCCGATGAGAACGGGATTGTTCTTGGTACGCCGCGACAGCACCTGGATGGTGCGGCGAATCTCCTCATCGCGGCCGATCACGGGATCAAGCTTGCCGCTGGCGGCGGCCTCGGTCAGGTCGCGCGAATAGCGCTTCAGCGCATCGTAGCCCTGCTCTGCAGACGCAGTGTCGGCGGTGCGGCCCTTGCGAAGTTCGTTGATCGCAGCGTTGAGGCCCTGAGGGGTCACGCCTGCGTCGGCGAGAATCTTTGCGGCCTCGGTGCCCTTTTCGAGCGCGAGTGCCAGCAATAGCCGTTCAGCGGTAACGTACTTGTCGCCGGCCTTCTGCGCGATCTTCTCGGCCTGGTCGAAGACGCGGGCAAGCTCGCTGGTAGCACCAGGCTGGCCCGCACCGGTCCCTGATACCTTCGGCCGCTTCGCAAGCGCCGCGTCAACCGCCTTGAGGGCTTGCTTGGGATCGCCGCCGGCCTTGCGGATGAGCCCTGCCGCCATGCCTTCGGGGTCATCGAGCAGAGCTTTGAGGAGATGCTCGGGTGTCAGCTGCTGGTGGCCTTCGCGGAGTGCAATGGTTTGGGCCGCTTGCACGAAGCCGCGGGCGCGGTCCGTGTAGATCTCGAAATTCATAGTCCCTCCTAGAGCACGCTTCCGCCGCCCTTACGGCACGGGTTCGAGCGCCTTCGCTTGGGGAAACGGGGCTCCGCCGGCGGGTGCGTCGGCGGAGCGCAGCATCGTCCGGAAACCTTTCCAACAGGTGATATAGGGCGGCTCAATCCCGGCAAAAGGGGCGCACCCAACGGACCTCTAAAGTTGCATCAACGAAGGAATTTCTCGGCGAGACCAAGCATACGCGCGGCGCAATGCGGCGCGCAATTGACGGCCGTCATCGTGCGCCCGGGCAATTTCCGGGCTTTAAGCGCGCTCGCTCGCCCTGGCCGCAAGCCATGGAACGTACCGACAAAGAGCGCTTCGGGCTTCAGTCGCGGTCCGTATCATCCGGCCCCGCGTTGTCGTTGGGCTCGCTATTGCCCTCGCGACGCGGCCGGCGCACGGGGCGCCGGAGGAACTCCGGCTGCTCGTGATTCTGCTGCGGGAAGCGCTCACGGCGCCGCATCTGGTTGTCCGGCGCGGGTTGCTGCCCGGCGACCTCCCCACCCGCGTCGGCATTCTGCTGCGGGGCCTGCGCCTGGTAATGGCGCTGCTCGCCGCGATCCTGACCGCGGTCTGGACTGCGGTCTTGCCGGTTGTAGCGATGCTCGCCGCGATCGCGGAAGCGGTGTTGATCGTGGCCGCCGCGCGGACCCTCGAAGCGCTGATTGTCCATCCGCGGCTGCTGCTGGTGCTCGTTCTGACGCATCGGCTGCATCGACGGCTGGGCATCGCCCTCATCGCCATCGTCATCGCCAAACTCGTCGCCGGGCTCCATGCCTTCCTGCATGAAGGGACGACGGCCGCCGCCATTCGTGCCCTCTCCGCCCGGACCCATATGCTGGTCGCGGAAGGCCATGATGATGCGGTTGTAATGCTCGGCGTGCTGCAGATAGTTCTCGGCGAGCACCGGGTCTCCGGACGAGGACGCGTCGCGCGCGAGCGACATGTACTTTTCCGCGATGTGCGCTGGCGTCCCGCGAAGCTTTACGTCCGGACCTGTGCTCTCGAAGCTGCGTGTGAGCGGGCTTTGTCCCTTGCGGTTACGCCCGCGACCCCTGCGGTTCTGTTGTCCTTGCCTCATTGGCTCCGTTCTCGGTGGTGATGAAAAAGCGAAGGGTGTGCCGTCTCGCCGTGCCCCGGCGCTGTTTGCCAGTAGTGCCCCACCCTCAGGGCAGGCGTGGCGGACCAAGCTCACGCGAGCGGCGGTCGGCGCACACCGTTGATCTCTATCTCGTGACGCTCAAAGGGCAGTCGCTACATCCGTCGGGTAAGGGGCGTTCAACGCCAGGCCGCCAGCGATCGCCATTTCAGCGGGGCAAAAGGATGTCTGCGCTCGCGCACCCGTCCTCTTGCTTCGCAATCCCTAGTCGTGCGGTTCGGCAGGGCCAAGACCACCCACGCGCGACGCACGCTCCATACGGCTGACGCAACACTAGCGCGGAACGCCGGCAATTCAAACTCTTTATTTGCGACATCGTTACAACTGTATCTCCATGGACACACAACGCGTGTGGCCACCGAGATCAAGGTGCCGGCGCAGCAGCCCCTGCTGCCTCAAGTCGATGGAAGCTCGCAGCATTCCCTCCACGGCATCGGCCTGGCCAGCCCCCACCTCGAATGCGGCATACCCGCAGGGCAGGACGCGCGTGATCGCGGGGATAACTCGCCGGTATACGTGGAGGCCGTCAGCACCTCCGTCGAGGGCCGCGGGCGGGTCAAAGTCGCGCACCTCGGGCTCGAGGCCGGGGATATCCCCGCTGACGATGTAGGGCGGGTTGCAGACGAGGATGTCGAACGGCCCCTCGACGCCCTCCAGCGCATTCGCGTGCATGTACTTGGCCCGGCCTGACATGTCGAATCGCCGCGCGTTCATGGCGGCGATGTCGAGGGCTGGTTGCGAGATGTCGGTGCCGACCCCGGCCGCAGCGGGCAGCTCCGCCAGCAACGTCACCAGAAGGCAGCCCGACCCGGCGCCCACGTCGAGAATGCGCAGCGCCCGGTCGCGCCACCCTTTAGCGGCAACGTACTGAAGCACTGCCTCGATCAACACCTCGCTGTCGGGACGTGGATCGAGCGTCGCGGGCGATAGTGCAAACGATCGGCCGTAAAATTCGCGGAAACCTAGAATGCGGGAGACCGGCTCGCGCAGGCAGCGGCGGCGCACGAAGTCCGCCATGCGGCGGCCGGCCGCCTCGTCGACCGGCCGTTCCGGCTGCGAGATCAGCTCGGCCGCGCCGCAGCCAATTGCGGCCGCCGCGAGCAGCCGCGCGTCCCGCTCGGGTGTTTCGACGCCGGCTTCCGCCAGCGCACGCGAAGCGCTGCGCATAAGCTCGCGCAGCGAGGGCCCCGGCTCGCCGGACTGCGTTCTTGCCCGCTCGATTGGCATCGGCTCAAGCACCAACGTGGCTCTCCATGGCCGCGAGTTGGCTCGCCTGATGATCGGTGATGAGCGCGTCGATGAGCTCGTCCAGCGCCACACCGTCGAGCACAGCATTGAGCTTGTGCAGCGTCAGGTTGATGCGGTGATCGGTGACGCGCCCTTGCGGGAAGTTGTAGGTGCGGATGCGCTGTGAGCGATCGCCCGATCCCACTTGTCCCTTGCGGGCCTGCGCACGCGCAGTATCGGCGCGCTCGCGTTCCATCTCGTAGACGCGCGCGCGCAAGACCTGCATGGCGAGCCGGCGGTTCTGGTGCTGCGACTTCTCCGCAGACACGACGACGATTCCCGTCGGCAGATGCGTCATGCGCACGGCCGAATCCGTCTTGTTGACATGTTGGCCGCCGGCACCGCCCGCGCGCATCGTATCGATGCGGATATCCTCTGGCCGGATCTCGACATCGATCTCCTCCGCCTCGGGCAGCACGGCAACGGTGGCCGCGGAGGTGTGAATGCGGCCGCCGGTCTCGGTATCGGGGATACGCTGCACGCGGTGCACGCCAGATTCGAACTTCATGCGTGCAAAGACGCCGTCACCGGAGATCGAAGCGATGATCTCCTTGTAACCGCCGAGATCATTCTCCGAGGCGCTGATGATCTCCGTCTTCCATCCGCGCAGTTCGGCGTAGCGGCTGTACATGCGGAAGAGATCGCCCGCGAACAGCGCTGCCTCGTCGCCGCCGGTCCCAGCGCGCACCTCGACGATGACGCTCTTGTCGTCGGCGGCATCCTTGGGCAGAAGCTGCAGCTTCAGTTGCTGCTCCAGCGCCTCGCGCCGCGGCTCCAGCGCCTCGAGATCGGCGTGCGCGAGCGCCGTCATCTCCTTGTCGGTGGTCGGGTCCTTGAGCAGCGCCTCGAGATCGGCGCTCTCCTTCTCGACTGAGCGCAGCGCCTCGATCGTGGACACTATGGGGTTAAGCCCCGCGAACTCTTTCGTCAGCTTGGTACGGGCAGCCTGGTTCACGCCGGCATTGAGCTCGGCCTGGATCACGCTCCAGCGGCTAACCAGCTTGTCCAGCTTCTCTTTGGGGATCGTGCTCATGCTCTTGGGTGGTTAGTGGGGACGTGCGCTCAAGGCGGCTGGTGCCGCCGGCGCGGTCCCGTTCGATGCAAAGGTATATGGGTGCGCAGCGGCTGCGCATCTAATCCGATTGCGCCGTGGTCCGCAATTTATCGCTGCGCCTTGAGCGCGGATCGCGCACATCGATCCAGCGCAGACCGTCGCGGACGGGTGCCAGCTGCACGGTGACAAAGTCCCGGGCCCCCCGCACGATGCGGGCCACGCTAGGTGGAAGCTGCGCCACCGCCGCTTCGAGAACCGAGGTCTGGGTCAGCAGCACCAAGAGCCCGACGGGAACGGCAGTGGCGAAGAGGACGCGCCCCGCGCGGCCTTCCGGCCCTCGCAGTAGCAGCCCCAGACTGGCCAAGAACGCCCCGAAGCCGGGATTTCCCACGCCCTTTCTCGCCGGCTGTCGGGCCGTCCTCTGCCGACCCAATTGCGGGAGGAGCGTACGTTTCGGCGCCGGCTTAGGCGTTCGCGCCGCGACCGCCAGCAGCACCTCGAGAGAATGCAGGATCGGGCGCGGGTCGAGCCCCACGAGGCCGGTGTACGTCCGCACGATGCGGCAGCACTCCGGCCACTGCGGCAGCACCGATACGTCTCCGGCCTCGAGCGCGGAGATGATGTCGATGCGCGTTGACAGCCGCCGGGCGGCCTGCGCCTGCGACATGCGGAATGCGGACCTCAGGTCCTGGAAGAAACGAGCGACCTCCGCCTGCATCGGGGAAGCGGGTGATCCCGCGGGCACCGCTGCCCACGCGCGTTGCGCAGCCGCGGCTCGCGCGCCTTGTGGGCGCGCGGCGGAAGAAGGCCTCGCCGGCACGGAGCCATTACGCATGACCAACGCCACGTCAGGTGTTCAGGATCTGAATTCCCCCGAGGCGCATGGTCCGGCAAAAGCGGCCGCTTGTCAAAGGAGCTAGACAGTCACAATTCGATGCCTTCCGACTTGGCAAAGGATTCAAGCTCTTCGCGAATATTACGCGCATTCCGCTTGAGCAGGTCGTCAAGCAGCTTTGCCGCGCGGCCCGCGTCCGATGACAGGATCATCGTCTTGACCGGGCCGATCGACGCCGGCGCCATCGACAGCGAGCGGAACCCAAGCGCGATTAGCGCCAAAGCGTCGATGGGACTACCCGCCATCTCCCCGCACAGGGTGAGCGGCACGTCATGCTTATTTGCTGATTTTACGAGAGATTTCAGCGCCTTGAGCGGAGCTGACGACAGCGCATCGTAGCGGCTGCCGACGCGCGCATTGGTGCGGTCTGCGGCGTACATGAACTGCATGAGGTCGTTACTGCCGACGGAGACGAAATCGACCTTCTTCATGAGCACATCGAGTTCGAACAGCAGGCACGGCACTTCGATCATGGCGCCGATGACGACGCGCTTGGCCGCGTCGTGGCGCTTGCTCTTGAGGATAGCGCGCTCCTTCTCGACGAGCGCGCGCACGTCGTCCATCTCCGCCGCAGTGGAGACCATCGGAAT